>Ga0207714_1002596_pt1 | contig 10799 bp, 7 predicted proteins | sample PonA232FremontCA_2_FD_187270 | JGI IMG/M metagenome (GOLD analysis project Ga0207714, IMG submission 187270) | Marine sediment microbial community from Fremont, CA, USA - Pond A23 Sediment 2 (SPAdes) | ecosystem: Environmental > Aquatic > Marine > Unclassified | place: USA: Fremont, California... | reverse complement strand
GTGGAGATCCGCGATGAGGACCGTGACCTCGATCCCCGCCTGCAGGAAATCGGCGAGCTTGCGCATCGTCGTGAAGTGGCCGATGTGCATCTCGCCGGTCGGTGCGTAGCCGATGTAGGCGGACGGAGAGTCCCCTTCGAGCAGTGTCGCGAGTTCTTCGTCCGTGACGACTTCCTGTGTGTGGCGGGTGACGAGGTCGACGCGTGTGGCCGTCTCCATACAATCGCATCCTCGCGCGCTCGAATAAATCGTGCGTTTGTCGTCGATCGTTAGCCCACCGTGATCAGATCGAAATCGACGTCGATCGGCACATCGTCGTCACCGAGGGTGGATCTGAGCGGGCGCAATACCTGTACGTCCTTCGACTCTCCGATACCGCTGTTGAGGATCTGGACCGAAACGTCTGCGGAGCCGACTTCGAATGTCCGTGGCTCCCACGTTAGCGTCGTACTGTGAGAGTTATCTTCGAGTTCGGTATCGATGGCGACCAGATTCCCGTTGGCACGCAGGACCAGGGATTTGTCGTCGAGCCCATCTGAATCAGTTGACGAGACGTCTACGTCTACTTCGAGTTCACCGGTGCCGGCCCGTACCGTCTCGTTGGTGTCGACGTCGTCGACCGTGATAATGTTCCCACTTGTTGCCGCTAGCGTGACATCTTCAGTGTCGCGTGTATCCTGGCTACTCACGAGGAGATCGTCGACAGTCGTACTGGAGCGTTCGTCGCGGAATGTCGTCTCCCAGGTGAGCGTAATATCAGTCTCTTTACCGGGGTCGAGTTCGACAGGTTTGCTGTCGACGACCGTCCCGTCGGGTTTTTGTAGCGTGACTGGCTGTTCCTGACGGTAGCTGGCGGTGTTCTCGACCGTGACGTCGACGTCGGTACTGTTGACACCCGGCTGCACGTTGTCGGCGTCCGTGATCGTCACGAGGAACTTGCCGTCGACCTGCCACTGGAATTTCGGCAAGCCTTCGTTGACGATATTTCCGTCCTCATCGACATCGTAGACCGGTGTCCAGATATCCCAGTCGAGATTCGCCATCGTTCCCTCGGCATCTGATTCGTCGACACCGGGGAACCGGTCGTAGAAAGAGTCGGACCTGCCTTCCGGGAGAACCTGTGGGCCAGTCATCTCCGAGGCATCGAGAGAGATGCTGTTGTCGTTTATGTTGTCACCGCCATCCCCGACGGTCGGCCCGGCAGAGTAGACACTGTCGAAGATCGTATCGCGACCACCAGTGACCTCCCCGATCCGGCCGGCGATCCCACCAGCCTTGAGTGAGTCGTCGAACTGTGGTTCCCTGTCCGTCTCCTCGAACACGCGAACGTCCCCGTCGAGATCGAGCGTTCCATCAGCCCAGTACATCTGACTGAGATCACTGGGGTTGTTGGATGTCCAGCCAGTGATCCCACCGACCGAAGACGGACCGGAGACGGTCGCACGGGAGTATCCCGTATCGAATTCAGTGTCGTACCCCATCCCACCCAGAATGCCGCCGATCCCGAGGTTTGGACTCCCCGTGGTATCCTGCCACGGGTGGTTTTTGCTGGAGTCGCCGTTGATCACGATTGGATGGTTGCCGGTCACGGTCGCCGTCGAGACCAGTTGGTTTGTCAGATCACCGTCGTGTGCGTGGCCGACGATCCCACCGACTTGCTGATACTGGGATTCGACGCGTCCATCGACCGAGATCCGTTTGAACTGTCCGCCACCGCCGCCCACGAGACCGCCGACGACGGTCATCCCCCGCACGTCGATATCTTCGAGGACGACATCTTTGATCATCGCACCTTCCTCGACGTCCGAGGTGCTAGTTTCGAAGGTCTCCGTGATCGAGAACATGCCGACGAATGGTTCGTCGTAGCGGTCGATCGTGAGTCCGACGATCGAGTTCCCCCGACCATCGAACGTGGAATCATCGTCGAACGCATTCGCGCTGTTACTGTTCCGTGGCTGTTCGCCAATCGGCTCGAAGCCGTCGCCACCGTTCCAGTGCTCGGTTCCGTGTGCCGCGATATCGTCGACGAGTTCGTAGTTGGCATCGAGTTCCTCGTCGATACACTGGAGCTGGTCGACGTTGCTGATCTGGTATGGAGTACCCGAACTGCCGTCACCGCCGTCGTAGCTCACCGTACTGCAGTCCGGTACGTTCCCCGTCCGCTCGACGACCCCTACGTCCTTGCCGGAATCGTCGGCCGTTTCGACGGTTACCCAGTCAGTTATGTCGGCCCCTGACAGCGACCAGTCGAACGTGACTGTCTCCGTACTCTTCCCCGGGACAGTGACGGTCTTGTCGCTCGGGCCAGCGGAGCGGGCCAGATCGCCCGGCACTATCTCGACGTCGGCGTTTCGGAGCTCTGCTGTGCTCGGATTTCTGATGTCCGCAGTCACCGTGACGGTATCCGCGCTGGTGTCGACCGACGTGGTGACATCTTCGACGAGTGCGGCAGGCTCACGCTCGACGTCGATCGTATCGCTGTCGTCCAGGGTATCGACAGTGAGATCAACACCGGATTCGAGCGAGGCATCGAGTGGCACGTCCCAGGTGAAATCTACGTCCGTCGTATCCGGACCGGGGTTCGAATTACCGAGTTTGACTGTTTCTGTGTCGACGACGGTACCGTCCGGGTCTGTGAGCGTCAGCGTCTGCTCTTCCTCCGAGCCGTCGTTCTCGATGGTCGCAGTCACGTCGTAGCGGTCACCAGGTGCTGTGGTACGGTCACCGGTGAGGTTCGTGATTTCGAACTCCGGCTGGTCGGTGTACTGGAAGTCGACCGAGTCACCTCTCCCGATCTGCGGGACGACCCGGGCGTCGAGACCGTCGTTGAGTCCCGTGGTAACCTCGAACTCCAGATCGAGAGTCGTTGTCTTTTTGCCCGGATACAGTGATACACGCGTGTAATCGGCCAGGTCGTAGGATCCGTTGCCCGTCAGATCCACACCGAGAGAGAGATACTGCTCGTCGTAAGCGTTGCCGGTGTTTTCGACTTCGAATTCCGCTTCGAACGTGTCTCCCGTCGCGTAGTTGCCGGAGCTGGGAACAGTATCCAGATTCCGGACCTCGAAATTCGGTGACTGATCGGGAATGTCCTCCTCGTACGCGGTCACAGTGCCCTGGTTGCAGTCGCCCTCTGCAACCGAGTTGATCGTATCCTCCAGTGTCGTATCACTCGGATTCCCTCCCCTGTTGACTACGGTACAGACGATCGCGCCGTCGTTGAACTCCCATTCGTCCTCGCTCGCGCCGCCACCGCCATTGCCAGGACCGTCAGCCAGTGCGTCCGGTTCGCTTACTTCGGGACCCTGGGGCTTGCCATTTTTACCGACCGCCGTAGAGACGTTGTACCACTCCAGACTACTCCCCTGACTTTTAAGATAGGCGATCTTCCACATCCCATCGTCGGCCACTGCAACCCCGTACTGGTCCTGGTGTAGCTGTGGAATACCGGTCCATCCCTCCGCCTCGGTTACGTTGAATCCATCGGGACCCAGATTACCGACCGTCCCGAGTGTGTTGTTGAAGTACAGATGTGCAGCCTGGTGGTCACCGGTATAGATGACGTTCGACGCGAAGTTAGCGCCGGTAGTGTTAGTGCCACTAATTGACGGGAACCCGAACGTGATACTGTCGTCCCGTGAATTAATACTCACTCCATCCGCTCGCATATCTTTGCGATTAGCATAGGCCTCCCACGCATCCGGGTACTCCGTCTGGATAGTCAGATTGACTACGACTGGGGCGTACCCGATCGGATTGTCGATATCGTTCCCGATCGTCCGCTGTTCGGCAATCATCCGGTTGATCTCTTCGATGCGCTTTTGCGAGGCTTCGGTGTTGTGTTCTGCATATAGCTCGTCGCCCTCGGAAAGATAATCGAGATCACTGAGCCCAGTAAACGAAAAATCGAGACGGCCACTGTTGTAGTTGAAATTCGGCTCGGATAGGATCCGTACTGTACTCCCCTCGCGCTCGAACACCATCCCGCCCTGGAACACCGTTTCGGGCCCGGTGTCTTTGCGGTGGGCCACGGTCCCGAGCTGGAACTCGGTTGTATTCGTGAGGTTATCTGCGACGATATCGCTCGCATTCAGATCGGGATCTCTCGTCGTGACTTCGATCCGCAAGAGACCATTGTCCGAGTCAGCCCGGAGATCCTCCCCGACTCCCCGCGGGACTGCAAACGTTGTTGCGCTTTCGACTGTACTGCCACTGATCGATCCGACGCGGTCTCCGAACTCGACGACTGCATCCTGTCCGACCCGCTCCTCTGTGTCCTCTGTCGCATCGTCGAAGATGGAGAACCCGACGAATACCAGTGAAACTGCGATAACAATGACGAACGAAAAAACCAACACTGTCCCCAGGATCTCGGAGATAGCGCGAGTAGGACCACTGTGACCTCTCCCCGACATAACTATACGATATTTAAGATACAAGTACTTATAAATATCTATGATTATTATACGAGTAGATAACAGACTGATAGGTAGACGCAGTGCTTCGGTTTTCTATTTTTAAATCCGATAATTTGGACGGACAGGAGCTTACAGTGCATCAACGCCATGGTTCGGACGGCTTTCGGCCACGTTCGCGGACAGTGAGGGAAGACGGGCGTGAACCGTCCACCACGAGCTAGATCGGTTCCCGTTCGAGCAGGGAAAGCTCGATCGTCGAGACACGGACCAGAACCGTCTCGCCACCACAGCTGTACTCACCGTCGTCGACGCCACCGTCGTTCCAGCCGCTCTGATCTAGATACTGCCCCCACTGTTCGGGGGAGGCAGACTGGGAAACATCGATGGTAATCTCGTCGCCAGCGCCGAAATCGGTGTCGAGGATTCGGTGCTGATCGGTCAGTTTTGCCTGGAAGCTCACGAACTCGTTTTCGGCAGCCACCGGAGCCTCGTTCGGCACCGATGTCGGCCCGATAGCCACGTCGGAATCATACGATCCGGACTCGCGAATCTGATCCGAGGCAGTCAGATTGACGAGCGAGACGATCGTGGTATCGACATCGGGTCCGGCTTCACACTGGATCGAGGGATCGTACCGAAGCGTTGCACTCCGGGTTCGGAACAGTCCGCCGGCCTCGTAGACGATGCTCACCTCGGCCGGGGAGAGATCGAACCGGTGTTCGAGTGCGCCGACCTGGATTGTCCCGTTGCCAGGTAACGTACTGGTATCGATATCGCCGCCGAGATCGATTTCGGTTTCGTTGAGCCAGAGCCTCCCACCACCGAGAGAAAGATCGAACTGCCGGTAGGTGTCGCCGTTGCGGTGGAGTTTGTCAAGCGTCGCGGCGGCCGACTCCATCCCCCGCTCGCTGTTCTCGACTTGCTGTTCGTTCGTAAACTCCGAGAGGGCATCGAAACCAGTCACCGAGACGAGACCGACACCCGTTATGATAATCGAGAACACCAGCACGAACCCGACGACATCGGAGACCGCCCGTCCGCGTGATCTGCGGTTCATCAGTCACAGCCTCCGAGTGTGATCCGCTGTGGGCTGTCACACAGATTTATTTCGACGTTGCCACCGGTGACCGTGCCACCTTGGATATCGGTCTCGGTATCGATCTCGAAATCGGCGGACTGACCCAGGCGGTTCGACCGGACCTCGACAGTCCCGTCGTCGTAGAGTTCGATACTGTAGACGTAGCTGCCGACAATCCGATCCGGATAGTTCGGCTGGACCGTGGCAGTGACCTCGGTTCCGGTCCCGTTGAGGCGGTCGAACTCGTGGATGTAGGAGACGATATCGCTGCCGATCTCCGAGAGCTGTTGATTTCCGACGCGTTCTTCCTGTGACTTCAGCAACGTTCCCGAGGAGATCAACAGCCCCGAGACGAGGACCGTCGTAATCGCAACAGTCAGTGCGTGAGTGATAGCGATCGAGACTGCCCGTGTATCGTCGTCAAGAATCCGGCTGTTTCGTTTCATCGGTCATCCCTCTCGTAGAGTGTGAACGTCGAACTGAAGACCACGTTCGGATTCTGGTAGGTGAGATCGAACACCGGGTTGACGAGGCCGGTTTCACACGGATCGGCACAGTCGATGAGGGCGGGTCCACCGTCTTCGCCCGAAACGGCGTAGGTCCCGTTCGTAGCTGTCCCGTACTCGAATTTTACGTTGTACTCGTCGAGATCCCAGTCGCTTTCCTCGACCGCAACAGTACAGTACGCGCCGTCACCAGTCACCTCGCCAGCACCGTGAACGAGGTCGATTTCGATCGGCGCATCGTCGGCACCGGAACACTGGATATCGCCCGTGATCCCACCGCTATCACTGACCTCGAACTCGATATCGTCAGCAGGGGTACCCAGGGGATCCGAATCGTTGATTCGCACTCGCAGATCGTCACTCACGTCGTCTAGACGAATCCGGAGTCGGGGCAGTTCGTCGGCATCCGTCACGACGAACTCGTTCCCGTCGTCCACGAACTCTGCCGAACTCTGGTTCGCGTACGCGACGGCGCCGTCGATACTTTCCGAAGCGTTGAGTTCGACCGTGGCGACGGCAGACTGGTTCGTCGATATGAGTCTCGTGTACTCGTTGTTGTAGGCATCGACGGCGGCCTCGAACCTGCTGTTCGCGTACGGGAGCCGTATCCCGTTCTCGTCGACAGCGTTGGCCATGAACAGCCCGCGAAGATCGTTCTCGATCTGGTCGACAGTCCGGTCTGTGTTGATGACACTCTGGGCGTCCGTCTGGGAACTCAGATCGGGCGAGGAGTGGACAGTGTTCAGCAGGACGACTCCGCCGAGGACCGCCGCAGCCACGACGATCGCCGCGACGAGGAGCAACTGCCCGCGGTCGTCGTCACGAGTGCTCACCATGCGATCACCCGGATCCTGACGACGGCAAACAGTTCACTGTTCGGGTCCTGGTCCGCCAGGTAGATACCGCCCGACTCCTCTTCGAGCGTGACCGGTTCGCCGTCGGCGCCGATCCGTGGCACACAGCTGGGGTTCTCGCGGACGACATCGGAGTCGTAGAGTGCAACCTGTCGTGACACTGTCACCGTGGGCTGATTTGGCAGCGGCGAGTCCGTATCGATACCGACCGTCTTGACGCCGCTGCTCGTGTTGTAATCGAGAAAGATCCGGTAGTTGAAACTCTCCGCGGTCGTGTTCGCGAGGACATCACCGAACTCCGTTGTGGTTCCCTCCGTCGAGGCGACGTTCGGATGGGGCTCGTCGTCTCGCGCCAGACAGGTGGCGAGAGTCCGGAGTGCGTCGGTGTCCTGAGCCCCGTCGAGCGTATCGCCCATCTGCGTACGGATATCCTCTGTAGCGCGCTCGTCACTTGCAGTCCACGGGGCGATATCGACGGCCTGCAGGCCCAGCAGTAGTGCCGAGACGACGATCACGGCACCGACGATCCCTTCGAGTACGTAGGCCTGCCCGCGGCTGTGTTGCATCTCCCGCATACTACCACACCCTCACGACCAGTTGACAGCCATGCCGGCAGTCGCCGGTCCCGGCCAGCCGTATCTGTCGGACTGTCGTCGCGGCGGCATCAACCCCGTACCGCCTGTCGCCACCCTGTTCGACCACGTCACCCGGCCCGTTCTGGACCGTGATGTTCACGTTCCGAATCTCTGGGACGCCGGTCCGGTTTTTGAGCTGCTCGACGTACGAATCGTCGATCGTATTCAGCTCGAGCGTTCGCTCGTTGTCGAACGTGCTGTTGGTCTCGATCAGTTCCGCCGAGAGGCTGTCTGCCATCTTCTGCTGATCTGTCGACACCGGATCGACGAAGGGTCCAAGCAGCTGTGGAAACAGGGCGAGGACCGCGATAATCGTCACGAGTAACAGGACAACACCGAGCAGATAGTCGTAGGCAGTTTGACCGCGTTCATTCATTGCTCTTGGTTTCAGGAGTCTCGGTTTCGCGCCGCACGGAGGGTCCCCAGATCGACCACCCAGTCGATCCGAACAGAAAGAGGAGGGCGGCGGTCTCCTCGCTCTGCCCCGCGCTTGAGATCTGCTCGACGACAGTCCAGACGATGAGCGTGATCGTGGCGAGCACCACGGCGTATTTCAGTCCGGCCATCAGATCGACACTCCGGATGTAGCCCGCGATAAAGGAGGAGACGATCGCCTGGATGGTCACCGCGTGGAAGAAGACCATCGAGAGATAGCCCGTGTCGAGATCGGCACCGAACTGCCCGGATGCAGCCTCGCCGCCGCTTTCCGAGCCAGTGCTGCCGAGTGCAGCCATCGTGTCGAGGAACTGCACTTTCAGGAGCCCCATCACCGCGAGCAGCGTCAGGAAGGTCATGATGATGATCACCATCTGCATCCGGGTCCGTGCCTTCCGTTCGCGGGCGATCTGGTCCTGGTTCTCGGAGGCGACAGCGGCCGTCGAGAGCACGTCCTGGATCTGGCTCGACGCCTCCTGAGCCTCGCTTATGAGTTTGATCGTCCGCGAGAGGCGCGGGAGGTGGTACTTGTTGTTGAACTCCCGGAGCGCGTCTTTCAGGCTGGTGCCGTAGTTGACCTTCGCGTGCATCGTCTCGAACTCCGTCGACAGTTTCCCCGAGGAAGTCTCGGAGACGTTCTTGATCGACTCCAGCAGGGTCAGCCCCGTATCGTTCGCACTCGCGAGTTTCCTGAGATTCTCCGAGAGGTCACCGACCACTGCCTTCCGCGAGAGGACGTTCCACTCGTGGAAGACCGCCAGCGGGAGCATGTTCACGTAGATCGGGATGTACATCCAGACGAACGTTCCCCAGACCGGTCGATCCTGGATGCCCCCAATCGACGTCGGAACGTTACCGGCGACGACCAGCCCGATGTAGATGAGTGCTGTCAGCGGCAGGGTAACCAGCAATACGAGTTTGGGATGGTCACGGAAGAAGTGATGTGGGGCCCGGAGGATACTCATCAGTTCGTGTGTCCCCTCGCGGCGTTTGATCTGGTCGAACACCTGCCTGTCGCCGGTGTACTTCTCGACGAGTCCGGGGTTGAAGACGCCGATCCCCTCCTCGACGGTGAAATCCTCGCCCGCGTCCGGCCGGAGGTAGCCGTCACCGATCTCGTCCTGTGTGACAGTCGAGACGAGCACGAGGAAGCCGGCCCCGATCAACGGGATCAGCCCGTACACCGTCCCGTTGAGCATGAACCGGTCGAGTCCGTCGCCCATCAGCCCCATGATGACGAGAATGATGATGAGCAGGAGTGGGAAAAGCGACAGCGTCATGAACATCTCGCCGAACAGTTCGAGCGTGTCGAGCTGTTTTTGCTGTTCCTGCTGGGCCGTCCGGAGCTGTTTGTCCTTCTGGTCTTCGAGGAAGCTGGTCATGTCACCCCCGGAGTCGATGATCGAGAGCATATCCGTCAGGAACTGTGCGAGTTCGTCACTCGGGGTCTCCAGTGACTGGTTCTGGACGGCAGTCCGGTAGTCCGTATCGAAATACTCCGTCTCAAGGACGATCGACTGGAACTCCTTGGAGACCTCACCGTAGGTGTCGTCGGCTTTCGCCATCGCACGCAGGATCTCCAGCTGGTTCATCCCGCCCACCGACAGGGCGTACATGAACGAGACCGAGTCCGCGAGCAGCGTGTTGATCTCCCGTTCCCGGCCGCTGGCACGGAAGTAGGGGACAGCGATCAGCGAGCCGAAACCGATCAGAAAGCCGATCGTCCCGAATATCAGTCCCGAGATGGTGACGATCGCCGGGACGCGAATGATATCGAGGATCTGTGAGACCCAGTCTGGAACCGGGACGAGCCCACCCCAGCCGACGATCTGGAGAAAGAGCCAGCCGAGCAACATACCGAGCACCCAGAGTCCGAGCCCCGCGATGAGACCGACTGCGAGTGCCCGCGAGATGAACAACTCGACGTTGTCGGCCATGCGGGCCTGTGCGAGCTTGCGCTCGACGCTTTTGACGAAGCCGCTGTGGTCACTGAACAGCCGGCGGTAGAGGGGGTAAAACCGCCCGCCAAGCGAGTCTTCGCCACGTTCCTGTTGTCGCACCTCGTCGCTCTGGGTATCCAGACTCATTCTTCGTCTTCAGCCTCCGACCCGGCTTTCGGAACGAACTGTCCGAAGTCGATCTCGTCGTCGTCCGACATCTCCGATTCGCCCCTGTCCGTGTCGTTTCGCCCCTCCAGTGCCTCGATCAGATCGCCAGCCTCCATGTTCCGGTACCGTTCGAGCAGCGGTTCGGCTTTCGAGAGAATCCCTCTGGTCTCTTCGAGCATCTCCTCGGTCGCTTCCGGCCGGGGGACGAGTTCCTCCTTGGCTGGATCGACTTCGATCTGGACGGATTCCATCTCGCGGAGGTCCTCGAGCGAGCGCTCGAGTTTGTTCCGGGAGATGATCGCCAGAATCGTCTCCGGATCGTTGATGAAGGCCTGGACGGTCGCTGCGACCTCGGTGTAGGTGTTGAGACCGTTCTTGATGAGGTAAGCCAGCACGGTCTTCCGTTTGAATAGCTCCTCGTTGAGCCGGTCTTCGCTCCAGCCACGGTCGAATTTGATCTCTTCGAGTGTGCTGGAAGAGCCCATCTGGATGAAGTTGTCCGTCTCGGCGCGCCACTCGTAGACGTCCCGGACGTTGATCTCGTCGTTTTCCGGCGAGTACTCGTTGATTTCGGTCAACACCTTGTTCCGGCGGACCTTCTGGCCGTCGACCCGTGTCTGGGTCTGGATCGAGACGAGATCCAGCGCGGTAAACAGCGTCTTCGAGACGTTGATCGGATCGGTGGTAAACCGCTTGATGACCTCGCCGACCGAGTCGGCGTGGAACGTGGTGTAGGTGGTGTGCCCCGTCGACATGACCTGGAAC
>Ga0207714_1002595_pt1 | contig 10801 bp, 12 predicted proteins | sample PonA232FremontCA_2_FD_187270 | JGI IMG/M metagenome (GOLD analysis project Ga0207714, IMG submission 187270) | Marine sediment microbial community from Fremont, CA, USA - Pond A23 Sediment 2 (SPAdes) | ecosystem: Environmental > Aquatic > Marine > Unclassified | place: USA: Fremont, California... | reverse complement strand
GCGGTCGTGTGAAAATCGTGTGAACCGGGGTGGGGTGGGGGGTCACCTGTCCACTCTGAGATTCGCGCTATTTTCAATCGAGTGTCCAATCTGCGCGTGTTCCGAGGCGGCTGAGTCGCGTCAATACTGTGTCAAAAAAGTGGAACGAACGGCGTCAAAAGTCGGTAAAAGCAGAGTGAAAGGTCGTCCAACACTGGACTCGGCTGGACTTATCACAAAAAAGTGGCTGATTCATGCTCGAAAACTCACCACACACAGAGGAGCAGGTGCAGAAGGCTCTCCAAATGACCAATGACGGCGTCTCGGTGACGCAGATTGCCGAGGAGGTCGGGATCTCCCGACAGACGTACTACAACTGGAAGAACGACGGCCTGCTCACAGGCGGCGTGCCGTGGGACGAGTGGCTGGATAACCACCACAGCAGCGAGGTCCTGCGGAAGACGAACGACCAGAAGGTCACCCGCATCGAAAGCCGCGACGAGTTTTGGGATGATCAGCTTCCGAAGCTCCGAGCGGCCATCGAGCAGACGACCGAGAAGATGGCAGAGGGCGAGGTCCCGCTCGACGCAGACGGTCTCAAGAAGGTGGTCTCGATGGTCCGCAAGATCGAGAATCGCGGGAAGGAATTGGCGATGCTCCAGGAGCAGTTCATGCGGAAGGCGTTCTTCGCCGTCCGGGAGGAGGTCAGCCAGGAGGAGTTTCGCCTGATCCGCGAGAAGATCAAGGAAATTCGGCTCGACCAGCTACAGGACTACGACGAAGACTACGCGGAGACGCTTCTTGATGAAGCCACATAATCGCGCAGTTGACGGGGGCCGCACCAACGGGGGACCTGCTACCAGCACGTCAGCCCTGCCCAGGCGTTGGCCTCTTGTTCACTCTCTTAATCACAAGTTCATTCGTGTATCATTTATGGCTGAATCTGACACACTAACCGAACGCTTGCGCCGTATGCGCAGCCTCGTTTGCCCGAACCACAAGTATTCCGACGAGGTCGAGCGTTGCCCCTGCACGCGGGGCGGGCGCGACGTAGCCAACCGGGAAGGATCTGGCCCGGAAACAGGCTGCAAGGACCTCATGGACGCTATTCACGAACTCGAAGAGTAACCCATGCCGAACCCCGACATTGACATAGACGCAATCGCGGAGGACGTAGAGGACAGCTTCTCGCTGGACTTCCGCGACCCCTACGAGTATCCCTACGGCGACCCGGAGCGACAGACAGAGTCGCAGCGCATCCTCTGGAGCTACCTGGAGGGCCACAACATCTGGCGGCAAGCCCTAATCGGCGCGAAGGGGGCCGGGAAGACGTACTACGGGGCCACCTTTGCTTTTTACTTCGGCCAAAAGTATCCCGGAGCGGAGGGGGCGGTCGTCGGCAACACAGACAGACAGGCGAAGGACGCCGCAGGCGGCCCGTTCCTAGAGGTCTGCAAGGCGCTGGGGTACAACGCCGAATACTTCGGCTCGAAGAAGATCCGGGGCCAGGAGGAGAGCAAGTTCTACATCGTAGACCTCGACGGCCAGGGCTACCAGGAGGGCAAGACCTTCAAGCTGTTCGTCCGCTCGATGGAGTCGGTCGGGGCGATGGAGGGATCGCAGTATGACTTTATGTGGGTGGAGGAGATCCAGCAGGCGCAGAAGGAGAACTTTGTCACCGCTGTCTCTCGTAACCGTGGGACGCACATTGCCGACGAGGATACGAAGAACCCGCTGTTTGTCGCCGGAATGACCGGGGGGCCTGAACACTGGATGTATGACAAACTGGAAATCGACAACAGCTTCTACCCGCACGGCTCCTCGGAGCAGTCTAATCACAGCGAGACGTTTGACCCGGAGAAGCACGAGGCAATTCTACGGGAGCCTGTTCTGACCGAGAACAAACGCAATGTCGGACAGGCAACTATCGACGACTACTACAACAACTTCTCGAAGTCGAAAGCCGAACGTCTAATTCACGCTCAGCGCGTATCACACAACTCAAACCGCGCCCTGTATGAGTACAAGGGCAATCTACACCGCAAGGGGCGCATGAGCCGTTTGCTATGTTACTATGATCCATATGACGACCTGATCCTAAGCCTTGACTTTAACGTCAGTCCGATGTGCGTGACGCTCTGGCAGCGGCGGGATTGGAACCAGAAGTGGAGTCAGCAGAACGTGCAGATCGTGTGGAACGGAGACGAAGTGCAAGAGGTTCTTGTTCATACTGGCGAGGACAAGGCCGAGCGGTACGACAGCCTCCCGGAGTACGCCGCGCCGAACCAGAAGGTGCTGGCCCAAGTGGACGAGTTTGAAGTATGGCCCGACGACGAAATGGGCGGGGGTACGCGAGGCGCAATGAGTCACGTTGTGCGCGAGTACGCGGACAGACATAATGCAACACTTGAGGTGATCGGAGACGCGCAAGGAAACAGCAAGACGGCGGCAGCGACCGTAACCAATTGGGACATTGTCCGGTCCTACGCAAGCAAGTTTTCTGATCCGCTGGTCATGCCGGGACTGATTACCAACAGGACGGGCAGTGGCTTAGAGGGAGAAGTCAAATACTCAAATCCACCAGTCGAGGATACCCTAACCCACACCAACCAGCTACTACAGAACGCCGAAGGCCACAGCCGCCTTTGCTTCCTGCCAGAGAGTCAGTACGAATCGGGAGGCGCAGCCGCGTCTGTAGCTGCCGTAGAGAAGAAGGGCAACGGCAAGATTGACGACAAACGCGACCGATCCGACGACCGGGCGAAGCCGCGCACTCACTTCTTCGACACGGTGCGCTACCTCGGATGGTACTTCAACGAGGAGGTCGATCACGGACAAGACAATCTGGACGAACTGATCGATGAAATGAAGGCGGATCGCCGCGATGCGGGGACGGAGCGCATGCCGGAAGGCATGGACCCGGATCGGTACACGGGCTTCCCCGACGAAGACGGCGGGGATGAGTGGCTCGGCTTCGGAGGCGGCTCCTCGGGCGGGGTGTTTTAGTCTTGGCCCATGAGTTTGTCAGCAATCTCCCGAGCAATCTGCTCTCGGCCCCGTGGAGTCGGACTGAACGGATTCCCCTCTGGCCCCGGCTTCTGGCCGCGCAGTATCTCCGTCAACCTGCGGTACGTGATGCCGCCCCCACCCGGCGCGCTCTGCGGGCGAGTCCTGCCAGGATGTCGCAATCCAAGCCACATTTGCAGGCTTGGTTCAGAGGGTTTGGCACGCCCACGGCCTACCAGTTCGTTGAACAAACGACCGGAATACTCGAAGTCAACCGGGCCACTGGTGTTGTATGACGAATTGGCACCTTGGTTGCGGGGGTCTTTCGACTTGTCCTTGGCATACTCCTGGGCATAGCCCTCTCCTGGAACGCCGCCGCGTAGCTTCTGCTTGACTTTCTTCGTCAGCAGACGCTTCCCGATGCGGTTGGCCTTGTGGATGTTGGACTTCAAGGTTTCTCGAATTTGCTTTGTCGGCGTGTTGCCGCGAGCCGAAGCAGTGATCGTCTCTCCGCGCATGCGCAACACGTCGTTCACGTCTCCGCGCGCCATAAGTTGTTATTATATTTAGTTAGTAGTTAGGCATTACTACCTTAGTTAATCACACATCCTAGAGGTAACAGCCCCCAAGTGTTGGTCTACGGGCGTGTGCGCACGCGAGGCTGCTTATTTTGGCGTCTAAGCGGTTTTCGGGGGCAGGGTTTACCCTACCCTTTACTCGTGCCGAACGTCTAATCTGACGCTGCTCAGCCTACTCAGAATCGTTTTGCGTGCTATTTTGGTCGGAGTTCTCAGCGACAGAGGTTGAACCAGTCCCCTCAGCCTCTCGGTCCTCGCGCTGCGGACTTGAGCCTTCGTCCTGTTGCTGTGTCGGCTCCGGGAGGTCGTCCAGGTCCCCGGTAAACTCGACCATCTGCCCGGATGCGGCCACCTTCTCGCCCTCCTGTGGCTTCTCGATGCCGAGAATTTTCTCGTACAGGTGACGCTCAGGAACCGGAACGCCCATCTTGTTCGACAGGATCTCAGCGGCCTGTGCGCGCTGCCGAGCGTTCTGGCTGCTTAGCAGAATCGGGTTGATTTCCGGCGCAAGGTGGCTCTCGTACTGGTCGCCGTAGTTGAGCTTGAGTCCCTTCTCGACGGTCCGCTCGTACCCCTTGGACGACAAATTGGCAGAGTGCTTGAGAATGTCCTCACGGATGCCGTTCAGGATTGCAGTTTTGGCGTACCCGCCGTCCTCATTCTCGCCTGTGGTTCCGGCCTGACCGAGAAGGTTAATGCTGTACTCGGTGTGTGCCTTATTGACATAATCCTGATATGTTGTCATGTTGCCCTTCTCGGCGGCCTCCTTGAGTTCGACCTCCATTCCCTTCGGAAAGAGGCCGTACCCGTCCTGGCCGACCTGCTGCAAGAACTGCTTGAGTTGGTTGCGGCGCTTCTTACTCGATCCGCGCGGGTAGGTGCCAACTCGTGTCGGCTTGCCGTAGGATTCGATGTACTGGACCCACCACGTCGAGACAAAGCGGACGCCAATCCACCACGGGATGATGTTGCGCGCGCGGCCCGCTCGGGCATAGCCCTCTTTGTTCTTCCCGTTCTGGAGGAATAGGGTCGAGTCTTCCGGGAGCGTGCTAATTGGCTGGGACTGCCCGAGACCTTGGACGAACATTTCAAGTTCGCCAAAGTGGTCGTCCCCGGCGTCTACGTTTTCAACAAGGTGCCGACCGTCCACGGGCTGAATGTTCGTCGGGAAGTACATCGTCCGGTTGTACGGAAGGTCCTCAAGCTCCCACTCGATAGTGAAGACCGACGCGCCTCGGATGTACGGCTCGACAAACTCCTGCGTCAGAGCGTGCGTGTCGAGTCCGTCAATCACCGCTCGGGCGTAGTCGGCGTACTCCTCGGCCTTCTTCCGATCTGCCTCTGAACGGCCCTCAGCGGGCTTCACGCGGAGCGGCATCCCGGCAATGGTGGACTTTAGCTGGTTGACGATCCCACCGTAGCGAATGTCGGTGGTCTCCATATCGTCGTACAGCTTGTAGAGCATGTCCACCCGACCGTGAGCGTCGGCGCGCTGCATGATGTACTTGACGCGCTTCGGCGTGAGCTTCTGAAAGTTGTAATACGTCTGTGTCTCTTCCGGCTCTGTTGGAGCGGAGGGCGTGTCCGCAGGCTCAGAAGAAGACATTAGAGAACCCAATGTTTTTCGAGGCACGACAGTCTGGTAGTTTTGGAACTTGACTGTGAAGATGCTGTAAAAATAAAACGAACTCTGCCCTTGTTTGATCCACAAACTTCGATATTATGGCTGTGACGCTAAATTATGTCGATATGTCGGAGTTCTCCGACGTTATGACAGAGGAAGAACAGGCGCAAGCAACGGACGACTCCTACGGCAGCGGCGGCACAATCAGTTCCGATGGCCCGACCCGTGACGAGCAGATGGTCGAGCGATTTTTGAGCCGCGCAGAAAACCGTGTGGACATGTACCTTATTCACTACGAACGCCCCCTCGATCCCGTTCCCGAGATCGTAAAGTACACGGTCATGGTCATTGCCCGCTACATGTTGGACGAGCGTGGGGACGGGGCCGTGAGTGAGAACGTGCAGAAGTCCCGCGATCAGGCAATCATGTGGCTTGAAGACCTTCGAGACGGCAAGATCGACCTGGGAGGCGACCTAGAAGAACAGGGCGAGGCGTACTTTGGCGACCGAGAAGGCGGCACGTTTGGCGAGTACCCATTCAGCGACAAGTCTACCTTCGCAACACGCAGCCCGTACTAACACATGGAATCTATCCTTGCTGACATTCAGGATCAGGTTGTCTCCCACGTCGAGGACGGTGTGACAGATTCCGATGGCGATCAGCACATGGCCGTCGAAATGATCTACACCGACGACGAGTTTGAAATCGCGGAGTACATTGCCGATCACGAGCGCCGGATTAGCCAGATTCCGCACGCCTTCGTATTTGCGGGAACGGCTGTGTTTGAAGGGCAAGACTCGACCCGGCGCATGCAACAGCTTGAAGTCCCTGTTCGAGTCTTTGTGGCGGCGCGAAATGCGTCTACCGAGAACCAACAGGTGCAGCATCGGCTGGCCTCGAAGTGGTCGGTCTACGTGGCCGCAGCCGTCGCGGGCAAGCGGGTCCGCACGACCGGAACGAGCGATGCCTACCTGGAGGACGTGAACGTGGAGTCAATTGCCAACATCGAACGATCAGCACTTTGGGAGGTCCGCTTTACGGTGCCTCTGAATCTCGACACTGACGACATTCTCCTCGAAATCGATAACGAATAACCCATGAACGCAATCGCAGCACTTGACGGAACGGTTTGGGCCATGACCGAACCCGCTCTCGAACAGATGAAGCGGGCCATCGAAAGCCTGGAGTACCGCGACCTTCTCGACGCCTCCTCCGAGGTGGAAAACGCAACGAAGAACCGTGGCGTCCTCCAAAACAAGGATAAGTACGAGGAGGACATGTACGAGGTCGAAGGCAGCACCGCTGTCGTCCCGGTCTACGGCAAGATGTTTCCCCGCGCCAACATGTTGACCGAGCTTAGCGGCGGCGTCTCGACCCGCAAGCTGGGCAAGGCGTTTGACGAGATCGAGGACCGGGAGGACTTGGACCGCATGATGATGGTCTTCGACTCTCCGGGCGGATCGGTTAAAGGTCTCACAAACACGGCGAAGAAGGTCCGGGACATGGACACGAAGACTGTGGCCTTTGCGGAGGGTCTGATGGCATCAGCCGCGTACTTTGTTGGCTCTGCCGCAGATGAAGTTATCGCAAGCCCGGACTCGATGGTCGGTTCCATCGGCTCGGTGGCTACGATCAAGTCCCAGGCTGAGGCTCTGGAGGAGGAAGGTATCGAAGTTGAGGTGGTCCGTTCGACCCCAAAAAAGGCGAAGCCAAATCCTGCGGAACCAATAGATGAAGATTCTGTTAAAGAAGTACAACAGCTTGTTAACTCTGCCCACAAACAATTTGTGCGGCAGGTCGCAATCAATCTCGATATTTCCGAAGAAACCGTTTCAAATACAATGGCTGATGGTAGTGTAATTTCAGGCTCCGAAGCCGAGGACACAAACTTCGTGGACAAAGTTGCGACGATTGACGACGTGATGGCGGAGTTTGACGTGTCCGACGAGGAGGAGGACCCGCAGCAGGGCGCAGTCAACTTCCTCAAGAACCAGTACAGCGATCTACGCGAGCGTCACCAGAAGGCTCTCTCCCACATCGAGGATCTGGAGGATGAGATTTCGGACCTCCAGGATCAGATGCAGGAGCAAGAGATTGAGGACGTGATTCAGACGGCGATCTACGACGAGAAGAAGGTTGCTCCGGGCAAGGAGGACCAGCTTCGCGCTCAGCTTGAGTCCAACTTCGAGGCGACGACGGCGGCTCTCGATCTTATGGACGAAGGCTCCGCCGCACCGTCCGACGCCCCGCAGGGGAAGACCGAGCGTGATGATGATCCGGCTACGATGGAGGAGGCGATCACCGCACTTCGCAGCAACGGCTACAAGGTTGCCAACAGCGATGAAGCGGCTCAGACCTTCGAAACCTACGGCCAGGATTACGTCCGTGCCGAGAACGCCGTCGAGGCAGCGCGCGAGGAAGACCTCCTTTAAGGTTCTGAGGCCAATGTGAAAATTCTTTGAAACATTGGCCTTTGCTCTTAATATAATTCATCGAACTCTTCACGAAACTAACTCTCTATCGTTATGGCTGCTGCAACCGAAGATCGACTTGACGTATTTACCAAGCAGCTTCGGCACAGTCTCGACCACGACGTGCCTGTTGTAGACACGACCGAAAAGTTTTACGAGTCTACACTGGTACAGATCACGGCAGACTACGAGGCCACGGCAATCGACCATACGAGCGGCGAGGACGATTCTGGCGTTCAGGTTCTTGCGAACCTTGAGTTCCAGGATGATGAGCCGTTTACGGGCAAGTTCCAGCGCGACCGCGCCGGGACGGATCCTCTCGTGAAGCTATTCTCGGGCGTCCTCTTGGAGTTCGAGATTGCTTCCGGCGATGCGATTGACGACTTCGCCTTTGGCGACGAGGTCTTCGCCGTAGACAATCAGACGGTTTCGGCGGACCAGGCTGACGGATCTTCCGGCAGCTACGCTTCCGCTGGTACGGTCTACGAGGTCCTTGACCAGAAGGAAACGGTCAAGGTCTATGTGCCGGGTATTCTTGGGTAACTTCTGAAAGGGGGGCGTTCCTCTGATCGATCAGATCGACAAGCCTCTCTTTTTTTGCACTAATTGGAACTTCACACAAACTTCATCTGAATCATGGCTACTAAGAATCGAGGCGTAATTGTAGCAACGGCACAGACCGTTGTAGACGCCGTTGAGACCGAGCTTGACCAGATCGGTGAGACTGTTATTGAGCAGGTCGGTCTGGTGGATCGTATGGGCGAGCGGCAGGCATCTGCCCTCGACATGACGTGGCTCCGTCAGTACCGCATGTGGCGTGAGTGGGTGGGCGAGCGTGAGGCTCGCAGCGACCGCCGCGCTTTCCAGGCTCGCATGTACTCACGGAAGTTTGAGGACTCGATCCGCATCCCAATCGAAGACATTGAGGATGGCATCGAGGCGAACTTCGACCCGGAGGGCGAAGCTGCTGGACTCCGCGAGGGATATGAAAACCTCGTTGAGCAGGAGCATCAGGCGTTCTTCGAGCATGCGATGGACAGAAACTTTGTTGGCGGTACGGTGACGGGACCTTACGGCGAAGAGATTTTCGTCGGCTCGCTCGACGGCGAACCGCTCCTCAGCGACAGTCACCCGTACTACGAGCAGATCGACTACGATCCAACAGCGGATCGTGGCGAGCGCATGCATTTGGAGCAGGGTGGTACGTACACCAATCTGGTGGACAAGCCGCTGACACAGGAGGCTCTTTGGGAGGTCGTGCAGATTTTCCGCGAGCAGCGGCACTACACGGGCCGTCCAGCCAACATGGGTCAGCCGGATACGATTGTCGTTCCGCCAGCCCTTGAGCAGCAGGCGCGCGAGATCCTTGAGAAGTCGGTTGTCCTCACGTCCAACTCCAACGGAGCGGCAGCGACGGACAACGTCGTGCCGAACATGGACATTGTGGTGAACAACTACCTCGTCGGAGACATTACGGCGGACTTCGACTTCGATGGATCGTCCTACACGGACAAGACGCTGTCCCTCGAAAACATGTGGTACGTGGCGAACACGCGGCCTGACCGCAAGCCATTTATCCATTGGGACCGAAAGGAGCCACAGGTTCAGCGTCCTATTGGCTCGCCTGATATTACGTCGGACGACCCGGCTGAGGGTGCCGTGGACTACATGACCTACAAGGAGGACGCTGCGGAAATCGGCGCACGCGCCCGCTTCGGAGTTTCCTTCGGAGTGCCGCAGGTGATCCTTGGTAGCTTCGGTGACCAGATTGCGTAAGCAGGTGGCCGCCGCTGATTAGCGGGTGGGGCATCTGGCCCCACCTGCACTGGCGTTTTCCACGAATAACACCCTTTCAGTACAATGGCTTCACTTTCCGACCTTGCAAAAAAGGTGCGTAATACTACGCGCCGTAACTCTCAGGCGTTTCTCCGCACAGAGGAGAACGACGGAAGTTCCCCGGCTTCTATTGAGTACGGGATCGTCAACATGGGTAGGTTCATGAACGCCAGCTTCTCGTCGGAGACGGTTTCGTCTTCGGCAGACCAGGACGGGCGCGAGTCTGCGCAGTTGTTCGACATTACGGTCTCCTTGGCTTTGATGCAGACCTCCAACGTCGAGCTTAGCCTACTCAGTGAGCTTGCAATGCCCGATCCGGGCGATTTGGGCCGCTACATCAACGGCCACACGCTCTATTTCTCGGGAGACAATCAGGTAACGACCTCCGATGTGTCCAATGCACTGGACACCTCTACGGGCGAGATTGCGTTTGGCACAGGTTCGGACGAGCTTGACGACCCGGACGGTCTTCTGTTCAAGAATGTGCTACTCAAGCCGTCGCCGGACATTGATCTCGCGGGTGACGAGTCCAGCATTGGGATCGAGTTCACCGGGACCGTCGAGACCGAGGAGCTTAACGACCTGGACACTACGCAAACGCTGAATATCTCCCCGCAGTAATCGCTGCGAAATTGAATTAAAATAATCTACTTTTGACCTATGCTTTCTAATCTTGCAAAGAAGGTCCGCAATACGCGGAACCGTCTCAGTAGCTTCTTCCTCCAGGTTCATACTGGTAGCTACGAGTTTGTGAACATGGGACGAGTGATGAACGGTTCATTTAGTAGCGAGCCTGTCACGTCCTCGGCGGACCAGGATGGTCGAGAGTCAGCACAGCTATTCGACATTACCGTGTCGTTTGCGATGATGCAGACGAGCAATGAGGAGCTTAGTCTTCTCTCAGACCTTGCCATTCCGTCTGACACGACCAACTTTCCGAACGGTCACCGCATCTATGTGAGCGGAAGCAAACTGCTTACCGACACGCTCAATAGCAACCTGATTGATACTGGCGACAACAAGGGCGACCCGGACTATTCGGCGCTCAAGTCCGAGGACCCGGACGGGCTGTACTTCAAGAACGTCCTTCTCAAGCCGTCGCCGGATATTGACCTTGCTGGAGACGAGTCGAGCATCGGCATTGAGTTTACGGGTCGTGTCAATACGGACGTTATGCAGGGCTTCGACCGCGACGAGTCGGACGCCAATCACATTGTCGTTTCGCCTGAATAATCCGCTACATAGTAGCTGATTATTCGAGGTCGTGTAGTTAGCGGCTGCGCCGCGAACGACTCACCTGAGTAACA
>Ga0207714_1002594_pt1 | contig 10803 bp, 14 predicted proteins | sample PonA232FremontCA_2_FD_187270 | JGI IMG/M metagenome (GOLD analysis project Ga0207714, IMG submission 187270) | Marine sediment microbial community from Fremont, CA, USA - Pond A23 Sediment 2 (SPAdes) | ecosystem: Environmental > Aquatic > Marine > Unclassified | place: USA: Fremont, California... | reverse complement strand
AAGGGCGTTCGGTCGGTGAGCGCGTCCGTCTCGGCGTCCGCGTACTCGTTCGCGTAGTGAACGCTCGCGGCGGTCGGCAGCAGCGCCGCCAGCCCGACCGCAACTGCTCCCGCCTCCGCACCCCGCCCGAACGCCATCGCGACGCCGAAGGCGTACACGAGCGCGATCAGCGCGAGCTGCGCCGGTCGGGACATCTGCCAGAGCGCCACAAGGACGACACGGCGCTCCAACTCGCCGTCCGTACCTCCGTGGCGCGGTCCGGTCTCGCTCACCTCACTCGCCACGCAGCGTCCGGATCTCGTCGAGCAGGTCGTCGATCTCCGGGCGGTCGGCAGGCATCCGCCCCTCGTAGGTGTACGCGACTGCGGGCTCACCGGACCGGGTATCGAGAATCATCGCGACCGGCATCCGGCCGACCAGGTCGTGGAGCGAACCGAGGACGCCGAACCGCACCGGCTGGTCGTACGCGTCGCTCACGTCGGTGTTCGGGTCGGCCAGCAGCGCGAACGGGAGGTCGTACGAGTCCTGCCACTCGCCAGCGCGCTCGACGGGCTCGGGGAGGATCGAGACGACGTCAGCGTTCAACGCCTCGAACTCGTCGTATCTGTCGCCGACCGTCTGGACCTGCTTCCGGCAGTTTCCGCAGTGGTAGTCCCGTTGAAACAACAGCACAACGGCGTCGGTGTCGCCGTCGGCCGCGGCGGCGGAGAGTGAGAATGGGTCGGGGCCGGCGCCGGCGTTCGGCAGTTCGAAGTCCGGTACACCGTCCGCCGTCGAGGACGCGGTCGTGTCGCTCATGGACGGGGTAGGCGGAGTCACAGCATAACGTCGGGTCGGTCTGGCGCGCGAGGCGCCAGACCGCGCCACCTATTCGCACGCCGTGATCGACGTACGTTCATGACCGCCCCAGAGTCGACGTCCGCACCGGATTCCGACCGGGCGTCACCCGACGATTTCGACTCTGCGTCCTCTCCCGCTCTCGTCGCGGACTCGCAGCGGTTCCTCCGCGCTGTCCGAACGCCCGACGACCGCGGGCCCGCACTCGATACCGTTCGGGAACGGATCGCGAACGCCTTGCCCGACCAACTGGACGAGCTCGGCCCCGACGAACGGCTCGCGTTCTGGCTCAACGTCTACAACGCCGCCACGGGGGACGCGCTGCTCGCGGATCCGGACCGCTTCGAGGACCGTCGTCGGTTCTTCGGCGAGTCGATCGTCACCGTCGCCGGGACCGACCTGAGTCTCGATCAGATAGAACACGGGGTTCTCCGGGGCTCACAGTGGAAGTACGGGCTCGGCTACGTGCCGAACCCGTTCCCCTCGGCGTTCGTCCGGCGGCACCGCGTCGCCGACCCCGACCCCCGCGCTCACTTCGCGCTCAACTGCGGTGCCGCCTCCTGTCCCGCGGTCGCGGCCTACGACGCCGCCGACGTGGACGACCAGCTCGACCGCGCTGCCGGCTTGTACCTGCGGAGCGAGACGGTCGTCGAGGACGGGACCGCCCGCGTGCCGCGCCTCCTCCTGTGGTACCGCGGCGACTTCGGCGGACGCGCGGGCATCCGTGCACTCCTCCGCGAGTACGACGCGGTCGATCCCGACGCGACCTCGCGGATACGCTACCGGGAGTACGACTGGTCGCTCGCGCTTGACGCGTTCCGGAGCAAGGAGGGGAACCGGTGAGACCGTCCACCGGAACCCATTACTGACCAGTAACCCGGTTACCGAACCGTTCGCGCGCTTTTATTTGGTACTCTCGCATTTAGGTTACTAGAGGTAACCCGCGTCGGCTCGCCGGCGCGTGACACACATCATGGTAAGCGTACTCACCGGACTGATCGCTGGACTGCTCGCGACCGTCGTCATGACGATGTTCATGATGACGATGGGAGACGACTCACCGCCGCCGACCGCCGCCCTCTGGGCGAAGTACGTCGGCGACGAGGGGCCCGAGGCGTACATGAAGCAGGGGATGGTGCTTCACATGCTGTACGGCGTGGGGGCGGGGGCCGCGTTCGCGGTCGGCGCGACCGCGCTCGGACTCGCCGTCGGCGCCGGCGCCCTCGTCGGGAGCGTCCTGTGGGGACTCGCCTTCGGGCTCGTCCTGATGGTCGGCGGAATGATGTTCTGGATGCGGATCGTCCTCGCGATGGAGCCCAACCCGAAGACGATGGGCGCGTTCGGCTTCTTCCACGTCGTCTACGGCGTGGTGCTCGGCGCGGGAATCGCCGTGCTTCCGGTGTAACGCGTGGGTATGAACACAGTGGCTGAGACGACCGGCGACGCCCGCCGACCGCGATGCCTGCACGACGACCGCCCGGTACGCAGCTGTACCGCAGCGGCCGGCTCGGCGGTCGGTCGGGGGATAGAGGCGACCGTTCGACGTGCCGCGTTCTGGACGGCGATCGCGCTGCCGGCGATCTACGTCTTCGGGGCCATCGACCCCGTCGCGGCGGCGCTGCCGGTCGGCTGGCTCCCGCTCGCGATCGCGACGCACCTGCTGCTGCTGTGGGTCGGGCACGGCGCTCACCACCCGGAGTGAGCGATGCCGGGCGCGCTCGCACTAGCGACCGGGGTCGACCCGCTGCCGCTGCTTTCGGCGGTGTCGGTCGATCGAATCCTCGATCACTGGTGGGTGTTCCCCGCGTCGGTGCTGTTCTCGATGGTCGCCATCGCGGCCGGGGTCTCCGGCGCGCTCTTTTTCAGCCCCTTCTTCCTGCTCGCCGTCGGGCTCGGGCCCGCGCAGGCGGTCGGCGCGGGCCTGATGACCGAGGTGTTCGGGATGGGCAACGGGCTCCGGTCGTACGTCAAACAGGGCGTCGTCGACTACGCGACCGCGAAGTGGCTGTTAGTCGGCGCGCTGCCGGCGATCGTGATCGGCTCGTTCGCGGCCCACTACGTCCCTGACACGCTGTTGCGGGGCGGATTCGGCGTCGGGCTGTTCGCGCTCGGCGGGTTCCTGCTGTACTCCGACTCCCCGGAGGAGACCGAACCCGGCGAGCGGGAAGGGGAGTTCCTCGAACAGAAGAACGCCGAGTGCGGGACCACCGTCGTCGAGGCCGCCGACGGCGACCGGTTCGTCTACCCGACCTGCTGGCGCCCGCCGGGCGTCGCGCTCGCGGCGCTCGGCGGGGCGATCACGGGGCTGATAAGCGCCGGCCTCCCGGAGATCGTGACGACCCAACTGGTGGCGCGGTGTAGGATGCCGCCGCGGGTCGCCGTCGCCACGTCGGTGTTCGTGCTCGCGATCGCCGCGGTCGCCGGCGCCGCCGTCCACGCGCTGGCCGCGACGCCGGTCTGGTACGTGGTCGTCTGGTCGATTCCCGGCGTGCTCGTCGGCGGGACGATAGGTGCCCGCGCCGGAAAGCACGTCCCGAGCGGGCTCATGGAGCGCGGGCTCGGCGTCGTCTTCGGGGTCGTCGGCGGGATCGTCCTCGTGACCACGTTCGGGGTCTGAGACCGCGGCCGAGTCGGCCTCCCGAAATCCCTCTCCGGCGCGATACACGGCCGCTGGAGCCCCCGGATCGCGAGTGACACGTCATCGCGTGACGAGTCGGCGTTCAGGACACACACTCGCGGGCGGGTTATGTACGGAGGGCATTTATAAAGAGATACGATGGCAAACGCAGCAGTCGTGATTCTCGCCGGCAACGAATCGCACGCCGACTACGGCCGCCTCGCGAACGCGCTCGAAGCAGCGAAGGAGTTCGCCGAGACCGAGGGCGACGAGTTCAAACTCATCTTCGACGGCGCGGGAACCCAGTGGATCCCGGAGCTCGAGGACGAGGAGAGCGACTACCACGAGCTCTACCAGGCGGTCCGGGACGACGCGGCGGTGTGTGACTTCTGTTCCGGCGCGTTCGGCGTCGAGGACGCCGTCGCCGACGCCGGGCTCGTCACACTCGACGACTACGACGGCCACCCGAGCATCCGCTCGCTCGTCGACGACGACTACGAGATCATCACGTTCTGAACGGCGATACCGGAGCTCGTCGCCTGGGGGACGACTACCGTTTTTAATACCTGACTCGAACTGCAACGCATGGACGCGTCCACTTTTATTGGTCCGGACGGTCGCCCCGTGACGGCGGTCACGGCCGAAGAGATGCGTGCGGTCGACCGCGTCGCGGTCGAGGAGATCGGCCTCGATCTCCGCAGGATGATGGAACACGCCGGTCGAGGGCTCGCCGAGGCCGTCCTCGACGTCCGGTCGAGCCGGAGCGACGACCCCGTCGCGGTGCTCGCCGGCAACGGCGGGAACGGCGGCGGCGGGCTGGCGTGTGCTCGGCATCTCGCGAATCGGGACCTCCCGGTCCGAGTCGTTCTCGACCGAGCCCGGGCCGAAGTCGACGGCGTCACCGCGGAACAGCTCCGGATACTGGAAGCGATGGACGTGCCGATAGAAGCGGTCGACGGCGACTCCGACTTCGAGGCCGACGCGGCGCTCGAGGGTGTCGTCGTCGACGCGCTGATCGGCTACGGACTGACGGGGCAGCCCCGCGGCGTCGCCGCAGATTTGATCGAGGCCGTTGGCAGCGCGTCGGAAGCGACCGTGTCGCTCGACGTCCCCTCAGGCACGAACGCGACGACCGGAGAGAGGCCGGGCGTCGCGGTCGAACCGGACCTCACGGCCACGCTCGCGCTGCCGAAGACGGGGATCGCGGCGGTCGACGGCGACCTCCGGCTCGTCGATCTCTCGGTTCCCTCGACGGTGTACGATCGCCTCGGGATCGGGTACGCGTATCCGTTCGGAGAGGCGTTTTCCGTGCCGCTGTCGAGGACGTGACGCCCGACACGCGGTACGAGCCTATTCGTCCGCCATCTCGTACGCTAGGCGGTGCGGCATCAGCGCCAACGTCCGGACGATCGCCGCGAGCGCGACGAAGATCCCGACGAGGACGTGCGCGACGCCACCGAGTTTTAGCCACAGCAGCACCGACGGGAACGAGTGGATCGCCGCGAGCTGCGAGTTGAGCGCGGTTTCTCCCGCCCTGTCGGCGCCGCCGCCGGCGAGGCTCCACCCCGTGTGGGTCGCGAAGTACTCCTCCAACAGCGGGTGGAACGCGGTGATCTCGAGGAAGAGCGCGAACCCAACGAGGAGGTACCCCACGACGGCGAACGCCGCGCCGATCTTGAGCATGCGCTTGATCCCGACCATCGTCGATTCCATCTCTGCGGTCGTGAGCGGCTGCAACGCGGCCGCCTCGGTCTCTGTCGCCATGTCACTCCCGAAGTGACACCGGATATAAATGTTGTCTGAGTGATGAGTGACGGGGTTACGCGCTCGTGACGTGTTCACACACCTGAATCCCGGTCGTCGGTGGGACGGTTACCTCCGGCTCACCCGAGTGTTATGCCCAGTGAATCGCTGTGTACGGTCGTTAATGACGCCACTGATCGGCGACGCGAGTCTGGAGACGAGCGGCGGGAAAGCAGACGCGCGGGAGAGGTGGCAGCGCCGATGAGCGCATCCGATACCCGCGACCCCGAGCGGGTCGCGACGTGGAGCGATCTCGACGATCGGGAGCCCACACACGCCCGGGCGGCCGGCGTCGACCTCGTGGTCGTCCGGTACGACGACGAGGTGTCGGTGTTGTACGGCCGGTGTCTCCACCGGGGCGTGCTCCTCGGCGACGGCTGCATCGAGGGCGAGGACCTCATCTGCGGCGTCCACGGCTGGGACTACCGGTACGACACTGGGATCAGCGAGTACGACAACTCCGAGCGGCTGGAGAAGTTCCCGGCGTGGGTCGAGGCCGACGGTGACGGCGAGGAGGCGGTGTTCGTCGACGCGGCCGCGGTCGCCGAGTGGGCCGAGGACCACCCGGAGCCGTACGACCTGCCGGACGACGCCGACGAGGCCGACGACGTGGACGCGGCGGTGAACCCCGAGTTCTACGGCGAACCGGAGGCGGAGACGGAACCGTACACGCACTACATCCAGAAGCTCGCCCGGGAGGGGCCCGAGGGGATCGGCGAACACGGGAGCGTCTCCGCGATGGGCGTCCCGCGGGCGGAGCTGCCGAGCTGGGACGACCTCCAGATCCTCACCGCCCAGCTCGACCGCACGCCCCTCGACGACGAGGCGCCGGTCGACTCCGGGCTCGTGATCGGCCCGAACGCCGAGAACCCGCTCGAACTGGAGATACCGGTGTTCGTCAGCGACATGAGCTTCGGCGCCTTAAGCGAGGAGGCGAAGGTCGCGATCTCGAAGGGCGCGGACGCGGCCGGGACGGGGATCTGCTCCGGGGAGGGCGGCATGCTCCCTGAGGAGCAGGCGGTCAACTCGCGGTACTTCTACGAGTACGCCACCGGGAAGTTCGGCTGGGACATCGAGAAGGTCGCCGACGTGCAGGCGTTCCACTTCAAGGCCGGCCAGGGCGCGAAGACCGGCACCGGCGGCCACCTGCCGGGCGAGAAGGTTCAGGGAAAGATCGCGGAGGTTCGGGACCTCGAACCGGGGACCGACGCCGTCAGCCCAGCGCGGTTCGACGACTTGGAGACCCCGGACGACTTCGCGGCGATGGCCGACCGCGTCCGCGAGGTCGGCGGCGGGATCCCGGTCGGGTTCAAGCTCTCCGCGCAGCACGTCGAGGACGACATCGACTTCGCGCTGGAGGCGGGGGCGGACTACCTAATCCTCGACGGGCGAGGCGGCGGGACGGGCGCCGCCCCGGACGTGTTCAAGGACAACATCTCCGTGCCGACGATCGCGGCGATCCCGCGGGCGCGCCGGCACCTCGACGCCCGCGGCGCGACCGACGTGACGCTGATCGCCACCGGCGGGCTCCGCACCGAGTCCGACTTCATCAAGGCGCTGGCGCTCGGCGCCGACGGCGTCGCGGTCGCGAACGCCGCGATGCAGGCGATCGGCTGTCTCGGGATGCGCGCCTGCGACTCGAACAACTGCCCGGTCGGGATCGCGACGCAGAAGGAGGGGCTCCGGAACCGCCTCGTGGTCGACTCGGCCGCTGAGGGGCTCGCGAACTACTTCGCCGCGACGGTGAAGCTGATGAAGGTGATGGCCCGCGCCTGCGGCCACGAGTCGCTGACCGGCTTCGAGCGACGCGACCTGACGACGTGGAAGCGGGACGTCGCGGACCTCACCGGCGTCGAGTACGGGGGCGTCGGCGCAGCGGAGCGTCGGCGGTGAGCGGCGGGCCCAACCGAGAGCGCCGGCTCGGCGAAGACCGGCGGCTCAGTCGATCGATTCGGGTCGGTGGAACGCGTCCGAACCGTGGTCGTCCAGCCAGGTGAACGCGTAGAGTCGTCGCGCCGGCAGCCGGTCGAGACGGCGGCCGTCCGCCGCGGTGCCCGTGGTCGGGTCCCACGTCGTCCCGTCGCCGACGACAGCGTCGTCGGCCTTCTCGAACTCGCACCCGGGGTCCGCGTACGCGTGGATACCGTCGTCCGTCGCGAAGGCGACGACGTCCCGGTGGCCGACCGTCGCCCGCGCGACGCCACCGGCCGCCCGGACTCGGGAGAACGCGAAGCCGAGCGCCTCGCCGTCGAACTCGACGCCCAACACGACTTCCTTCGGGTTGAGATCTGCGGGGCCGTCCCACTCCCGACCGTCGGCCGCACCGCGGTGTGCCGCGAGCCCGAACCCCTCGCCCGCGGCGTACGCCTCGTACGGCGACTCGGCGTAGTCGATCGGGGCGGGCTCGTCGCCGTCGCTCGCGGCCTCGCTCTCTCCGCCCGGTGGGTCGAGGACGACGCCGTCCGGGTACGACTCTCGGAATCCCCCGACTGACAGCACGGCCGCCGGACGGACGGACAGCGATTCGCTCTCGAACTCGCCGGCGATACACTCACCGGTGGATTGCTTCCACTCGCTCCCCGTCTCCCGGTCGTACATCACGAGGTCGTCGTCCGCAAGCTTCCCGGACACGCCGAACTCGAGCGTCCGCCCCGCGTGGCTCCGGTCGTACACGACCGCGCTTCCACAGAGCGGACACCACGTGACCGCGATCGGGTCGTCGCTGGACGCCCCGTCGAGGGCGTCGTTGACGATCTCGTGGAACTCGAGGTACCGCACCGGATACGCGCGCGGCGGATCGGCAGCTGTTACGGCGACGACCGCGTCGTCGGCGTCCCCGTCGTACGCGCCACTGAACCGAGGCTCGTCGACGCTCGGGATCGCGTCCCGCGGGAGGACTCGTCGGACGTTCACGTCGGCGACTGGCGCTCGCCCGACATAACTCGGTCGCTCACGGGCTGGGGCCGCCGCCGCACAGCGCCGCGTCGTTTATTCGACTGGCCGCGCACTGCCGGGTATGAAACGCGTCCGCGTCGACGACGTGGAGAACTCGATCCAGCCCGCCGCGGTGATGCGGCCGCTCACCGAGGCGCTCGGGCTGACGGACATGGCCGTGAACTACTACGAGCTCGAACCGGGCGACAGCTTCGCGTTCGCCTACCACAGCCACGAGGTCCAAGAGGAAGCGTTCTACGTCATCTCCGGCACCGCGACGTTCGAGACCGAGGAGGGGCCGGTCGAGGTGGGAGAAAACGAGATTGTTCGGTTCGGTCGCGACGAGTTCCAGCGCGGCTGGAATCGAGGCAACGAGCCGGTCCGCGCGCTCGCGCTCGGCGCGCCGCTAGAGTATGGGAACCAGCCGAAGCTCCGGTACTGCGCGGCGTGCGACGCCGAAACGGACACGGACCTGAGCGCCGCGCCGAACGAGAGCGACGCCGTCGTCGCCGAGTGCGTCGAATGCGGGGCCGAGACGGGGCGCTGGTACCGGGGCTCGACGGACGGAGAGGTGCCCTGAACGCCGTCGGCGTTCAATCGAACCGCCACCCGGCGGCTACGACCGCGACACGCCGAGGGGCTTCCGGCAGTTCTTACAGAGGAACAGATCGTGGTTCTCGTAGAGCTGGAACGACCCGTCCTCTTTCGGTTCGACCTCGGTGACCTCGTCCGCCGCCTCGAGATCATCGGTCGAGTCGATATCTGTCCCGCACTCCGGGCAATTAAGTGTGTCAGACATACGCAGACATACTCTGAGTGGGAATTTAAACGTGACCGGTCGTTGCGCCGCCAGCGCACACCGTCGCGCCACGCTGCGCGTCTATCGGACGACAGTGCGGGGCAGCCTCGCCGGCGACACCTCTCAACGCCGCCGACGGGCCTCTCATCGGTACGCGCAGTGGAAGCCGGCGGCGTGCCGGTAGAACGCCGGGATCACCGTCCCGCGCAGGTCGGCGTCGGGCTCGTCCTCGAACTTGACGCCGACCTAGACGCGGGCGTCGTCGACGGCGGCCGCGACATGCGGCGGGAGCTCGTACGCGTCGGTTACGGTGAGGTACGCCCGCGCGAACGCGTCCGCGAGACGGTCGAGGAACCGCTTGGTCGGTTCGAACGTGTCCCAGCCGTCGGCGACCAGCCGGTAGTGCATGCGCCGGATCAGCGCCGAGCCGTTGTCGATCCCGTGGTCGTCGAACGACTCGGTGGTCGTGCAGCCGTCGGTCGCGCCGTCCGCGTCGTCCACGTCGTCGAGCGCGTCGCCGATCTCGCCCGACGCGTCATCTCCGTTTGTGTGGTCCGTGTTTTTATAAGCGGTTTTCGTCTTTGCTCACACGTTTTTAAATACTGTCTCGCTGCCGACGAACATCACCGCTAGCCTTCACAAGCGGCTATGGCGGTACCGGGAATAACTGCGGAGAAGAACTGAATTAGTCGTTCGCCGCGGTTTGGTCCGGAACCGTCCGTTCCACGCTGGTCTGGTCTACTCCAGCGCCGCCCGGATCTCATCGGCGCCCGTGACGCCGACGAACCGCTCGACCTCCTCGCCGTCGCGGTAGATCGCGACCGTGGGGATCGAGCGGACGTCGGCCTCCGCCGCGAGCCCGTTGTGCTCGTCCGTGTCGACGCCGAGCACCGGGGTGTCGATCGTTCCGGACAGCTCTTCGAGGATGGGCGTCTGTTGCTTGCAGGGGCCGCACCAGTCCGCGAAGTAGTCGACGACGACCTGGTCGTGCTCCGCGATCGCCTCGTTGAACGACTCGGTGCTCTCCACGTCGACGATACCGTCCGCATCTGTGCCGCCGCCGGAAGCCGCGTCGGATGACATACCGGATCGGAGGGCCTGCGACCCTATATTCCTTCGCGAACCGCGCGGTAAGCGGGTTACCGGACGGTCACCGGGGGCGACCCGAGCTGGAGCACCGTGACGAGTGGTAACGCGTGTACACGTCCGCCCCGCTCTTATCAACGCGTCGAGCGTTCACCTACCATGCCAGTCGAGTCCAATACGCCGTCGGTCCCGAGCGACAAGGACGCGATCCTCAGCGCGCCGGGCGAGGAGGGCGCGAACGTGCTCCTGACCGCGAACCGGTACGACGACCCCGAGCGCGGCCGCCGAGGGGCGATCATCGAGGAGACGTCGGCGTTCCGGTCGGATATCGAGCTGTTCTACGACCTCCACGCGCTCGCGTGGAACGCCGACGAGGGCCACACGCTGGACGCCCGCGACGACGCCGTCGAGAGCGACGTCTCGTACGCTTCGAGCACGGTCCCGGAGATCACTCTCGAGAATCGCTTCGACGAGCCGGGGTCTACCGGAGCCCTCACGCAGCGCGTCGTGGCGAGCGTAGACACTTGCGGCCTGCTGATCGAAACAGACGCGGAGTTCGAGACAGTCGCGGAGCGGACCTTCTACACCGTCGCCGACCTCGGGATCCACGGCCACGACCACGAAGATCCCAACGCGGTCCAGGAGGCGTTCGTCACGGAGCGAGAGGGCGCGGAGCTGGTGGTCGCGACCGACGGGGACCGCTGGCTCGCGCTCGCGCAGGACCGCG
>Ga0207714_1002592_pt1 | contig 10813 bp, 4 predicted proteins | sample PonA232FremontCA_2_FD_187270 | JGI IMG/M metagenome (GOLD analysis project Ga0207714, IMG submission 187270) | Marine sediment microbial community from Fremont, CA, USA - Pond A23 Sediment 2 (SPAdes) | ecosystem: Environmental > Aquatic > Marine > Unclassified | place: USA: Fremont, California... | reverse complement strand
ACCGTGTCGTCGGTGCCCCTGGCCACGGCCCGCCACACGCCTAGCCGAACGTCGCGGGGGCCTGCGCCCCCCTCACCAACACTCCACGAGATGGGCACCTGCACGGTGTCACCGGGCTGAATGGGACCCACGTTCCGACCTGTCGCGACGCGGCGCTCCCCGCCGAGCTCCTCAACCTGGACCTTCAGGTGGTACCGCTGCGCGACGGGCGCGTCGTTCGTAATCGTCGCCGTCCCCTCGATCGTGTCGCCCGGCGCGTAGGACGCGTTGCGCGACGCCATAGTGATGCGGTCAACGCTCGCGTCGTGGCGGCGCCAGGTGGCATATACGTCATTGCCCATCTTGCCCAGGGCAGTGCCCGACGAGTCGTCGTAGGCAATGAGGGAGCTCATGTAAAAGAGCAGCTGCTCCCATACGTGCGGCTGGGAGACGGCAGAGTCGACCTCACCGTCCGCGTAGGTTTCCCGTACCCACTGCTCTCCCATCACGTAGGTCGAGTTAGACCTCGCATGATGATCGGCAATCCAGCTCACCCCTTTTCGAACCTTGTCGAGGCCTACCACCGGATTTTCGCTCTTGCGTGCTGCAATGCCAAGCCCGATTAGCTCTTTCGCCTCGTAGAGCCCCTGGTCCTCCTTACCTTCAAAAGTCGGTCGCACGTTGCTCCACATGCTCTTGAGATGGTCCTCCATTCTTGGATCATCGACGGGCCGCAGAAATGCAGGCATGGCTGCACGCGGGCGAGGGCTACCTTTTTTTCTTCCGTAATACCCTTCCTCTTCATCCCAGTAGTGCTTCTCGATTGCCTGCCCAAGAGCATCCCGGCGACGGGCATATCGGAGGGCCTGATCTGCGTACCGGGATTTACCTGTGATCTCGTGCATTGCCGCAGCGGCCTTCGTCGCGGACGCCAATCCCCTGTATACGGAGGCACCGCCCACGATTGTCTGCGTGTGCTCGAAGTTGTCGTCCTCCGGACGGGGACACTGGAGGCCGGTGCTGTCTTCCACGCAGTCCTCGGTCAGGTACTCACCGACGAGCCGGATGGCAGGATAGATGCGGCGGAGGTAGGCGTCGTCACCTGTCACAGCGTAATGGTCCCAGAGCGTCCAGGCCCCGTATGCGGTCTCGTCGATCTCCCCGCCCAGGGGGCCCGCCGGCTGTCCGTCGGCGTAATAGTTCATCGCCCAACCGCCCCGCGGCACCACGCTCGCCGTCGGAATGGATTCGGCAAACCACCGCGGAAACGGCCCGAACGACGGGACGAGCCCGGCGAAGTCGTAGTATTTCATGCTGTCATGGCAGTGCTCAGGGCAGGGCCCGCCGGGGTTCTGCTGGAGCGACATGTACCAGCGGTTGTGCTGGGCCACCCAGTCGTGCAGGCCATTGCCCTGAGGGCCAAAGTAGCGGTCGAGCACGTAGTTGAAGTAGGCTCCATCCCGAATCCAATCGGCCCCGTAGGGCCCCTGCGTTGCAATCGAGGCCACGAGGTTCCCCGCAAAGCCGTGCTCGTTCTGGGTCTGTCCGTCCCACACCTGCACGACGGACACGAGCGCGCGGCGCGAGACGCGGGTGATGTTCTCCGAGGCGCCCGCGGGCATAGGGGCACCGCCCACGTACTGCTCAAACCATTTTCTTTTCTGACGGTGCACCTCCGGGAGCGACAGGCCGCGAGCCGTTTCGATTTTTCGGGCTGCCACATCGCTGAGGTCCTGTCCCGGCGTCGAGGCGGACGCCGCCGCGAAGTAGACCCGGGCCTGCCCTGTGCCGTCGTCAAAGTCAAGGTCCTTCGTCAACGCCGCAGAGGTTTGGCCGCGGAACCGGTCGCGCCCCGGCAGTTCGGTGGTTCCGTCGGTGAGAAGACGGTACGGGTCGTCGGGGTGATCGCCTCGTTCATCGTCCCCGGCCACCTGATGCTGCGTGCTCGCCCCATCAAACGCCATCGCCGTCGCAATCGAAAACTCCGCCCCGTCCTGCCCGACCCAGCCGTGATCGCGGTCGGGACGTGAATGCACGACGGCGTCGGTGGAGGCATCGTACGTCGCCGTTTCGCCGTTCTCGTCCTCGCTGCACCAGTCTTGGGTCGGCGCCAGCGCGTCCTTGTCCTCCACCAGGTTGAAGTTTTCGTACGCGACGAGCTCCACGTCCGTCACGGGCGAGCCCGTCTCCGTCGTCACCGTTACGTCCCGGATAAATACGTCCGTGTCGGTCGGCACAGCGTTCGTGACGCGGACGCGTAGCCCCAGGCGGTCGTTGTGGAAGATCGTCACGAGTGCGTCTGAGCCGCCGGAGCGCCATGACTGGTCCACGTGCTCGCCGTACTCGGGATCGGTGGTGGCAACCGGGCCCCAGTCCCGGAGCCAGTCGAACTGGGTGGAGCCGGCCTCCGTGGTGACAATCACGCCGAGGAACGCGCCCGCATTGGGGTCGGAGCCGTAGTACGGGGCGCGCCGATCCAGGGCGTGATGCTTGATCTGGTCGGCGTACGAAGGGGTGGGGTACTTGAAAACCGTCATCGTCCCCTTCTGATTTGTCCCCACCAGCAGGCGCTGGTTGCCGATCTGCGCGTTCAGATCGGTAGGCCCCCATACTTCACGTCCACTCCGATTCTTCTTTTTTTCCATTTCTGCGGCACTGCACGCAATTTTGGGAGCCTCACCCACATTCACCGCTACGAAAGCAACAGAAATTAAGAGCAAGCCCCCAATTCCCAATAGGGCAAACCAGGCAATTCGACTCATGAGTCCACTGAGATCCTGACAGAATTAAAGTTGAAAGAATCGTTTCCCGACGAGTCTGTGAGCAACTTCGTAGTCGCAGCTTTCTTCGTCGGCAGCATCCACGTCGGTCAAATCCGGCATTACACGGTTTGCACAGCAAACGTCTGGTCTCCGGCCTCTACCTCAACCTTTTTCCCCGGTTCAACCGATGGGCACGGCATATCTGTGATGACGCCGTTCTCGTCGGCCCGATTCGTGTAGATCGGCTCGTCTCCCTCCGCGAGCAGCCGAAACGCTGCGTTCCGGGCCGCCTCCGCCGAAAGCCCGTGCTCCGTGAGGTCGATCTCGGGCAGACGCGACGACGCCCACATCACCGAGCGGGGCGACACCGTCGCCGAAAAGTCCGGATCCTCCTGCCGCGGGTCCTTGGCCCGATAGTCCTCGTCTTCCTCGTGGCGTTTCCAGATCTCAAAAGTAGCCGAGCGGTCGGTCTTATCGAAACGAAAGACCGTGTACCCATTCCACTTCTGAAAACCGTGGTGCTTCGCCCCGGACTCCTCCGGCGTCTGGTGGTGTACGTCGAACCGGATCCCCTCCCCCGACACGCCGCCCTCCCGAACGTGCCGAAACCACTCGCCCGACAGGTTGGAGATTCCGAACTCGTAGATGCTGGTGTCATTGAGCGGCTGAAGGCGCGGATCGGTCGGCTCGGCCTGCGAGAAGTCGGTGTACTCCACCATCCGGAGGTTGTGCTCGTCCCCAATCGCGTAGAGGAGCCCCGTCTCGGCGATCAGCCGCACGAGGCGCCCGCGCTCCCAGGGATAGAGGCGGTAGGTCTCTTTGGGCGAGATCGTGCGGATGTCGGCCAGGGGGTGGTCGCTGTGGACGATCTTGAAGGGCGCCGGCGAGGTGCGCGCCCAGTGCGCCAGCGCCTCCAGCACCTCCAGCCCCACCGCGGACTGCTCCCGCGTGTTGCTGAGGTGATCGGGAAAGTCCCGCGTGTCATTCGGGACGATCTGGTTGTACCGGGTCACGACGTGGAAGACCTCGATCCACCCCGGAATGGGGCGCGAGATGTACGACATTTCGTCCTCCCGCACCGGCTCGTGCCCGTCGAGGCTAATCGCCTGGTAGGCGTTCTTGATGTGGGCTGGGTAGTTGCGCCCCTGCCGCCCGCCCGGCTGCAGCGGAGTGGAGTTCGCGAACTCGTGGTCCCCGCCCTTGAAGGCCGATGGGACGTTGCCGTGAAGCTCGCGGAGGGCGTCGTTCGCCGCGAGGACGTCCCAGATCCGCTGCTGATAGTCCACCTCGCTCAGCGTGAGGATGGGATTGTCCGGGTAGCCCGGATAGTCGTCGCCGCCGAAGAGAAAGTCGGGCCAGTCGTGACCCTCGCCCTGGTACTTGATAAATTCCGCCCCCACGTCTCCCATGTTGTCCGAGTGGCGCCCGAACGCCTGGCCTGCCCCTTGCCACTGCTTCTCCGTCAGGATGTTGTCGAACCAGTTGATCTGGTTCTGCTGCTTGTAGCGCCACACCTCGTCGCAGGCCACCCCGATGCCAACCATTTCTCGCTCCTCGTCCCATCCCTCGTTGAACGGCGGGATTCGCCCCTCATAGATCGGCATTCCGTCCTGCACCAACCGGTACCGCGAGGGCCGCGCCCCGCTCCACGTCACCACGTGCGTGTAGACCGTCATGCCCCCCTCCTTCTCCGCCTCGGTGCCCTCAATGGGCTCCGGAGCGCTCCACTGTCCATTGCGGCGCACCTGCACAGCCGTGGCGCGCGCCTCGCGGAGCGCAAATGTGAGCGCCACGCGTTTCTTCTCGTTCGCTTTCAGGACGCACCACTCGCAGGCGCGGTCGTACGGGGCCAGCCCCTCTACCTGCGGTTGGTTCGGCCCCGGATCCACCTCAAGGCTCAGAATCTCCACCTCCCCCGGCCCGTCGACCGCCACGCCGAAGTAGCCGCGCCCCCGCACGTGCGGGTCGCCAGTGAGCGCATCCGGCTTGCCCAGATCAATTTGGGTAGGCGACAGGGACGCGCTGCAGTCCCCGCTCACGTCCGCCGCCACCGTTCCGTGCCGGGCGTCGTCCGTGAGCGCAAGGGTGAGCGTGACGGTGTCCCCCCGCGTCCACTCCTGCGAAAGCGCAACCTGCCGGTCCTTCCAGACCTGTGTGCCGTCGGTGCGGTGGTCGCAAAACGACAGGTCGGACGGGCTCACGTAGGCGAGCAGCGCCCCGTGCGTCTTTGCCCCACCCAACTCAAACTCGTAGGGCGTCTTGGCCCCAAAGATGAGCCCGGCCGACACCGGCTCGAAGTCCTGCTTGCGCAGCGTGACGCGGAGCCGGTAGGGATATTGTTGCAGGTCCCATTGCGGGAGCATCGCCGTGCGGTGCCGCTTGAACCGCCCGTGCTGGGTCACGAGCCGCCCCTCCTCCGCCTCGAAGAAGGACGGATCGTTGAAGCGAATCCGCCCCCCAATCTTCCGCTTCGGCGTCAAGTCCCCGATCGGATACGCCGCCGTCCACGCCTCGTCCGTCGCCTCCGGGAGCCGAAAATCGCGCTCGTCCACGTAGGGCACCGACAGGGCACCTAGCAGCATCGTCTTGATGCTCTCTCGTCGATCCATCTGCGACTGTCTCAAAATGAGGTTGGACACGCGCACGCCGCAGACACGACACACCAAGGTCGGCTACGACGAGTCCTCGCCCACAGAACGCTTACTGCTTCCGCTCCGAGAGCGACGGGGGCGGGTTTTCAGTACCCCATCCATTCGGCTCTGGGCCCATCTCCAGGACCAGCCGTCCTCCGTCCTTGATGCTGGTGTGCCGGAACCAAGCCCGATCCAGCGGCTCGCCGTTCAGGGTGGCGGACGTGACGTACTGATTCTCTTCACTCAGCCCCTTCGCTTCCACGACGAAGTGCTGTCCGTTCTCCAGGTTGACGGTCATCTCTGACAGGTGCGGCGCGGTGATGACGTAGAGGTCTTGGCCCGCGATGGGGAAAAAGCCCATCATGTGGAAGAGCATCCACGACGAGATCGCCCCTGAGTCGTCGTTTCCGGGCAACCCGTCGCGTCCAGTCCCGTAGTGCTCATCGATGATGGAGCGGACCCGATCATTGCTCAGGTCCGGGCGGCCGGCCCAGACGTATAGGCTGGGCGACAGGAATCCCGGTTCGTTGGTCGGGTTGTAGTAGAAATCGACTGTCCCCTTCGCCCCCTCCTCCCCGGGCATATAATCCACGGGCTCATCCTCGTCCGAGACGGCCATTTCCTCACTGGGCGAGGACAAGAACATCGTATTCAGGCGCTCGATGAACGCCTCCCGGCCCCCGCTCTTCTCGATCAGCCCCGCCACGTCGTGGGGCACGTACAGCGAGTACTCCCAGGAATGGCTTTCGTAAAAGAAGTCCGGCCAGGATCCGGGGCGGAGCGTGCTGAAGTCCTCTACCCAGTCTCCCTCTGCCGTGCGGGGCCAGATAAAGCCGGTCGCCCCCGCCGACTCGATGTTCGGGTTCCAGAGATTTTTCCAGTTGTGCGCCCGCTCGATGTAACGCTGGTAGAGCGAATCCCGCCCCATGCGTCGGGCCGTCTCGGCGATGGCGAAATCATTGTAGGCGTATTCCATCGTTCGCGTCCCGGCCCGCTCATAGTCGGTGGAGACGTAGCCCAGCTCCTTGTAGTCGCTCAGCCCACCCCGACCGTGCTTCTGCTGATTCCCGCCCGGCGGCTGCTCGGCATTTTTGAGCATGCCCTGGAGCGCCGTCTCGTAGTCGATGCCCTCCAGTCCCTTGGCATGCGCATCGGCGATGACCACGTCCGCGTTGGATCCTCCCTGCGTACGGCCGTTGTGGTTTCCACTCCGGGCATCCGGGAGATAGCGATCATGCTCGTAGATGTCGATCAGGGACTGGACGATCTCGACCTGTCGCGAGGGGCTAATTAGCGTCAGCAGGGGACTGAGGGTGCGAAACGTGTCCCAGATTGCATAATAGTCGCCGTAATACGGCGCCTCGGAGGTCCACTTAGGATTTTCGCCGGTTCGGTCGGTAGGCATCAGCATCGAGTGGTACAGGGCCGTGTAGAACATCTCCTCGTACGCCAAGGTCTCCGTCTCAATGTCAATCTTCCCGAGCTGACGCTCCCAGGTGTTGGTGGCGGCCGCCCGCACGTCCGCAAAACTTTTGCCCGTCGCCTCGGAGACGAGGTTCTGCCGGGCCTTGCCGGTGCTCACGAACGAGATGCCGACCTTCATCCGGATCTGCTCCCCTTCGTCGGTCTGAAAGTGCAGGACCGCCCCCACGGGCTCTCCGGTGTCCACCCGCGTTCGCGTTCCCATGCTCGTCTCGCTCCCCTTCCAGGTCGCAAACGTATCGGCCGGGGCACTGAGCCTTGCGTGGAAGTACACCGTGTAGGCGCCGCCCTTATTCCAGCCGCCCCGTACGCGGCTGTACCCCTGCACGACCCGGTCGGACACGACCTCAATCTCTGACCCGACCAGCTTCTGGTCCTCATTCCACGGCGCCGAGCTGCTCAGGAAATGCCCGGCGTCGAGCAGAAGGCGCGCTTCGTCGGACTCCGGAAACGTGTACCGGTGGTAGCCCACGCGATGCGCAGTGGTCAGCTCTGCGTCGATGTCGTAGCGACTCAGGTTCACCGAGTAGTAGCCAGGAGCGGCCGACTCTTCCTCTCCGGGCGAAGACACTGCGCCCCTCTCGTATTCCCCCGTGAAGGGCATCGCGAGAATATTCCCGTACTTGGCCCCACCGCCCGTCCCACTGACGTGAACGTGACTGAACCCGTTGATGTCGGCCCCGACCACGTATCCGGAATTGGACCTGTTCTCGCCCATGTCCGGGCCTAGTTTCACCATGCCGAACGGCAGGCTGGCGCCCGGAAAGACGTGTCCATTTCCGTCGGTCCCGATGAACGGATCCACATGATGGGTTCGATTGGCGTCGGCCTGCCCGTAGATCGCCGTCGGGCACGCAATTAGTCCGAGGAGTAGTGCTGCCGTGACGACTCTCTTCAGTTGGCTCATGTCGGCTCTGCGCGTTGATGGATGGAAGAAATGGGGCCCGCCGTATGGGGCACCCAAAATGAAAACGGAAAGGAGAAAAGAGCTTCACCCCGTCGGTCCGCGCCTTCGTGTCGGCTCCGGAAACAGGACCCGGACAACTCTTACGAAGGCGTCGTCGAGGTCTCCGGCTCTATGCCGATTTCTTCTTCGAGCGTTTCGGGGCTGATGCCCAATTTCACCTCCATCTCTTCGAGCGAGAGGCCCTTCGTCTCCGGCATGATGAGCCACACGAAGAGGAGCTGCAGGACCATCATCCCTGAGAAGAAGGCAAAGATTTGACCGCCGGTGAAGGTGCTGAGCACGGTGGGCGTAAGCAGTGTGATGAGCGCCGCCATGACCCAGTGCGTCCCCGAACCTAGCGACATGCCGTAGTCTCGAACCGAGTTGGGGAAGATTTCCGAGATAAACACCCAGATAACCGCCCCCTGCCCCACGGCATGTGAGGCGATGAACGCACACACGAACACCACGACCACGGCCCCCTGCGCCCCAGAAACGAACGCCCACGACACGCCGGCAAGCGAAGAAATGTACCCGACGGATCCGACGTACAGCAGCTTCTTCCGTCCGAAGTTGTCGATCAGATACATCCCCAGCAGGGTAAAGAGCAGATTCACGATCCCAATGGGCACCGACGCCCCAAGCACGGCCTCCGCCTCAATGCCCGCCTGCTCAAAGATCCGGGGGGCGTAGTAGAGCACGAAGTTGACGCCCGACATCTGGTTGAAGAAGGCCACCAGAAACGCCAGGGCAATCGGGAACCGGAATGTGCCGGAGAGAAATTTGGAGAGCGATACCTCTCCTTCGCTCAGTGATTTGCGGATGTTGGTGAGGACCGTCTCGATGTCTCCTGTTGAAGTGAGTCGTTGCAGCAGGTCGCGGGCGGACGACTCATCCTGCCGCTTGGCCATCAACCAGCGCGGGCTCTCCGGAATGCCGAGCACGGATACACAATAAATGGCAGCCGGGATAATCTCTACGCCCAGCATCCACCGCCAGGCTCCTTCGCCAAGAGAGGTCCCAATGAAATAGTTGGAGATGTAAGCCACCAGAATGCCCAGCACAAGATTGAGCTGGTACAGGGCCCCTAGCTTCCCTCGATTCTGGGCCGGCGTAATTTCGGCGATGTAGACCGGTACGGCGACCGAGGACGCCCCCACCCCGAGCCCCCCAATAAAGCGGGACGCCGAGAAGATGTACGGGTCGGGCGCGAAGGCCGACCCCACCGCCGAGAGCAAGTACAGGACCCCAATCCCGAAGAGGGTGCGCCGGCGCCCGTACCGATCACACGGAATGCCGCCGAGGAGTGCCCCGACCACCGTTCCCCAGAGCGCCATCGACATGATGAACGTCCCGTGGAAGAGGTCACTCAAGTTCCAAAGCTCCTGTATCGGCTGGTCAGCCCCAGAGATCACGATCGTGTCGAACCCAAACAGAAAGCCAGCCAGGGCCGAGGCAAACGTGCTATAGTAAAGGAGCCACGGAGAACGATTCATAGGAGAAGGAAGATGGGGTAGAAAATATCAAAGGTGAGTTCCACCACGACGCGATTCACAGTGTTTGCTGCAAAGGGAAACGCCGTGGGCAAAAAGTTCAGATGGATGCTCTATCATACAGAACCTTACTACGGCTACCTAAAAGCATTCCAGTCGACTCAGCGGTGCACTGACCGAACAATGTGCTGTCTAAAAAGTGCGCCCTGACAACTCAGCTTTCTTGAGGCTGGACAGCCTGTGGTTTCCAGCGAAAATATTTCCATCTGCTCCGCGATTCCGTAATTCATTAGTCTTTACGTATAGGCAGCGCGATGGCAAGCATGATATCACAATCGACAGCGCGTCCACTACTTCGCGTCCTCATTCTCGCTGTATTAGTTTCCGGCCTTCTGACGAGTGGGTGTCAAAACAACTCGAATGATTTCTCGGGCAGGACGCCTTCGGAGCCCGCATCCGCCGAATCCAGATCACCAGTCGATACTGCTGGCTCTCCATCCGCATCGAAAATATCGAGTGGGGATCCAGCCCCCCCAGACACTACAGCTCCAAAGGGCATGGCGCATGTACCAGGGGGTCAGACGAAAATTGGGATCGAATCTGAACGTTGGAAACGGCTTCGTAGCAACCGGGAAACAGGTCCCCGCCCTCTCTTCGGGCAGGACGCCCATCCGCCCTTCGTGGCCGACGTCGATCCGTTCTTTCTCGACGTCCACCCTGTCACGGTCGCCCAATTTCGAGATTTTGTGGAGGCAACGGGCTACACCACGCAGGCCGAGCAGTTTGGCAACGGGGGCGTGCTCCGAAACGGGGAGTGGCGCCTCATTGACGGGGCCACTTGGCGCCGCCCGCGAGGCCCGTCCCAGCCCGCTGCGCCCGACGACCACCCCGTGACCCAGGTGTCGTGGAACGACGCGCAGGACTACTGCGAGTGGGCCGGCAAGCGGCTGCCCACCGAGGTGGAGTGGGAGCACGCCGCCCGCGCCGGGCAGGACCAGCGCCGGATGTGCCCGTGGGACGGTTCCTGCCGGTCCCAGTCTGCCCGCGTGCAGCACGCGAACACGTGGCAGGGCTCCTATCCCACGCAGAACACGGCGGCCGACGGCTACAAGTACACCTCGCCCGTCGGGGCCTTCGGCAGCACTCGGCTCGGCCTGCAGGACATGAGCGGCAATGTCTGGGAGTGGACCGCAAGCTGGAAGCGGCCTTACGAGGAGCGGGGGACCGATTTCCAGCCATCCTCTCAAAGCAAGCGAGTCATGCGGGGCGGATCCTTTATTTGCAGTGAGTGCGGCGGATACTTCGTCTTTGCCCGATCGGCCTCCACGCCCCAAACTTCGCTCTTCCACGGGGGTTTTCGGTGTGCGAAGGATCCCTCCTCGTAGAACATCGGTGCTATAAAAACTGAAGGCAAGACTGATTGTGGGTTGCATTGCCCTCACTGGACCGAAGACCCGTCCGGCAGCTTTCGCTCATTAAACTGCGGGCCCCGTGGGCGCTTCAAGGGAATCTGGAGAC
>Ga0207714_1002591_pt1 | contig 10813 bp, 11 predicted proteins | sample PonA232FremontCA_2_FD_187270 | JGI IMG/M metagenome (GOLD analysis project Ga0207714, IMG submission 187270) | Marine sediment microbial community from Fremont, CA, USA - Pond A23 Sediment 2 (SPAdes) | ecosystem: Environmental > Aquatic > Marine > Unclassified | place: USA: Fremont, California... | reverse complement strand
CGTCCACCTGGCGCTGGTCGGCGGTGCGCGCCTCGGCCTGCACTTCCAACTCGCCAATGGTTTCCTCGAATTGCGCTACCCGGGCATTGAGATCGCGCCAGCGCAGTGCCGTCAGTTGCGCTTCCTGCTGACGTTCGTCTTCCTTGTAGCGCTTGTACTTCTCGGCCGCCGAGGCCTGGCGGGACAGACGCTCAAGCTGGCGGTCAAGCTCCTCGCGGATGTCGTTGAGCCGGTCCAGGTTCTCGCGCGTGCGCCGGATACGGTTCTCGGTTTCCCGGCGGCGCTCCTTGTAGCGCGAGATGCCGGCCGCTTCCTCCACATAGATACGCAGTTCCTCGGGCTTGGCCTCGATCAGCCGCGAGATCATGCCCTGCTCGATAATGGCGTAGCTGCGCGAGCCCAGGCCCGTGCCCAGGAAGATATCGGTGATGTCGCGGCGCCGGCATTTGGTGCCGTTGAGGAAATAGTTGGACTGGCCGTCCCGGGTCACCTGGCGCTTGACCGAGATTTCCGAGTAGCGGCCGTATTCGCCCCCCAGTTTGCCCTCGGAGTTGTCGAAGACCAGCTCGATGGAGGCCTGAGCCACGGGCTTGCGCGCATTGGAACCGTTGAAGATGACGTCCGCCATGGACTCGCCGCGCAGATACTTGGCCGAAGACTCGCCCATGACCCAGCGCACGGCGTCGATGATATTGGACTTGCCGCAGCCGTTGGGCCCGACAATGGCCGTCATGTTCTGCGGAAACTGCGCCGTGGTGGGGTCCACGAAGGACTTGAAGCCGGCCAGCTTGACACTTTTCAGACGCATAAATGATTACGCAACACTAAGGGGCCATGGAAAAACCGCCGCGGATGACCGACTCCAGCCGTTCGACGACCATCGAAAACCGCGCCGGAACCGGGATTCCCGCGCGAACAGGATCCCGGCGAAAAGCGCTCAGTGTATACAAATTTTGCCGCTGGCACTAACGCTGATCCGGGCATTGTGCACGCACGCGGCGGGGCTTGCCATTAACCCGCCGTCGCGGCAGGCTTGGTCGTCGTTTTGCCGACGAGTGCATTCTGCCATGGGAGCGATCCGCGACGCCGTACACTATCTGATCCGGGGCACCCGGCTGGCGCGAAGCCGCGCGCTGCGGCCCTGGGTCATCATGCCCCTGGTATTCAATGTGGTGCTTTTCGGGGTGCTCTATACCCTGGCCGGGCAATGGATCAGCGGCTGGATCGCCTCGGCCGCGGCGGGCCTGGAAGCGGGCTGGGCCTGGCTGAATACGGTCATCGAGGCCCTGGTGGCCGCCGCGCAGATTCTGGTCTGGGTGCTACTGCTGGCCGTGTTCGCCAGCACCTTTACCATGGGCGTTCAGCTGATCGCCGCACCCTTCATGGGCTTTCTGGCCGAGAAGGTCGATATCCAGACCACGGGCGCGCCCATGCCGGCGGAAAGCCTGCCGGCCATGACGGTGCGCATGTTCCGCCGGGAAGCTCGCAAGACCTGGTACTGGCTCTGGCGGGCCCTGTTATTGCTGATCGGGGTAGGCATTCTCTCGCTTATTCCCGGCATCAATGTGCTGGCGCCGGTGATCTGGTTTGCCTGGTCGGGCTGGATGATGGCCATGCAGTATCTGGATTTCTGCGCCGATAACCGGCAGGTGTCCTTCCCCGGCATGCTCGCGGAAATGCAGCGCCGACGCTGGCTGGTGCTGGCCTTCGGCTGCCTGGTGCTGGGGCTGACCATGCTGCCGCTGGTGAATCTGCTGATCATGCCCGTGGCCGTGATCGCGGGCACGCTGATCCGTACCGAGCAGCTCGCACCGCGCGCCTGAGATCAGCTTTTCGACTGACGGCCCTTGCCCCAGGCCGCCTCGATCTGGCGCGCGCGCATGATGGAGTCCTGCACCAGCGAAGACTGGTGCTCGGCGAACTCGCGGATGATTTCCAACGCCGAACGCACATCCCGCTGGAAAATGGTTTCCACAATGGCCTTGAAGAAGGACAGACACTCCTTCATCTCGTTGTCGTCGAGATGCAGCGCCATATAAAAGGCCCGCTGAATGGCCGGCTGCACATTCATGAGAATGTCCTCCACGAAGGGATTGCCGGCATAGGCATAGGCCTTTTCAAAGAAGCGAAAGCTCACCTCGAAGAAGTTCTCGATGTTGCGGCTCTCCGCCTCCTGCTGGAGCTGATGGATGAGCTCGATAAAGCTGTCCAGATCCGACTCTTCCATGGACTTGATGGCCTTGCGCGCCACCAGCCCCATGAGCACCTGGAAGACCTCATAGAGACTGTGCACATGATCTTCCGACATTTCCTTCACCACCGCGCCTCGGCGCGGCAGGATGTCGATCAGATGGCGGCGCTCCAGAATCAGCAACGCCTCGCGCACGGAGCCCCGGCTGACTTCGAGCTCCGAGGCCACACGCAGCTCCTGAATACGATCGCCGGCCAGCAAATCCCCCTGGATGATCTGGCGCGCAATATGTTCGGCAATCTGTTGGGAGAGACTTTGCCGCGCCTGGAAACTCACACCTTTCCCCTGATTGTTTAACAACAAAGCCCGAAACCCCGCGGGATTGTCCGACTATAGTAGATCCATGGCCGGACGCCAATCACGCGTGCCCACCCAACGCTGGAGGTCCGGCGGGCCGGTTTCGGCGGGCTTCAAGTTACCCACAAAATCTGTGGATAACTCTGTGGGCAATTTGCGGGCAAGCTCGTTCGAGCCCCGCAATGACGGGCTTGTCCCCAAACTGCCGAAAAAATACACAGAAATATCATTTCTTTTAAAATCAATGAGTTATATACCAAACATGGCAGATCAGGAAGTTAGAGGGTGCGCCTGCGCCAAGTGCACGCGCGCACCCGCGGCGTTGTGCAAAACTTCAGCCGCAAACAGGATCATGTCGGGGGAAATGGCGTTAGCGCAGGCTTACACTGAAGCCGAAAAAGGCCTGGGGTTCAACACCCTTATCGAAGCGTTCCCGTTCCTCCAGCGCCGCCAGGCCGGCACTCAGGGTCCAGCGGGTATGATCCGCCACCCATTGATAGCCCAGCTCGCCACCAGCACCCAGGCGGTCTGTGCCCCGGGTGCCGTCCAGATGGCCGGCGATGATGCCGTTATAGAAGCCGTCCTCGCTCATGGCGCCACCTTCCAGGCGGTGGCGGAAGCCCGTTACCCAGGCCAGGTCGTCGGCCCGGCCGGTGGAATCAAAATAAAAACCCGGGATGACGTAGACGCTGCTGTGTTCGAAGGTCCATTCCAGATTGAGTCCGTTCACATTGTGGACAATGCCCAGACCGATAAGACCCTCGGCGCGCGTCAATGGCGCCAGCACGAGCAGCACTGTCAGGCAGAGAATACGCACAGCCATCGAGGCTTGATCCCCCATTCTTGTTATTATGATCCGGCCCGGACCAACGCCCTCCGCGGCGCGGGTTACCGATGCGCGGCGGTGACCCCCTTCAGGCGTCCACCGACCGTACATTGATCACGCCCTCGATCTGGCCGAGCGCTGCCATGACGTTTTCATCCGGCCGGGCTTCCAGGTCGAGCAGATTGTAGGCGATGTCGTCGCGGCTCTTGTTGAGCATATCGACCACATTGATATCCGCGTCGGCCAGCACCGAGAGTACATGACCCAGCATCCGGGGAACGTTACGGTTGGTAACCGCAACGCGGTACCCCCCCGTGCGCTCGAGGATCAACGGCGGAAAGTTCACGGCATTGGTGATGTTGCCGTTTTCCAGAAAATCGCGCAGCTGATCCGCCGCCATGATGGCGCAGTTTTCCTCGGATTCGGCCGTACTGGCGCCCAGGTGGGGCGTGGCGACCACGCCGGGCTCGCCCTGCAGCAGCGGCGAGGGGAAATCGGTGAGATAACCCCCGAGGCGCCCTTCACGCAGCGCGGCCACCGCAGCCTGATCGTCCACAATGCCCTCGCGCGAAAAGTTGAGCAGGCGCGAACCCGATTTGACGTTGCTCAGCGCTTCCTCGTTGACCAGACCCCGTGTGGCATCCAACAGCGGCAGGTGCAGGGTTACATAGTCCGAACGGGCGAACAGGGCCTGAAGGTTTTCCATGCGCTCCACCCGATTGGGCAGGCGCCAGGCGGCTTCCACGGACAATGCCGGATCATAGCCCACCACTGTCATGCCGAGGTTCATGGCGGCCTCGGCCACACGCGAGCCGATCGCGCCCAGGCCCACAATGCCCAGCACCTTGTCCTGCAGCTCGCGTCCCTTGAAACGCTTCTTCTCGGCTTCCACGGTAGCGTGCATCTCGTCCGCGTCATGGATGTCCAGACCGCGGGTCCACTCGATACCTTCGAGAATGCCGCGCGAGCTCAGCAAGAGCGCCGTCAGCACCAGTTCCTTGACCGCATTGGCATTGGCACCCGGCGTATTGAAAACGGGTACGCCACGCTCGGTGAACGCATCCACGGCCACATTGTTGACGCCCGCACCGGCCCGGGCGACGGCCTTGACCGATTCCAGACCCGGCCCCGGCTCCAGTTCCGCACTGCGCAGCAGAATGGCGTCAGGATGGCCCAGGTCACTGGCGACTTCATATTCTTCCCGGGGCAGACGCTCCAGCCCTTTTACGGAAATCTGATTCAGTGTCTGAATGCGATACATAATGGTCCTCTGCAGCAGGCCCGCGCCGTGACGGGGCTCCGGGTTCAAAATCAGGGCGGAATGGTGGTCCGGATCAGGACCGGACGCAAGCCGGAAGGACGATTTCCCACCCGCAAGGCGACAACTTCAACCCGCGTGAGCAACCTCTGGTCCAGCTATGGGCGGTTTTTGTTCCCCCGAAACCTCCCTGTTTATCAATCCCGGGCGCAATCAGGCCGGGACCCCCTGTTTCGTTACGAAACTGCCCGGCACGGATTTTGAGTGGAACCAAAAACGTCTATAGCTGGACCAGAGGCTGCCGCTCAGATCGGCACCTTGTCGATCTTGTCCGCGGTTTCGTCGATGGTCTTGTCCACGGTTTCCAGGGCGTCATCGGCGGTATTGCCCACGGTGGGCACCACCGATACCGCCGCGCCCACCACCGAACCGGCGGCGCCGACAATGCGCATGGGGGTGGTCACCACCTTGGTCAGAAAGCACCCGCTCAGGGTACTCGCCAGTACGGCAATCAATGCGGCCTTGCTCAGGGTTTTCATTGTTGAGGCCTCCTCGTAAGGGTTGCGACGGCTTCTATTGAATTACAGCCCGGGCGAAATCACAACCGGACCGTTCAGTCGTCGAGCTCCAGCTCCAGGCCCAGACGCCGGGCCACCCCTTCATAGGTTTCCACCACCGAACCGAGGCCCTGGCGGAAACGGTCCTTGTCCATCTTCTCGCGTGTGTCGCGATCCCAGAGCCGGCAGCCATCGGGTGTAAACTCGTCCCCCAGGGTGACTTCGCCCCGGAACAGACCGAATTCCAGCTTGTAGTCCACCAGCAGCATGCCGCCGTCAAGAAAGAGACCGCGCAACACCTCATTGACCTGGTAGGTGAGCTCTTTCATGCGCGCCATCTGCTCGGACGTGGCCCAGCCGAAGGTCTCCACATGGGATTCGTTGATCATGGGGTCGCCGCGCTCGTCATCCTTGAGAAAGAGCTCAAAGGTGGGTGGTTCCAGTTCGCGCCCTTCGTCGATCCCCAGCCGGCGGCAGAGGCTGCCGGCCGCCAGGTTGCGTACCACGCATTCCACGGGAATCATCTCGAGGCGCTTGCACAGCGACTCGCGCGCGGACAGGCGCCGCTCGAAATGGGTCGGAATCCCCGCGCCCGCGAGCCGGTCCATGATAAAGGCGTTGAACTGATTATTGACCGCCCCCTTGCGCTCGAGCTGTTCGACCTTCGCGCCGTCAAAGGCGGAAGTGTCGTCACGGAAGGCGATCACGACATGATCCGGATCCTGCGCCTCGTACACGGATTTCGCCTTGCCGGCATACAATTGCTTTGCGGATTCCACCTTTTTATACCTCCAGCCAATCAAAGCCCGCCTTCTGACAGGCTACCCGCACGCGCTCATGTCCCACCGGCATGGCCTCGTGCACTGCTTGCAGAGCATGTTCGGGCGTGTTGTTCTCTTCACTCAGGTGACACAGCACCAGATGGCGCAGCCGGTCCTGATTGATCCGTTGCACCAACTCCGCCGCCTGGCCATTATTCAGATGCCCGCGGTCACCGGCCACCCGGCGCTTGAGGCCGGGCGGATAAGGGCCCGCCGCCAGCAGCTGCGAATCATGGTTGCTTTCCAGCACCAGGGCATCACATTCGCCAAAGGCGCGCACCACATGGGGGGTCAGCGAACCCAGATCCGTGAGCACGCCCAGCACTCGCTCGTGCGCGCGGAAAATATACTGACAGGGCTCGCGGGCGTCATGGGGCACGGGCACCGGCTCCACCTCCACGTCACCCACGCGAAAGGGGCGTTCCGGGCGCACCTCATGCCAGCTCGCTCCATCCAGGCTATGGCGCCCCGCGCTCACCGCCCGGTGTGTGCCGAATGTCAAATGCACGGGCAGATCATGACGGCGCGCGAGCGCTGCTACGCCCTGAATGTGATCGCTATGCTCGTGGGTCACCACCACCGCGCTCAACGCGGCGGGCGAAACCTGCAGGCGGGCCAGTCGTCTTTCGGTCTCCCCCACCCGGAAGCCGCAATCCAGCAATATTCTTGTATCCCCGGCCTCGATCAGGGTGGCATTACCCTTGCTGCCGCTGCCCAGGGAGGCGAATCTCACAGTTGATCGTGAATCCGTTCCAGCAGCGCCTGTGCGGGTTCCCGGGCCAGCAAGGCCGCGCTCTTGCGCTGGAGCACCGCCACCTGGATGCCATTAGCCGTCTGGCTCAGCTTGAGCCGCACCCGCTTGTCGCCACGCTCCACCCCTTCGGGCAAGCGCAGATAAAACAGGCCCGAGGCACGGTTGCGGTCATTCACCCGGATATCCGCCTGCTCCAGCGCCCGTTCCACACGCGCCCAGGCCCGGGCAAAGCGGGTACGCACCATGATGATGGGGTAGCCGTTCCCGTCGCGCGTCAACCGGGTCTCGACTTCGGCATCCGGCCCGGGCTCGCTGGCGCTCGTGTCGTCCTCGCCCGCCTCGACCGGTGCACGCAACTGTGGCGGTTCCGGCACCACGAACTTGTCCTCGTCCGCGTCGTAGCGCTTGCGCTGCTCCAGGCCGGGTACGGCATAAAGCGCTTCTCCGCCCTGGAAAGCGATATCCGGCGGCGTGTCCATGGGCCGGATCACCTTCGCCTTGCGGTATTCGGTGCCCGTGGAGCAGGCCGCCAGGACGAGGCAGGCCAGCCCCGGAGCGAAAACGAGCAGTCGCATCAAGCCTCCAGCAGACCCTGCGCGCGCAAGGTCTCGCGCAGGCGTTCCTGGGCAGGTGCTGACAGCGGCGTCAGCGGCAACCGGATGCCCCGGTCCATCATGCCCATTTCATACAGGGCCCATTTCACCGGAATAGGGCTGCTCTCGATAAACAGATCCCGGTGAAGCGGATCCAGTTCGTCATTAAGCGCACGAGCTCGGTCGGCATCGCCTTCCAGGGCCGCGTTGCACATGGCCACCATGCGCGCCGGTGCCACATTGGCGGTCACGGAAATATCGCCGTGCCCGCCGGCGAGCATGAGCTCGAGCGCCGTGCCGTCATCACCGGAAATGATGTCGAAATCCGGGCCGCAGCGTTCCTGGAGTTCGCGCACGCGCTCCACACTGCCCGTCGCCTCTTTGAGGCCGACGATATTGGGCACCTTGCTGAGCCGCTCCACGGTCTCCGGCAGCATGTCGCAGGCGGTCCGTCCGGGCACGTTGTAGAGCACCTGGGGAATGTCCACAGCCCGGGCAATGGCCAGAAAATGCTGATAGAGCCCTTCCTGGGTGGGCTTGTTGTAGTAGGGCGTGACCAGCAGACAGGCGTCGGCGCCATCTTCTTTCGCATCACGCGTCAGCCGAATGGCTTCATCGGTGTTGTTCGCGCCCGTGCCGGCGATCACGGGCAGACGCCCCCGGGCGGCGGAAACAATCTCCTTGATGACCAGGTCATGTTCCTCGAAGCCCAGGGTGGCGGATTCGCCGGTGGTGCCGGTAGCCACGATGCCGTGGGTGCCCTGCTCCACATGCCAGTCCACCAGGCGCCTCAGACTTTCCCAGTCCACCGCCCCGTCAGCGTGCATGGGCGTAACCAGGGCTACAATGCTGCCGCGAAACATGTCTTCTCTCACTCCCCGTCCGGTTCGGAGCAGGCCCGCCCCGAGCGCGCCAATGGTACTCGGCAACCCGGTTGCTGCCAAGCTGCCCCGGACGTTATCGCCCTGCCGAGCCACCCGCGCCCTTGCCTGCCGTCTGCGCGCGGGTACACTTGGTACCTTTGATAAGCTCCGGGAGGGATGATGACGGTAACGCTGAACCGTAAAGTGCCGGATTTCACCGCCGACGCTACCCGTGATACGCAGATCCGCGTGAAGGACCTGGCCGGCTCGAAAGTGGTGCTGTATTTCTATCCACGCGACAGCACCCCGGGCTGTACCACCGAGGGCCGGGAATTCGCCGAGCTTCATGACGACTTCCGCAAGGCGGGCTGCCGGGTGTTCGGTATCTCGAAGGACAGCTTGCGCAAGCACGAGAACTTCAAGGCCAAACAGGGCTTTCCCTTCGAGCTGATTTCCGACCCGGACGAAACGCTTTGCCGCCTGTTCGACGTGATCCGGCTCAAGAAAATGTACGGCAAGGAATACGAAGGGATTGAGCGCAGCACCTTCCTGATCGACGAGCAGGGCAAGCTGCGCGCGGAGTGGCGCAAGGTCAAACCCGCGGGCCATGCCGCCGAGGTACTGGAAGCGGCGCGCTCGCTCTAGCAGGCTGCCAGCAAAGCACGACTCAGGCGACAGCCACCTCCTCGCTATCTTGTTCGCCACCGGGTTCATGGCGCGGCCAGGCGTGGATGACGGCCTTGAGCAACGTAGCCAGCGGAATAGCGAAAAACACGCCCCACAACCCCCAGAGTCCGCCGAAGAACAGAATGGCCACGATAATGGCAACGGGATGGAGGTTGACCACCTCGGAAAATAGCAGCGGCACGAGAATATTGCCGTCGATGAACTGAATGGCGCCATAGGCCACCATCACCATGGCGAACTCGGAACTCCAGCCGAACTGCACCCAGCCCACCACGGCCACGGGCAGCGTCACCACCGTGGCCCCCACATAGGGCACAATCACGGACAGTCCCACCATGACCGCGAGCAGCAGCGCATAATTGAGTCCCAGCCACAGGAAAATGAAGAACGCGCCGGCACCCACGATCAGAATCTCCAGCGCCTTGCCGCGGACATAGTTGGCGATCTGATCGTCCATTTCGTGCCAGACCCGTGCCAGCAACTCGTGGCGGCGCGGCAAAAAGCCCTGAACCCAGCTGGTCAGCTTGTTCTTGTCCTTGAGAAAGAAGAACACCAGCACCGGCACCAGCACCAGAAAGAGCAGCACATTGAGCACGCCGGGAATGCTGGCCAGGGACAGGGACAGAATCGACTGGCCGGCCTCGGCCACCTCCTGGCGCAACAGGGTTACCAGTTGTTCCATCTGCTCCGCCGACACCACCTGGGGGTAGCGCTCGGGCAGCTGGCGCAACCAGGTCTCGCCATTGCTGAGAATATAAGGCAACTGCTCGCGCACCAGGTTCGCGGTCTGGCGCCAGACCATGGGCAGCATGATGCCCAGCACCGCCACCAGGCCGCCGAGAAAAAGCAGGAAAACCGCCAGTACGGACAGAAAATGGTTCAGTCCACGATCTTGCAGCGTCGTTACCACCCCCTGCATGAGATAGGCCAGCACCAGACCCGTGAGCACCGGGGCCAGCATGTCGCCGAAAAAAACGACCAGCAGCAGGCCACCGAGCAGCACCACAAAAAGATAAACGGCTTCCTCATCGGCGAACCAGGTATAAAACCAGCGCCGGAAAATATCGATCATGCCGAGCGAGCTCCCATGAGGTAGTAGGTAGCTGGGTCTTTACCGTCCGACAGTGAACCAGATTACCGGTCGGTTTGTCTCAACCTACCGACCAATTCGTGATCCGCGTTCAAAGAGTGCGGGCCCATGATCACGGCACGGGGGTTCGTCCCGCCCCCGGGGATGGGCCTCGGAGCGGCTTCCCCGCAGGGCGGTCGACCATGCATTATAGGGCGGCACAGGAGGTTCCCTTGTCTTTTCGCTGGATGGTTATCGCCGCAGTCACTGCCCTGGCCCTGGCGGGGCCCGGACCTGCGCGCGCGCTCCCTGAACTGCCGGAACTGGGCGGCACTGCCGCGGACTGGCTGACGCCGGAACAGGAATACCGCCTGGGTCGGGCCTGGCTGCGCCAGATGTACACCCGTGTATCCGTGCTCAATGATCCGCTGGTCCAGGAATATACCGAGGATCTGGTCTACCGTCTCGCCTCGCACGGCCGGCTCAGCCATTCCGATCTGGCCATTGTTGTGGTCAACAGCCGCAATATCAATGCGTTCGCCGTACCCGGTGGCGTGATCGGCCTCAATGCCGGGCTCTTCCTGCACGCCGAGGCGGAGGATGAAGTGGCCGGCGTGGTGGCCCACGAACTCGCCCATATCAGCCAGAACCATTTCGCCCGGCGCCAGAGCCGGGGCAAGCAGATGAATCGCGCCATGCTCGCCGCCATGCTGGCCAGTCTGGCGGCGGCCATGGCCGGCCTGGGCGTGGAGGCGGGGGACCGGATCGCCGTGGATCTCCCGAACTGGCCCGAGGCCGTGGTCACGACGCTGGCGGCCGCCGAGCTCGGGGCCGTGG
>Ga0207714_1002590_pt1 | contig 10819 bp, 9 predicted proteins | sample PonA232FremontCA_2_FD_187270 | JGI IMG/M metagenome (GOLD analysis project Ga0207714, IMG submission 187270) | Marine sediment microbial community from Fremont, CA, USA - Pond A23 Sediment 2 (SPAdes) | ecosystem: Environmental > Aquatic > Marine > Unclassified | place: USA: Fremont, California... | reverse complement strand
GTAGGCCAGTCCGTAGGCCATCGTCACGGGGTCCGACAGGCCGAGTACGTCCCCGACCACGTCGAACGGGCGGAGCGTCGCGCTCATCAGGACGCTCGCGGCCACGTCGTCGAACAGTCCTTCGGTCACCTCGCGGGGGATGCAGGTGTACAGTTCCGCGCGGCCGTACACCTCGCCCGTCCCCGCGTCGCGTCGCACCGCGGCCATCGGATGTCGACCGAGATCCGTCCCGTGGCCCATCCAGTTGGCGACGAATTCGGCGGCCTGGAGGGTCGCACACTCCGTTCGCGTCGCCGTCTCGCCCCGGCGGTAGGCCTCCTCGTACGCCTCGTCCAGGCGCTCGCCCACCTGCAAGGCGAGGTCTATCTCCGTGTCGATCCCGCTCCCCTCGTAGGCGTCGAGGAAGGCGAGCGTCAGGTCGTCCCGACGGTCGTCGTTGGCGATGGCGAGGTCGTGCCAGTCGTCGCCGACCTGTTCGCGCTCGCCGAACCCGAGGGCGTCGTCGACGGCCGTCTCCAGCCCCGTTCGGAACGCCTCGATCACGTTTTTCGCCCGGCTCGCCCGCGAGTCGTCGGCCTCGTCGAGTTCGTCGAGCGAGCCCGAGAGGGTGCGCGCCGAGCACGTGCGCGTGGCGTGATCCCGGGCCGCCGACTCGACGTTGTGGGCCTCGTCGAAGACGGTGATCACCTCCGCGGGGTCGCGACCCAGCCACCGGAAGAAATGCTCGCGGATCGTCGGATCGAGCAAGTGGTGGTAGTTACAGACCGCGAGGTCGATCCCCTCCATCCCCTCCTTGAGGAGTTCGTAGCCACAGAGCCCGCGCTCGTCGGCGTAGGCGTAGATTTCCTCCGGAGTTCGGACGTCCTCGAACAGCCAGTCGTGGAAGGCGTCCGTGTCGCGAGTGAGGTTCGCCCGGTAGTGGTCGCAGACGTTCGCCGCCTCCAACTCCGCCAGTTCCTCCTCCAGCGTCTCCAGTTCGTCCATGACGGCCGCGCGGGCCTCGGCGGCCTCGTCGTTCCCCGCGCGCACGTCGTCCAAGAGTGCCTCGCTCCGCTCGGCGAGTTCGCGCCGGTCCCGTTCGGTCTCGACCAGCGAGCGCGTCGTCTCCTTGAGGCTCCGGCACTCCTCGTAGCCCACGTCGAGGTGGCACATCGAGCCTTTGCCCTTGAACACCACCGCACGGATCGGCTCCTGTGTTCTGATGGCGCGGGCATCCTCGACGAACTGGCGCATCTGCTGGTGGACGTTCGTCGTGATGACGACCGTCCGGTCGTGTTCGCGAGCGTGTGCGAGCGCCGGCACGAGCGCCGAGAGCGTCTTCCCCGTCCCCGGCGCACCCTCCATCAACACGTCCTGCCCGCGTTCGAGGGCGTTGGCGATGCGATCCATCGCCTCGCGCTGGTTCGGATACGGATCGTCGTAGGGGAAGAACCGCTCGTATCCCGCCGTTTCTGCCACGAGTGGGTGTTACGCGTGCCGGGATTAAAAGTTACAGCCGATCCGCCGTCGCCGCGTAGACGCCGCCGAGCACCGCGCCGTACACGGCGTGCCAGAGGAGCGACGGGGGCGCGAAGTTGGGGAACGGCGGCGACGCGGGGGAGCCGACGACGCTCAGCCAGACGGGCATCACGAGCGCCGCGAGGCCGATCCACGTCGCGACGCCCCACGCGACGCCGAGGCCGACGCGTTTCCCGGTCGACTCGATCCCCAGCGCCCCGACGACCCCGGCGAAGACGACGCCAAGCACCGCCCCGTGCGAGACGTGGACGACCATCCCCAGCCCGGGGTTCGGCGGTGGCGCCAACCCGTACAGCGAGGGAATCGCCACCGCCAGTACCGGCGGACTCATCGCGAGGACGAGGCCCCCCATGGCCAGCGCTCCGAGGATACCGCCGAGGATGCCCGCTCGATGGTTGCCGTCCAGTTCGCCGGTGTCGCCAATCGTCTCCGTCGTCGTCGACATACCCACAACGAGTTCGTCTGCCAACATGTCCGTTCGGGAGTCGGGTGCGGCCGGCGCACGTCGTCACAAGGGTCATATACGACGTTCGAGGCCCCATAATACCGTTTTGGTGCTGTGCGACCTAGTCACACAGCCACCCATCGGCCTCCCGCTTGGCTTCGCCCATGGGTGACCCCCCCGTAACATACGTTAATTATTAATAATTTTCACACAAAGAACATTTCATGACGCTCGAGACCCGTCATCTGGAGAACGAGTACTACACGCAGGCCGAACACGGCGACTACGACCTCTTCGATCTCGGCGACTTCGAACTGGCGTCGGGCCCGCGGATTCCGGACTGCAAACTGGCGTATCAGACCCACGGGAAACTGAATCAGAAGAAGGACAACGCCATCGTCTTCCCGCACATGTACTCCGGGACCCACCGGGACATGGAGATGTACGTGGGCGAGGACATGGCCATCGACCCGACGGAGTATTTCGTGATCATGCCCAACCAACTGGGCAACGGGCTCTCCACGTCGCCGCACAACACGCCGCCACAGGACGGCGGTATGGGCAACTTCCCGGACGTGAACATCGAGGACGACATCCGCGCCCAGCACAAGTTGGTCACCGAGGAGTTCGGCATCGAGGAACTGGAACTCGTGCTCGGGTGGTCGATGGGCGCCCAGCAGACCTACGAGTGGGCGGTGCGGTTCCCGGAGATGGTCAAACGCGCCGCGCCCATCGCGGGGACGGCGAAGGTGACGCCCCACGACCGGTTGTTCATCGACGCGCACATGGAGGCTATCCGGTCCGATCCGGCGTGGAACGGCGGCTTCTACGACGACCCGCACGCGGTCATCACCGGCCTCAAGCGCCACGCCCAGATCTGGTCGGTACTGGGGCTCTGTACGCAGTTCTACCACTACGACGAACGCGCGTGGGAGCAGGCCGGCTTCACGTCCGTCGAGGATATGATGGCCAACTTCTGGGAGGACTGGTTCCTGCGGATGGACCCGAACGACCTTCTGACGATGGCGAAAAAGTGGCAGAACGGGGACGTGAGTCGGAACACCGACGGCGACATCGAAGCCGCCCTCGGCCGCATCGAGGCCAAGACGTTCGTCATGCCGTTCGAGGAGGACATGTTCTTCCCCGTTAGCGACTGCGCCCACGAGGAGTCGATGATCCCGGACAGCGAACTGCGGCCCATCCCGAGCCTCTGGGGCCATTTCACGATGTTTGGCATCTTTGACGAGGACAAACAGGCCATCGACGACAACATCCGGGAACTCCTCGAGACGCCGGTCTGATGGCTGCGCTCCGGGCTACTCCGCCAGCAACTCGACCAGCAAGCCCGCCTGCGCGTGCAGGCGGTTCTCGGCCTGTTGCCAGACGATGGACCGGTCGCTCTCGACTACTTCGTCGGTGATCTCCTCGCCCCGGTGGGCGGGCAGGCAGTGCATCACCAACGCGTCGCTGCCGGCGAGGCGGTCGGCGTTCAGCTGGTAGCCCTCGAACGCCTGCAGTTTCTCCTCGCGAACGTCTTCCTCGCCCATCGACACCCACACGTCGGTGTAGACGACGTCCGCGTCGGCGACGGCGTCGGCGGGGTCGTCGACGAGGGTCGGTATCGATCCGAGCGCCGCCGCCCGATCCATCACCTCGTCGTCGATGCCGTACTCGGGCGGCGTCGTCACCCTGAGGTCGAGGTCGGCGAGCGCCGCCCCGAGGACAAAGGACTGGGCGACGTTGTTGCCGTCGCCCACCCACGCAACGGTCACGTCGTCGAATCCCCCGAACCGCTCTCTGACCGTCAGCAGATCCGCGAGCGTCTGACAGGGGTGGGCGTCGTCGGTTAGCCCGTTGATCACGGGGACGTCGGCGTAGGCGGCGAGTTCCTCGGCGTCGGCGTGGTCGAACAGCCGCGCCATGATGGCGTCGGTGTAGCCCGCGAGCGCGCGGGCGGTGTCCTTGACCGGCTCGCCGCTGCCGAGGTGGATGTCCTCCGGGCCGAGGAAGATGGCGTGGCCGCCGAGCCGCGTCATCGCCGTCTCGAACGACGTCCGGGTGCGCGTGCTCGGCTTCTCGAACACCATCGCGAGCGTCCGGCGGTCGAGGTCCGTGTCGTCCTCGCCGGCCTTGATGGCCGCCGCACGATCCAACACCGTCTCCAGGTCCTCGGCCGTGAGGTCGTCCACGTCGAGGACGTCTGTCGTTTCGATCATTGTAATCGGTGGCAGGCGTCGATCAACACCTCGATGGAGCGGTCGTACTCGTCGAGGGGCAGGTGCTCGTTCGGCGCGTGATCCAGGTCCGAGTCGCCTGGGCCGTACGTGACCATCGGACAATCCCAGGCGGACGCGAAGACGTTCATGTCGGCTGTCCCCGTCTTCCGGAGGAGACGCGGCTCGCCGCCCGCCTCCCGGATAGCGGCGCGGAACGCCCGCGCGGCGTCGGTGCGGGGGCTCTGCATCACCGGCGGGACGTGATCGTACCACTGCACGGTCCCGACGTCGAGGCGGCCGTCCGCCATCTCCCGGACGTCGTCGACGGTGTACTTCGGCGGGACGCGGAACTGCACCTCCATCGTCGCCTCGACGGAGAGGCCGTCCGCGCTGGGGCCGCCCTCGAACGCCGTCGGTTTGCAGGTGACCCGCTCGAAGACCGGAAGGTACTCATCGGGGTCGAACTCCGTTTCCACCCGCGTCCACCAGTCCATCGCGTCCTGAATCGCGTTGTTCTCCGGCCGGGAGGTGTGGCCCGACTCGCTGGTGGCGACGTACGTCCCCGCCAGCAGTCCACGATAGCCGAGCGTGATGCCCGTCCACCCGCTCGGCTCGCCGTTGACGACGGCGCCGGGTTCCGCGCGTCCGCTCTCGATTACGTGCCGGGAGCCACGGGAGTCGACTTCCTCGCCGACGACGCCGAGGAAGCTCACCCCCGTCTCGACGGCGGCGACCGCCATCGCCGCGAGCGGGCCGGTGGCGTCGACGCTCCCCCGCCCCCAGAGTTCCGTCCCCTCCTCCCCGTCCCGAATCTCGACCGGGACGTCGCCCGGCACAGTGTCGATGTGGGAGGTCAGGAGGACGGCGTCGTCGGCCGGGGCGTGGACGTTCCCCACCTCGTCGGTCCGGGCTTCGCGGCCGTGGGCCTCGAAGAAGTCGACGAGGCGGTCGGCCGCCTCGGTCTCCTCGCCAGACGGTGCGGGGATGGAGACGAGGTCGACCAGTAGCCGCTGTGCCTCCGTCAACTCCACGTCGCCTACGTCGGGCAGTTCCTCCTCGCTCGCGGTCATAACACCGCCTCCAGCGACTCGACGAATCGGTCGGCGTGTTCCTCGTCGATGATCAGTGGAGGGAGCAGACGGAGGACGGTCCGGCCGGCCGGGAGCGCGAGCACCTGCTCGTTCAGCGCGAGGTCACGGAGCAGCCGGTTCGACCCTCGCTTCACTTCGAGGCCGATCATCAGCCCCTGTCCCCGCACCTCGCGGATCGGCAGGTCGGTGTCCGCGATGGACTCCATAAGGTAGCTCCCGACGTCCGCGGCCCGCGTCGGCAGGTCCTCCTCGACGACGACGTCGAGGGTGGCGTTGGCGGCGGCACAGACGACCGGGCCGCCGCTGAACGTCGAGCCGTGTTCGGGGTCGGCGTCGGCGACCCAGTCCGCACACATCGTCGCGCCGAGCGGGAGGCCGCTGGCGATGCCTTTCGCCGTCGTGAGGATGTCCGGCGACACCTCGGAGCGTTCACAGGCCCAGAGCGTGCCCGTGCGGCCGACGCCGGTCTGAATTTCGTCGAAGACGAGCGCCGCCCCGGCCTTCCGCGTGATCGAACGCGCCTCGCGCAGATACGTCGCGTCCGCGGGGTGGATGCCGCCCTCGCCCTGGATGGGTTCGAGGAAGACGGCGGCCGTCTCCTCGTCGACCGCGTCCGCGAGTTCCTCGCTATCGCCGTAGGAGACGAACTCGACGCCGTCGATCAGGGGTTCGAACGGCTTCTTGTACTTGTCCTTCCACGTCATCGAGAGGGCGCCGAGGGTGCGGCCGTGGAAGCCACGGCGGGTGGCGACGATCTTTCCCCGCCCCGTGGCGTTGCGCGCGAACTTGATCGCCGCCTCGTTGGCCTCGGTGCCCGAGTTACAGAGCCAGACGTTGTCCAGCCCCGGCGGCGACACCGTCGCCAGCTTCTCGTACAGTTCCGTCCGCGCCTCGACGGGGTACGACGCCTGGACGTACATGAGGTCCTCGACCTGTTCTTTCACGGCGTCGACGACCCGTGGGTGACAGTGGCCGACGGGCGTGACGGCGTAGCTCGCACCGAAGTCGAGATACTCGGTGCCGTCGTCGGCGTAGAGGGTAGCCCCCTCCCCGCGTTCGATACCGATGGGTTTCTCCGAGAAGACGAAACCGCTCATAGGTCTTCTAGGGCACTCCGATGAATGTGTGTACCGCTTCCGCCCAGTGCTGCCGTAACGGGAGCGTCGACGTTGGCGTCGGCGACGACCACCTCGCTCGCGCCCGACTCCAGCGCCTCGGTGGCGGCCATCACCTTCTTGCTCATGAACCCCTCCGCGGCGTCGGTGAGCGCGTCGTACTCGTCGGGCGTCGCCACCGACTCGATCAGCGTCGACGGGTCGTCCGGGTCGGCGTACACACCCGAGACGTCGGTGAGGACGACGAGCGTCGCGCCGAGGGCGCCCGCCACCGCGGCGGCCGCGCGGTCGGCGTCCGTGTTGACCGGCACGCCGTCGTCGGCGAGCATCGGCGGCCCCGCCACGGGCGTGTAGCCATCACTCAGCAACGTCTCCAGCAGGTCGGCGTTCACCGACTCGATTTTCCCCGAGTGGTCGCCGCGTTTGATCTTCTTCTTTCCATCGTCGATCACGCGGACTGCTGACTTCCGGGGCCCGGTGACGAGGCCGCCGTCGACGCCCGAGAGGCCGACCGCGTCGACGCCCGCCTCGCGGAACGTCGCCACGAGGTCGCTGTTCACGTGGCCCATCGCCATCGTGAACGCCTCCATCGTCGCCTCGTCGGTGAACCGGCCGACGACGCCGTTCGGCGTCTCGACGTACGTGGGATCGATGCCGAGGCGAGCCAGCAGGTCGTCGACGGCGGTCGAGCCGCCGTGGACGACGGTGACGGGTTCGCCGTCGTCGACGAGGTCGGCGATATCGCCGATGGCGCCCGCGGGGTCGACGGCCTTTGCGCCACCGATTTTCACGACTACCGTCACGCGAGACACCTCCAGTGGCTCGCGTAACGCTGGAAGTCGCAGCCCGCGGCGCGGCGAACGGTGGGGCCGTGACCCCGCGAGCAGGAACGTCCTCCTGAAGTCATCCTACGGCGCCCCCACGGGATGCAGTCCCTCGAACTCCAGCCCCGCCGTCTCCTTGATGCCGAAGGCGACGTTCGCGGCGTGAACCGCCTGTCCCGCCGATCCTTTCATCATGTTGTCGATAGCCGAGAACACGACTAGTCGCCCGTTTCCGGGGTCGATCTCGAAGCCGACCTCGCCGTAGTTGGTGCCCGCCACCGCCTTCGGCTCGGGGTAGCGGTAGACGCCCCCGCCGCCGGCGACGGTGCGCACGAACGGCTCGTCGCCGTAGGAGTCGCGGTAGGCACTCCACAGCGCTTTCTTCTTCACCGGGCCGTCCGGGAAGACGTGACAGGTCGCGGCCGCGCCGCGGATCATGTCCACCGCGTGGACGGTGAAGGAGACGGAGCACCCGAGGAACTCCTCGATTTCGGCCTCGTGGCGGTGGCCCGTCGGGGCGTAGGGGCGGACGATACCCGAGCGCTCGGGATGCGAGGAGGCCGCGCCGCCGCCGGCGCCGCCCTCCGAGGACCCCACCTTCACGTCGACGACGACCTGCTCGTCGCCGGCGAGAATACCGGCGTCGAAGAGGGGTTTGAGTCCCAGAATCGTCGCCGTCGCGTTACAGCCGCCGGAGGCGATCAGGTCGGCCCCCGGCAGGTTGTCGCGGTTGATCTCGGGGAGGGCGTACTCCGACTCCGGAAGCAGTTCCGGGCGCGCGTGCCCGTCGTACCACTCGTCGTACTGTTCCTCGCTCCCGAGGCGGAAGTCGGCGCTCAGGTCGACCACCGTGTCGGCCGCGTCCCGAAAGGCGTCGATGCGCTCCATCGAGACGCCGTGGGGCGTCGCCGCGAAGAGCACGTCGACGGCGTCGAGGTCCGCCGGATCGGTAAAGCGGAGGTCCATGCCCCGCAGATTGGGGTGCTGGTGGCCCACCGTCTTGCGCTCGTAGCTCCGACTCGTCGCCTGCGCCACCTCGAAGTGGGGGTGCCCGTTCAGGAGGCGGAGGAGTTCGCCGCCCGCGAAGCCGCTGGCGCCGACGACGCTCGCGGTGTACGTCTCCGTCATGCCGTCGCCTCCTGTTGGGCCTTCGTTTCGAGCCAATCCACGATGGCCGCGGGCACGTCGAAGTCGACACAGGAGTCGAGCGCCTTGAACTCGACCGTGTGGTTCACCTCGTGGACGGTGTAGGAATCACCGGTCTCCATCAGATCGACGCCCAGCAAGCCGCCGCCGACGGCGTCCGAGGCGCGTGTCACCAACTCGGCCACCTCGTCGGTGACCTCGAACTGGTTGACTTCGCCGCCCTTCGCGGCGTTGGTGAGCCAGTGGTCGGAGCTCCGGGTCATCGCCGCGACGGGTTCGCCGTCGGTGGCGACGACGCGGATGTCGCGGCCGGGTTTCTCGACGAACTCCTGGATGTAGAACACCTTGTGCTCGTAGTGGCCGAGGGTGGCCTTGTGTTCCAGGATGGCCTCGGCGGCGCTCCGGGAGTCGACTTTGGCCATCAAGCGCCCCCACGACCCGATGACGGGCTTGAGGACGCAGGGGTAGCCGAAGGCCTCGATGGATTCGAGGGCGCTGTCGGTGGTGAAGGCCACGTCGGTGTTGGGCGTGGGGACGCCCGCCGCCTCGAGGACGAGGCTGTTCTGGACCTTGTCCGCACAGAGTTCGGCGGTGTCGGCGGCGTTGATCACGGGAATCCCGTAGGCGTCGAGAAAGCGCGTGATGTACCGACTGCGGCTGGTGGCGAGACAGCGGTCGATCGCGATGTCGACGTCGTCGAACGCTTCGGGCGCCTCGCGGATGTTGAACCGCTCTTTCCGCACGTCGATTTTCGTCACCTCGTGGTCGCGCTCCCGCAGTTCCGAGAGCAGGAGCTTCTCGTCCCGCCTGATCCGCGAGTAGCAGAGTCCGACGTGCACGGCTACTGCTCCTCTTTGGCCTTCGCGAGCACCTTCGCCGCAAGACGCTCTTGGAAGCCGTGGTACTTCGCGACGCCCGTCGCGTCGGCCTGCGTAATCGACCCCACGTCCTCCGTGTTGAACGAGGCGAAGGACTCGTCGTAGACGGCGTACTCGCTGTCGCGCCCGACCGGGCGGGCCTGCCCCCCCTCGAACCGGATGGTGACGGTGCCGGTGACGCGCGTCTGTGTCTCCGCGATGAAGCCTTCGAGCGCCCCCATCAGCGGCGCGTCCACGAGCCCTTCGTACCCCTTCTGGGACCACTCGTCGTCGACGAGGCGCTTGAAGTCGCGTTCCTCCTTTGTGAGCACGAGCGACTCCAGGGTCTCGTGGGCGTTCAGGAGTGTCGTCGCTGCCGGATGCTCGTAGTTCTCGCGCACCTTCAGGCCGAGCATTCGATCCTCCATCATGTCCGTGCGGCCGACGCCGTACTTCCCGGCCACCTCGTTGAGGTGTTCGATCAGGGCGACGGGGGCCATCTCCTCGCCGTCAATGGCAATCGGATAACCGTTCTCGAACGTGAGCTCGATCTCCTCCGTGTCGCCCGAGGGGGTGCGCGTCCAGTCGTAAATCTCCTCGCCGGGGACGTGGCCCGGCTGTTCGAGGTCGCCACCCTCGATGGAGCGACTCCAGAGGTTCGTGTCGATGCTCCAGACGCCCTCGTTGCCGCCCTCCACCGGGAGGTCCTTCTCCGCGGCGTACTCGATCTCCCACTCGCGGGTCAGACCGAGTTCGCGCACCGGCGCGATGACCTCCAGGTCGGAGGCGCGCCAGACGGCCTCGAAACGCAGTTGGTCGTTCCCCTTCCCGGTACAGCCGTGGGCGACGGCGTCGCAGTCGTGTTCCAGCGCCACGTCGAGGATGGCCTCGGCGATGACGGGGCGGGCGAGCGCCGTCCCGAGCGGGTAGCCCTGATACGTGGCGTTGGCGCGGACGGACTCCATACACATCGCCGCGAACTCCTCGGTCGCGTCCACAACGTGGTGTTCCAGATCTAGCGCCTCGGCCGTCTCCTCGGCCTCGGCGAACTCCTCGGCTGGCTGTCCGACGTCGACCGTGACGCCGACGACCTCGTCGTATCCCCACTCCTCCTCGAGGAGCGGGACGCATACTGTCGTATCGAGGCCACCGGAGAACGCGAGTGCCACACGTGTCATTACCGACTTCTCGACCCCTTAGAGACTTAAATTCTGCGTTTCTGTAACCGAAATAAAATGGGGTGCGTCGCGCTCACGACGACGGTCGGGAGGCAGTCGGGAGGACGGAACGGGAGATGAGAGATAGGTGGGCCTAACGGCCCGGTCGTCGCGGTCGACGGGCCACGAACGGCGGGCGGACGAGTTCGGACGGTACAGCCGATGTCCGGTCCATTGACCCGGATTTCAGGCCCTCCGTACTAATATCTTGCGAACCCCGTCCGGCCGAACGCGCCCGGCCCCGCTCACAGGTCAGGGTAGCGATCGGCCCAGGGGCGGATGCGCTCGATGGCGGCGCTCGCGGCGAGGACATCGTCGTCGGCAAAGCGTGGGGCGGCGACCTGCATGCCGACCGGCAGACCGTCGACGAATCCGGCGGGGACGTTCGCG
>Ga0207714_1002589_pt1 | contig 10823 bp, 8 predicted proteins | sample PonA232FremontCA_2_FD_187270 | JGI IMG/M metagenome (GOLD analysis project Ga0207714, IMG submission 187270) | Marine sediment microbial community from Fremont, CA, USA - Pond A23 Sediment 2 (SPAdes) | ecosystem: Environmental > Aquatic > Marine > Unclassified | place: USA: Fremont, California... | reverse complement strand
GGCACGACCACGAAGATGATGAGGCTGAGCCGCCAGTTCAGCACCATCATCAGCGCGACCGACCCCAGCAGCGAAAGCGACTGGGTCAGGAGGTCGGAGAGGGCCTGCGTGACGGCGCTGCGCACCGCCCCCACGTCGTTGGTGAGACGCGAGGTGAGGTCGCCCGTCCGGCGGTCGGCGAAGAAGCGGAGGCTCTGCCGGTGGAGGTGGCCGTAGACGCGCTTCCGCAGGTCGGCCACCACCCGCTCGCCCGTCCAGCCCAGCAGGTAGCTGCCGGCGAACGCGGCGGCCGCCCGGACGACGAAGAGGAGGATGAGGGCCCCCGAGAGCCGGTTCAGGAGGGACCGGTTGGCCTCCTGAAAGACCGCGTCCACGAGCTCGCGCAGGCCCAGCGGCACGACGAGCGCCACCATCGACCCGACGGCGGTCAGCACGAGCGCCGCCGCGAGGCGGTACCGGTAGGGACGCGCGAGCCGGAAGATGCGCCGCAGCGAGCTCCACAGCTGCTCGGGGCGCACCGATGAATTCTCGGGCGGAGACGAGGGGTCCGGCATTCGGGAGACGGACAGTCGACGGGGAGGAAGGGCACACGCGTATTCCCAACATGCCGGCCCCGCTCAGGGTTCGGTTCGCCCCCGACGAAAAGAGCGTCGCGGACCGCACCCGTGCCCTCCGCCCGGCGGAGCCCTCGCCCCGGACGCGACGGGGGGACGACTCACGCCTCCACCGCGAGGTCCGCGTCCGCCAGCGCGGGGCGGTCCACGGTCTCGTCGCGCTCGAGCTTGCCGTCGCGGAGGTGAATGATGCGGCGGGCGTGGCGCGCGATGTTCTCCTCGTGGGTCACCAGCAGGATCGTGTTGCCCCGGCGGTGAAGGGACTCGAGGAGCTGCATGATCTCCGCGCCGGTTTCGGAGTCGAGGTTGCCGGTCGGCTCGTCGGCCAGGAGCAGCGAGGGCCGGTTCACGAGGGCCCGGGCCGTGGCCACGCGCTGGCGCTGCCCCCCGGAGAGCTCGTTGGGCCGGTGGTCGAGGCGGTCGCCGAGCCCGACGCTCCGGAGCGCCTCGGCCGCCCGCTCGCGCCGCTCGGTCCGGGACATGCCGGCGTAGATGAGCGGCAGCTCGGCGTTGCGCAGGCAGTCCACCCGCGGCAGCAGGTTGAACGTCTGGAAGACGAACCCGATCTCGCGGTTTCGGATCTCGGCGAGCTCGTCGTCGGAGAACGTGCTCACGTCCTCGCCCCGCAGGTGGTACGTGCCGCTGGTGGGCGTGTCGAGGCACCCGAGCATGTTCATGAGGGTCGACTTGCCGGAGCCGGACGGGCCCATCACGGCGACGTACTCGCCCTCCTCGACGGTGAGGGTCACGCCGGCGAGGGCCCACACCTCCTCGCTGCCCATCATGTACTGCTTCGTGAGGTCCTCGACCTCGATCAGGGCCCGATCGGCGGGGGGTCGTGGGGACTCGGTCGTGGGGGAGCTGGTCGCCTCCATGGGAGTTGAGAACTGCGTGATTGTGGGCTGACGGAAAATCGAGGTGGAGACCGGCGCGCTACTGCGTCGCGGCGACGACGCCGCCCCCGCCCGAGGCGCCGGTCGAGTCGACGTTGAGCCGGGCGCCGGGCTCGAGCTCGCGGCTGACCGCACTGTAGGGGCCGGTCACGACGCGATCGCCCGGGTCGAGGCCGGAGCGGACCTCCATGTGCGTGTCGTCGGCGATGCCGGTCGTGACCTGCACCATTCGGGCGGTGTCGGCCTCGGCCACGAACACGACCTCGCGCAGGTCCTCCTCCGACGCACCGCCGGTCGCACTGGTGTCGCCCGCCCGTTCAAGGTCGGCGAAGTCGCGGACGGTGACGGCCTGGATGGGCACCGCGACGGCGCCCTCGACGGTCTCGGTGTAGATGTCGACGGCCCCGCTCATGCCGGGCCGCAGCACCGGCCCGCCGGTGGGCGCGGCCGGCACCTCGGACCGCGTGACGCCGCCCGCCGCCTGGGTGAGGGACGGCGCCGTGTTCGGGTCGTCGAGAATGCGGATGGTGACGGGGAAGTTGGTGACCTCGTTCTGGCCGCCCTCGTTCTCGATCCGGGCCGAGTTGGCAATCTCCGTGACCGTGCCCCGAAAGTCGCGGTCCGGGTAGGCGTCGAACTCGACGCTGGCCGTGTCCCCGTTCGCCACGTTGATCACGTCGCCCTCGTTGACGTCGACCTCCAGCTCCATCCGGTCGAGGCGCGAGACGCGCATCATCTCCGTCCCGGCGCGCTGCTGGGTCCCGACCACGCGCTCGCCCTTCTCCACCTCGAGCCGCGTGATGGTCCCGGCCATCGGGGCGAAGATGCGCGTTTTCTGGAGCTGTTCGCGGGCGTCCTGGAGGTCGGCCTGGGCGCTTTGCACCTGGTAGCGGGCCGACTGCAGCTGGGCCACGGCCTGCTTGTACGAGGACTCGGCGTCCTGAAACTCACTCTCCGGCACGACGCCTTTGTCGTAGAGCTTCTTCTGCCGGTCGTAGACGCGGCGGGCCTGGACCGAGTCGGCCCGGCGCTGCGACAGGTTGGCCCTCGCCTGGAGGACCTGCGCCTGGCTGCGCTCCACGACCGCCCGGTAGTCGTCCGGCTTGAGGCGGGCGAGCAGATCGCCGGGCTGCACCACGTCGCCCTCCCGGACCGGCAGGGCCACGATCTCGCCCGACACGTCGGGGCTGATGATGACCTCCGTCTCCGCCTGCGCCCGGCCGAAGGCGGTCACCGTCTGCGTGAGCGAGCGCTGCCGGGCCGGCTCCACCTCGACCGAGAGGCCCTCATCTCCCCCCCCGACCCAGCCCATCCCCCAGGCCAGGCCGCCGGCGGCGAGGAGCAGGGCGAGGAGGCCTCCGCCCCAGTACCAGATGCGTCGAGACGTGCTTGAAGATGCCATGGCGAAACGAGCGTTGTTGTGCGAGGCAACGAGAAATGAAACGTCCGGCTACGGCGTCGGCTGCGTGCTCTGGAGGGGCCGCCGCGGATCGAGCCGGCCCACCTGGTAGTCGATCTGCTTCTGCTGGAAGAGCAGGTTGTAACGGGCGCGGATCTGCTGGCTGGCCGCGTCGACGAAGTCGCGGTTCGCGTTGCGGAGCTCCACGATCGAGGCCGCCCCGAGGTTGTACCGCTCCTGGGTCGCCGTGCGGGCCTGCTCGGCGGCCTTGAGGCGCTTATTGGCCGCCTCCAGTTGCTGCACCGCGTTCCGGTAGTCGAGGTAGGCCTGCCGCACCTGCAGCGCCACCTCCTGCCGCTGGTCCTGGAGGTTGTACTCGGCGTTCTGGGCCTGGACCTGGGCCTGCTCGACCTGGACGTTGCGCTGCAGCCGGTCGAAGATCGGAATGCTCAGCGACAGCGAAAGCCCCCCGCCTCGGTTGTTGTTCAGCTGGTCGGAAAAGTCGGGGCTGATGAACTGATCGGAATTGTTCGGGTCCGGAATCCGTCCCCGGCTCGTCCAGTCGGTGCCGTAGTTGCCCCCGATCGACAGACTCGGATAATAGGTGGAGCGAGCCGCCCGAATCTCGTGCTCGGCGGCGCGGCGCTCCGCCGACGCGACCTTCAGATCCAGCCGACGCTCGAAGGCCTCGTCGATGAGGGACGACAGCTCGTAGGAGGAATCGACCGCGGACTGCTCTTCCAGCTCCGGCACCCGAAAGTCGTAGGCCTGCCGCGGATTCAACTGGAGGGTCTGGATGAGCCGGGTCTTGCTGACTTCTCGTTCCCGCCGGGCCTGCAGGAGCTGCTGCTCGGCCTCGGCCACGTCGGCCTGCTGCTGGTACAGGTCCGACACCGGACTCGAGCCCGCGTCCACGAACTCCTCGGTCTGCTCCAGCTGCTGGCGCAGGGCCTGGAGCTGCTCCCGCCGCACGCGCACCTGCTCCCGGCTCTCGAGAAGGAGAATGAACTGATCCATGACCGTGAAGGCCACCTCGCGGCGCGTCCGGTCGAGATCCAACCGGCTGGCACGGGCCTGATCTTTCGCTCCCCGAAGCGAGGCCGTGTTCTCGAACCCGTTAAAGAGCGTGATGCTCGACCGGCCCGTCAAGTTGAAGAAGTCGGTGGACCGGGTCGTAAAGTCTCCGGTCACCTGGCTGAAGTTGCGCCCGAAACGCCGGGAGACATCGGTGCTTAGACTCAGGTCGGGGGCGAAGTCCATCCACTGGGCCTGCACCTCCGCGTTCGACGACCGGGCACTCGCCTGCGCCCGCTTCACGTCGGTGTTCTGGTCGAGGGCGATGCGGATGGCCTCGTCGAACGTCACCTGCGTCGTGTCCGTGACGGACGGCGTGGCGGGCTGCTGGGCCCGGGTCTCGGGCACGGCCCCCACCAGCATCGTCAGGGCGAGGCCCAGCGCCGCTCCCGCGGCGCGGCGGAGGACGGCGGACGGGACGAACGGAAAGCATCGAGACATGGCGCGGGGCGTGTGGCTGTGAACGGAAACGTGCAAGGGTGTCGAAGCGGATTACTCGTAGCGAAGAGAGTCGATGGGGTCGAGGCGGGCGGCCTTGTAGGCGGGATACCCGCCGAAGACGAGGGCGAGGGCCGTGACCCCCGCCACGGCCACCAGGGCCCACCCCCAGGGAAAGGACGGAGCGATGTCGAAGTAGAGGGCCGTGGCGTTCCCCCCCAGCCCCCCGAGCACGATGCCGATGAGGCCCCCGATCTGGCAGAGCACGATGGCCTCGAGCAGAAACTGGCCGAGGACGTCGCGCCACTTCGCCCCCACGGCCTTGCGGATCCCGATCTCCCGGGTCCGCTCGGTGACGGAGACGAGCATGATGTTCATGATGCCCACGCCCGCCGCCAGCAGCGAGATGAGCCCCACGAGCGCCCCGCCGATCGTGAGCATGCGGGTAAACTGGTCGAGGGTGCTCCGGATGGTGTTGTTCGTCTCGAAGGCGAAGGTGTCGGGCTCGCCGGGCGCCACCTGCCGGATCACGCGCATGTGCTGGCGCACCTGCTCCTGGGCGGCGTCCATCTGCCCGGCCGCCGGGGCCCGCACGCTGACGTCGCCGAGGTTGCGCCCGCCCCCGCCGTAGGTGCTCATCAGGTACGAGACCGGCGCGAAGACGCGGGTGTCGGGGTCGTAGCCCAGAAAGGAGCCCTTCGTCTCGAGCACCCCCACCACCCGCAGCCGCACGCGACCCACGCTGACCTCCTTCCCGATGGGCGTGGTGGTCGGGAAGAGCTCCTCGGCCACGGTGGCCCCCAGCAGGGCGACGGGGCGCGCGTTCTGGAGGTCCGGCCGGGCGAGCGGCCGGCCGGCCCCCAGCTCGTACCCGAAGTTGCCCAGAAACGCCTCGTCGATGCCGTAGAGGGTGACGTTGGGGTTGGTCTTGCGCCGGGCCGAGCGGACCGGCACGTTGTAGTCGAAGCCCTCCTGCACGCTCACGGTGAGGGCCGCGTCGACCCGGTCCTCGAGGCGCCGCACCTGGCTGTAGGTGATGGGCGAATGGTACCGCTCGCGGTCTCCCCCGCCCATCTGCACGGCGTACCGCTCGACCGAGAACGTCGACGGGCCGAAGATCTGGAGCGAGCTCTTGAAGTAGAGGTCGATCACGTCCACGGCCGTCACGGAGGCGATCACCGCGAAGACGCCAATCACCATCCCGAGGAGCGTGAGCGCCGACCGGAGCATGTTGGCCCGGAGGGCGGTCAGGGCCTCCCGAGTGGTTTCGACGAAGCGCATGGCGCCGACGATCGATCAGTGAAACAGGATGCGAACTACTCGTAGCGGAGGGCCTCGATGGGGTCGGCGGTGGCCGCCTGCCAGGCCGGCGCGATGCCGAAGAGGACGCCCACGCCCACGCAGATGCCGAACGCGATGGCCACGGTCTCCATCGGGAGGGCCGCCGTAAAACCCATCGCACTGATCCCCATGGCCCCGAGGGCCGAGAGCCCGAGCCCGATCACGCCCCCGATCAGGCACACGATGACGGCCTCGATCAGGAACTGCAGGAGAATGGTGTACTTCTTGGCCCCGACGGCCTTGCGGATGCCGATCTCCTTCGTCCGCTCGCGCACCGACACGAACATGATGTTCATGACCCCGATGCCCCCCACCACGAGCGCGAGGCCGGTCAAAAACAGCCCGACGCCGTAGATGGCGGTCTTGGTCCCGGAGAAGCTGGCCCGAATCTGCTGCTGGTCGTTGACGGCGAAGTTGTTGTCCTCGCCGGGCGCGACGTCCCGGGCGGTCCGCAGGATGCCGGTGAGCTCCTCCTCGGCCCGGTCCATCGAGACGCCCGGACGCACCTTCACCATGATCTCCACCCCCCAGCGCCGGCTGATCCCGAACTGCTTGTCGTAGGTGCTGAAGGGAATGATGATGCGCTCGTCGGCCGAGGTGCCCCCGAACAGGCCCTCGCCCTCCCGCTCCTGCACGCCGACGATCCGACACGGAACCCCGCCGATCCGGATCGTCTTGCCCAGCGGCGTGGCGACCGGGAAGAGGTGGTCGGCCACCGCGGCCCCGACGACGCACACGTTGCGCCCGCCCCGCTCGTCGGCGCGCGTCAGGAACCGCCCCTGCGCGAGGTTCACGTCGCGGATGCGCCCGTAGTCCGGGGGCGACCCCAGGATCTCGGCGTCCAGCGAGCGGCCCTTGTACTGGGCCGGGCGGTCGGTGTCGGTCATCGGGGCGACGGCGTCGGCGAAGCGCGAGCGGTCCCGGATGGTCTGGGCCAGGGCCGGCTGAATGCCGGGCCGGTTCCGAAAGCGCCACCACTCCGCCCCGGCGTTGTTGCCCCAGGGAAACTGGTCGACGTAGAGCACGTCGGTGCCCAGCTGCGAGAGGGCCTTCTCGAACTCCTGGTTCAGCCCGTTGATCACCGTCGCCATGAGGGTCACCGCGGCGATGCCGATGATCACCCCCAGCGTGGTGAGCACCGACCGCAGCCGGTTGGCCCAGATGGCCTGCACGGCGATCCGGACTCCCTCTACGACGTCGAAGACGAAACGGCGCACGACTCGGTGTCGGCTGTGATCGGAAAGAAGGAGATGCGGCGAACGGCCGGGGCCCGCCGGGTTAGCGGCGAGGGATCGGAATGGACAGCCCCACCGTCGAATGGGTTGCAGGCTTCAACGCGGTCCCCCCCCGCGAGATGCCCCGTCTTCGATGAATCGTCAAAGTCGCGGGACGGATCGACGGATCGGCCCGATGAAGCGCGGCGGTCCGCGGCTCGTCGGGCATCCGTTCCCGGAGCAGGTTCCGGTCGAGCGAGAACCGGATGCGGACGATGGCCCCCTCCTGCTCGATCTCGACGTCGTCGAGGAGGTTGCGGTGCCGCTCGTCGAGCCCGTCGCGGGAGAGCCGGAGGACGGCGACGGCGCCCTCGGCCACGTCGACCACGCTCGAGGCGCTCGCCTCGTCCCGCATGGTGAGGTAGGCCGTGCCCTCGAGGGCCGCGTCGGTCAGCCGCACCGAGACGGCCTGCTCGCGGAGGCGGCGGGCGAGCCGGCCGAGCTCTCCCCCGGCGCGCCCCTCGATGGCGGACATCTCGGAGAGGCCGAGCACCCGGTCGGCCCACTCGGCGACGGCGCCCTGCACGCCGGCCCGCGTCATCTGCCGGGCGTCCGCCTCCGGCGCGGCGGCGGTCGCGGCCCCGGCGCTGTCCTGCAGGGCCGTCTCGACGACGTTCCGCCCCACGAGCCAGGCCGTGCTGCCCCGCCCCACCCGCTTGACGAGCGTCATGTAGGCCTCGTTGGAGCGGAGCCCGCCCTGCGCCGCCCGGTGGCGGTCGACCATGGCGGTCACCTCGTCGGGCGAGCGCGCCACGGCCAGGGTCCCCTCCCCCACGAAGGCCACCGAGAGCGAGTCTCCCTCGTCGGGCCGGTTCGGCCCGAGGGCCAGGTGGTAGAGCGGCGCGCCGCGGTAGGTGGTGGCCCGCCCGGCCCCGGCCGGCGCCTGCTCGAGGTACCGGTCCATCTCCTGGGCCGTGAGGTCGCCGAAGACGACCGCTGTGAAGGCCCGCTCCCCGACCGTCGCCCCGTAGACGGCCTTCACGTCCGTCTCCGGGTCCAGGTCGGTGGCCGCGAGGAAGCTGCGGAGGTACGGGTTGTCGGACCGGCGCAGGCTGTCGACCAGGCCCGTGCCGCGCAGGGCCTCGACCTGCTGCAGGGCCGTCCCGACATCGACCATGCCCACGTAGTGGGGGGCCTCCGGCAGGAGCGCGGCGGCCCGGCGGGTCTGGGCCGGCACCCGGTCGGTCATGCTCATGTAGGGCTCGCAGCCGGCGAGGCCCAGGGCCCCCAGCACGACGGCGACGCCCCAGAACGATACTCGGTAGGTCATCATGACGGACGCAGACGGATGGCGGGGAAGCGACGAGCGGTCGATCGTCCGACCGACGGCCCTTCTCCCTACCGCCGCGCCCGCGCCGGGATGCCGCCCGTGCGACGAACGGGCCGTCTGCGTCGACGAGTCGTCGGGCCCGCCGCCCCCCCGGCCTACCCGCCGGACCGGATGAGCGCCTCCACGTTTTCGCGGTACCCCCGGCTCGTCTTCAGCGGGGTCCCGGCGGCCATGTGGACCCGGTACGTGCCGTGGTCGAGCGGCCGCAGCTCCTCCACGTAGTCGACGTTCACGATGTAGGAGCGGTGGATCCGGAGGAACTGGTCGGCGGGCAGGCGCGCCTCCAGCTCCTTCATCGTCTTGCGGACGAGGTGCGTGTCCTCGCCGTCGTGGAGCGCCGCGTAGTCGCCCTCCGACTCCACCCACTGGACGTCGTCGGGGTCGACGAAGTAGATGCGATCGCGGCTGCGCACCGTGAAGCGCTCGATGGGGTTGTCGGGGCGGTCGGTTCCCTCGTCGCCGTACTGCCGGAGCAGGCCCTCGAGCCGCCGGCCCAGGGCGTCGGCCTCCGCCTCCTGCAGGCGGGTCCGGGCCCGCTCGAGGGCCTCGGCGAAGCGCTCCTCGTCGATCGGCTTCAGGAGGTAGTCGAGCGCGTGGGCGTCGAACGCGTCGACGGCGTACTCGTCGTAGGCCGTGACGAAGATCGTGACGGGCATCTCGTCGACGCCGACGGCCCGCACCACCTCCAGGCCGCTCATCTCCGGCATCTGGACGTCGAGAAAGACGAGGTCGGGGTCCTCCGTCTCAATCTGGCGCACGGCCTCGGCCCCGTCGGCCGCCTCCCCCACGACCGCGATCTCGTCGACCGGGTCGAGGAGCTGGGCGACGCCGGTGCGGGCGAGGGGCTCGTCGTCGACGATGAGGACGCGGATCGGCATGGGCACGAGGGACGGGGGAGGAAACAGACGCTACTCGGGACGGGGGGCGGCGGCCGGCACCGCCTCGGGGTCGAACGTCCGCGCGTCGGGGTCGACGGGCAGGCGGACGGTGACCCGGGCGCCCCCCTCGGCGGCCCCGCCGAGCTCCAGGGCGTGCCGGTCGCCGTAGAGGGTCTCGAGCCGCCGCCGGGTGTTGGAGAGCCCGACGCCCCCGTCGTCGGTCAGCGCGTCGAGGGTCGGCTCGGGGAAGCCGGGGCCGCTGTCGGCGACCGTCAGCTCGACCTGCTTCCCGGCGGGCCCGGAGGTCGGCGCGGCGGTCACCCGCACGACGCCGGCCGACGCGTGGGGGGCCACCCCGTGCCGCACGGCGTTCTCCACGAGGGGCTGCAAAAGCAGGTAGGGCACCGGCACCTCGCTCACCGCGGGGCTCACGTCGATCTCGACCCGAAGCCGGTCGCCGAACCGGATCTCCTCGATCTCGAGGTAGCGCTCCACGAGGTCGATCTCCTCCCGCAGCGGCACCAGCTGCACGTCCGCGCCCTTGAACGTCGAGCGCAGCAGGTCGCTCAGCAGGCGCAGCGTGCGCCCGGCCTTGTCCGTCTCGCCGCCCCGCACCAGCACGGCGACCGCGTTCAGCGTATTGAAGAGGAAGTGCGGGTTGACCTGCATGCGCAGGGCCTGCAGCTGCGCCTGGGCGAGCTCGGCGCGCAGCGCCTGGGCCTGGGCCTCCTGCTCGCGCGACCGCACGAAGTGCTCGTGGGCGAAGCAGAGGGCCCCCAGGATGAAGTACGTGAAGTAGTCGGCCACGAACCGGCGGAACAGGAAGACGGCGAGGGGCCAGTCCTCGACGTCGTAGGGCTCGGCCCGGACGAACGAGGTCGTAAAGTCCGGGTAGACCCCCTGCCGCGTGAAGGCGGCCCACGTGAAGACGCCCTGCTCGAGGGCCACGTGGACGGCGGCGACCGGGACGCCGATGGCGAGGCCCCACCAGAGCCCGCGCCGCCAGCTCGCCCGCACGTCGACCCACCGGAAGAGCGCCAGGACCACCGGCGCCAGCAGGGCCCACAGGTGGAGCCGCGTCCAGAGCCCGATCACGAACGCGTAGAGGGCGAAGGGCACGCGGAGCCACAGCAGCTCCTGGGGGGAGCGCCGGAACCAGGCGACAACAGCGGGGGCGGCCGCCTCCGTGAGCACGAGCAGGGCCCCGAGCACGGCCGTGCCGTAGAGCAGATAGCGCCGAGCAAACCGGCGAAGCGGCGACAGCTCCGAGCGGGCCGAGGCGGCCATGAGGACGAAGGAACGGGGACGGCGACGTGGAGAGAGCCCGCTGCCCCCCCGAACGGACGAGCAGACGCCCCACGACGAAGGGGCGGAGGGGGAGGGATTCGAACCCTCGGTGCCTCGCGGCACGCCGGTTTTCAAGACCGGTGCATTCGACCAGGCTCTGCCACCCCTCCGGCGGCGCAGACGACGCTGCGCACTCGGGTACCCTTTCACACGGGCCGTTCGGGACGGTTTCGTGGCCCGGGTTGAATCTGGGGTGGAGCCCCTGCCCTCCCGGTCAGCGGCGTTGGTCCTGCCC
>Ga0207714_1002587_pt1 | contig 10826 bp, 6 predicted proteins | sample PonA232FremontCA_2_FD_187270 | JGI IMG/M metagenome (GOLD analysis project Ga0207714, IMG submission 187270) | Marine sediment microbial community from Fremont, CA, USA - Pond A23 Sediment 2 (SPAdes) | ecosystem: Environmental > Aquatic > Marine > Unclassified | place: USA: Fremont, California... | reverse complement strand
TTGCCCCGTCTCAGGGCAAAGGATAAGGCTTCTTCCTCCGCGTCCTTTCCTCCGCGTTCTCCGCTTGCCCGGTTAAACCGGGGCCCCTTTGGGGTGTTTGACTGAGGCGCCTCGGCGGTGGGCCACTCTTCCTGCTGCAGAAGCGCAGAACGACCCCCGTGAAGGCTTACAGTCTATCCTGTAAATCCTGTCGACTCACTCTTCTCTCTTTTTCTTCCCTCAGCCCAAAACCTTCTCCAGCCACCCGGAAGAGCCTGGAATATACTCCTCAGCTCTTCGACTCGAGGCTTTTACTTTCTGCCTCTGCTTTGTGTGCAATCCGCTGAGTATGGTTTGTGCCTCTTCAAAGAGGTCCGCATCCCTGGCCACGGCTTTGGCCACCGCTACTGCCTGACGGTAATCCTTTGTTCTTTTCCCCTGATCCCTGCGTTCATCAGCGATGATGAGCTTATGGACCAAAAAAGCTGGCATGGAGGGTATTGTCACTTTCCCCAAATCTCGTATACTCACGGTAAGGGGACGATCGAGAAGGATCTTGAGATAGGGCAGTGCCTGAGGCGCGATATCCAATTCCGGAACATAGGGCTTTCCCTGTCTGCTGCCGTTCCCGGTTCGCTCCCGAAAGAACTCCACCTTGATCTCTCCGGAGCGATAAACAATGCTCTCATCAAATCGGTTGATTTCTTCCTGGAAGCCCAACTCCTGCAATTTGGCGCCAATCTGGACAGGGTTCCCGGTGTAAGGGATGCGGACTGCGAAATCGACGTCAACCGTCCTTTCCGGATAGTATTCCACACCAAAATGATTCTGATATATTTTAAAGCACCACGAACCAATGAGCTCGAGACACTCAACCCATAAGCCCTCTTTATCCATTAATTGAAACAGTTCTTTGACAATATATGGATAATCTTCATGATGCATGCTTCTATCTCGCAATCGCTTTAAAGCATATTTTGTCTGCCGTAAGGCCTGGATGTCTTTTTTCCTTTGCTCAACAAGCCTTTGATAAAATTTCGCTTTTTCTGTGTTCACTGGAGCGATATAACGATCAACATCCTTTGTCTTCCCCTTTTTCCGAATATAGAGATATCTATTCCCCTTAATCTTCTTTTGAATTAGAGTGCCTTTTTTATTCACCAGCAGTCTTCCTACGAGCTCTCGCTTGAGGTTGCGGTAGTAGGCAGTATTTTCACTGAGGATACTGTCTATGACTGCATTCATGGCAAGCACCTCCCATGAACACAGTTATCATCCAAAACTGAACAATTCAAACCTTTAGGGGGTAACTAGACGTCGATCGGTTGCCATTCACCAGAGAAGAAAAGACCATGGCGAGAGGATTGACAGGATGAACATGATATTTCAGGTCCTTGTAATCCCGTTAATCCTGTCAACTTGCTCTTCTTTCTTCTCTTTTCTGGCTCTTCATAAAACGCCGCGTCGCTGCGCCGCTGCGGGCAATAATTCTTCTCTTCTCCGCGCCTCTACGCCTCCGCGCGATAATAGCTCTTCGCTTCTTTCTTACGCCGCGCCGCTGCGCCGCTGCGGGAGTATTTCTTCTTCTTTCTTCTCTTCTTAAGTTGCGCCCCCCGTACACAAAAAACTCCGGCCCGGGCCCCTCTGGCCCGAACCGGAGTCCTCCCCGGCATAGCCGCCGGGACATGTACCGATCAGCCACGGGCTATCCCGCGCCGATCAGCCTCTCCGCGGGCCGCTCGCCCTGGCCCTGCTCAGCCACGCTCGGGCTCGCGCTCTGCTGGTTCCCCTTGTACTCGGCAACCGCATCCTTGAATCCCTCGTGCAGATTGCCCAGCACCTCCTCCACATCCACGAGCCTCTCAAAGTCGTCCTGCTGCGTGGAGTTGGAGATCTCCCGCATCATATAGGCGTACAAGGCGTCCAGGTTCTCCACCACCTCGGTGTAGTTCTCCCGATCCAGGGTGGAGTCCAGACTGATAATGATCTGGAGAGCCTGTTGCCTGCGTTCCCTGGCGATGATCTTCTGCCCCTCGTTCCAGAGCTCCCGTGCCTGCCCCAGGCGGACCTTGGCCCCCTCCAGAAGCTGGAGCAGAATGTCCCCCGGGTCGGATTCGAGGATCTGGTTCCGTCTATAGCTTTCGTAGCCCTGCATATGTCTTAGCCCTCCTGCATGGATTTCCAGGTACTTGACCAGGATTCGATCTGATCCTGCATGTTCTTGTACTCCCGCACTGCGCTCTCCATTGCGGTAAACCTGGAGACCAGCCGTTCCTGATAGCTTTCCACCTCCCGCTGGGCGTCGCTGAGCTCGTCCTCATACCGATCCACCTGGCGGGTCAGTGATTCCATTTTATAGGTCAAGGAGCCGTCCGTATCGTCGGTGAGGCTCTGCAGCGAGGATGCCAGGCGCTCCCCGGCGCCGTTGTCCCCCACGAACAGCTCCTGCACCGCCGATGGATCGGCCTGCATGGCCTCATTGAACTTGGCGGAGTCGAAGTTCAGGCTGCCGTCGCGGGCAAAGCCCAACCCCACCTCGGAGAGGTACTGGTAGGCGTTGCCGCTGGTGCCGCTGATCGGATCCTGAATGCTCCGGCTCATCCTCGAGTCAGCGGTGTTTGCCAGGGAGCTGCCCATCAGGGGGCCGGAGGTCTCCTCCTCCTCGTCGTAGTCCGTGGCCTTATCCAGAAAGCCCTGGGTGGAGTTGAAGGCCTTCACCAGGGACTCCACCTTGCTCGCAGCGGAATCCGTGTCCCTGGAAACGCTCACATTGGCGCTTCCGCTGTCCTGGAGCTCGAATGTGACGCCGTCGTAGATGTCGCTCACGCTGTTCGAGGCGCGCTCATACGCCACCCCGTCCACGGAAAAGGAGGCGTTCCGCCCGCTCAGGCTCGTGGTCTGGTCCGTGGTGGAGGGATTGTTGTCCCCTGTGGCAAAGAGATCCGTATCCGCGCCCACGGTGCTGGAGTCCCCGTCGTGGACGGTGATCCCAGCGGTTGCGCTGTCCGTGCCGTCGCCGTTCACCTGGGTGATCTCGTGCTCGCCGGCGCCGGTGGACTCGCTTTTCATGCGCATGGCGTATTCCGGGTTGTCCAGGGTCCCGATGTTGGTCACCTCGGCCCGGACCCCGTTGCCATCTCCGCTGATGCTGTCCGACAAGCTCGCGAGCGTGGTCTCGCTGTCCGTGGTGTAGTCGAATTTACTCCCTTCGTGGTAAAAGGAAACCGTCACATTGTCCGCTATCTTGGCCGGATCCTCCGAGGCCTCCGGATCCGAGCCGGTAATGCCCTCCAGCCCGCTGGTGCCGTCCGTCTCCACCCCCACGAGCTGGGTGTGGGCCTTGGCCACATGGTTCACATCCACCGATGCGGACATGAGCGCGGCCCCGCTGTCCGCCCGGGCTGTGACCACGGACTCGTCACTGCTCATAGCGCTGCGGGCCTGGAAGACATCCTTGGAGTTCACCTCCTTGCCCACCTGGACCAGATCCGCCAGATTGGAGTCCAGCTTGGCGTAGGAGCTCTTCAGGGACTTGGTTTCCTGCATATCCTCCTTGATGGGCTGAACCAACTGCTTCTGCTTGGTTTGGGTCAGCTGGTCCTCGATGTTCGTGGGCAGCCCGCTGGGCCGTCCCCCCATCCATATATTGCTCACACTTCCCAAGGCCATAACCGCTCTCCTCCGGTTATGCGTGCTAATGATCAGTGTGTCAGTAGGTCAGTAAGTCAGTGGGTCAGTTGTTTTCTCTCTCCACATCTTCGACATTCGCACTTGTCTACTTTCTCACCTTCCTACCTTCGCACTTTTTACTTTTTACTTTTTAGTTCCATCTTCGAACTTTGAACTTTGCACTTTGAACGTTGAACGATCTTCATCCCCATTCCTCTATCAACAGCCCGCTCATCTCCTCCATCCGCTTGGCCATGTGCAGCAAGGCCTCTGGCGGGATCTGGCGGATGATCTCCTCGGTGTCCCTGTTCTTGACCTTGACCACCGTCTCTTCGATCTCGTCCTCGATCTCGAAGTCCAGGGCGATATTGATCGGCTCCAGGGTCTCGTTGATCTTCTCCTTGAGCTCGCTCATCTCTTCCTTGTCCAGGCCCAGTCCCTGCTGCTCCCTGCCGCTTTTGTCCTCGCTTGCGCGTCGGGAAGACGCGGGCTCCGCCCTTTCCGAGCGGGAAACTCCCGTGTCCTCAACCCGGGAGGACGGATCCCGTCCCTCCCTGGACACGGGTTTGACCCGTTCCAGGTCCGTGATATCCACCCTCTGGGGCGGCTGGGAATGGGGAGCGTTTGCTCCGTTGACCATGGCTCATACCTCACTGTTAAAGTGAGTGCTGCATAAAGCACGGGGTCCGGCTGGACCGGACCCCGTAGCTTGCGGCATTCGCGTTGTCCTATTGCCTGATGGCCGCTACGGGGCCATCGTCAGCCCGGCCGGGACTAGCCGCCCAGCAGCTGCATTGCGAGCTGCGGGCCTTGGTTGGCCTGGGCCAGGACCGAGGAGGCGGCCTGCCGTCGGACCTGGTTCATGGTCTGCTCCGAGCTCTCCTTGGCGATGTCCGCGTCCTGGATTCGGGAGCGGGCATCCGTGATGTTCTGCTGCACGTTGTTCAGGTTGCTGATCGTGGACTCGAAGCGGTTCTGGTACGCGCCCAGCGCGGCCTTTTCGTTGTCGATCTGCTCGATGGCCTTGTCAATGGACTCAATTGCTTCATTTGCCCCCTCCTGGGTAGTCATATCCAGGGTGGAGATAGTTCGGTCCTCGTCCGTGATTCCAGCCAGAGCCTTGGCCGACCCTCCGATGCTATCCGGCTTGTTGCCCTCGGTGAATGAGACCGTTCCCTTGGCGGCAACATCTGTATCCGTTGTCGTTGTATTGACCTTACCTAGGAAGTCACTTCCTGATGCAGTAGTCACATCAAAGTCAATATTAATCCCGTCTTCTGATGTAAGCTCAAGCTCATTATTATCATTTACGGAAGCAACGACATCGCTGGTTTGATTATTGATAGCAGCCACTAACGCCCCATCAGAATCGCCATCCTGGACCGCGCCAGGAGTAACTGAATTGCCATTTACTTCAAAGGTGCCAGCATCAGATGTGTTCGTCACCTTACCCAAATTCATTGTAGTATAGGCCTCAGCCTCAACATTATCGATTCCATCGGTGTTATTGATACCATTAGCAATTGCGGCAGCTGAAGCCCCCCCATCTACGTTAGAAGTAGAGCCAACCCCAGTTTCATTAATTTGGGAAACAGCCACAGACTCACCATTAATCTGCAGATCGCCTTGTTGGATGTCAGCAAAGGTATCGGATTCAGTCGAGGCAACGTCTTGAAGATTCGTCTCAGTCAGCTCAACGCCTCCCGGGCTAAAGTCGGCAGCATTGGGATTCTCCCCGCCTATCTCAAAGCTTTCGTTAGAGTAGAGGGAGACGTTGCCGCGGACAGTTGTTGAGCCCTGGGTTAAATCTGCACTTATACTTGCATTAGCGCTATCAACAGTCACTTCAATGTTGCGTCCATCCACTGCAGTCAAGGCGACTGTACTACTACCCGGATTACTTGCATTAACTCCAGTTTGATCTGATTTATCATTTATTGCGGAAACAACGTCCCCTAGGGTGCCACCACTACTCTGCCCGATAGTTACCCCATTTATTGAAAAACCGCTCGCGGTTACATCAGCAGGAGTACCTAAATCAAAAGATGCCTCAGTTTGCTCTGCCTTGGCCGTCACGTTGGTGGTGTCGGAGCTATCATTGATCGCCGCAGCGATGGCGATTGCGCTGGCCGCATTATTTGTGCTGGAGACCGTGTCGTCCCCGGTCTGGGTCGCCCGGATATCCGTGTTGTCAATGGCCAGATCGCCTTCACTCAGAGACTGTAGATTATTGCCCGCTGTCACATTGCTCAAGTCGCTCTTGACATTGTTTTCAGCCTTGGCCATCTGGAAGTCCCCATCGTTTGTCCCGCCAAAATAGCCCAAGTCGTCAGCTTTGGCGCTGCCGATACCGAAGTCGATGGTCTGGCCCTCGTCAGCCCCAACCTGGAAGGATTGATCTTCCAGACCATTGAGTACGTTTTTGGTATTATAGGTTGTATTCTCTGCAATGCGGTCCACCTCCTCGATGAGCTGATTCACCTCATCCTGGATGGACTGTCTGTCCGTTTCCGTGTTGCTGTCGTTTGCGGACTGGACCGCAAGCTCCCGCATGCGCTGCAGGATGTTCGTGGTCTCGTCCATGGCCCCTTCCGCGGTTTTGGCCAGGGAGATCCCGTCGTTTGCGTTTGCCGCCGCCTGATCCAGCCCACGGATCTGGGAGGTCATGCGGTCTGTGATCGCCAGGCCCGCGGCGTCGTCCGCAGCGGAGTTAATCCGCATGCCTGTGGACAGCCGCTCCTGGTTCTGCTTCATGGCCTCGCTGGCCTTGTTCAGGTTCATCTGGGCCTGAAGGGACGCAATGTTGGTGTTAATGGAAAGTGCCATGCCTCATCCTCCTTGATGAAATAGTTTGCGGGCGTCCTTGCCCTTTGGGTTTGAAACCTGCCTCAAATGCTGCTCTTGGTTCCTTTCCTTCTTTGCCAGGCATCACCTCCTTTATAATAACTTCTATATATCCCATCGGCCGACTCCAAGTGAGGCTTTAGGGCTCCGAGGAAAAATTGTTTTCCTGCTTCACCATCCCCTCCGCCAAAAGGCGTGCTTCCCTGGAGTGGCCGACAAGTCCAAGCATCCGCATCAGTTCGGCCCGTGTCTCTCCGTCTTCCGGGCCAAGATTGTAAGCCGCTAAAGCGCAGGTCGCGGCGTTATCCGTATTCCCCTGCTTGTACAGCCCTTGGGCCAGCAGGGAGAATCCGCGAGCCGAAGGCCGAATCTGCACTGCCTGATCCAGGGTGTCGAGTGCCTCAGTCACTCTCTCGGTCCGAAGATACAAAGCCCCCAGATTGAGAAGAGCGTCCTCATACTCCGGATCCAGTTCTATGGCCCGCTGCAGGGAGGAAATAGCCTTTTCCGCCCCCCCTAGCATGACCTGAGCTGACCCGTAGTTGGCCCACATATCCGGCCGATCTTCCTGCAAGGCCAGGGCTGCCTCGAATCGGGGCAGGGCCTGGGCGTAATCCCCAGCCCGCAACTCGATAAGTCCGAACAAATGCTCAGCCGCTGCCTGCTGCCCCGGCTCCTGCTCTAGGCTATGGCACTCCTGCCTGGCCTCCTCCAAATTGCCACGTTTCAGGGCCTGCTGAATCCGCCCCACCAGCTCTGGAGCATCGGAGCGGGTTTGCCCTTCCTCTGGGCTAACAGTATATTCCGCTTGCATACCACTACCTCCTTTCTCGTCTCCTCGGCAGGTCTGCCCTGGCAGTTTAGCTTTCGCTTTTCAAAAGCTGATTGCCAGGGTAAAATTTTTCCTGCCCTGTCCGAAGAGAATAAGAGTAATGATACCAATGCGGCATAAACAAGGCCCCACACGGGCTCACTACCTACTCCTGTCTGTCAAAAAAGTATTTATTTGACGTTGCACGTTGAACTCCAAACTATTTTAACCTCGAGCCATTATCTTGTCTTTTCTTCCATTCTTCTCTGGACACTTCGAACGTCGAACTTTGCACTTTGAACGACAATCTTTGAACGTTGAACTATGAACGTCGAACTTTGAACTACTACAGTCACCGGAGCGACCCATGAAACGCCACAAAAAGAACAAAAAATACAAGTCTGGTCACAAAAAACAAGCTCAACAACCCGAAAACTGGCTCTCCCAAACTGCTCAACACGGGGTACAAGCATACCACGAGGGCGATCTCAACCTTGCCAGGCAATACCTGGAAAACGTCCTCGAGCACAAGCTGGATCACTTGGACGCTCTGCACTATCTGGGGCTCATCGCTCAGGAGCAGGGCCAATACGCCCGAGCCATTTTCCTCTTGGATCAAGCAACAAAACGTCAGCCAGAGCATCCCTTGCATCACAACAATCTGGCAAATGTATATGCGGAATGTGGTCAGCTGGACAAGGCGATTCACTGCTACGAACAAGCCCTCCAAGCCTCTCCGGATCAGCCGAATATAATCTACAATCTAGCCAACATTCAACGAGCTTTGAGCCTGCAAGAAGAAGCAATAGGGAATTATCGCCGCGTGCTGGAGCTCCAAAGTAATCACACCGATGCCAGACTGGCTTTAACAGAATTGTATGCGGATCAAGGAGCCCTTAAGCTCGCAGAGACAGAGCTGCTACCTTTGTTGCAACATCCAGATAACACAAAAGCGCAGAGCCTTCGGGCCAAGCTACGGCTGCTGCTGGGCGATCCAGAGAGCGCGGAAAGCCTTTTACAGGAACACCCTTGCGACCCAGATAACCTGCAGCAATGGTCCATTCGCCTATTGAGCCTCTTTTTCAACCAAGAACGAAAGAGCCTTGTCTCCAATCTGCAGAACTATCCGGAGCAGTCACTCGATGTCTTCCATGACTTATTTATTCTATTGCAGCAGCAACAATCAATAGAGCTGGCAGAGTGTTATGTAGAAGCACTGCGGGAAGACAAACATGACCCAGCTCAGCAAACGGATCTCTTAAACAAGCTCCTCTTCTGCAAAATCTATCCACTAGCTCAAGAGTTCGGCCAAGCGTTGCTTCAGATCTATCCTGAATCAATACCGCTCCTGAACAATGTCGGCATCGCCCTGAGCCGGCAGAGTCGGCTTTCTGAAGCTATGGGCTATTTTCACGCCGCCCAACGACTTAGCAGCCACGATCCACACGCAATGGCCAACGCCGCTCTTACTCTGTACATGATGCGCCAGCACGAAAAGGCAGCATCCTTCTACCGCGATCTCCTCGCAACAGAGCCGGACAACACAGCTGCCCATAGCACCTTTCTTTTGAGCCTACACTATAATCCCCATATCACTAAGCAACAGATATACAAAGAACACTTGTGCTGGGATCAACAGCATGCTCTTCCCCTCATGTTTATTGAAGATACCCCCAAAATGCAGCAAAAAACATCTAGGCCTTTGCGCATAGGTTTCACTTCCGGATCATTCAAGCAGCATCCAGTTGGCTTTTTCATCCTTGGGCTCCTGCAGAACTGGTGTCCAGAGTGGGCCAATATTTACCTCTACTCCGATACAAAAAATACTGACATGTTCACGCAGCTTATCCGAAACCAGAGTTTGACTTGGCGTGAGACCGCCCAGCTTTCGGACAATGAGCTTACCAAGCTCATCCAAACAGACTCGATCGACATACTTTTTGACCTCTCCGGACACGCCGAAGGCAGCCGCCTGCTCGCCTTTGCCCGCAGCCCCGCCCCGATCCAGGCCAAGTGGGTGGGCGGACAGTTCAATACCACCGGCATGCAGGCCATGGACCACTTCCTCACCGACTGGGTTGAGAGTCCGGAGGGAGAGGAAGAGTGGTTTACGGAAAGACTGGTGCGCCTGCCGGACGGGTATGTGAGCTACACTCCGCCGGACTACGCCCCGGAGGTGGGATTATTGCCAGCCCTGCGCAACCGCTTCGTCACCTTTGGCTGCTTCAACAACCTGGCCAAGGTGAACCAGGAGGTGGTCCGGATATGGTCCGAGATCCTGCGCAGAACTCCACGATGCAAACTAGTGCTCAAATCCCACCAGCTCAAGGACCCGGAAGTGGTGGACGAGCTTTCTCAAGAGTTCCAAGACCACGGCATTTCACCGGAACGGCTCGATCTGCGCCAGCCCTCCCCGCACGGTGAGCTTTTGGCTCAGTATAACGACATCGACATCGCCCTGGACCCCTTCCCCTACTCCGGAGGCCTGACTACCTGCGAGGCCCTGTGGATGGGTGTGCCGGTGCTCACCAAACCCGGGGAGACATTTGCAGGTAGGCACGCCGCATCCCATGTGAGCAATGTAGGCCTTACGGACTGGGTGGTGGATACCGAAGAGGAATACATCGAGACTGCGATCAAATGGGCCAAGAATCTGGGAGGGCTCACCAAACTCAGAGCCGGATTGCGCGAGCAAATGCGAAACTCCCCGCTTTGCGATCATGAGCGCTTCGCCCGCAACTTCAGAGACGCCTTATATTGGATGTGGCAGGACAAAATGGGTGAGAAGCTCGAACCAAAGACCAATAATATAAAAGAAGAAGAAAACGATAAACTTCATACAAATTATCAAATAGTTAATAATCACGGCCTTGAAAACATCTTCATATGTGGATGCGGTCACAGTGGTACTACATTAATGGTCACACTATTAGGGAAACACGAGAAAATATATTCCATACCTTATGAAACAGAAGCTTTTTTACATGATAGAGGCTTGAATGAAAGTAAAATAATTTTAGATAGCCATCTAAAATATGCTCTGGAACAAAACAAAAAAATAGTTTGTGAAAAGACACCTAGACATGTTCGTTGCATAGATAACATATTAACAGTCTTTCCGAAATCAAAGTTTATCTTAATGGTTCGACATCCCTTAGATGTAGTCGGATCTTTAAAAAGGAGATCCCAAAATTTTGATCTCGCACTAAAAAGATATATTGTTGATAATAAATATGTGTTAAACAATATAAAAGCATCAAATATTTTTTTATTGCGTTATGAAGATATAATTGACTATCCAGAACATATTATCTATAATATATGTGAATTCCTTAACATAGAATATGATCAAAACATATTAAACAACAACATCAATATAGATTGGAATCCTTCTATACAGGCAAAGTTAACAGATGGTGTTGGCTTAAATCATGATAGTCGTAGAAAATGGCAGATGAGCAAACCAATTACAGACTATCGCGGAACTGGAGCACAAAATTTAACATATGCTGAAGAACAAAAA
>Ga0207714_1002586_pt1 | contig 10828 bp, 5 predicted proteins | sample PonA232FremontCA_2_FD_187270 | JGI IMG/M metagenome (GOLD analysis project Ga0207714, IMG submission 187270) | Marine sediment microbial community from Fremont, CA, USA - Pond A23 Sediment 2 (SPAdes) | ecosystem: Environmental > Aquatic > Marine > Unclassified | place: USA: Fremont, California... | reverse complement strand
TAGGTCCTGAGAATGTGGAGCTGAATCGAAAGTTGTTGGAACTCAGCTCGAAAAAAGAAGCGGAAAGATTGCAGGATGATCTGGATGAGTGTCTCGACTATGAGGACTATGCTCGGGTGCTGATAAAGGCAGTCAAGCAGGACAGGAAAAAAGCGTCCAAGCTCCTGGACAACCTGCTCCAGATCCTGGAGCGAAGAAAAAAGCAAATGAAGAGCGCCGACCTTTCCCAGCTGAAAGACAACTCTCGTAGGTTCACAGAGCTGTTTTCCCTGAGCGAAGAAGAGACGGAAATATGCCTCTTGTTTTTCCTGATCAACAGCTGGGATCAGTTCAGGCATCTGTTCAAGTCCCATCTCAGCATCGAGGAGTATTCGGGTCGGAAACACCTCCTGGCTCTTTTGGGCATCACCTCGGCCCAGCTGGAAAAGCTCCTCCAGGGCAGATTGAGCAGGCTGGGCATTATTTCCAAGAGCGAGGCAGGCTTGGATTTAAACGATGAGTTCCTGGCGCTCTTTATGGACCCGGAGCATCACATGGGCCCAGGGAGTCTCTACAAAAAGCCGCAGGAAAGCGATATCCCGCTCAGCTACCATCTCGTATCCCAAAAAGAGGTGCAGCTCATCACCTCCCTGTTGCGGGAGAAGAGCTCCCTGCCCACCCATGTCCTTCTTTACGGCCCTGCCGGAACGGGGAAAACAAGCTTTGCCAGGGCTCTGGCCGAATCTCTACCCGATCCGGCTTATGAGATCCTGCAGGACGACAGGAATGAATCCAGAAAGCGCCGCGCTGCCCTGCAGGCCTGCCTGAACATGACCAACAACGGAGATGGCTCCGTCTTGATCATCGACGAGGCAGACAACCTCTTGAACACAGGGGGCAAATTCTTCTTCAGAGGAGAGGTCCGGGACAAGGGCTGGCTGAACTCTTTCATGGAAGAGCCGGGGGTAAGGGCGATCTGGATCGTCAATGACACGGAGAAAATGGAAGAATCCGTGCTGCGCCGCTTTTCCTACAGCCTCTATTTCCCCAGATTTTCCAGACAAAAACGCGTTCAGCTGTGGAAGACCGCTGCCAGACACAACCGGGTGGGCAGACACCTCAAGGAGCCCACCATCAGCAGGCTCGCCGAGGAATACAATGTCAGCGCGGGCGTGATAGACAATGCGCTCAAGCAGGCCAAGGCCTCGTCTGAATTGCCGGAGCTATCCTTCACGCAGAGGGTGCGGATGGCCCTGGAAGCCCATCTCAGGCTGCAGAACCAGGGCAGCACGCCCGCGAGGAAGGGCCTCCTGGACCAAGACTTCAGCCTCAATGGCCTGAATATTCATGCCAGCCCGGAACACCTTCTGCACAGGCTGCGCAGGTTCGCCGCAGGAGCAGGTTCCAGCCGGAACCCCGGACAGTATGCCATGCTTTTTTACGGGCCTTCCGGGACCGGCAAGAGCGAGCTGGCCAAATACCTGTCCAGGGAGCTGGACAGGGACCTGATATTGAAAAGGAGCAGCGATCTCCTGGATCCCTACCTGGGCATGACCGAGAGGCACATCGCTGATATGTTCGCCGAGGCCGAGGCCAGAGAGGCGGTCCTAGTGGTGGATGAGGCGGACTCCTTCATTTTCGGTAGGGAGATGGCCCATCGCTCCTGGGAGATCAGCCAGGTCAACGAGTTTTTGACCCGCATGGAAAGCTATCAGGGCATCCTGATCTGCACCACCAATCGCTTCCAGGGTCTGGACAGGGCTTCTGTGCGCAGGTTTCAGGAGAAGATCCTTTTTGACTACCTGACTGAGGAAGGGGTGAACACCCTTTACCGCAAGCTGCTACTCCCTTTGGCCAACAAGGGCCTGGAACAAGATTCCCTGGATAGGCTCGCCTCGATCAAGAGGCTGACCCCCGGGGACTTCAAGAATGTCCGGAATATGTTCACCCTGCGAGCCAAGCGGCCCAGCCACGAGGAGCTTATCTCGACCCTTGAAGAGGAGGTCGGGCTCAAGGAAGAGCAGCAGGGCAAAAAAGCGGGCTTCAGGCTGAGCTGAGATGCACCCCGCGGAGTGAATCGAGAACAAGGGAGCGCATATGTGCGGACATTGCCTGCAGGAGGCCATGCTGCAGCCGCTGAAGCGGGAATTGAGAACCAATGCCCCTGTGTCCTTGGACCAGCTTGGGGAATTATTGCTGCAGCCCTACTCCCAGGAAAGCAATTTCCTGCTCCACTGCCTCAAATACGCCAGAGAGCTCGGCATGGAGGACGAGATCTTGTCTATCCTGCATTGCCGGGCCCTGGAGGAGATCATGCTCAGGCCGGATTCGGCCCTGCATAACAGCCTGGCCCTGGCTGCCCTGGCCAAGCACTATCACGCCTATCGGCGGTTCATGGCTACCAAGCTCCAGCCCGAGGCAATCCGGAACCAGCTCCCTCATGAGTCCTGGGGCTTTCTCTTCGACCCGGACTTCTTGTTCACCAAGGAGAAATGGACAAACTTCCTGGACCGCAGGGGGCTCCTGCGGGAGTGCGCCGCCCTGCTGCAGAGCTATCATGTCTGGTGGCTCCAGGGAGAAGGCCAGGAAAAGAACGACCTGCACCAGAGGCTGAGCAAGACCGGTGTCCTGGATCCAATAGAGGACATTGCCCAGGCTGAATGGGAGACATTCTACAGCCTATATCCCGCTCTGTATGCGGCCCTGGCTTATCTGAGCCAGCACGACCCGGAGCATCAGATACTGCAAAAAATAGCCCTTACTACTCCAAGCGGAGTGCCGGACTTTCCGGGATTTGATCTCTGGCTGCAGCGAAAGGCGCTCATTTTCGGCATACAAAACCACGGCGCTGACTTCCTGCTGGAGAATATGAACTTGGGGCTGTCTATTGACTTGATATATTACGCTATCTTAAAGCTGGACAAGATTAGATCCCAAAAGCAAAGGATTCTGGCCAAGCTTCAGAGCCGGAAAGACAATATGCAGCAAGGAAGCTTTCAAGCCAAGGACGTTCAGGAATATATGGATAAGATCCGTAATTGTTCTGTCCCGGGCAAGATACATTAAATTTATATTCCAGTAATAAATTTTCTGCTTATTGATATAATTATTTAAAGACTTAAGCACAATATGAAAAAAGAAAGCTGAGCAACGTTCAAATCAGAGTATACATTTAACATCCTATGATTAAACTTTGAATATTTTGTATTGCCTATTAAACTGTATAATCAAAATAAAATCTTATAAAAAAAACTGCGGAGGTTATTATGAAAGCAGTTATTCACAAAAAAAATATACATAATAACCAAGAAGATTTGATTACATCAGATGTTTTTGGTTCAATGAGTTATTTAAAGGATAAAATTGTATCTGATGTATTAATAAATTTAACTAATAGAGAATGCAAATCTAACATTGAATATATTGAAAAACCATCTATTAATTATCATTTTTGGCCTAACATTTCAAAATTTAGAAGAGTAGAGCCCGATTTAATCATTGAACTCATTGACAAGAATGAAGAAAACTATTTAAAGATAATGTTTGAATTTAAATGGCATAGTGAACAGTCTACAGATGAATCTAGCAAAGAACCATATCAGCTTCCCCAACAATGGTCTTGTATAGATTCCAAAGATAGAAAAAAAACATTTCACATATATTTAGTACTTGATAAAAAACATGCTGAACATGAATTAGAAAAGATAAATCCAGATAACTGGAAATTTAATTTTTATAACTGGAAACAGAGATTAATCGTTTTAAGCTGGCAGGAGTTTATAAATTTTCTAAATGATAATTACTATAAGTCAGTCTCTGCAGAATACAAAAGATGGATTGAAGATGTTATTGAATATTATCGGGTATTGGAATTAAGATTTCCGCCTTTTAGAGGTTTCCAATTTCTATCCAAAAATTATAAATTTTATAATCATCAGCATAATACGATTCTATGGAATAGTTTTTTCCTTTTCAATGAAATAGGTCAATTACATAAAGCAAAAAAGCATGTCTTTTTTTATAATACGTAAACTTCATAAAAAGGAGGCTTACATGACTAACATCCAGAACAGTGGAAATATTTTGTGGCAGGCTGCAGAAGTAGTAAACAGAGCAGGTCACGAAATCAATGCTTTACTTGACTTGTCCGTACAAAAACTAACAAACAAAATAAATGATGGAAAGCTAATTAATGTAAGAGATTATGAAGAGGGAGATTTAGATGATGCAAATGCTAGCTCTGGTTGGATATACATCAATGAAGTTAGAAATATAAAATTATATCCACCAAAAGTCCATTATCCTAGAGGCGTACTGGGTTTAGAAGTTGTTATTGGCAATTACGAAGAGTATATAACGATTACTGAAAATATTCCTACTTTAAATGTTTTATTTGATTCATCCCCAGATGGAGATCCAGGATCATGGGAAGGTGGAATAAATATGTATCGTAGCTCTACAGAATGGACAGAATATTTTTTGTGTGGTGATTCTCGTTTGATTATATACAATGAAGAATATTGTGGAGTTGAACATTGGAATCCAAACATAAAAGAATGGTATTTTTCTGTTCCTTTGACTTCAATAAACAGCCCTGAAGATATCGATAATACTATAATTAAGCCAATTCAATATTTGTTTGAAAACTTTAAACATGTTAATCAATCATCTGACGTGTTAGAAACTTATTTTAATAACAATTCAAAACTTATAAAATTCCAACGCGATAATGATAACGGGTTAAAGCCTATCACATATCAATCTTAACTTTTTTTAAATTCATTAAATCTCCAACCCATGAAACTATCATTATTATGCTCACCATCACCTTTGATCCGGCTTTTGATCAAGGCTTCTGGCCAGGTCCTCTTGATGGACGAAAGGCAGTTACCGGAGAGATGTGGAACGGCCCATTAGGACTTCTGGATCTCCTAGAGACCATGACCGGCCTGCGCGGGCCGGGCCTGCCACCAGTTTTGCGTGCCGCCTCCCTGGTCCCGGAGCTTCGCTCCAAGGAAGGTTTCTGGAGCGCCTCGGCAGAGGTGGATCCCTTGGGCACCGCAGCCAAGATCCTGGAGTGGCGGGATTTTCTCAAGATGCACGGCTGGCAGGGTCAGGAATGCAGCATTCGACTTCGCCAATTGGCTCAGGTCACCAAGGACGTTCTTCCCGGCATACCCGACAGGCTCCTGGCTGTAGAGCAGTCCCTAAGCTCTGCCAGCAATGCTCTAACCAGTCTAACCCTGCTGCAGCCGATTCATGAGCTCCCCCTTCGCTGGCAGCAGGTCATGCACGGTCTGGAACAGACCGGAACCTCTCTAGCCGCTCAAGAACTTGCACCTGCCAAGGCCCAGGGAGATTTGGCAGCCTCCCGGCAGAGCCAGTTCCAACCCCAGCTGGACGGCTCTTTGCAACTACTGCGGCCCCAGACCCAGCTTGAGGCCGCCCAGGAGACAGCTGCCTGGCTATCCGGCCTGGACAGCCTGGAGCGGACTGTGATCATCGGCCCGGACAGCATCCTTGACGAGGCCCTTTACCGCTTTGGCCTGCCCACTACCGGTGCCAGCCAGCCGGTCTACGACAATGCCCTGCTGCAGATCCTGCCCCTGGTTCTGGAGATGGCCTGGAAGCCGCCTGACCCGCAAAGGGCCCTGGAGCTGTTGACCCTGCCAGTGAGCCCTATCCCCAAAAGCATTGCCCTGCGCCTGGTGCGTGCCCTGCAGGAATACCCGGCAGTGGGCTCTGAGAAATGGCAGGAGCTAATGCATGAGGGGCTGCAGAGCATTGAGAATCCTGAACGCCGAATCAATGTGCAATCGCGTTTGCAGGCCATTTTCGAGTCCAGCATTTCAGGAAGCACCTGTCCGGCATCCAAGATCCTGGCTCGAATTGATCTCCTCCGGAGCTGGGCCAAGGGCAGGAATGAAGCAAATGCCGAAGAGCTGGACTGGCAGTCCCTGATCTCCCAGCTGGAAAACGCCAGACGCCTCGTGGACGTATCCGGCCTGGAACGCTTCACCGCCCCGCAGATCAAGCGCATGGTCCACGATCTGACCCGGGAGAGCGGTCAGGTGCCCCTTTTCCCCCATCAGGCGGGGCTGGAACGAGTGGGCAGCCCTGAATGCCTGGCTGGCAAAGCCAGGCATGTTCTCTGGTGGTCCTTTAATCAGGAGACAGCCCAAGCTGTTTTTGTGGACCCCTTTTCTCTGGCCGAAAAGGAAGCCCTGGCCCAGACCGGTGTGGAACTGCCAGATCCCGGGAAGCAAGCGGAACGAAACGCCCGGCGCTGGAAGCGTCCATTAATGCTGGCTCAGAGCACACTCCTCCTGGTCTGCCCTGAAAATAGTCCTGCCGGAGAGGAGCAATATCCCCATCCTCTTTGGGATGAGTTGACCGGGAAAATGGTGAACAACAGCCGAGCAGTCTCTTTACAGAACCGGGAGGTTGTTTCCCCTGCCAAGCCTGAGCAAAAGAAAAGAAAACCCGTAGCCTTGCCTAGACCGGAACCCTTCTGGCGCATTGAGAAGCCTGAGCTGCTTACCAAGCGTTCCAGGGAATCCGCTAGCAGCCTTTCCAGCCTGCTTTCCTGTCCCTTGCAGTGGGTAATCAACTATCAGGGCCGGCTTTTAACCGGCCTCACCGCTTCCCTGTCCGAGCCAGAGGAACTGGAAGGCTGGTTTGTGCATGAAATTGTGGCCCGAGTACTGGAGATATGCAGACAGGAGCCACAAAAGATACCTGCTGCAGTAGATGAAGCCGGACGCATATTTGATGAGCAAGGTCCCACACTTGCGGCCAGATTCTTTCTGCCCGGGTTCGATCATTTGCGCGCCAGGGTACGCAACACCGTCCAGGAGGCGGTGAGGCAGCTCCTTCAGATTATTGAGCAAGCCGGGTTTGGGATTGAAAGTGTAGAGCAGCCATATAGCCGCCCGATTCCCGATTCGGAATACACCTTGGAAGGTACACCAGACCTGGTGCTGAATCCGCCCTTGGCTGTTTTGGACTTGAAGCGTGGCGGGTTGAAATTCCGTCAAGGGGAAATAGAAAACGGGGCCTCGGTGCAGTTGGCAGTGTATGGCCGTCTCCTGGTCAAAGATAAAAACCGCCCTTTTCCTCCTGCCGGGTATTTCATGCTTGGGCCAGGACAGCTCATCACAGCTTGTCCCAGGGTCTTTCCCGGGGCCATGCACATTGAAGGCCCGCCCCTGAAGGAGACCTGGAATGCGATCACCCAAGGTTATATCTCCACCTGGGATGAGCTTGCCCGGGGAGAGATCCGAGCTCCCGGGAATGAAGAAGAGCCATTGAATGAAAGCGCCATTGTCGACGGCAGGCTGTATCTTGCCCCATGCTCCTTCTGTGGACTGGGAAATCTTTGCGGTCAGGCTTTTGCGGAGGAATAGATGTCCAGGATCCATATCATCACCGCCAGCGCGGGCAGCGGAAAAACCTATAGGTTGACCGAGCTGCTCGAGGAGAAGATCTCCTCAGGCACAGCACGGCCCGAGGCTGTCATGGCGACCACCTTCACCCGCAAGGCAGCAGCCGAGCTCCAGGAAAGGGTGAGGCAGCGTCTCATGGCTCAGGGACTTTTCAATCAGGCCCATAGGCTCTTTGCTGCCCGGCTGGGCACAATCAACGCCATCTGTGGCCGCCTGGTCAATGAGTTTGCTTTTGAAAAAGGGCTCTTCCCGGATGCTGGAGTCCTGGACGAAAATGCCGCTCTTCGCGAGCTTCGCCGCTCCATCTCCAGAGTGGCCACCATGGAACAGACCTCAAGGCTGGCTGAGCTGGAGTCACTGCTCGGCGGATTTGAATGGACCAAGGCGGTGGAGAACATTATCACCTTGGCCAGGTATAACGATCTGGATGCCAATGCCTTGGAGCAATCCAAAAAACTGAGCATGGACTCTATGACCAAACTCCTGGGTCAAGATCTGCCAGAAGGGCGGGACCTGGACCAGGAGCTGGTGGACGCCCTGCAGGGCTTTGTCCAATCTGTAGATACAGACCACGATGACACAAATGCGACCAGAAATGCGCTGGAAACAGCCCGCTTCGCCCTGAACACAATACAGCAGGGCCGCAGGTTAAAATGGTCTGTTTGGCGAAAGCTCGGCACCCTATCTCCGGGCAAGAAGTCTGCCCATCATGCGCACGACTTGATCCGGAGTGCAGCTGAGCACGACAGGCATCCGGAACTGAAAAGGGATCTCACCCAGGCCGTGGCCTTGGTTTTTGATATCGCTATCCAGACCTTGTGCAGTTATCAGGAGCACAAGCGGCTCTGGGGTGTGCTGGATTTCGCTGATCAGGAAACCATGGCCCTGGAGCTTTTGGACAGATCCGATGTCAGAGACCATCTGAGCGAGCGGCTGGATGTGCTCCTGGTGGACGAGTTTCAGGACACCAGCCCGATTCAGTTGGCTGTCTTGCTCAAATTGGCTTCCTTGAGCAAGGAGACTGTCTGGGTGGGGGACCAGAAGCAATCCATCTACGGCTTTCGGGGCACAGATCCGGCCCTGATGGACGCCTGTCTGGAGGAGCTGCTGCAGCCAAGCTCTTCGAATACACTGGAAACACTTGAGAGGTCCTGGCGTAGTCGCCCACCTCTGGTGCGCCTGACATCGGATGTCTTCAGTCCCGCCTTTGCACAGCACGGGATACCTGAGGAACGAATCCGGCTTGATCCTGCCCTGGGAGATGAGCCTGATCTGGGTCCTGCAGTAGAATGGTGGACCCTGCAGAGTAAAAACCAGGCCCAGGACGCAATGGCCTTGGCCCAGGGTGTGCGGGATTTTTTAAATGACGAAAAAGCCAAGGTGCGGGACAAGCAAAGCAATACAGCCAGGCAGGTCCGCCCCGGGGATGTGGCTGTTCTCTGCCGCACCAACGATATGTGCCGCAAGGTTGCCGAGGCCCTGAAGAGCGTGGATATCCGGGCTGCGATCCCCAGCAGCGGTCTATTGGATACCCCGGAAGCACAGGCCTTCATTGCCGGACTGCGGCTGTGGGTGGACTCCAGGGACTCCTTGGCAGCCGCAGAGCTGGCCCGTTTGCTTCACTATCCGGAGCAACCGGAGCAATGGCTGCAGGACCTGCTTGAACCCCCCGGAGAGAACGCCTTTACCCACCTCCCGGAAGCAGCAGCCATAACCGAGCTTTCCAGGCAGCACCCCGCGGCCGGAGTGCAGCAAAGCCTTACCCTGGTCTGCCAAGCGCTGCATATCAGGGAGTGGTGTCTGGCCTGGGGCGAATCGGATCAGCGACTGGCCAATCTGGATGCTCTGCAGGCCATGGCCCTCAATTTTATCGACTCCTGCTACCAGGAAGGCATCGGATGCACTCCTGCAGGCTTTATCGCCCATTTGCGGGATCTGCATCAGGCTGGCGAGGATACACGCAATCCCGCCGGAGGGGAGAACGCTGTCACGGTAGCCACCTGGCATTCAGCCAAAGGTCTGGAGTGGCCGGTGACCATACTGTATCAGCTCGGCAAGACCTTCGATCCCGACCCCCTTGGGGTCCAAGTGCTGCACGACTGGAACGAGTTCACCATCCAAGACCCCTTGGCTGACCGCAAGCTGCGCTACTGGATATCCCCTTACGATCCGAGAACGAAGTATTCCGCGTTCCACGACAGTTTGCGCGAGCATCCCTCCATGGAGGAGACCGCCCGCCAGCACTACCGTCAGGAGCTGCGGCTTTTGTATGTAGGCTGGACCCGGGCCAGGGACCGCTTGGTTCTGGCCGGCAGAGAGCCTGAATTCCAGAAGGGCATCCTGAGCATGCTCCAGGACAAGGACGGGAGCTGGCTGTTGTCGTACCCGGAAGGAGAGCAGGCCACCTGGGCCGGAAGGACCTTCGACATCAAGACCCGGGAGTTAGAACCAGCGGAGCCGGAAGAGCGAACCATTACTCCCGGAGAGGACTATACCGAAGCGCAGCCCACGGAACACCCGCCCGCCAGCCTTGCTCCATCAGACATGACGGGGCAGGGCCAAGTCTTGCACCTGGAGCAAATCGGCTCCCGCCTTTCCCTGAGCGGAGATCCTGATTTGAACGCCCTGGGCGAGGCCATGCACACTTTTTTTGCTGCGGACCGGCTGGAATACGAACAACAGATTCGACTCAAGCTGGCTACCGACACCCTGACCAGATGGGAATGCGGGGCGTATTTAGCTCCCGTGCAAATGGTCGGATCCGCAGATTCACTGTACGACTGGATTCAGAACAAATATCCCCATGCGACCTGGAAGAGGGAATTGCCGGTCATGAACCGCCAGGAGAATGGAACCCAGGTCTTTGGCTTCATAGACCTTCTGCTAGAAACACAACATGAGTTGGTGATTGTAGACCACAAGGTGTATCCCGGGGGCAAGCAGGAGATGCACGATAAATCCCAGGAGTTCATGGGCCAGCTGGCAGCCTATAAGCAGGGGCTGAAGGCTTTGGATCCATCCAAGTCGATTGCTTGTTATCTGCATTATCCTGTAGTTGGGTGTGTTGCTTATGTCTAATGGGTGGGGTATGTTTAGCGAGCAACATGTTTATTTTGAGCTGTTAAAGCCGAGTTACATCAATCATAGGATCATTATCCCTTTTTAAACGTCCTCACGTCCGAATGAGAAGGCTTTGAAAAGGAACAATGGCTGAGTATAAATGTGCTAAATTCCATGGCTAGCGTCGAGGGACCACAACAAAAACCTTGAGAGATGCAAATGAATCCCTGCAGCTCCCTGGGAAGATCGAACAATGGGAGGTGGAGATGTGGGTCTGGCCTTCCGCTCAGGAGATTAAGCCATGAACTTTACGCCGCTCATGCTCACTGAAAGGGACGAGGAAT
>Ga0207714_1002583_pt1 | contig 10839 bp, 10 predicted proteins | sample PonA232FremontCA_2_FD_187270 | JGI IMG/M metagenome (GOLD analysis project Ga0207714, IMG submission 187270) | Marine sediment microbial community from Fremont, CA, USA - Pond A23 Sediment 2 (SPAdes) | ecosystem: Environmental > Aquatic > Marine > Unclassified | place: USA: Fremont, California... | reverse complement strand
GTGATCAACACCGCCGGAGCTCCGCCCTCTCCGGCCATCATCCGACAGCTGGAGGAGCTTGGCTGCAACGTCACCCAGTGCTACGGCCTGACTGAGGTCTACGGCCCGCACAGCCTCTGCGAGTGGAAACAGGAGTGGGACGGCCTGTCCACGGAGGAGCGGGCCCGGATCAAGGCACGGCAGGGCGTGCCCTATATCACCACAACCTTCATGGACGTGATCGATCCCACCACCATGCAGCCCGTGCCCCACGACGGCCAAACCATGGGCGAGATCGTGATGTGGGGGAACAACGTCATGCTGGGGTACCACAACAAGCCCGAGGAGACGGACGAGGCCTTCCGGGGCGGGATCTACCACAGCGGAGACCTGGCAGTGACCCACCCGGATGGGTACGTGGAGATCAAGGACCGTCTCAAGGACGTGATCATTAGCGGCGGGGAAAATATTTCCAGCGTGGAGGTGGAGAACACCATCCACGAGCACCCGGACGTGTTGGAAGTGGCCGTTGTGGGAGTGCCCCACGAGAAGTGGCAGGAGGTGCCCAAGGCCTTCATTACCCTGAAAGAGGGCTCCCAGGCGGATGAGGAGGAGCTGAGGGATTTCTGCAAGGAGCGCATCGCCAAGTTCAAGGTGCCCAAGTACTTCGAGTTCCTGGATTTGCCCAAGACGGCAACGGGCAAGATCCAGAAGCACAGGCTCCGGGAGCGGGTCCGCCGGTAGGCTCGCCCTTGTGGCAGGTTATGGGGCCGGCGTCGGTGGTGGAGTCCAAGCGACGCCGGCCTTTTTTCGCGGTTCATGGTCCCGGTTGGGCCCGAGACTGATGGGTGTTGGGCGACGTGTTGCCGCGGATCAGAAATTGCGCCAGCAGGCGTCCAGGTGCTCGCTGTCGAAGCGGTTGCTGGCCAGGCTGATGCCCACGGCCAGGAGGAAGGAAAAGGGAAGGGCCACCACGTTGGGATCCACCCATTGCAGGAGCCAGACCCAGCTTCCCTGGGGCGCGGCCGCCGCAAGCGTGGGCTGGCCGGTGAGCAACTCGCACAGGCCCAGGGCCTTGGCCTCCTTGATGTGCACGAACAGGAGCCAGAACATGGAGATGCAGAAGCCGCCCACCATGGAGCTGATGGCCCCTGCCTTGGTCATGCCGCGCCAGTAGAGGGCGAAGAGAAAGGCGGGCAGGAAGGAGGCGGCGCAGAGGCCGAAGAAAAAGGCGGTGGCCCTGGCGATGACGGACATGGGCAGCACCAGGGCCCAGAGCAGCGCCGCGGCCACGGTGATCACAACCCCGATCTTGTTCACCGCGATGGAATTCTCCCTGGATGCGCCCAGGGCCTTCTCCACGAAGTCCCGGCCCAATGATGTTCCGCCCACGTGGTATTGGGAGGACAGGGTGGACATGGCCGCGGCGAACATGGCCACCAGGAACAGGGCGGAAAACCAGCCGGGCATGATCCTGTCCACGTACACCGGAATGATCTTGTCCACGTTGCCCTTGGCCATGGCGATGGAGATCTTTTCGAACATCTGGTAGAAGACCGCGTTGGACAGGGCCCCCACAACGAAGGCCACCCCGGTCATGAGCAGGATGAAGACCCCGCCGAAAAGGACGGCCCGGTTCAGCTCCCGGTCCGAGGACACCGTCATGAAGCGCACCGCGAGCTGGGGCTGGGCCAGAACCCCCACCCCCACGCCGTAGACGATGGTGGTGTAGATGGTCAGCCACAGGGGGGAGCCAAAGGTCGCACCCTGGGTCCAGCCCTGCATGCCGCCCTTCTGGAGCTTCTCCGGCATGAGGTGGGCCATCTGGGTCAGGGTCTCGTGCCCCTCGATAATGCCTCCCAGCAGGGAATAGGTCGTCACGAGCAGGATGAGCATCATGAAGGTCATGATGGAGCCCTGGAAGGCGTCGGTGTACATGACCGCCTTCAGGCCGCCGGTGATGACGTAGATGGCCAAGATGAGGGTCACTCCGATCAGGGCCGCGTTGTAGGGCAGATGGAGACCGACCTCGATCATGCGGCAGATCCCGATGAGCACGGCAGCCGCGTACGCCGGGATGAAAAGGAAGATGACCATCCCGGAGAAGCCCTGAATGAAGGAGGAGCGGTAGCGGCGGCCCAGGAGCTCGGGGAAGGTGAGGCTGTTCAGGGCCAGCCCCATGCGGCGGGTCCGCTTGCCGAAGAAGACCATGGCCAGGAAGATGCCCACAAAGATGTTGGCAAAGGTGAGCCAGAGCAGGGAGAAGCCAAAAAGTCCTGCTGCGCCCCCGAACCCGATGATGGCCGAGGTGGAGATGAAGGTGGCGCCGTAGGAGAAGGCCATGATGAAGGGGTGCATTCCGCGTCCGGCCAGCATGAAGTCCTGGGTCCTGGTGGTTTCCCTCCAGCCCTTGTACCCCAGGTAGAAGACCACGCACAGATAGACCGCGATGATTATCAGCTTGCCGATCATTTTCCGTCCCCCTGCCCCTCGTGTTTCCCTGTCTCCTCGGCCTGTTCACCGGATGTTCGCGCTTGGCGGCCCCGCACAACCACGGTTCGCTCCTCGCGCACAATGTCCGGCTTACCTCGGGCGTACCAGTTCAAGGCGCCGTACACCACGCAGAGCAGGGTCGCTGCGAGACTGAGCCAAACCGCCAGGGCCGCCTCCAGACTGCCTAGTCCGAGCATACTGCCTCCTGGATGGGAAGGTTTTTTGGACGAGAATACGTCTAACTCTTTGAATGAACAGGGGATGATGCGAGGCGAAGGCTGGTGGAGCGCTTCGCTTGGCTTCATAAACGGGTCAGCCCCTTTCTCGCCATACTGTGGACTTGCCGGTAGCTTCCTCGAAGGCTCATAACAGCGATCAGCGCAGGATGTTCCGGGCCAGGAGGAGCACCGCCTCGCGCAGGTCGCTTTTGCTCAAGACGCCTGTCTCCAAGAACTTTTGAATGAGAAAGCCCTCGAAGAGGGCGGTAACCAGGGCGCCCAGCTTCCTGGTTGCCTCCCGGTCCGTGACAAAGCGAGCCAACAGGTCCGCGAACAGGGAGGAGTTGAGGCGATAGCTGCTCTGATTGAGCTTTTGCTTGAGCTCGTCGCTGCCGAAAGCGTGGGTGGTGAACTCCAGAATCACCCGGGCCCAGGCGGTATCGTCGATAATGGTGTCCAAGAAGTCCATGATCACATGGACCGCCTGCTCCGAGCTCTCCGCCTGCTCCAGCCTGCTCCGGCGCGTTGCCCGATAGCTCCGCAGGCGGTCCTCCATGATGTCCAGGAAGATCTCGTCCTTGCTCCCCCAGTGGCGGTAGAAGTTGCCCTTGGCGTATCCAGCCTGGCTCGTGATCTCGGCAATGGTGGCCTGTTTGAATCCCTTGCGGCAGAAGACCGCCACTGCCTGATTCATGATTTCTTGCCTGGTTTGCAGAGATTTTTCCCGCTGTTTTGTGCTCATGGCTTATGACCTAGAGTCATTGAGTGACCATTAGTCAATACGGCTTTATGTAGCTGAGGCGAACTGGGCTGTCAAGGTCAGGAGGGGGCTGTAAAGCATAGGCGGTGCGATAGGGGGCCAGGGGACCGATATTGACCTTCGTCAAGTGGACAGGATACACTTGATAAGAATCCTTCCTGTCTTCGTCTCGCTGCGAGATCGGAGGCGGCTCCACCGTGACCGATACCCCTGGAGATACCGCATGGCCCATTCATCGAATCATTCAGCAAACAATGGCTCCCTCACCAGGCGGAGCTTTCTGGCGGCCGGCCTGGTCGGCCTGTCCGCGGTGAGCCTGCATCCCGCCCTGTCTCTGGCGGAGACGAGCACCCCGCATCTGGGCCTGGCCCGGGGCGAGCCCGGACCGGCCACCGTGGCGGCGGTGAAGATCATGGGCGGGATGGGGGCCTTCGTCCGCGAAGGGGATAACGTCTTGATCAAGCCCAACATGAGCTTTTCCTCCGGCCCGGATGCAGCTGTGAACACCCATCCCGAGGTGGTGGAGGCCTTAGCCCGCATGTGCCTGCAGAGCGGGGCCTCCCGGGTCTACATTATGGATCATACCCTGCGCGATCCGGCGGCGTGCCGGAGGGAGTCCGGGATCGGCGCCATTGCGGAGACGTTTTCCGGAAAGGTGGAGGTCCAGACCCCGTCCTCGTCGCACCGGTTCCAAAAGGCGGACATTCCCCGGAGTAAGCAGCTCGGCTCCAGCGATTTCCTGAAGGAGGCCCTGGCCGCGGATGTCCTCATCGCAGCGCCAGTGGCCAAACACCACGGCAGCACCGGGGTGAGCCTGTCCATGAAGGGGATGATGGGGCTGATCCTGGATCGGGGGGCCTTCCACTGGAAATACGATCTGAATACCGCCATCGTGGACCTATGCACCAAGCTGCGGGCGGATCTCACTGTGGTGGATGCCACCCGGGCCCTGACCACGGACGGGCCGTCCGGGCCGGGCGAGGTGGCCCGGCCGAACACGGTGATCGCCTCCAGGGACATGGTGGCCGCGGACGCCAAGGCGGTGAGTCTGGTCCAGTGGTACGGCCGCTCCATTGCCCCGGAGAAGGTGGGCCATATCCGCCAGGCCCATGAGCGCGGCTTCGGCCGGATGGACGTGGAGAACCTGTCCACCGGGACGATCGAGGCATGAATGGGTTCCAGAGGAGCCTGCAGGCCCTGTGCCTGGCCCTGTTTTTGCTTTTCCTGATCCTTGCGGGGCCGATCCTGTCCGGATCCATCGATTCCGCCCGGGTCTTCGCCCTGGATCCCGCGGCCTACCTGGGCGCCGCCCTGTCCGGCCGCGTCCTGCTCTCCGGGCTGGGCGTTCTCCTGTTCCTCTTGCTCCTGACCTGGGGGCTGGGTCGCTTCTTCTGCGGCCACGTCTGCCCCCTGGGAACCACCTGTGACGCGGTCCGGCCGGTGGTGGCGGGCAAGCGCCCCTCCGGGCCGGCGGGGGGACAGTGGCCCAGGGTCAAGTTCCTGGTGCTTTTCTTCATTGCGGCCGCCGGCCTGCTGGGCCTCAACCTGGCCTACTGGGGCGCGCCGCTCACCCTGGCCGGCAGGCTGTTCGTGCTGGTTCTGGGGCCCGCGGGAGAGCTCGCGCTCTCCGGCCTCTCGGACGCCGGCCTCCTCTCGGACCGCGCGGCAAGCGCCCTGGGGCTTCCCCCGGACCGCTACCTGGGGGCTTGGTTCTTCCTCCTCTTCTTTGCCGCGCTCCTTTCCCTGCAGCGTTTCCGGCCCAGGTTCTGGTGCCGTTTCATCTGCCCGGCGGGGGCCGTTTTCGCCCTGACGGCCCGGCGCCCCCTTTTTCGGCGCACGGTGTCCGAGGCGTGCACGGATTGCGGGCTGTGCCGCAGGCGCTGTCCCATGGGGGCCATCGGGGAGGATCCCGCGCAGACACGGCATGAGGAGTGCATTGTCTGTCAGCGTTGCGTCCGGCTTTGTCCCGAGGGGGCCATCGCCTTCCGTTTCCGCGGCTTGAGGGAGGGGCCTCTGCCAGTAGAGCCCTTTCTCCCGGGCAGGCGGGCGGCCGTGGGGACCCTGGCCGGGGCCGCGGCCGTGGTCTTCGTGGGCCGGATCGGATTGCTGGAGGCCTGGAGCAGGCAGGAGGCGGGGCAGCGCATCCTGCCCGGAGAGCTCCTCCGTCCGCCCGGATCCCTGCCGGAGGACGCATTCCTGAACCGCTGCATCCGTTGCGGGCTCTGTCAGCGTGTGTGCCCCACGGATATGCTGCAGCCTGCCATGGGCCACGCCGGCTGGTCCGGGTTTCAGACCCCGGTGGCGGTGCCCCGCAGCGGGCCCTGCGAGCCGGGGTGCACCCTGTGCGGGCAGGTGTGTCCCAGCGGCGCCATCCGGAGCCTGCCTGCCCCGGAGAAGGTGTGGGCCAAGATGGGCACCGCTGTGGTGGACCGACGCAAGTGCCTGGCCTGGGAGTGGGGGAAGCGCTGTCTGGTCTGCGACGAGGCCTGTCCCTACGGGGCGGTGGATTTGAGCCGGGAGCCGGGAATGCAGGTGCCGGTCCCCCACGTGCGCGAGGATCGCTGCACCGGCTGCGGCGCCTGCGAGTTTGCCTGTCCCGTGGTGGATCGGCCGGCCATCGCCGTGAGCTCCATGGCGGAGATACGGCTCGCTAACGGTTCCTATCGGGAGGAGGGAAAACGGCGCGGGTTGCGTCTGGGTCGCGGAGAGGACCAGGAGAATGGGGAGGCGCCGCGCTCCGGTGAGGACAAGAGAACCGATCTGCCCCCTGGTTTTCTATGATCCATGCTGGGTGGCCCGCGATTTCTCCGCTCCAGGGCCTTGGCGTGGCCGACCCGGTGTTTGCTTCAGGGCGAGCGGGTGCTCAAGGGAATGTCCGTTGGCGGTTTATTTGGGGGTGTTTGATTCTGGCAGGAAAAAGGAGGAGTTTGCCAGGGCATTGTTGTATGCTCTGGCAACAAGAGCGGGATCCAAGCCGAGACCATCCATGAGCTGGTCCACTGTATCCCAGTCACCCTTTTCGTAGGCAATGGCCAGATTCAGCCACGGCCGAACTTCGGTTTGGGTGCCCAGAAGGGTGTCAGCGATTGCGGGATCCAGGCACAAAAGGGCCAGAGCCTGTTCCATGGTCTGGTTCAGGATGACGTCGAGCAGGGAGAACAGGCCGAGCAGAAACATGGCGTCCTCTTCCAGGGGAGCCGTAGAGTTCAGGCTGAGCTCGCGAAGGAAATATCCCCTTGTGGCGGAGAGCTGCATGAGCTCTCTGTTCTTGCGGCTGGATGCGATGTCCGCCATGACCAGAATGCGGACCCATTGCCGCACCCTGCGCTCCCCGAGCAGCCGAACTGCGTGGCTGATGGACTGGATCCGGTGCAGGAGGCCGATTCCCGGTGAGTTGATGGAGCTGAGAAGCCGATAGCTGATGGCCACGTCCCTTTGGATGATCCGGCTGAAGGCCTGGGGATCGAATTCCGTTTTTTCCAGCTCCCGCATCAGCTCCAGCTTGGCCAGCTCGTTGGACTCCAGCTTTTTTCCGGAGACGGTGACCGGCTTGCTGAAGAAAAAGCCTTGGAACAGGTTGAACCCCATGTTCTTGGTGACCTTGAACATGGCATGGTTCTCCACCTTTTCCGCAAGGAGCATCCCGGTGAATCCCTTCAGCTGAGCCACTGTGTCCTTGACCTCTTTGTAGCCCATGTTCAGGACATCGACTTTCACGATGTCCGTCAGGCTGATCAGGCTCTCGGGCAGGGATTCGCCCCTGTAGTCGTCGATGGCCAACAGATACGCCCCCTTCAGCTCCAGGCATTTCTCCAGCACCTCCGGGGAGGGGACCACCTCTTCCAAGAGCTCCACAACATGCCCCTCGGGGAGGGCGAAGGGCGCGTCCTCCAGGATCATCTTTTCCGAGAAGTTGATCATGACCTTCGCTCCGGGCGCCATCCCAGCGCGGGCCACGGTGAGCCCGTCGGTGATCACCCGCGAGGTAGCGGTCTCCGCATCCTCGAACTCGGCAACCACGCATTCCCGGCTCCTGCGGAAGAGCAGCTCGTAGCCCCATATGCTCATGTCTGTCCGAAAGACCGGTTGTCTGGCCACGAAAACCGGTTCCGGATCCAGCTTTGTATCCGCTAAGGGGGCTTTGTTTTGGGGCAAGGCAGCTCTCCGTGGTCCTGCATGGCCGTGGAAAGATGTCTCTCTCGGTTCAGCTCGGGGGAGTATATGCCTTATTTGCCCGTGTTGTCTACCACAGCGTTTCTTAAGCCTTAAACAGGGAAGAGATGACCATTCGATTGCCTTTTGCCTCGATTTGTTGTTAAGTTTTCCCCAAAGTGCCAGTTTTTCTGTGAACACGGTCGTTCTAGGGACAGGAGGCCCCATGCGCCATCTCATCCCCAGAAATGGCGCGAAAAAGAAGAGGGCTGACCACGGAATACACGGAATGACAAGGAAAAAGAGAAAACGCGGTCGTTCCGTGTGTTCCGTGGCAATTTTGGGTTCCGTGGGGAAGCCTATCAAGGGTCACTGCTTAGAGCAGGAGGGGGAAGAGGGCGAAGCAGAGGATCCCTGCAAGGACCCCCATTCCGGGGTTTTTCCAGGCGTGGGAGATCGCTGCCACCATAATCAGGGAGGCTGTGAGGCGCAGGGCTGCAAGGGACGGAGGGCGCCCCTCGGGCAGGCTCACGGAATGCAGGAACAGGGCAGCGATGACGCAGATGCCCGCGATCTCGAAGGCCCTGTTCAGGACCATGGTCCTGTTCGTGGAGGTGTGGAGGCTCCTATAGCTCGTCCTGAGGGGGAGATAGCGCAGGAGATAGGTCCCCAGGGCGATGACGGTGATGGCGAGGAGGGATCCTTGGGTCATGCGTTTCTCCTGAGCACAAGCCAGGTCGTCGGTCCTGCGATGGCGGCAGCGATAATGGAGAGGTTCTTCAGCTGCAACCAGAGGAAGAGGCCCGAGGCGAGGCAGGCCGCAAGCACCGGAATCAAGGACTCCCTGTCTATCATGACCACCAGCAGGGCCAGAAACAGGGCGGGGATGGAGAAGGAGAACGTGGTCTTCAGGAAGGGGAGCATCTCCAGGATGAGCTTCCCGCCAAAGGCTCCCGCCCAGGTGAAGCCGACCCAGGTCAGGTAGGCCGCGGACTCCAGACCGAGCAGCCAAAAAAGCTGTCGCTTGGCGGGGATATGGGCGACACGGCTCATGGACAGGCTGAAGACCTCGTCGGTGAGGCCGAAGGCGACAAAGGGCAGCATCTTTTGTCCTCCCGGCGCGAGTCTCGCGGACAGGGAGGGCCCGTACACGATGTGCCGAACATTCAGGGCGAGACAGATGAGCACGGTCACCGCGATCTGGGTCCCGCCCTCGAGCAGCCCGAGCAGGGCGAACTGGCTGGCTCCGGCGAAGACCGTGACCGAGGTGAAGGTGGCCCCGAGGCTGGTCAGCCCGGCCTCCTCCGCTGCCAGGCCAAAGGCCAGGGCAACGGGAAGGTAGCCCAGGACGATGGGATAGGATGCCGCTGCTCCATGGAAATAGGCGGCGATGTCGCGTTTCACTCTGTCCTTGTCCGGGGTGCTCATAGCCGATCTCGCCGGGAGAGGGCGGTCAGGAAAGACGCTCCCCCGGATTGATCTTTTGTATGAAAATGGGTCTAACTTTTTGAAATACAACAAAAAAGCGAAGGCAGGCGGGGCCGCTTGAGCGGGGTTTCATAGAGCACCGTCACTTTGTCCATACCGCAATAAGCAGGCGTTGTGGTGTCATGAACCACCCAAGGCTCAAAGGAGAATCTTGCCTCGAACAGGCTTGGTTGTCCTGGATTCGTTCAAGTGTTGCTGGCCCCGTCAGGTGAAACCCGGGATGAAACCGGCGCTCAAGCGCCCCGCCTGCCTTCGCTCTGTACATTTTCATGCTTGGTTGTGTCCGGGTCGGCCCGGGAATGAGGGTTGTTGCTCCCCTGTTTCCGTGGCTGAGAAGGGATAGGTGATGCTGACCACTGCGGTTGCCGGGTCCTGTCCGGATTGGTAGAAATGCGGCTTGTCCGCGCGAAAGATCAGGTCCTCGCCTGGATGAAGATGGCGGGAACAGCCGGATTCGCCGACCAGCAGCAGCCCCCGGGCCAGGAGGACCCTCTCCTCCACGCCCTCCGGATGCGGCTCCGCCTCCCGCAGGGTGTTCGGGGCCAGGTGCATCAGATAGGTTTCCACGAGCTTTTGCACCCAACCTTGTTCGATGAGTTGAACGGATACCCCTTCGGTATTGATCCGTTTCCAGGACCCATTCGCCTCCAGCCGGGTCAGCTCGCCGAAGGGGACCTCCAGGGCCTCCGCCAAGCGCCAGACCGTGCTGATCGTAGGATTGCCCCTGCCGTCCTCGAGCGTGGAGACGAGCCCCTTGGACAGGCCGGAGCGCTGGGCCAGGGCGGAGAGGGTTATTCCCCTGTCCTCCCGCAGCGCCTTGACCCGCCTTCCTATCACTGCTTGGAGATCGCTTGATCCATTCATTGGGCTGTTCGTGTTGTTGGACGTCGTTTTTGTTTACTATAATGAACAAAATGCGCGCAGTCAATGATGACCAAAAACCGGAAGAAAACTGGGAGGATCCATGCTCTACGACTACGAACAGGAGCGGGTGCGATGTCGGGGCAATTGCTACATTGCCCCCAGCGCGGACGTGCTGGGCATGGTCACGCTCGGGGAGGACGCGAGCGTCTGGTTCCAGACGGTGGTTCGCGGTGATACCGATCGTATCTTCATCGGCAGCGGCTCCAACATTCAGGATGGCTCGGTCCTGCATACGGACGAGGGGATCGAGCTGGTCATCGAGGCCCATGTCACTGTGGGGCACAAAGCGGTCCTCCACGGCTGCCGCATCGGCGAATGGAGCATGGTGGGCATCGGTGCGACCGTCCTGAACAGGGCCGTGGTGGGCAGGGAATGCATCATCGCCGCCGGGGCCCTTGTTCCGGAAGGCAAGGAGATCCCCGACGGCTCCGTGGTCATGGGCTCGCCCGGCAAGGTCGTCCGTGAGATTACACAACGGGATCGGGAGATGCTGCGGGAAGCGGTGGAGCACTATGTGGACCGGGCGCGGAACTACCGCCACCGACTCGTGGAACGCGACAGCCCCGTACAGGATCCATAGCCCGGTCTCGTGGGGACAATCTGGCCGATCTTGTTTAGCCGGTCGAGACGAATCAGTCGCTTATCTCGACGGCGCAGGCCATGGACACGCCGCCTCCGCCGCACAGGGTAGCCAGGCCCAGCTCGGCCCCTTTCCGGCGCATGGCGTGGATCAGGGTGACCAGGATCCTGGCTCCGGTCGCCCCCACGGGATGGCCCAAGCCGATCCCGGAGCCGTTCACGTTGGTGATCTCCCGAGGCAGGGCG
>Ga0207714_1002582_pt1 | contig 10841 bp, 9 predicted proteins | sample PonA232FremontCA_2_FD_187270 | JGI IMG/M metagenome (GOLD analysis project Ga0207714, IMG submission 187270) | Marine sediment microbial community from Fremont, CA, USA - Pond A23 Sediment 2 (SPAdes) | ecosystem: Environmental > Aquatic > Marine > Unclassified | place: USA: Fremont, California... | reverse complement strand
TTTTCATCATAAAATACAGTACCCCGGTCCTGTTTAAGCAACCCGGCTGCTATTTTAAATAAAGTTGTTTTCCCACTCCCAGACGGTCCTAGAAGAGTTACTATCTCTCCTCTATTAATATGAAGAGAAACATCTTTTAAGACCTCTAAATCATCAAAACCTTTATAAATATTTTTTAATTCAAGTATTTTACTCATTTTGCTTCCACCCGGTAACTTTCCTTTGGATAGGCTTTATTATTAAATATTCTAAAACTAAAACAAAAGCTATTAATACTATTGACCAAGCAAATAATTTATCTGTATTTAAATTGCTATTAGCCATACTCAAAGCAAACCCCACTCCACTATTTGAACCTAAAAACTCCGCAAAAATGGTTGATTTCCAAGCAAAAGCAAGCCCAATACTCAAAGCTGAAAAAATATACGGGATTAATGAAGGCATATATATATCAAAGAAAATCTCTTTTTGGTCTGTGTTATATACTTGTGCCATTTCAATTAAGTTAATATCAACATCTTGTAAGCCTTCAAATATATTAACAAATATTATGGGAAGGGTCACAATAAAAATTAAAAATATTGGAGTAAGGTTATCAGCCATTCCAAACCAGATTACTGCTAAAGCAAGCCAAATTACAGGTGGCGTTGTTTGAATTACTGTTATAATAGGTCTAGATATTATGTGCAAAATTTTAAATTTATTTAATATAATTGCTAATACAAAACCAAAAATTAAAGAAGAACCATACCCAATAAAAGTCCGTCTGATTGTGATTGCTAAATTAGTAAAAAGAGTGCCACTTTTGTAAATATCTAAAAAGGCCCTAAATGTATCTAGTGGGGAAGGTAATATTAAAGGATTCATCTGTTTTGAATAATAAATCCAGATTAAAAGCACCACTATGAATCCAGTGGTGCTTAATAATATTTCCTTGAATTTACTAATGATAAAACTCTTCATCTGGTAAATTACCACCTATCATTTCAGGATACATCTCCAGAATTTCATTAAAATAGGTATCTACTAATTCTTTTGTCTCATTATCTGAATAAATATTTAAATTCACTCTACTCCAAGCATTTTTCATTATAGGGGCTGGAATATCAAAATACTTCGCTGCATCTTTCACAGCTTCTTCCGGGTTATTATTATAATATTTAACATTTTGTTTGTATTTTCCAGCAATAATATCAACTAGTCCTGTATATTCATTAGCAAACTTCTCTGAGACAAACAATCCTACAAAGGGAATTCTTTCATCTCCGTCATGTAGTTTTCCCCATTCTTTTTGAATGTCAAGAGATAAATTGGCTTTTTTACTTTTAGCAAGACTAACCGACACTAAGGGCTCAGGTAGTATAATAGAGTCAACCTGACCAGACATAAAATATTTGGCACCGTTTGGTAAGGGGCGATAAACCAAATTAACTTCTTCAGGGTCTATTCCATTTTGTTCCAAGAGATATCTAGCAAGGAAATCTAATGGTCCACCTTTAAGCGGTAAGCTTAATGTTTTCCCCTTCAAATCGGACCACTCATTCGCTTTAAAATTATTTGTTAACAGATAGTCGATAGCCCAAGTGTTTACATTAACCATATTAACTCCAAGGCCTTTATTATATATCTTAGCACCAACGTTTACACCTGTAACCATAAAATCTATATCATTTTTAGATATTAACGATATTGCTCTTTGATGATCCGGAGAAATTTTTATATTCAAATTCATAAAATTGTCTAATTCACCCTCAGCTTGCATTCTTAAAAGAGGCAAAGCTGCTGGTATTGGTGGGGTCTGAATAACTACTTCCTTAGGAGCAGCATTAACAATCCCACCTAAAAATAGTGACGAAATTAATAGTAGAGAAAACAATAGTATAATTTTCTTATGATTTTTAAAAATCATTATATCACTCCTTATGTTGATATTGGAAAATTATTTTTGGATCTCTTCATTAAATTCTTTTGCTCTTTCATTATATTCTTCAACATCTTTATTATACTTTTCTGTTTCGTTTAAAACATCTACAATTTCAATTACTTTTAGTAAACCAAAGACTGTTAAGGCAGTTCCCCTTGTTCCTTGATCATCGGTACTAAAAGCAGCAATAAGAGCACTAACTTCACCAGCCATAAACAGTGTCCCTTTAGGCCACCATCTGTTCAACATGATGTGTCCTCCAGAAGGTACTACAGCCGCAGTTAGGCCAACATTTGTTTTGCTTTTAAAATTCAAGAGCTGTTTTCTTTCTTTATCGGGTTCTAAATAATTCAATCTCCAATATAAATCGGTATCTCTTAAACTATTATTCTGTTCAAGATAGTCCACAATCCGCTTGTTATTATAATCTCTAGCAGTTGGATTGGCTCCTTTATCAAGAAGGTATTGAATAACTTGTGTATTATTATAATTTTGAATAGCAGCCATTAAAATTGTTTTTCCTGTAAACTTATCTCTAACTTTAACTTTAGCCCCTCTTTCTACTAAGAGTGAGATCAGCTCTAAGTTTCGTTCTTTCTCTATTGCTAAGTATAAAGGGGTTTTACCTCCTACATTTTCCTGATGTAAGGAAGCACCTCTATCCAAAAGATTTTGAACTATATTATAATCATTATATTGTACAGCATAAGCTAAGGCATTATTTCCTTTATTATCTGTTATATTTAGATGAGCTCCTTGATCTATTAAATAATTTAAGACCCGCTGGTCATTATTATACCTAGCAGCATACATCAAAGCTGTCATTCCATTTTCATCTTTTATATTAACATCTATATCTTCCAAATTAAAAAACCTAAGTATTCTTTGATCCTGAACTTCTTTAGCTGCCATCATTAATGGAGTGAATCCATCATAATCACTCACACTCAGTTTAGCTCCATAAATAATAAATCTTCTTATTATACTATAATTCCCCTTATCTAAAACATAATAAATAGGAGTACGTCCCTTTTTATCTCTAATATTGACTTTAGCGCCTGACATAAGCAAAACATCAATGACATTAACATCAAATTCATCCTTGATTGCTATCATCAAAGGTGTTTGTCCCTCATGATTAGCTTTATTAACATTAGCACCATAAGATAGTAATGTTCTTACTATTGCTTCATTTCTATATTTTACTGCCAAAATAAGAGGTGTATTACCATCTTGGTCATCAATATTTATACGAGAATTCATTCTCAAAAGTATTTTGATGACTTCTTGATTTTCATTGTGCCGAACACCATACATTAATGCATTCCAGCCCTCATTATCTCTGGCATTAACATAAGCCCCATTATTATATAACGTCACTAATGCCTGATGATCGCTATTATCTTTAGCCGCAGCCATTAAAGGGGTAACGCCCTGTTCGTTTCTCTGGTTGACTTCTGCCCCATTCTCAATAGCCTCAGCTATTTCTGAGGGAGTACCTTCTCTGCATATTGTGTAAAAATCTTCAGCACCTGCTGTAAAAGTAAAAAGCAGTGTTATAAATAAAACAATGGTTAGCATTAAAGCCTTATATTTATTTTTCAATATTTTCCACCTCATTTTTATCCTTTTAATAATCCTTGAATTATTAAATCGGAAGCCTCTTCTTCATCTAGTCCATGGGCCATTAAAGTTTGAAGTTGATCACTATCAACACTACCAATAGCTGCCTCATGAGTAACTTTAGCATCGGGATGTTTAACCTCAACTACAGGAATAGCACGTGCAATTGCATTGTCTTTAATAATCTCTGTACAGTCAACATGACCCTTTGCCTCAGGAGCACTCGCTGTCAATTCATTATATACTTCGGCTTTAGCTTCATCCTTCATTGCTATTTTAGAATCTAATAAACCTCTTGCATTTTCTCCATTTAAATGAGCCGCTTCTCTAATTTTGACTTCATCATCTGCATAACCACTTATTCTAGCTAACATTTCTACTCGGGTGTTTGCATCTAACTCTGCCTCGTAATCAAAGTCTATTTTACCGACTCTGCCTTTTCTAAGGGTAAATAAGGTTAATAATTCACTGCCTTTTTCTAGTTTGATATCCGATTTTGCAATTACCTCTACTCCTCCAGTATCACCATGGTAATGGTTCTCTTCATATTCATATTTGGAATTTTCACCTAGATGAATATCGGCTTCCATTACATGCTTAACCTCAGAAGCATTTGGAAACACGCAATCTGACATCACTTTTATTTCGGCATTTTTTTCTATAAAAACATCTAACATAATTTTTTGCAAACCTTCTTTAGGCAAAACACCAAAACACATATGCATTGGGTTTTTAATTTTATATCCTTCTTTCACTCTCAGCTTAACATCTACAACACTATCTTCAATCTTTTTTGCATCCATTTCAATTCCTTCAACTTCGTGTTTGCCTAATACTCTATCCTGTTCTAAAACCATATGAGCTGTATCACTATCCGAAAAAATATCTTCTCCACCTGCATCTTTATAAGCATCTACCATCATTTCATAATCATTCACTAAAATACACCTCCTGATGTTCCTCAGGATTCTCATCTTCACAAGGCATGCATTCGTATTTGAAATATTCACTAACTTCCTGCGGGTCACCAACATTAAAAACCTCGCCCCCGCAAATTAAAGCAGCTTTATCAGCAACTTCTAACATTTCATCAGAATGTGTTATTAATAAAACACCTATGTTTTCATCCCTAAAGTCTTTAATAACATCTCCAATATTATTTAATGCAACTACATCTACTCCAGAATCAGGTTCATCTAAAATTACTAGGTCTGGTTTCATAAGTAAAATGGAAGCTAATTCTATTCTTTTTCTTTCTCCTCCACTAAGAGTGTCATCTACATTTCTTTTTAAATATTTTTTGGGTACAATAGCAACTTCATTTAAGGCCCACTTTAGATCTTCTTTATCTATTTTTCGGCCTCTTGCTTTAGCTCCTATAGATAGAAATTCTTCTACAGTAACTCCTTCAAATCTTGCTGGTTCCTGCCAAGCAAGTGTGATTCCACTTTGAGCTCTTTCAGTTACAGAAAGAGAACTTATTTCCTCACCTTTAAAATATATCTTCCCAGATTTTTGTTTATATCCCTTTAAACCCATTAATGTATAGGCTAAAGAAGACTTACCACAACCGTTAGGTCCTATAATGGCAAAGACTTCTCCCCTTTCAACACTTAAATTTATATTTTGTAGGATTCTTTCTTTATCTAGGGTAAGATTTAAATTTTCTATATTTAATAGCTCTTGCATCGTGACTTAACCTCCTTTGTTTACTAAATTTAATTATATTACAAAGAGAATAAAAGTGCAATTAATAACAAAATAGCCGGATAGTTTAACCGGCTAGTAGAATTTAATATTTATTATTTAATCTAATACTAACATTCGCTTTTAAACATCTCAATTAGGTTATCCATCCTATACATTTCTCCCATGTTTAATTTTTCTTCTTTAATTTTTGTCTTTATCATATCTATAAGAGGATTATTGTTTTGTTGATGCATAGAAGCCTTGTTTTTATACATCTTATAATCTGCTTCTTCTATAACCTTTTTGATTCCCTTTTCATCATTTTCTGATTTAGTGGCTAACCCTAATGAAATACTAATAGGCCTTTCATCATCATAGGTTCTTTCAAGTTTAGAACTGATTCTATTTCTAATTTCATCAGCTTCTTTGGCTGAAGTTTCGGGGAGTAAAACTATAAACTCATCCCCACCCCATCGACCTAAAATATCTTCTTTGCGCATGCTATCTTTTAAGAGATTTGCCGTCTTTTTTAAATATTTATCCCCTTCTTCATGTCCGAATATATCATTAATTAATTTTAAGCCATTAAGATCACCAACAATTACACTTATTGGTAATTTTCTACTATCTCCCAATCTATCTATTTCTTCATTTAAAAAGTGGCGATTATATAATCCAGTTAGGTTATCATGAAAACCAATATACCTAATTTTTTTATTCATTTTCAACCTCTGATAAGCAGATAAGGTATGAGCAATTAAGAGTTCTACTAATTCTAAATCTTCTCTCGTGAAATCATCTATTTTTGTGGATACTGCTTGAAAAACACCCAATTCTCCAATTGAAATTGTTAAAGCTGAGTGATATTTTTTATTAGTCGGATTTGCAAATTCTAATTTTTGAATATCTTTAGCAAGATGAGACTGTTTATTTTTAAATACATAAGTTGCAAGATTCTTAGAGTCAAGAGGAGCAGATATAGATTCATTATTGGTTATATTACTAGACGTAGCCTTAACGACCAATTGATCACCTTCCAACATATCCAAAGTGCATAAATCAAAATCAAGGATGTTTTCAGCCGCTTTAATAGTAAGATTAAATACTTCTTGTTCGGAACTTACTTTTTTCATTTTTAAAGCAGTTTGGTGAAGGTCTCTAATTTTTCTACGACTTTGCCTAAGCTTAGTAGACATATTTCCCACACCATATTGGAATCTTTCTAACAATACATATTTACCTATTAATTTATCATCTTTAAAAGCAGGAAATATTTTAACATTAATTTTTGGTTGATTTTTACCATTGTTACGAATATTTGCTTTCCCTTTATATTCGTTATTAGAATTTTGGTATGAATTTTTATTTAAGGCCTTAATCAATGAATTATCAAAATCAATAATATTATAGATTTCATTATTTCTTACTTCTTCTTCTTTTAAACCAAATTCTATTAAAAATTTTTCATTATAGCTGATTATTTTATTATTTGAATTAAGTAATAACAAAGACTTTGGGAAATGATTAAATAAATATTTATAATTGATATTTTTATCAACTTTGTGCTCTTTCTTATCCCTGTTTTTTCTCAAATGATAGTTGGTATAAACTAAAATAGCTCCTAGTATTAAATAAGGTATTGTTTTTATCATCTTTTTAAAATCCTTTCTACTCGACTATTTATATAACTTCTAATAACTTGTCAGCAATTTTGGGATCAAACTGTTTTCCTTTATTTTTAAATATTTCTTCTTGCGCTTCTTTTCTACTTAAAGGATTTCTATAGGCTCTTTTCGATCTCATCGCGTCCCAAGCATCAGCCACTGCAATTATTCTTGAAACTAATGGTATCTCCTCTTTTTTTATACCGGAAGGATATCCGCTGCCATCCCATTTTTCATGATGGTAGAGAACATATCGCCCTATATCTTTTAAGAAGTCCGTATTATCTAATGCTTTATAACAAAGCACTGGATGTTTTTTAATTATTTTATATTCCTCTTCCGTTAAAGAGCCGGCCTTATTAAGAATATGGGACGGAACAATCAATTTACCCATATCATGTAGCATTCCTGTCCAATAGATATCATTTTTGATATCTTCATTTAAACCCATGTCTTCTGCTATCTTACGCCCTAATATAGCTACATTTTTGGAATGATTATTTGTATACACATCATATTGACTTAAAAAATTAAGCAGCGAATTTACAAGTTCTTTATTAAACTGACTATTCAACCTTTTATAGCGATCTAACTTAAAAAAAGTATTTGCTAAATTTTTAAATGAAGAGATCAATCTTATATCATCTCTTTTAAATTCATTTTCACTACCTGCAGCAATATCAATACAAATTCCACCAAAAATATTATTTTTTTCTTTTAGTATAACTGGAATAGATTGTTTGACAGGTAGAGAAGCTCTTTGTATTTTTACAGCTTGCTTTTTATCCATATTCTTCTTATTTTGGTTTAATATATCATCTACTATTTTTATATTTTCATTATCATGTTTGTAAGCACTACCTTCTATTTCAAAATCATTCAGCTTTGCTAAATCATGACCAACAGTTTCGACATATTCTATTTTATCATTCTCATTAAAAACAAATACACTTCCATAATCTGCTACTTCCACTATTTCTAAAACGGTATATAACAGGTCTGATAAAAAATTGTCTATATTATTACCTGAAGAAATATTGAGAGAACTCATTAAATCAATTAATTTCTCAATATTATTAATCAGCTTTTCATTTTCTATATTTTTGTCTATCAAATCCAAATATGTACTTTCCAATTGGTCCCTATTTTTTTTAAGTTGTTTATAGCTCTCAGTTAATTTTTCTTCCTGTAATTGAAGAAGATTTTCAGTTCTTTTTTTGTCAGTTATATCTTCTATAGAACAAGCACTTTTATCTGTACCAGGTATAATCTTCACTTTGATTTTTGCTTCTTTTTCCTTGTTATTACTATCAATAAATGTAAAACTATAATCTGAATTTACCTTATGACCTTTTCTTCTGCTAAAATGTCTTTCTATCATTTTATCTTTATCTTTTTTGGCTATAAAATCAAAAAAACTTTTTTTATTCTTTAATAACGTTTTTGAACTATTTGCTAAACTTTCAAATTTATCATTTAGTTCAATAATATTTCCTTCTTTATTTAAAATTACAATAGCTGAAGTAGAATTTTCAATTATAGACTGGTATTTCAAATTTAAAATTTCATCTTCCCAACTATACTTTAAATGATAAGTGACAATCTCTAATATCCGTCTAATTTCTTTAGACCATTCCTTTTTACTACTATCCGCTAAACCTAAAATGCCAATTAATTCTTTTTTACTACTTCTTATCGGAACTAATATTATAGATTTTTTATCATATTGATTTAATAAGTTTTTAATTGGTAAATAACTATCATTATGTAAATGATCTTTATCCAGACAAATAATTTTGCCTTTAGATAACTCATGTTTTATATTTGCAAATTCATTGATTCTGAATTCCTTCATTTGTTTAATAACTTCATCAACAATATTCCAACTAACAATTATATCGGCTTTATTAGTTTTATCATAATAGTTAATTAAATAAGCATGTTCTACATTTAAAGAAGTACACAACATTTTTAAAACATTCTTATATTCTTTTTTACTTAACAACTGCACTAAATCATAAACTAATTTTAAATTGTCAGACATTACTACACCTCTTTTACAATAATTATTACCTTGAAGTAAACTTTATATTATATAATATTCAATCTTTCAATCATTATATTATAAATGACTTAACAAATGCAAAAAAACATTAACAATTTAGTTAAAACCTTAAAAAAACTCCCTTTTTTGCAAAAGGGAGCAATCAAGTGAAATTATTATATTTTACCTTTACTTTGCATCGATATTAATGCTCAAATTCAAAACCAGGAATTTTGAACTTTTTCTCCACATATGAGAATATACGAGTGAAAAATAAAACTATTACTAGATAAAATAATGCTACAATTAAGTACACTTTAAAGAACTCATAATTTCTACTAGCAAAAAACTTAGCTTGAGTCATAAGTTCATGGGTTCCTATCATATAAGCTAGTGAAGTGTATTTTAAAAGATAAATGAATTCATTTGTCCAAGAGGGTACAACACGTCTTAAGGCTTGAGGTAAAATGATATTAAAAATCCCCTGCCATTTTTTCATCCCTAAAGATTGTGCTACCCTAAGTTGATTAGATTCAATTGACATTATTGAACCCCTTAAATACTCAGCTGTATAGGCAGAACAGTTAATTGTAAAACCTATAAATGCAACTGTAAAGCCTGATAGATTAATGCCATAAGGCGGAAGTCCAAAATATAATATAAATAACTGAGCTAAAAGAGGAGTACCTCTAATAATCTCAATGAAAACAGTTATTGGCCATTTTACATATTTAGGACCATATGTTTTACCTAGGGCAAGAAATATCGCTATAGTAGTACCAGAAATAATAGAAATAATTGTTAATAAGAGGGTGAGCTGGACCCCTTCAAATAATAAAGGCCAGGCTTCTATAAATAGATTAAAAATATTCACTATTCATCCCCCTCACCATATAATTCAGTTAATTTAAATAAAAATTCGCGGGTTCTTTCAACTTCTGGATTATTAAATAATTGTTTTGGTGGACCCTGCTCAACTATATGGCCGTGCTCCATAAAAATTATCTCATCTGAAACTGTCCGGGCAAAACCCATTTCATGGGTAACTACCAACATTGTCATTCCTTCCTGAGCTAAATTTTTCATAACATTTAAAACTTCACCTATAAGTTCAGGATCTAAAGCAGAGGTGGGTTCATCAAAAAGAATTAATTTAGGCTGCATAGCTAAAGCCCTAGCAATTCCAACCCGTTGTTTTTGTCCACCAGAAAGTTCAGCTGGATATTGATCAGCATTTTCCTCTAGACCAACTCTTCTTAATTCCTTCATAGCCAAATCATTAGCATCTTTTTTGTTCATTTTTTTAACTTTTAATAATCCTACTCTTACATTTCCTAGAGCTGTCAGATGATTAAAAAGTCCAAAATCTTGAAAAACAAACCCTATCTCCTGTCTCATTTTATTAATATTATCTGCGGTAATTTCTTCTCCATCTAAGTATATTCTGCCTTCGTCAGGTGGTACAAGCCTATTTATATTATTTAACAAAGTACTTTTCCCAGTCCCACTTGGCCCAATAATTACTTTATTTTCTCCTTTATTTAAAGATAAAGAAACACCTTTTAATACTTCATTATCACCAAAGCGTTTGTGTAAATCTTCAATTCTAAGAATTGTCTTTTTATCTTCACTCATCTTACCCTCTCCTCTATACCGATTCCTGGTATCTTTAATTTCTTTTCAAATCTACCAAGTGTCATATTAATTGTTAAGGTCATTACCAAATAAACTGCCGCTACAGTTAAATAAATAGGTAAAGGTCGATAGGTAGTAGAAATTATATATCCACCTTGTCTTAATAATTCTATGACACCTAAGGCATAAGCTAAAGAGGTGTCTTTAAGTACTATAGCTGATTCATTCGCCATAGGTGGTATAGCTATTCTTATCGACTGAG
>Ga0207714_1002581_pt1 | contig 10844 bp, 5 predicted proteins | sample PonA232FremontCA_2_FD_187270 | JGI IMG/M metagenome (GOLD analysis project Ga0207714, IMG submission 187270) | Marine sediment microbial community from Fremont, CA, USA - Pond A23 Sediment 2 (SPAdes) | ecosystem: Environmental > Aquatic > Marine > Unclassified | place: USA: Fremont, California... | reverse complement strand
CTCCGGATGCGCGCCATTTTCTTCCAAAGCCGCCCTGAAGACCTCTATGGTGGCGTCATTGCTTAGCTCCTGAGCTGACAGATTGATTGAGGTCTTTATCAAGATGCCCCTTTCCTGCCAGGATCCTAGCTGTTTGCACACTCTGTGAATGACCCATGCATCCGCAGATGCGATCATTCCTGTTTTTTCCAGCACCGGAATAAACTCGCTAGGTGAGATGACCCCCCTTTGGGGATGCTTCCAACGGAGCAGGGCTTCCAGGCCCATAATGCGGCCAGTACGGAGATCGATCTGGGACTGGTAGCAGAGAAAGAATTCCCCGTTTACCAGTGCTTGCTTCAAGTCGTGTTCCAAATGAAACAGTCGGGATATCCAGTCTTCTTGCCCTGTAAATTCCTGAATGCTAAGGGCGCTTTTCTTGGCCTCGCTCAAGGCCAAATCCGCTTGCTTGATCAGGGTCTCCGGATCCGTAGCCCTTTGCGGAAAAAGGGTATATCCTATATTGACGTCCGGATAGACCAGTCTGCCGGGCAGTTCGAGACTCTGTCCTATTCGCTCCAGAATGCGCAACCCTAGCTGGTGGGCTCTATCAGAATCACTTCTTCCTTCTGATAAAATCATGAATTCGCCTCCGGAAACACGGGCTACTGTAACCTGCTCACCTACTGTGTCATCGATGCGCCGCGCTACTTCCAATATAAGCTCGTCCCCTGCCTGTTGCCCCAGTGTGTCGTTCACCTCCCTGAGCCTGGTAACGTCCACCAGATATACAACGCCACCGTCACCGAAATGCTCGGATACTGAAATGACCTGCTTCAGCCGATCGTTAAACAGCCTCCAATTGGGTAGAGCTGTCAGCTCGTCGTAATAGCCCAGGTTGTAGATTCTTTCTTCGGCTTGCTTGCGTTCCGATATATCCTGAAACATGACCATGTGGGAGGCTTCTTCGCTGTAAGAGGGCACCTTGGCCATGTTAATCAAGGCCTGGATATAGCCCCCTTGCCGTGTGCGAAACCTGCTCTCCCTATCCACGATCTCGTCGGAAAAAAACATTCGTAAATTGGACTGAGGGGGGTCTGCTCTGAGATCATCGGGATGCATTATGTCCCAGGCGTTCATCTGGAGTATCTCCTCCCTGGAATATCCCAGAATGGAAAGAGCGATTTTGTTGGTTTCCACAATGGTATGCTCCGCAGTGACGATAAAGATCCCTATCGGCGCCCGCTCGAACAATTGGCGAAACTGATACTCACTTTTCCGTAACTCCTCCTCTGTCTGCTTGCGCTCAGTGATATCGCGAATATTACATTGTACCAAACTTGTCTTATCTACCATATAAATGTCGGTGTCAATAGCTTTCTGGGTCTTTGTTCGTATCTGAGCATCCTTGTAGTGAAGTATTCCGTCCTTTTCCAATGTCTGTAATATTGCCTGAATGTTCCCGATATTTTCTGGAAAACCGATATGTATTAACCTCTTGCCGATTAGATCATCGAGGTGGCATCCCAACAACTCCGTAATCGCCGGATTAGCATGAGTTATTTTACCATGGATTTTTTCTAAGAGAACTATCCCGTCATTTGCAGTTTCAAAAAGACGCCTGTAGCGTTCTTCAGAGTCAGTTAACAAGCCTTCCAGCCGCTTATGCTCTGTGATGTCCTTAAAGGCCAGGAGGATTGCTTTTGTGCCCATGTCTTTTCGATATATTTCGCGAGCATTGAGCAGCATGACTTTATGGCCGATATACTGGAACTCGTGGGTGATTTCGAAGTCGTCGAAAGTTTTTTCTTCAGGAATGATTTCTTCAAGTAACTCCTTGAGTTTGGGGATGTCCCATTGTCTGTCTTTAAGGTCATAGATAAAACTTCCGATGGTCTGCTCAGGAGTCGTTTGAAAAGTAGTATGAAAACTGCGATTTGCAGAAATTATCTTTAGCTCGTTATCCAAAACCAGAATGGGATCTCGAAGGGTTTCCAGAATACTTTCAGCATAGCGCAGGGTATCAGCCGACGTAAAATCAGTGGATTGATCGACGAAGCTGGATTTTTCAAGTGTGGCATTTTGCGAACGTAATTCCGTCAGCTCCTGCAAAAGTTGCTTTTTTGTCTTACGTTCATCTTCCATGGTGGCACCTTGTTGATTTGACATAATATCTCAAAATGTCGGAATATTACAGTTATTGATAAGTTCTTTTGTACTCTTTTGCGTAAAGAAAATCACATATTCTCGAGATATAACTTAATGAATTCTTATAGACATAACTATATCAGAACATTCCTAAATAAGTCCTTATCTTATGATTAGATCAAAGGTAATCCTTCACGAGGCATTTTTTTCACTTAAAACCTCCAGTAAGTAAGTTCAAAAAATACCCCGTGAAGGGATACCCTCTGAGCGTCGGGGCCGGATGCTTGGCTTCGCGTGCGATCTCCGTTTCCATGGTGCTCATTCACTTGCAACTTCAGCTTTTCATTACTTGAATATTTGAGGACATATTAAAATAGACCACATAAGGCCTATGAATGCAAGGAGTTGCGTGTAGGCGGGTGAGGGCCAAGTGGGCCATGAAAGAGCAGAACCTTGATTCCATCCAGACCCATCCGTATGAATTCCGACAATCGTCGCTAGGCAGTGGGGACCCATTTCACAGAGGAAAAAAGTAGAGGTAATCCTGGTCGGGAGTGATATGGTGGAGGATGCTATCGCGGTAGTGAAAGCCCTCCTGTTTCGTGTGCATACACGCTTGAGGGGGCCACTGGGCAGGGATAAAAAAAGGGGATACACGCTACGTGCATCCCCTTAAAGGAAAGGCGGTGAAGTGGGCAATGCAGGATTCGAACCTGCGGCCTCCAGCTCCGGAGGCTGGCGCTCTATCCAACTGAGCTAATTGCCCGTGGGTGGTATCGCTCGGAGCGAAAGCGAGCTCACTCGCTTCGTGCGGGCCGGAAGAGCAATGATTGGCTCCAGACCGCCTGTTTAATTCGTAGGCCAACAGGCCTCGCTTGTCAAGGCCGGTAGCCTGCGTTAGGTTGTTTGTTCCCGCCACTGCACGAGTCCCGGGATGTGTCGTACATGTGCGTGGTGCGGTGTTGTCACACAAACAGCGAGCGAACGGATGCAGCCTCGATATATTTTGGCAGTCACCGGTGCGAGCGGGATGCTCTACGCTATGCACCTGCTCCGGGGGCTTTCCAGCGCGGGACGGGTACACGTCGTCCTCTCCGACGCCGCCAGGCAGGTCCTCCAGGCGGAATCGGACTGGGACGAATCGGTCTTCACCGATGCGGCGGAGGCCGTGTATCGTCCGGATCAGATGGGCGCCCCACCCGCGAGCGGCTCCTGGCAGCACAGCGGAATGATTGTATGCCCCTGCTCCATGGCCACGCTGGGCTCCCTGGCTACAGGGGCTGGAGATAGCCTGATTCACAGGGCCGCGGACGTGTGCCTCAAGGAAGGGCGACGCCTCGTCCTTGTCCCCAGGGAGACGCCGCTCAATCAGATTCATCTGGCCAACATGCTCACCGTGAGCCGGGCGGGTGCGGTGATCATGCCCGCCTGCCCGGGCCTGTATTCGCGACCCGAGGCTGTTGAGGATATGGCCAGGCATTTCGCGGGGCGCGTCCTGGATCAGCTGGGCCTGGACTGGTTTTGGGGCGAGCGCTGGGGCGAGGAAAAGGAGTGACCCGGCACTCACTTTTTTATGTTTGCTCGTAATATGTTGAACTTCGGGAAAAAAAGTGAGTGCCGGGCAAGCGCCTTGACCCTTAAATTTTTGAACGTAGTGTCTGATAAGTGTTTCTTCAACAATTTGCTCAACGATCTGTCACCGGTCAGGAGGGGCTGCATGGAGGACAGTGGAGGGGAGCTTTTCCAGAGCTTCTTCACCGGAGAGGCGCGGGATTTCCTCCTGCGGGGCATCGATCTGGCCCTGGAGGAGGACGGCCCCGATCTGACCAGCAGGGGGATCTTTACCGAGGAGGATCCCCTGAGCGCGCTCCTTGTCGCCAAGGAAACGACCCTGGTGGTAGGCCTGCCCCTGGTGGAGCTCATCCTGCAGCGCCTGGGCGCGGAGGAGTATGTGCGCGTCCGGCATCTGGTCCCTGAGGGGAGCCATGTCCGGGCCGGGCACGGTGTCTGCCGCCTGGAGGGATCGGCCGCGAGCATCCTCCGAGCGGAGCGGGTAATCATCAATTACGTGGCGCATCTCTCCGGTGTCGCAGACCTCACCGCGAGCTTTACGGAGCGCATGCGCGGCTCCGACGCCCGCCTCCTTGATACGCGCAAGACCCTGCCCGGCCTGCGCTATCCGGAGAAATACGCCGTCCGGGTCGGCGGGGGGCTCAATCACCGCATGAATCTCTCCCAGATGCTCATGCTCAAGGACAACCATCTGGACCGGGCCGGAGGCATCGGGAGAGCGGTTTCCCTGCTCAAGAAGGCCTATTCGCCCTGTCCCCCCATCGTGGTGGAGTGCCGGACGCAGGAGGAAGTGGACCAGGCGGTCGCTGCGGAAGTGGACCACATCCTGTTGGACAATATGGGCCCCGAGTCCTTGAGCGCGGCCCTGGAACGGATACCCGGCGGGATCGAGACGGAGATAAGCGGCGGAGTCGGGCTGGAAAGCATTGCTGAGCTTGCGGCGCTGGGAGCGGACTATGTTTCCGTGGGGAGCGTGACCAACGCCGCCCGTTCCAGGGATTTCAGCATGCGGATCGATTTGGCCGGCTCCGGGCAGGAGAACTGTGCCCGTCGCAGAGCGGCGAATCCGGAAGCACAACGAGAGGGATATGGCCAACAAGGAAAATGACGTCAACGGTTCGGCACGGCTCCGCAGCGAGGTCCTGGTCATCGGATCGGGGATAGCCGGGTGCATCACCGCCCTGGGCCTGGCGGAACAGGGTATAGAGGTGACCCTGGTCTGTGCCGGCCGGAAGCTGGACGACGGGAATACGGCCCTGGCCCAGGGAGGGATCGTGTATCAGGGCCGGGAGGATCGTCCCGAGCTGCTGCGCGAGGACATCCAGACGGCAGGCAGGAACCATAACTATCGCCGTGCTGTGCAGTACTTGAGCAAGCACGGTCCGGAGGCGGTCCGGCGCACTCTGGTGGACAAGCTGCAGGTTCCCTTCGAGCGCGAGGAGGACGACTCCTTCAAGCTGACGCGCGAGGGCGGCCACAACAAAAACAGGATCCTGTACAGCGCGGACTATACCGGCTGGGCTATCATGGACCGGCTCATGAAGGCGGTGGAGGACTCGGAAAACATCAATATCCTGACCCGCCGGATCGCGGTGGACCTTTTGACCACGCACCACCACTCGCAGCGTCTGGAATACAAGTACCATCTCGTCAATCAGTGCGTGGGAGCCTATCTCTTCAACCAGAACACGGAACAGGTGGAGGTGGCCCTGGCGGACTACACCGTCCTGGCCACGGGGGGAGTGGGTCAGGTGTATCTGCACACCACGAACACCCCTGGCTCTATCGGCTCGGGGCTGACCATGGCGCAGCGCAGCGGGGCCAAGGTCCTGAACTGCGAATACGTGCAGTTCCATCCCACCGCGCTCTTCCAGCGCGGCGGACAGCAGTTCTTGATCACCGAGGCCATTCGGGGGGAAGGGGCCAAGTTCATCCGTATGGACGGCAAGCCCTTCATGAAGGAATACGATCCCCGGGGGGATCTGGCCCCCAGGGACGTGGTTACCCGTGCCATTGTGGAGGAGATGCTCAAGACCGGGGACGACTTTGTCTATCTGGACGCGGCGAGCTATGCGGAAAACGATCTCACCCGGAGATTTCCCACCATCCATGAGCATTGCCTGAAGCTGGGCATCGACATGACCCGGCAGCCCATCCCCGTGGTGCCCGCGGCCCATTTCTTCTGCGGCGGGATCCTGGTGGACCAACAGGGCCGGAGCACCCTGAACAGGCTCTATGCGGTGGGAGAGTGTACCTGTACAGGGGTCCACGGGGCCAATCGCCTGGCGAGCACGTCCCTGCTGGAGGGGCTGCTCTGGGGGCTGAGCGCCGCGGAATCCATCAGGGGCAAGATCGGCAAGAAGAACAGGCTCTCAGACAAGCTTTCCGGGAGCATTCCCCACTGGACCAATCCGGGGGGCGAGGAACGCGAGGACCCGGCGCTGATCGCCCAGGACTGGGCCACGATCAAGAACACCATGTGGAACTACGTGGGCATCGTGCGGACCACCTCGCGGCTGAACAGGGCGTACGACGACCTGTACAACCTGAACAAGCGACTCTACGAGTTCTATCGCAATACTCCGATCAGCCGTCCGTTGATTCAGCTCTTCCACGGCTGCCAGACTGCGAACCTGATCACCTTTTTCGCCCTGCGCAACCTCAAGAGCACCGGATGCCACTATCGCGTGGACAGTTAGGACGGTGAATCGGTGAGTCAGTGGGTCAGTGAATCAGTTATCGATGGTCGATATCCGATCTTCGATTTCTGCAATCGCCCTTTCGCCACTCGTCCCGTCTTCCAATTCCCCTATCCCTTGGAAATATTTTGTCAGCAGGGCGTTACAAAGTTTCAAGCGCAAGGCGCAAAAAAAGCTCAAACTCGGAGCGTAGATACCTACGTGAGAGTTTGAGCTTTTTGAAGCAACGCCGCGATTGGAATTTTGCAACGCCCTGCTAGGAGGGATCGAAGATCCGGGCCGCCTCCTCCTTGAGCTTGTACTTCTGCACCTTGCCGCTGGCGGTCATGTCGAAGCCGTCCACGAAGGATATGTACTTGGGGATCTTGTAGCGGGAGAGCCTGCCCCGGCAAAAGTCCTTCACGTCCTCGGGCTGGAGGTCGTAGTCCTCCTTGGGGATGACGAAGGCGGCCACCTCCTCCCCGTACTTCCGGCTGGGCTTGCCCACCACCTGGACGTCGGAGATGCCCTCCATGGAATAGAGGAATTCCTCGATCTCGCGGGGGTAGATGTTTTCCCCGCCGCGGATGATCATGTCCTTGAGCCTGCCGGTTATGGTGAGGTAGCCGTCCTGGTCCATGGTGCCCAGATCCCCGGTGTGCAGCCAGCCGTCCCTGTCGATGGCTTCCCGGGTGGCTTCCTCCATGTTGTAGTACCCGCGCATGACGTTGTATCCGCGGCAACAGACCTCGCCCGTCTCTCCGGTGGGCTGTTCCTCGCCGGTCTCGGAATCCACGATCTTGACCTCGATGTGGGGCAGGGCCCGTCCCACGGTTTCCACGCGCTTCTGGATGTCGTCGTCCACCCGGGTCTGGGTGATCACCGGAGAGCCCTCGGTCAGGCCGTAGCAAATGGTGATCTCGCTCATGTTCATGTCCTGGATCACTTGGCGCATGACCGTGATGGGGCAGGGGGATCCGGCCATGATGCCGGTGCGCAGCGAGCTGTAGTCGAAGCGCTGGAACATGCTGTGTTCCAGAATGGCGATGAACATGGTCGGGACCCCGTAGAGGGCGGTGCATTTTTCCGCGTCCACCGCGGTCATGACCAGCAGGGGATTGAACTCCTCGAGGACCACGAGGGTGCTGCCGTGGGGCACCGCGGCGAGCACGCCGAGCACGCAGCCGAAGCAGTGGAACAGGGGGACGGGGAGGCAAACGCGGTCCTGCGGACCGAGGTGCTGGTTCTGCCCGATGGCGATCCCGTTGTTCAGGATGTTGGAGTGGGTGAGCATGACCCCCTTGGGGAAGCCGGTGGTTCCGGAGGTGTACTGCATGTTCACCACTTCGTGAGGGTCCAGTGAGCGCTGCCGCTGCACAAAGTCCGCGTCCGAGACCAGCCTGCTCATGGAGATGGTTTCCGGCAGGGAATAGATCCCGCGGTGCTTTTCCTGACCCAAAAAGATAACCCGCCTGAGATGGGGGAAGGATTCGCTGTGCAGATGGCCCCTGGGCTGGGTTTTCAGCTCCGGCACGAGGTCGTAGATGATCTGGAGATAGTCCGTGTCCTTGTATCCGTCGATGAGGACCAGGTTTTCCGTTTCGGACTGCCGGAGCAGATAGGCCATCTCGTCCCTTTTGTAGTTGGTGTTCACCGTGAGCAGGACGGCGCCGATCTTGGCGGTGGCGAACTGCAGGGCGATCCAGTGGGGAACGTTCGTGGCCCAGACGGCCACCTTTTCCCCTTTCTGCACGCCCAGGGCCATGAGGCCCTTGGCCATTTCGTCCACGAGCTGGCCGAATTCGCGGTAGGTCATGCGGAAGTCGCGATCCACGTAAACTACCGCTTCGTTCTCCGGATAGCGCTCGATCGTCTCTTCGAGCATATCTCCCAGGGTTATTTCTCGCAGCTGCTGCTCTTCCATGGCGCGTCTCCTGCCGGCAGGGTCCGCATGGTGCTTCACGCGGACTATTTTGGGCTTAAAGGGGGTGCGGAGCACTGCTTCGGGGTCCAACGCCAGCGCAAGTATCGACGCCGGCAAACAGCGCAATCGCGCATCGTTTTCGCTAGGTCGGCAGTGTCCGGTCTCGGCCGTGGCCGCTGCTCTTTATTGTGGGAGGTAGAGGACCGCGTAGATCTCCGCGGCTTCATCCCCCTTGCAGGTCACGGAGTGGGGCAGGGCCGAATTGTAGTAGATCGTGTCCCCGGGACCGAGCTCGTATTTCTCCTGCCCGTAGACGATCTCGATGTGCCCGGACAGGACCACCAGGAATTCCTCGCCCTCATGGGAGGAGGGGAGCTCGTTGTGGGCCTCTCCGGGGAGCACCTGGATGGAGAAGGGCTCCATGTGGCGGTCGGTCTTTCCCTTGCCCAGGGAGTAGAATTTAAGGGGCAGCGGATCTTCTCCGGCCCGGAGGGAGCGCATTTCCTCGTTCCGTTCGCTGGCACGGGTGAGGAAAGGATCGCTGCTGATTTCGTCGTCCAGGAAGGTGCCCAGCCGCGTGCCCAGAGCCCGGGAGATTTTGAGCAGAGGCCCGAGTGAGGGATGGATGTTGTCTTCTTCCAGGGAACGGAGAAATTCCTGTTTCAGGCCGGATAGCTCGGCCAGACGCTCCCGGGATACATTGTTCATTTCCCGATAATTCTTGAGCTTTTCCCCCAGGTTTTGTGCGGCCATAGTCCTGTGCTCCGTGTTTGCGGGTGATACAGTGGCAGGAGAGTGTAGTCTTGACTCTTGCCGGGCGGCAAAAGCCTCCAAGGGCGGAAGCACTAGTGATACCTTTGCCGCCCCGCTCGAAAAGGAGGAAAATTAACCGCTCATGGAGGAGAAATCAAGGAGTGATTGAAGGGGTGGTCCGGGTTCCGGGTTCTGCGTTCAGCGTTCAGGGGGGGTCAGGGTTCTCATACTACCTTCATTCCCGGGCCGACCCGGGCACAACCACGCATGAAAAGCGAGGCGAAGGCGGGTGGACGCTGAACCCTGCACCCATTCGTTGAATGGGTGCAGGGCGGCCTCGCGACCAATTCCTCAATAATTCAATAAGTTGAAAGCATTTTCATACAAAAAACAGGTTGCCGGTTCCCGGGATTGGCGTCCGGTATCTGACGCGTGGGCTTCACCTGTTGCGTTTTTGAGTGTGAAGGCTCCTGTGCCTTCTTGCCGGACAGGGGATGAATCCTTCGGGTATCAGGACACCTCGAAGAAGGCTTCCTCGAATTCCGGCTTGTCCTTGTAGCGCTCCAGGAAGAAGCCGGGCAGCTTGTCCATCTGCTCAAACAAAGCGGAATCCGCGTCGATGCCGGCTTCGTGGAGCGCTTTCACCACGTCCTGCGGCTTGGGAGGACACCCCTTGACGCTGATGAGCTTCTGGATATCCGGATGGTCCTTGTTCTTTTGATACATGCACTGGCCCAGCAGGATGGTCGCCTTCATTCCGGGAGAGGGCTCCATCGCCTTTCCGGTGAGCACCTCGATGTTGTCCCACGGCTCTCCGGTGTAGGCCTGGCGGACGGCGGTGAGGACAAGGCCGTTCAATCCGGAGCAGTAGGTGCACATGGTGCTGTCGAACTTGCGGTAGTAGAGCCCCTCGATGCCCTGCTTGGCCAGCGGCTTGGGGATCTCGCGCTTTTCGTCGCAGACGTATTCCACATCAGGGGTGTGGTGGGAGGCCACGTCCTCGATCCGCTCCCCGAAAACCTTCACGTCCGAGAGATCGGTGGGACGGTCCCGGTTCGCCGCGGCCTGGGCGAGATGGGGCACATCAGCCGGCTCGTGGCCCAAAAGCCGGGATCCGACAAGGTCCGCGGAGAGGATGTCCCGTGAAGCTACCAGGAGGTTGCTGCGGCGCATCTTTCCGTCAAAGGCGGGGCCGCGCTCCAGGGAATAGATGCCGTCGACAAGGGTCAGAATGGGCGGAAGTCTGTCCGCGAGGCGGGCGATATGAAAGTTCAGATCCTTCTCGGGATCGGGGCTGTGGCATCGTTTCCGCGACTTGGTGTCGATCAAGCCCTTGAGGTTCTTGATCCCCAGGCTCACAGTGGTCTGGTTGTGCGTTTTCAGGGTGGGCAGGTCCACCACGAAGTCGCTGTCCAGCATGTCCTCGTTGAAGTTCAGGCTGATCCCCTCGCCGAGGTCCACCTCGCGGAAGGGACGCTCCATGACGTTGACATAGCGGACCCCGTAGCGCTGCCGGAGGGTCTCGTACCCCAGTGTGGAAAAGGCGTGGGCCGGGGTCTCGCTGTCCTTGGCGTCGGCAACGATCCCCTCGCCGATGGTGATATCGTCGATGCCGTTCTCCTTGAGCACCTGTACGACGTCCTCCACGATCCGGGAAGTGGTAATGACGCCCCACTTGGGGAAATTCGTCTCCTTGGTCCAAAAGACGATATTGGGCTTGATAAAAACCTTGGCTCCCGGAGGCATGTGCTTGAGCCCCCCGCAACTGGCCACGGCCTGTCTGACGGATT
>Ga0207714_1002580_pt1 | contig 10850 bp, 22 predicted proteins | sample PonA232FremontCA_2_FD_187270 | JGI IMG/M metagenome (GOLD analysis project Ga0207714, IMG submission 187270) | Marine sediment microbial community from Fremont, CA, USA - Pond A23 Sediment 2 (SPAdes) | ecosystem: Environmental > Aquatic > Marine > Unclassified | place: USA: Fremont, California... | reverse complement strand
AAAAGAAACAGAATAAATTTCAATACATTCATTCTATCCAGATAATTTTAATACTACTTCAATTTATGTAAACACTTGAAAGCTAAAAATGTTCACGTTTTTTGGGTTGATTGGTTGATTGGTTGATTGGTTGATTGGTTGATTGGGTTGAGTGAGTTAACTAGGTTGAGTGAGTTTGATTGAAATGAATGAGTTGATTGAGTGATTGAATTGTTTACTGAATTAACTTAATTAACTTAATCAACTGAATTAACTTAATCCACCAGGTTACCTGAATTCTACTTTTGCCGTATTTCGGGTACTTTACCTTCTTTTTATAGACAAACATCTATACACGTTTTCATTCTTACCAATATTTTTTTACATTGATTGATATTTGCTCAACCAAAATCCATTTTCATGGAGAAAACCTTCAGAAAACGCCTAAAGAATCATGAAAGCCTGTTAGGCACCTTGCTTTCACTTCCCAGTCCGGAAATTGCTGGTCGAGCAGCTCTGCGCCATCCTCAACACGGCTACGGAGCTGATCTTCGATTCTCGATTTCGTTGATACTTCCATGGTGGTTGTCTTCCGTCAGATCTGCATACATCCGTTGGAGTTGACGCCTCTCTTCAGCTTCCTCTTCGTGGCCCAAGAGGACAGCACGGAGAAGGCGCTCCTGGTTGCAGTCTGAGAGGGAATGGCTGGTTAGAAGGGTCGAAGTAGAGCGGGTGTTAATCGGGGTCATGGTTGAGGTTGGCCAGAGGTTGGACGATGCTTCCATGGACTTGGGCCGTGATGTCTCTTCCGTCCTGTGTGAGGACGCTCACAATGCCTTTGCCCTGGCGAAAGAGTGTCTCAATCTTCTGGATACCACCCTCAGTATGGTGGACTGTCTCCCCGTTTCTACCCTGCTCAATGTATTAAATAGTGTACATGAAATCAAGTAGAACAGTGAAAATCCCAAAGGAGGGGAGAGGTAGTCTGATGGTCAGACGTTGTTCCTCTCCCCATTCGGGACTCATGATCCTTCTTGCTCCTCGATGTACTCCTTTTGCCGATCTATCCGGTCTTGGAGATGGTCGGCGTGCTCCTCAAATTCCTTCATGCGCCGGTTGAGGCGGCCCCATTTCCGGCTGGCAGGACTGGCCTGATTGCGTCTCTCCCGATACTCGCTGGCTTGATCCTGCGCCTCTTTCAGGCGGCTTTGGAGCTTCTCCAGTTTTCGGTACTTCACCTCCTTGTGCGTGCCTTTTACGCCATCCCATCCATTGTCCCGGAGGGTCTGGAGGCGACCTGGAGTGTGCTCCTTGGTGTGGAAGATGCGGTTGTAGTTGTAGTGGCCCATGAAGGCCTGTCTCAGTGCGCTAATCATAGGTAGTGTGCTGGTTTGAAGGGTATGAGAGCTTCGCTGGTTAGGCGAAGGTTGTATTCTCGCACTCCCGGGAGGAGTCGAACCCCCGACCTTGGCGATAGAAGCGCCATGCTCTGTCCAACTGAGCTACGGGAGCGTGGTGGGGTGGCACGACGGCCACCCCGTGATGCCGCTACTGAACTCCACCGAATGCCGGGAAGTCCTCCTGCGGCTCACCGTTCTCCTCCTGAACGGTCTCTTCGTCGTTGACCACATCCGACGCATCCTCCGTCACCTCAGTGGTCTCCTCGTCGGTGTCCTCAGTGTCCTCGGCCTGGAGGAACTCTCCATCCTGTCGCTCCCGGATGGTGACGTTGTAGAGCCCACCCTCAGACTGCTTCGAGCGGACAATAACACTCTCCTTGTCGAAGGCCCGGTAGATGAAGCTCCGGATGTTGCCCACGCGGCTCTGCTCCAGTCCGCGAAGGATCAGGGCTTCCCCATCCTCACGGGCTTCACGCCACGCTTCAGCGAGAGGCTCATACTTCGAGCCAGTGGTGTTCTCCACCTCCTGGGCCTCCTGGACAGAGGCTCGTTCGATGTCGAAACCCAGTCCAGTCTCCTCGTCCTGGGTGTCATCGGTGTTGATTGGTCCTGACTGGTCCATGTGAATATCGTCCTGTTGGTTAGAAGGGTTGTGACATGAGGGCAGACGCCTCATCGTGGGCCAGGGAGGGCTCGAACCTCCAACTTCCGGTTTAAGAGACCGGTGCTCTACCAATTGAGCTACTGACCCAGATCCACCCCTATCCAGCGTTCAGGGTGGGAGTATGCGTTTAAGTCCCGCACTGGGGTTAGAGGAGTCGCGGCCTCAAAGCCGCGTCTGGTCCTCTACCGCTGTGAGGGCTGGAGTCGAACCAGCAACCGTCTGGTTAACAGCCAGATGCTCTACCATTGAGCTACCTCACAGGAGATGCCCGGTTTTTCAGTTTTTAGGAGTAACAATCTCCGTGGTGATTTCCGCCAGCACGTAGGCTGTGGCCACCTCTTCCCACAGGACTGTGGGACAGCAGGGCAGCCCTGAAGGCGTCAACAGCGCCACCTCGGCCTACGCTCATATTTCTACCGGGCAGAACCACTTCAAGGGCGGGATACTCTAAATGGATGCGGAGAGCTTCCTATCGGAACGTGTGATGGTCACTCCATCCCGCAGCTTCCCATTCCGCATGAATGCGTGCCGGATTCCCGGCGTGGTGCGATTGAGAAAGTTCTTGAGGAAGTCGCGCTGATCGCCACGCGAGAGGTCCTCAGATACCTTGATTTCGAGATCCATGGTTAGTGGATTACTGGTTAGAAGGGTTGATTGTCTATGCAACAGTGTAGGGCTTGTTGCCCACACCTGCAAGAAGGAGAGTGTTAAGGACCTACGCAGTTGTAGATACCTCTCCGTTCTCCTTGCCATTGACCATTTCAAGGGTGCAGCCAATGGCCTTGTTGATGGCTTTCGTGGCTTTCACGCAGGCAGTGTCACTCAGATTTGAGGAGTTAGCAAGGCTTTCAGCCACGTGCTCAACGGGTCGTCCCTGGGTCAAGTCTAGGACGACTGCACGGACATGGTGGTCTTTGAGCTTGAAAATGCTCTTCTCTCGCTCATCGTGGTAGGCAGAGCGAAGGTCCTGGATGATGTCGTCCTTTTTGTTGCGAAGGTCCTTCTGGAACGCCACCTCGATCCTCATTTCCTTGATGGTCTCCTGGGCCTCCTTGTACATCTTGTAGAGATCCTTCAGGAGACTCACCAGAGTGTTCTTGGTGAGGTCCTTGTTGCCGATGGTGATGTCCTCGATCAGGCACTTCAGTGTGGTCGGTGAGATCATGCTGGTTGGAAGGGTTTGTGGTTAGCAGGTAAAGTGGATGGTCATGGAGAAGAGAAGGAAGAGGAGCATCCCGCCGAAGAAGAGCACCAACAGCAGGATGACCCCAACCTTCTGGAAGAAATCCTTCATGGTTAGGAAGGAGGTCTGACGTTGCGGTGAAAGCGGATTTGGCCGTGGGAGTAGTAAGGATCTCCCTTGGCCCATGCTGGCCGGTCTTTCCCATATTTCTCGCGGAGAGTCTTCTCCATGTAGAAGTGGGTGACGCCGGGTAGCGGATTCATTGAGTCTGGTGCCGTGAGCACATATTCAGCCATCCTGTAGGCGCGTCTGAACTCCGTGATGCGCGTTTGGGGATAGCTCATGCTCATCAGCTCCTGTCGTCGTCCAGGGTCGTTGAAGGCGCTGAACTGATAGTTCTGAAGGATGACGCCAGCGACGGTGGATGGGTAGTTTGGGCTCTGAAGCCTGTTGCGAATTACCCAGCCGATGTACTCGAAGCTGGTCATTGAATTGCTCTCGCTGTAGATGGCCCTGGCCATCATCTGAACAGCTTCGGGGTTAGGTTCGTCGTGGACCTTCACCACAACAGTGTCCGGAGGGCTTGAGCGCTGTGAAGGCTGCTCATCTCCAGTACAGGCCCTGCCGATGGCGAGAGTGACTATGGCGAAGAGGAAGATTGCTCCGACAAATCTGATCGTGTCCATTGCACATTCTTGTCCTGGTTAGAAGGGTGTCGGTTTCTGGCCTGACGATGCATCTCCTCGATCTTCTTGACCATCTGGGCTCGCTCCATGATGTGAGCGGAGGCCGCAGAGTCTCTCGTGGTTAGGAGAGCCATCTCTGCCGGGGAGGTGTAGCACGTCTCCTGGTAGTGGTCAATCAGGCACTGTTGCTCAGTTGACCACTCCCATCGAGAGGATTGCTCCCGGCAGCCGGTGAGGAAGAGGATGATGAGGACGCCAATCAGGCCGGTGGCGATGGTGAACCAGTACTCGAAATCGATATTGTTCATGCCTCTGTGCGTGGTTAGAAGGGTGGTGAAAGGTGAGGTGGTTAGGCTCACGTGATGAAGCAACCGGTGAATAGGCAGGCCAGAAGGAATATCCGGCAGAGCCACATCACCACAGTTGCTGTGGTTTGAGAGATTTCATGCATGGCCGTGGTTGGATGGATGACCAGGATGGTGAGTCATATCTGGTTTGTCTTCAGGGTGCTTGCGCTCGTTGTCCTGGATCGCACTGATCCAGTAGCCTTCGGCAAGCTGTCGTCGGCCACGGAAATTGCTTTCCACTGGCTCGATGTAGTAGGTGATGCCGTACTTGGTGTCGCAGCCCACCACCTTGAAGATGTCCCCATTCCGGATCTTGTCGGCAAATCTGTGGGCCTGTGTGATCCTCACGAGTTGGCCCTCGTCGTATGGTCCTGGAAATTCCTCACTCATGATGTTTCTGGTTGATAATGGATCAGTGTTAGCTCCAGAGATGATTTCTCCTCTCGAAGTCACGCATTCCTCGACACTTTGAGAAGTGGTCCATGCTGACATCCACCCTGAGACATGCAGGGCAGGAGCGCATGTTGGTGTTGAGCCACCGGACAATTTTCTCCTTGTCCCATGGCTCAGGAAACCTCATGATTTCACCTCTGACGCTTGCCTTTTGGAGTTTCATGTTTCTTGAGGTACGTATTCCTGAATGGCAGACCTGATGGATGTGCGAGGTCTGTGTGTCCAGTGGTCATGGTGTCCACGGAAGGACTTCCGTAGGGCTTCAATCCACGCCTTGGGAATGTCCTTATCCACCTCGTCTACCATTTCCAGGCCTGCTTGTCGGAGCAGGTGATTCCCGAAGTTGCAGCGTGGATCGTGGTGATAGAGGGAGCTGATGCAGACCGCAGGAATGTCCTTGTCCATGCATCTGAGCATGACTGCTACGCCTGCGTATTCAATGTCCCTGCTCTTGATGCTCGTGGGCATCATCATGTCGGTGACCACGAAGTCTGGACTCAGCGCATCAATCAGGATGCGGTCATACTCTTCTCCGATTTCGATCTCCGCTTCAGGGAAGAGTGCGAAGAGCGCTGTCTTGAGCGCCTCTGGATATTGGTCTTCAAACCCAACAATGGTCATGGTCTCAAGGTTGCTGTTACAAGTAATGAACTATTGTAAAAGCACGATCCAAAGGGCACCGCTATGGTGCCCCTTAGACCATGCGTTGACGTGCCCAGCACCACTCTACCTATGAGTAGTCGTAGTTGCTGGAGTTCTCGATGGTTGTGAGTGATCCGTCAGGGAGGAGAACGTAAGTCATTGTCCTGTTGGGTTGTCTGGTTAGAAGGAGAGTTCAGCCCAGTTGTGGGCTATATAGGATTGTGGTGAAAGTGGTAGTTGGGGAAAGGGGGGAAATATGGGCGTGTGGGGTGAGCCCCGCACTCCCACTCCCCCACAATCCCCTTCTACCATCGGTTCATGAGCCACTTGGGCCGTTATCAGGTCCATTCAGGTCCCTTTGAGCACAGTTTGGCCCACTGATGCCCAGGACTGAGGAGGTTGGGCCTCCTCTTGGCCAGTCCAAAGGCGCTGAGGGCCATCTTCATTGAGGCGATGGCCTTCAGTTGACCAGGGGGGAGGGTGGTCAGTCCCGCCGCCAGCGCTTCACTTCAGTTCATAGCGGACAGGACCCCACCTTGCGGTGGGGCCGCCGCCTGCTGGCCTAGGCGTACTCCGGCTCAGGAGCGTTGTCCTCGGTGTTGATGGCAGTGGGCTCGCGGCGCTGCTCTGCCTTGCGCTGCTCCCACTCCTCGTCGGTGAAGAAGCGATCCTCGAACTCGACGACCATCTCACCATCAGGCGTTTCGATGGTGCGAGGCTGGCTGTCGATGCGCCGCACGTCTCCCTGCTCCGCAATCTGCTGGAGCGTCTCACGTGCCTCCTCCTCGCTGTCGGATGCGTTGTCGAAGATCACGTCGTGCATCTTCTTGACAGCAAGGCGGCCACTGCTCGTCCTGGCAGCCTTCTTGGAAGTGACATGCGCCCAGTAGCCAACTTCGCCGTCGTCGAACTCGGTGACGCCAATCTCTTGAATCTGTGCCATGGTTAGAAGGGTCTTGGTAGTTCGGGAAATAGCGATGACGGGGGACACGGAAAGTCCCAGCGCAAGGTGGGGGTCGTTTGGGGGAGTACCCCACACGCATATTATTTCCCCCAATTTTTTGACAGGGGGTTCACCCACACCCGGGGGAGGGGGTTAAATATCGCCATCACTATGGAACCCTCTGAGCCAGTATAAATAAAACCTACATAGATACGCAAGGGCGCAGGCACAACCACCTGCACTAAAGCCCTCAAAAACCCTCTAACCAGCACAACAACAGGCGAACATGGAGCCAACTGTACTCCTGATCGGCGGGAAGAAGGGAGCCGGGAAAGACGCCGCTGCCGACATTCTTGTCGATCACTGGGGCTTCCGGAAGATGGGGTTTGCCGATCCCATCAAGGAGGTCATCGGGCGCGATCTTTTCCAGCTCACCGACGCCCAGATGAACCAGAGAGACCTCAAGAAGGAGGAGGATCCCTTCTGGGGACTCACCCCACGCCAAATCCTACAGAAAACAGGCACTGACGCCTTCAAGCCGGTCTTCGGGAAGGACTTCTGGGCCAAGGCCGCTGTCCGCAAGATCCAAGAGTCTCACCACGACCTCTGGGTCATAAAGGATGCGCGGTTTCCCATCGAACTGGAAGTCCTCCAGGAGGCATTCACCCGGACCCTCACCGTCAACATCGATGCCCGGAAGCGCCTGGGCATCAATCTCTCCTGGTGGAAGCGATGGCTCACCTCTCTCGTCCCGGGCCTGTCTGACATCTTCGGGACTCAATACCATCCCTCGGAGACCGCGCTTGACGGCTATGCCGACTGGGATCTGGTGATCGATAACAATGGCTCAGAGCGGAGCTTCGAGGACAAGATCTACGCCCTGGGCCGCTTCCTTGCCGCACACGACTACGACCCCAATCACCACAACCTGCGATGGATCAAGCAGCGCACCCGGAAGAGGCTGAAGTCACAATCAACCTTCAGTCTTACCTCTCCCTGAAGAGAGACCTGGACAAGCGCACTACGAAGCTCCAGGCATGGAAGAAGGGACTCGACCACATTGAGATCTTCCTCTCCTTCCTCCACGACCAGGAGGAGGACCTGATTGAGGAGCACATGGAGCGTTTCAACGAGGAGTTCGACGGAGCCCAGCTCTACGTCGGAAGCTCAGGACGAGTCAGAATCAGCATAGACCCCACTGCCGATGCCGAAGACTAAGACATTCTCCATCACCATCGAGAGTCTGGAGGAATACGTCCAGCTCCAGAACGGCCTCTTTCAGCTCACAGAGCGTGAACAGGAGGTCCTCGCAGAGTTTATCCGGGCCACTCTCGCCATACGTGTTCGCGGGGCCTCTACAAACCCGTTCAGCGCGGAAATCAAGAAACAGATCTCCAATCGTCTGGAGCCAGATAAAGACCATCACTACTGGCTCAACAACTACGTGAAGACGCTGAAGGACAAGGGGGCAATTCTTCCTCACGAGGGAGACTACCGCGTCCATCCCTTGCTCATTCCCAACATGCAGACGGACCAGGAGCAGATCGCCATCAACGTAAATTGGGAGTCTGACGAATGAGTACGCAAGGTAAGGTTAACAAGGACGCTCTCTACGAGGAGGTTGCTGACAAGCTGGACATGACGCCCCAGGAAGTCCGGGAGTCGGTCCGCTACCAGTTCAAGTACCTCCGCGACACCATGGCTGAGGGCGACTTTGAGCCTGTACGCCTTCGCTACTTCGGGCTCTTCCACGTCAAGGAAGAGCGTCTCAAGCACCTGAACAAGAGCTAACCCCATGGCCAACGCCACACTGAAGCCCACCTTCATCCACCTTGGTCCCATCGTCTGCCGCAGGAAATGCTTCGTAGCGGTGCGAGAGGAAGACGATCAGCTCAAGGTCTTCATTGGCCAAGATGGATCCGGAATGTACACGGAATACCTGAAGGACGAAGAGGACATCAAGGACTTCTGGAAAGACTTCGACCGACACCAATCTGAAGGCCGCCTCTAACGATGTTTGACCCCGATCCATCACCCTACCTGAAGCGGGGTCACGAGGACGCTCACCTTGTCCTGGAGGCCGCCGCATTTCCGATCCATTCACCCTCACGTCCTGGGCATAAGGAGGAGGCCGGACCACGCCGGGATCCCCGGCCTGAGCCTCGTCCCACGCCTCGCCGCAACCCAGGAGACCCCAACTAACCCCTTCTAACCATGAAAGCTGATGTGTACCGCAACCTCGGAGGCGAGGTTGACGAAGAGTGGAGCATCCGGAGCCGCGAGACTGACGACTATGGAAGCGTGAGAGAGTACGCTGATGGTCTCGTGATGACCGATGTCTCCTTCGTTGTTCAGCCTTCCGGCAGAGAGCAGGCCCGAAAGGATGATGAGCGCAACGTCCACGCTTTTGCCAGAGGCACGGTGCTCTGTTCGGCCAGTGGGATGGGTCTATCCAGCTCCGATCACTGGATTCCCGTCTCCTATCACTACCGCCCTGGGCATTTCTTCGTAGCCGACGAAGAAGATCTCAAGGTGATTGCGGCCCCCGCCGTGGCCTTCCTGCCCAGCGGTAAATGCTACGCCTACCAACCAGCCACCCGACGACTTGAACCTGCATGAACATCGCATACGACATCGACGGAGTTCTGGCCAACTTCCAGGCCCACTTCCTCCGGACAGCGGAAGACATGGGTCTTGAATCGGCCCCGGAGCACTGGACTCTCTGCACCGACTGGGGCATGATGGCTCCCGACGAGGCCTCACAGATCTGGGACCGGATTGGCGACGACATTGACTGGTGGATGCAGATCGAGCCTCACGAGGATGCCCACATCGTGACGCCGGTCCACTGCTACATCACCTCTCGCTCAATCCCTTCGGAGAAGTCCAGCGCGTGGCTCAACTACCACGGATTTCCCACAGCTCCGGTATTCACCGTAGGCGTGGGCAACTCCAAGCTCCAGGCAGCACGCGAAGCCCAGGTCGATGTCCTGATCGACGACAAGCCAAAGACGGTGAGAGAACTGAACAGGAATGGCGTGGACTGCCTCCTCCGGGATCGACCCGTAAACCGCTCAGAGCGGGACCTGGACCCGGTTCGCCTTCACTGCCTCACGCAAGTCCCCCGGTTTCTTCCGTAGCCCATGGAAAATCCTCCCTCTCCCAACCGACCCCCTATACGCATGATGTCTGCCCAAGACTACTACGACGAGGCCAAGTCCCTGCGCTCCGACATCTATCGGCTGTTGGCCACCGCCGATGAGCAGGACAACGGCCAGTACACCAGCCTGCGTCACGTCTCCAATGCACGAGCCCTCCTGGATAGCCTGGAGAAGGCCCGGTTCCAAATCGGCCTTTCCCTCTCCGTCCTGGGCGGCCAAAACCCCTATGAGAAAGTGGATAACGTCTACGATGCCCGGGGCGAGATAGAGTTGGAGCCGGAAGCAGATACCACCCCAGACACTCTCGATGGCGATTTCCCGGAAGTCTACATGGACATGCGCCGGGAGATCGCGGAGATGATCGAGAGCCTCAAGGAGATGCACTGGAAGATGCAGACCGGCCTCTACAAGCAGTGGTTCTACGCCCATCTGGAGAAGGCCATCATGCATCTCTCCGAAGCGCGGTGCCACCTTGGCGTCATCCTCAAGCAACGAACCGATGGACATACGCAGTCAACTGGAGCGGCTGATTAGGACGTGGGGAGAGGATCCCTTCCCCACAATGGAGATCGATCCCCGCGATCCCAATCTCCATATCTTCACCGACGCTGCTCACCAATTCACGGTCCTGAGCTACAAGGGAGAGTCCTTCTGGGTCTACGATTACCGATATGACCCCCACACCGATACCTACGTCTTCGTGCTGGACCTGGGGATGTTCGACGAATTGAACCTACGCGACCTCACATGAACTCTCTTCTTCAGCTTTCTGACAACAACCTCCACGCACAGCCTACCCCGGAGGCCGCTGAGATCGATCAGTTCCGGCAGATCATTGACCGGGATGATAGCGAGAACATGAGGGAGGCGGTGCGAGAGCTATCCTTCGTCTACCATATGTGTGACACCGACAGCCCCTATTTCCAGAGCGTTGGGGACTCCGACGTGAGGCAGGAGGAAGTTGTCCGGGACCTCTGGGGAGAGCCAGATGCCTGGGAGCCCGACGACACCGTGAAACGGGCCATGAACTACTACCGCAATCGCCACCTTACTCCTGCACAGCAGCTCCTCGAAAGCGCCCTGAAGAGTGTCCACAACCTGCGGGACTACTTCCAGAACGCAGACCCTACGGAGCGAGACAACAATGGACGTGTGGTGTGGAAAGCCAAGGACATTGTCAGTAACCTGTCCAAGATCGGGGACGTTATAAAGGGTCTTAGAGAGCTACAAGAGGAGGTTGAAAAGGAACAACTTCAGGGTGGCGATAATAGGGGTGGTGTCGAAGTAAACCGCTTCAGTCGATAGTCTCGATGAATCCTGGGTCGGTCTAACCACCCGGCCTTCAACCCTTCTAACCGGCTTGCGCTCACCACGCATCTTCACCAATACCGA
>Ga0207714_1002578_pt1 | contig 10850 bp, 9 predicted proteins | sample PonA232FremontCA_2_FD_187270 | JGI IMG/M metagenome (GOLD analysis project Ga0207714, IMG submission 187270) | Marine sediment microbial community from Fremont, CA, USA - Pond A23 Sediment 2 (SPAdes) | ecosystem: Environmental > Aquatic > Marine > Unclassified | place: USA: Fremont, California... | reverse complement strand
GACGCTGACGCACCGCGGCCGGCAGGTCGCGGGTGGCGAAGACACGCGGGCGAGACGGCATCGCGTTCCATCCGGCGGCCGTGAAAACGAGTGGAACGCGGCGACACCCCCTGCGAGCCGGTGGCCGGACGGGGATGGACGCCGCCGCATCCATCCCCGGGGTTTTAGGCCGCCACCTTCAGCGTGTCAGCCACGGTGTCGCCGATTTCCGAGGGCGTGGGCGCGATCGCCACGCCCGCGTCCTGGAGCAGCGCCACCTTTTCCGAGGCCGCTTCCCCGGCGGCCTGGATAATGGCGCCCGCGTGCCCCATGCGTCGGCCCGGCGGGGCGGACAGCCCGGCGATGTAGGCGATCACGGGCTTGGAGACGTGCGCGCGGATGTAGTCCGCCGCCGCGGCCTCCTGCGGGCCGCCGATTTCGCCGATCATCACCATGGCCTCGGTCTCGGGGTCGGCCTCGAAGCGCGCCAGCACATCCTTGAAGGAGCTGCCGTTGATGGGGTCGCCCCCGATGCCGACGCTCGTGCTCACGCCGATGCCGTGGGCCTTCATCTGGTCCGCGGCCTCGTAGCCCAGCGTGCCGGACCTGGACACGATGCCCACGCGCCCCGGCAGGAAGATGTTGGTCGGCATGATGCCCACCAGCGCCTTCTCCGGCGAGATCACGCCCGAGCAGTTCGGCCCCACGATCGTGATGCGGTTCGCCGCGTCGTGGCGGCGGATGTAGCGCTTCACCTGCATCATGTCCTGGCCGGGAATGCCGTCGGTGATGAGCACGGCCAGCTCGATCCCGGCCTCCGCGGCCTCCATCGCCGCGTCGGCGGCGTACGGCGGGGGCACGAAGATGATGGAGGTGTCGGCCCCGGTCTCGCGCACGGCCTGACTGACGGTGTCGAACACCGGCAGGCCCAAGTGCTCGCCGCCGCCGCGTCCGGGCGTGACGCCGCCGACCACGTTGGTGCCGGCTTCCATCATTTCCCGCGCGTGGAAGCTGCCGATGCGTCCGGTGAAGCCCTGGACGATGACCTTGTTGCTGCGGTCGACGAGAATGCTCATCCCGCGGCCTCCGCTGCCGGCGTGGGTTCCAGGGTGCCGACGGCCTTGTCGGCGGCTTCCTTGAGGGTGCGCGCGCTGACGATGTCCAGCCCGCTCTCGTCCAGGATGCGCTGGCCTTCCTCGACGTGCGTGCCGGCCAGCCGCACCACCAGCGGCAGGTCCAGACCGGTCTGCCGCACCGCCTGGACGACGCCCTGGGCGACCCAGTCGCACCGGTTAATGCCGGCGAAGATGTTCACCAGGATCGCCCGCACGTTGTCGTCATTGCGCACGATGTTGAAGGCTTCGGCCACCCGCTCGGGCGTGGCGCCGCCGCCGATGTCCAGGAAGTTCGCGGGCTCGCCGCCGGCCAATTTGATCATGTCCAGCGTCGCCATCGCCAGGCCGGCGCCGTTGATGATGCAGCCGATCGTGCCGTCCAGGCCCACGTAGCTCAGCCCCCGGTCGGTGGCGTGGCTTTCGCGCGGATCCTCCTGCGAGCGGTCGCGCATATCCGCGACCTCGGGACGGCGGAAGAGGGCGTTGTCGTCGACCTGCATCTTGCAGTCGAGCGCCAGCACCGTCCCGTCCTCGGTCACGGTCAACGGATTGATTTCCACCATCGTGGCGTCGAGTTCGCGGAAGGCCCGGTAGCAGCCCTGAATGGTGCGGATGACCTGGGCGATCTCGCCGCCCCGGAAGCCCAGGGCGAAGGCCATGTCGCGCGCCTGGAAGGTGGGCAGGCCAGCCGCCGGATCGACCACGATGCGGTGCACGCTCTCCGGGCGCTCGCGCGCGATCTCCTCGATCTCCATGCCGCCGGCCGCGGAGGCGACGATCATGATGCGCTCGGCCTCGCGGTCGAGCACGAGACCCAGGTAATACTCGCGGTCCAGGTTCTGCGCCGCCTCGACGTAGAGTCGGTAGACGCCCTTGCCTTCGTCGGCCGTCTGCGGCGTGACCAGCGTGTGCCCGAGCAGGTTGTCGGCTGCTTCCCACACCTCGTTGCGGTTGTGGCAGAGCTTGATGCCGCCGCCCTTGCCGCGCGCGCCGGCGTGCACCTGCGCCTTCACCGCCCAGGCGTCGCCGCCCAGCTCGCGCGCGCGGTAGGCCGCCTGCTCGGGGCTGTAGGCCAGGCCGCCGCGCGGCACGGGGACGCCGAAGCGCCCCAGCAGATCCTTGGCTTGGTATTCGTGAACGTCCATGGCGGGTCCCCTTCGGTCCGGCCTATTCAGCGGCCATCGCGGTCGCACCGGTAGCGGCGCGGAACTCGGCCTGCGCGGCGGCCACGCCGGCGCCCGGCTGGATGCGCGCGCCGCAGTCGGTGAGCGCCATCTCCACGCCGCCGAGCGCGCCGAGCAGCATGACCTCGTTGACGTAGCCCATGTGGCCGATGCGGAAAACCTTGCCCGCCAGCGGGCCGAGCCCGCCCCCGAGCGCCATGTCGTAGCGCTCGTAGGCGTGGCGGACGACCGCGCCGCCGTCGACGCCCTCGGGCACCATGATCGTTGAAACGGTGTCGGAATGCAGCGCCGGGTCGCCGCCGCACAGCTCCAGCCCCCAGGCGTTCACGGCCGCGCGCACGCCGCGGGCGAGGCGATTGTGCCGTGCGGCGACCGCGTCCATGCCCTCTTCCAGCAGCATGTTCACGGATTCGCGCAGGCCGTAGAGCAGGGTCGTCGCCGGGGTGTAGGGGAAGAAGCCGTTCTGATGGGACATCCCGTTGCGCTGGAAGTCGAAGTAGAAGCTGCCCAGCTTCGAGGTCTTGCTGGCCTCCAGCGCCTTGGGGCTGACCGCCACGATGGCGAGGCCCGTGGGCATCATGAAGCCCTTTTGCGAGCCCGTGACGGCGGCGTCGACGCCCCATTCGTCCATGCGGAAGTCGAGGCTGGCGATGGAGCTGACCCCGTCCACGAACAGCAGCGCCGGGTGGCCGGCGTCGTCCAGCGCGCCGCGCACGGCCGCGATGTCGCTCGTCACGCCGGTCGCGGTTTCGTTGTGGCAGGTCAGCACGGCCTTGATCTCGTGGTCGGTATCGGCCTGCAGGATCTCCGCGAACTGCTGCACCGGAACGCCCTCGTGCCAGGAGCGATCGCAGACGCGCACGTTCAGGCCGTGCGCCTCGCAGAGCCGGATCCACTGATCGGAGAACTGGCCGTGGCGCGCCGCCAGCACGGTGTCGCCGGGCGACAGGGTGTTGGTGATCGTGGCTTCCCAGCCGCCGGTGCCCGTGCCGGGGAAGATGAAGACGCGGCCCTGCTCGGTCTTGAAGATCTTCTTGAGGTCCTCGAGCAGCGGCAGCGTCAGCTCGCCGAAGTCGGGCGCGCGGTGGTTCTCCATCGGGCGGTCGATGGCCGAGCGGATGCGCTCGGGCATGTTGGTGGGGCCGGGGATGAAGAGCTGATGATAGCCGGCCATGTTAAAATATCCCCCTCGCGGCCTGCAGCCTGTGTCGGATCTCGCGGGTGTGGCTGAAAACCGGGCGCAGCCGCCCCCGCTCCGGCGATCCATGGCAACCGGTGCCCTGCACTGGACGGCGCCATACGGGAAACGGCGGAAGACGCGGAGTCGGCCCGATCGGTATGAAGAAAATGCCGGCGCGACCAGCGTGCCGCTACACCCGTACGGGTGGGAATGGCCCATGGATTCGGGTAGGCAATATCCCGTGTATTCGGGTAGGTTTTCTGCTTGAGAACAAGGACGCGCCAGGGAGGCTCGCGGCATGCGCACAGCCAGACCGGGCGGAGCGGGCGGCCGTGACGTCCGCCCGATCCACCTCGCGATCGCCGACAAGAGCCGGCTGGTGGTCGCCGGAATCGAGCGGCTTGTGGAGCAGGACTCCCGATTCGCGGTGCGCGCGACCTGCCACGACGGTGTCGCCTTCCTGCGCCAGCTCGGTGACACGCGCGTCGATGTGGGCATCATCGGCTGGAACCTCCCCGGAATGGAAGGACGTGACGTGCTGCAGGCCGTGCGCGACCGGCCGGGCATGCCGCGGCTGGTGGTCTACACCGGGGCCATGGAACCCAGTGTGCCGCGCCACGTCATGGCGCTCGGCGGGGCGGCCTTCTGCTCCAAGCGCGAGGAGCCGGAGCGGCTGCTGGAGATCGTGGGGCAGGTGGCGGCGGGCTGGACGGTGTTCCCGCGCACCGAATCGCGGGGGCTGGACAGCCATCCCCTGGAACGCCTCACGGCGCGCGAGGTGCAGCTTCTCGACGGCCTGGCGGAAGGCGTGACGAACGAGCAGCTCGCGCGGCGGTTCGCGGTTTCGCCGAACACCGTCAAGTTCCACCTCAAGAACATCTACGACAAGTTGGACGTGCGCGGCCGGTCCGGGGCCGTGGCGCTTTATCTGGGGCGCACCGGCAAGCGCTGAGCCGGCCTACGTGAGACCTCGCCCCTTCGTGATCGCGTCCGGGCCCATCTTGTCGCGCACGGCGTCCATGGCGGCCTCCACGGCCGCCTCTCGCGTTCGCTCGGGAGCCAGCAGGTTGGGCGGGTCGGCCTCGGCCACGTCGGTGAGGTCGGCCGCGGCAATTCCGGCGAGGCGGAATGGCCCCTGGTCGGCCGCGGCTTCCACCAGGGGCGCCGCCGCCGCGTACAGGCGCTCGGCGAGCTGGGTGGGATCGTCGAGGCGCCGGGACCGCGAGAGCACGCGGAAGCCGCGCGTCTTCAGCTTCACGCGCACGCTGCCGGCGGCACGGTCGGCGTCCTTCAAGCGCCGCGCCACGCGCTCGGCAAGCGGCCAGAGGCGGCGCAGCAGCGCCTCCGTGTCCGCGATGTCGCCGTCGAACGTCGTTTCCGCCGAGACGCTCTTGGGCGGCCCGTTGGGCGTAACCGGCCGGTCGTCGATGCCGCGCGCCACCTGAGCCAGCCGTTGCCCGACACGGCCGTGGCGGGCGATCAGGGCGGCTTCGGTGTGCCCGCGCAGCGCGCCCACCGTGGTGATGCCGTCGCGCGCCAGCGCAGCTTGAAGTGTGCCGCCGACACCGGGAATGACGCCGACCGGCTTGGGCGCCAGGAAGGATTCGGCGTCGCTTTGCCCGACCACGGTAAAGCCGCGCGGTTTGTCCGTGCCCGAGGCGATCTTGGCGAGCACCTTGGCATAGCTGAGCCCCACCGAGGCCGTGATGCCGACCTCGCGTTCGATCCGCTCGACCAGCCACGCCATCGTGTGCGCGGGCGGGCCGCCGTGCAGCGCCTCGGTGCCGCTGAGGTCCAGGTAGGCTTCGTCGATCGAGACGGGCTCGACCAGCGGTGTCACGGATTCCATCAGCGCGCGGATGCTGTGGCCCGCGGCGCGGTATTTCGCCATGTCCGGCGGGATGACCGTGGCGTCGGGACAGGCGTCCAGCGCGCGGCGCATGGGCATGGCCGAGCGCACGCCCGCCATGCGCGCGATGTAGCAGCACGCCATGACCGCGCCGCGGCGGCCGCCCCCGACAATAACCGGCGTATCCGCCAGCTCGGGCCGGTCGCGCTTTTCCACGCTGGCATAGAAGGCGTCGCAATCGAGATGGGCGAGGCAAAGCTCGCCCAACTCGGCGTGCCCGACCACGGCCAGACTGCCGCAGGCCGGGCAGCGCCGAACGCCGGTGTTCGCCGGGCGCCACGCCCGGCACGTTCGGCAGAGGCTCGCCGACGCGGTCATGAGCGCCGTCCCTCCCACCGGCCATGTGATCCGCCCGTGGCGTCGACGCCCGATTCGCCGTTCGCCCCGCGCGGCGGTCGCGCCATCCCGGCGTCGCCGTCAGCCCGTTCGTTACACAACGTTAACGTGGCGTGATCCAGTATGTATCCGGTCGTGCTAGGCTTTGCCGGGGCGCGGGTCGGCGCGGCGCCGTTCATCGTGCGCCCGCTGATTGTGACAAGACGTGCGGTGCTTTGCTACAAGGCGCGCGAACGCCTCAACCAACCGGGACGCTTCAATGGCGAACGAGAAAGGCCAGACGGTTCTGGTCGTGGAAGACAACGAGCTGAACATGAAGCTGTTCCACGACCTGCTGGAAGCGCACGGCTACGGCATCCTGCAGACGCGTGACGGGATGGAGGCGCTCAAGATGGCGCGCGACAACCATCCCGATCTCATCCTCATGGACATCCAGCTTCCGGAGGTCTCCGGCCTTGAGGTGACGAAATGGATCAAGGAGGATGACAAGCTCAAGGACATCCCAGTCGTCGCGGTCACCGCGTTCGCCATGAAGGGCGACGAGGAGAAGATTCGCGAAGGCGGCTGCGAGGCCTATATCGCGAAACCCATCTCCGTGGCCAATTTCCTGGAAACGGTTCAGCGCTTCCTGGCGTAAGCGCGTGTGCGGAAGATCCCATGACGGCGCGCATTCTCGTTGTCGACGACATTCCGGCGAACGTGAAGCTGCTGGAGGCCAAGCTTTCGGCGGAGTACTACGACGTTCTCACGGCCGATAACGGCCCCGACGCGTTGGAAGTCGCGCGCGAGAAAGCACCGGACATCGTTCTGCTGGACGTCATGATGCCGGAGATGGACGGCTTCGAGGTGTGTGAGCGCCTCAAGGCCGATCCGGTGACGGCCCACATCCCGGTGGTCATGGTGACCGCGCTGTCCGAGACGCAGGACCGCGTGCGCGGCCTGGAAGCGGGTGCCGACGACTTCCTCTCCAAGCCGGTGAACGACACGGCGCTGTTCGCGCGCGTGCGCTCGCTGGCGCGGTTGAAGATGATGCTGGACGAGCTGCGCGTGCGGCAGGCGACGCATGGCCAGCTCGGAACGGGCGACGTCTACACCGAGGAAGACGACTCCCCGGCCTCCATCCTCGTGGTTGAAACCAGCACGATGACGGCCGAGCGGACCTGCGGCCACCTGCGTGAGGAAGGCCACCAGGTCACGCATGTCGACGACCCGCAGGCGGCGCTGACGATGGGGCGCGACGACGATTACGACCTCATCATCGTCGGCATCGATCTGGACGGCGACGACGGACTCCGGCTGTGCTCGCAGTTCCGCACCCAGGAGGAAACCCGTCACGTGCCGCTGCTGCTGGTGCTGGACGATATGGACATGCAGCGCCTGGCGAAAGGCTTGGACCTGGGTGTGACGGACTACGTAGTGAAACCGATCGACCGCGGCGAGCTGCTGGCGCGCACGCGAACCCAGATTCGCCGTCGCCGGTATCACGAGCGCCTGCGCTCGCGCATCCAGCGCAGCGTTTCCATGGCGTTCACGGACGCCCTGACCGGCCTGTACAACCGCCGCTACCTGACGACGCACCTCGACCGGAAGCTCATGGACATCGCCACGAGCGGCAAGCCAGTTTCCGTGGCGATCTTCGACGTCGATCACTTCAAGGACGTCAACGACACCCACGGGCACAACGTCGGCGACGAGATCCTCAAGGATCTCGCCACCATCGTCAGCGACAATCTGCGCAGCGTCGATCTCGTGGCCCGCTACGGCGGCGAGGAGTTCGTGGTGGTGATGCCGGAAACGCGGGGCGATCAGGCGATGGAGGTGGCCGAGCGCCTCCGCCGCTGTGTCGCCGAGGCCGCGTTCCACCCCTCGCAGCTCGACCAGCCGCTGCCGGTTACGATCTCGATCGGCGTTGCGGCCACGACGGACCCGGAAGAAATGGCCGAGGATGTCCTCGGTCGCGCGGACGAGGCGCTCTACGCCGCGAAGGAGAACGGCCGGAACCAGGTGCGCGCGGCGGACGATACATCGGATCAGCCGGCGGATACCAGCGCAGCAACGTGATCCGATCGGGCGCGCTTGACGGCGCGGTGGCAGGTCTTAAAGTCCGCGGCCACGCTCGGGCACGGGATGCGCGCGATCGCGCGGGAACCGCTGATCTCGCGCCGGATGTTTCCGGACCGGTACCAGGATTTTTCCGGACCGGTACGAGGAGACTCCACACCGGACCCCAAAACGCCAGACGGGAAGAGGCGAAGGCCATGGCGAAGCCGACGACGCAGCAGATCAAGCTGGTGAGCACCGCCGGCACGGGCTACTTCTACGTGGCCAAGAAGAACACGCGCACGCAGACCGAAAAGCTGCAGTTCCGCAAGTACGACCCCAAGGCGCGCAAGCACGTGCTCTTCAAAGAGCACAAGATGAAGTAGCACTAGCGCACTCTCTAGGAGCGCTTCAATCGATCCCCTCGATCCGCACCGAGCTGCGGATCGAGGGTTTTCGTATGCGCACATTGCCAGCGGCGGCCGCGGCTCGTTTAAGCGTTAGTCTCCCGGTTCGGGGCGACCCGCGCCGCCTGTCAGCGCTTGCGCGCCAGAAGGGCGTGCCGCTCGGCGGCGGCGCGGCGGTAAAGCGACCGGTCACGCAGAAGCTTCCGGGCAACCGTCAGGTCAGCTTTGCGAGTCGTCGAGCGGGCGGGGCAGTGGGATCGCAAGGCGTCGATGCGCGCATCGTCCGTGTGGGGGATCTCGCGCTGGATGACGGTGCGCGGAATCGGCTGCTGCCCGCGGCGCAACGTCTGGAGGACGCCGTCGCCGCTCCCGCTCGCGCGGCTGGTGCAGACGTCGGGCATGACGCCGCGTTCGGCCAGGGTGTAGCCGGAGGGTGCGTGGTAGCGCGCCCAGGTCAGTGTCAGTTCGCCCGTGTTGGGCAGACGCAGCACCGTCTGGATGGTGCCCTTGCCGTACGACGCCGTTCCCACGACGAGCGCGCGGTCTCCGTCCTGCAGGGCCGCGGCAACGATTTCCGCGGCCGAGGCCGAGGCGCCGTTGATGAGTACGACCACGGGCGCGCCACCCGTGGTGTCCGGTCCGTCGGCGTCGAAATATTGATGACTGTCGGGATGGCGGCCGTGTGTGGACACGATGCGGCCCTCGCGCAGGAAAAGATCGGCGACATCCACCGCCTCATCCAGCAGGCCGCCCGGATTGTCACGCAGATCCAGGATATAGCCGTCGAGGCGGTTGGCCGCGTTCTCCGCGGCGTGGTCGATCTTGGCGCGCAGGGTTTCCGCCGTGTCCCGGTTGAAGCCGGAGATGGTCAGCCGGGCGACATTGTCGCGCATCGTCAACTCGACCGTTCGCGGCACGACGAAGGCGCGGGACAGCTGCATCGTCTCGCGGCGCATCGACCCGGCGCGCTCCACGGTCAGCGAGACGGGCGCGTCCACGCGGCCGCGCAGGCGGTCCACGGCCGTTTCGGTGCCGATCGCCGCCACCGACGTCCCCTCCACGGCGACGATCGTGGCGCCGGGTGAGATGCCGGCCTGCGCCGCCGGGCTGCCCGCCACCACGGACACCACCTCCAGGCCGTCGCTTCCGGGGTCCGTGCGCACCCCGACGCCGCCGAAGCCGTCGCGCCGCGCGCGGTTGTCCCGTGCCTCGCGGGCGCCTGAATAGCGCGAGTAGTGGTCGAGCTCGTCCAGGATGCCGTTGAACACGCGTTCCCGCTGGCGGCTGCGCGACTCCGGCATGATGGCGGGTGCGTGCGTGCGGCTGCTGGTGAGAACCCTGGCCGTCAGCGAGGCCCATGCCTCGGGTGTCGGCGTCTCCGGCACGTCGAACCGGGCGATCGGTGTGGCCCCGCGTTTCAAGCGCACCGCGCCGTCGGCGCGGTCGAGCCGGAGGCCGCCCGAGTTGCGCAATGCCCGGTCGAGGCCGCCGACGACAAGCTGGTCCAGCCGGATGTCACGGATGTAGACGGTGTCGATGTCCTCGTAGGCCGCGGCGAAAAGCTCGCGCGCCGAGGTGGCGGCCCCGTCGGCCGAGGCGGCGTGAACGGCACCGGCTCCCAGCACCAAGCCCGTGGCGGCCACCGACGCTGCGGCCTTCCGGAGGATGCGGAAGCAGCTGCTCGACGCGCCAGCGTGTGCCGTGGAGACGGTTCGGCCTGCCATCGCTCTCAACATAACGGGGGAGGCGGGGTCCCGTCACCCTTGCGCCGGCCGAGCGGACACGGCCGTGGCGGGTCGGTCACGACCCTTTCTTGGGCGCGCCTTTGCCCTTGCCTTTGCCGGTGCCGCCGGTCTTGGAGGTGCTGGCCGTCTTGTGGCTGCGTTTGCGGCGCTGCTCGGCCTCGCGCGCGGTGGTGGAGTCCCGCGCCGCCTTGCGCTGCTTGCCCTTGTGGGGGCCGCCGCGCTCGCCCGTTTGCGGTTCGTGGGTCTCGCCGGCGGGCTCGGTGACCTCCATCACCTCCAGCACCAGCCCGCCGGTGGTCGCGTCGGCTTCCGTGAGGCGCACGCGCACGCCGTCGCCCAGGCGGTAGACGCGGCCCCAGCGCTTGCCGACCAGGCAGTGGCGCTGCGGGTCGTGCTGGTAGAAGTCGTTGGGCAGCGTGGCGATGGGCACCAGGCCGTCCGCGCCCGTCTCGTGCAGCATCACGAACAGCCCGAAGTGGGTGACACCCGTGATGCGCCCCTGGAACTCCCCGCCCACGCGGTCGCGCAGGTAGGCGGCGGTAAAGCGGTCGATGGCATCGAACTCGGCCTGCTGGGCGCGGCGCTCGGTGAAGGAGATGTGCTCGCCCGTCTCCTCGAAGGACTCGCCGGTGTGCCCCGCGAGCCCGCCGCCGCCGAGCTTGAGCCCGTCGATGAGCGCGCGGTGCACGAGCAGGTCGCTGTAGCGGCGGATGGGCGAGGTGAAGTGGGCGTAGCGGTCGAGCGCCAGCCCGAAGTGCCCCAGGTTGTTGGGGCTGTAGTAGGCCTGGCTCTGGCAGCGCAGCACGAGCTGGTTGATCATGGGCGCTTCGGGGCGGTCCTGGACCTGCTCCAGGACACGCTTGAAGGCGCTGGGATGCCCGGCCTGATCGGGCGCGATGTCGACGTCGAAGGTGTTCAGCGTCTGGCGCAGCGACTCGATCTTGTCCGGGTCGGG
>Ga0207714_1002577_pt1 | contig 10854 bp, 10 predicted proteins | sample PonA232FremontCA_2_FD_187270 | JGI IMG/M metagenome (GOLD analysis project Ga0207714, IMG submission 187270) | Marine sediment microbial community from Fremont, CA, USA - Pond A23 Sediment 2 (SPAdes) | ecosystem: Environmental > Aquatic > Marine > Unclassified | place: USA: Fremont, California... | reverse complement strand
GCAACCTTCGAGGACGCCGTGTTCGAGGGCCCCGTCTCGTTCGACACTGCAGTCTTGGCGGATGTCGTCCTCACCGGCGCTACGGGCGACGCGCCCGTTCGGTTTCGGAATGCCCGGACTGCCGCACTCGACCTGCGGGAGACGGCCTTCTCCGAACTGGACTGCAGGGGTCTCGTATGCGACCGCCGACTCACCGCGGAGAACGCCACGATAATGGGAGACGTCGGACTGTCGTCCGGAACCATCCGCGGCGACGCCGTGTTCAGGGACGCCGTCGTCGAGGGGTCGTTCACGGCGCAGGCGGCGACCTTCGGCGGCGAACTCGACTGCAGACGGATCGATATCGGGGCGGCGTTCGTAGTCGATGGCGACGGCGAGCGTATGGCGTCGGTGCATGGCTGTCTTGGACTCGTCGCCGCCGACCTCACGCGGTGTACGCTCGGCGTGTTCCCCGCCGACGGCCCGATCCGCGCCGACGAGGCGGTCATCCGACGTCTCGATGTCGAGCCATCGGCGTGTCAGTCGGCGGCCCGTATCACACTCCGTGATGCGGTCGTCGACTCGGGGACGCTCTCACAGCCGCCGACCGGGGCGCTACACTACGACCTGCGGGACGCGCGGATCGGTGCGGTGACGCTCGCTCCCGGCCCGGACGACGCCGATCCGTTCGACCCGTACTGGATCGCACGGACCCGCTTCGATGGCTTCGAGTTCAGCAGGCACCGAGCGATGCTTGACGGTAGCGACTGGGATATCCACGGCGCCCCACCGGAGAGGTCCCTCCGACCGGCGGTGCTCGAGACGACGTATCTCGCGGCAAAGAACGGGGCGAACGAGGTCAGCGATCACGCGGCTGCGTCCGCGTTCTTCAAGCGGGAGCTCCGCTATCGGCGGTCGGGATACCTCCCGGCCGCGGGCGACGGCCGTTCGATACGAAACGGGTTCGCGTGGCTCGCCAACTACACTCTCGACTTGGCGGCGGGATACGGTGAGGCCCCGTCACGCGTGCTGTTGCTTTCGGCCGCTTCGGTCCTGTCGTTCGCCGCACTCTCCTTCGTCTTCAGGCCGACGTCGCTGACGGCCAGCGCGGTCGGCGGACGGCTACTATTCAGCTTCCAGAACTTCACCGCGTTCATGTTCGGGGCGCCACAGCTGTCCCCCTCCGTGGCCGTCCGATGGCTCGCCGCCATCGAGGGGTTCGTTGGCGCCTTTCTGATCGGGTTGTTCATCTTTGCTCTGACGCGGTCGGTCCACCGATGAGTCTCGTCGCCGGCCTCTTCGGCGTCGTGGCCGCGGTCTGCTGGGGGCTGTCGCCCGTTCTCTCGAAGCGCGGATTCGCCGCCGGTGGCACTCCGGCATTGGCCGCGCTGATCCTCGTCAGTATCGGCATCGGCGGGCTCTGGACGGCAACGCTTGTCGTGTACTCGCCGCCACGGATCGCCGCCGGGCTCCGTATCGGATCGTTGCTCACGTTTCTATCCGGCGGACTCGTCGGGACGGCGATCGGTCGGGTGTTGAACTACCGCGGTATCGACCGGCTCGGTGCGAGCGTCAACAGCGCTATCGTCGCGGCCGACCCGGTGTTTGCGGCAGGAATCGCCGCTGCTGCACTCGGGGAACCGCTCGGGTCGATCCAGTTTGTCGGTGTGGTGGCCGCCGTCGCCGGACTGGCGATGGTCTCGCTCTCCGGTGGCGGGAACCGGCGTGACTGGTCACGTCGCGATCTGCTCTTCCCGCTTGCCGCCGCCGTTGCGTACGGTGCCGGCGCAGTGATCAGACGCTTCGGACTCCAGACGACCCCCACCCCCCCGCTACAGGCGGCCGCACTCAATGAGACGGCCGCGTTCGTCGGGATTGGGGCCTACATCTACACCCGTACCGGTGTCGGTACGCGGGGGGACGCGGCCCTCGGTGGCTACCGCTATCTGATCGCTGCCGGCCTGGTCAACACGGTCGGACTGGTCGCTCTCTTCGTCGCGTTAGAGAACGGCCCGGTGGTCATCGGCTCGACACTCGCGGGCCTGTCGACGCTGGTTACTATCCTCGGGAGTGCCGTTGCCCTGCGCCGACTCGAACGAGTCACGCGATATACGATCTTCGGGGCCGTAACGACGGTGGTCGGCGCCTCACTCGTCGTCGTTGGCTAGTCCCGCTGTTCGCTTTGCTTCCGCCCAGGCTTCGCGACACCGTGACACCGTCTCGGCCGCCAGCGGTGGTTGCTCGACGAAGTCGTCGAAGTCGTCGAGCCCGTATGCTGACATGTCCGCATCGTACCGCTCGAACACCGCCTCGCTCGGGATCGCGATCCCGAGTGGCTGCATCAGCGTCTCCCACCCGAGCCAATCGTGCCAGGCGTCGATGAACGCCCGTGATAGCGTGTCAGCCGTTGACCCGGTCGGGCGTGCGAACTGGATGACCCACGTCTTGGTGCCCTCGGTCGGTCGGACGATTTCGACCGGCACGCCCGAGCGCTGTAACTGTCTCGCGGCGAATCGCCACACTGGGCCGCCTGCAACCGGATCGAGACGGCGAAATAGCGCCTGTGCGTCGTCCGCCGTCCGCCAGAGGCCTTCCACCGGCTGCAAGTAGTCGACAAAATCGTCGCGGAGGCGGTCGGACTCGACCTCGGAGAGCGGCGTGTTGGACACGGCGAATCCATCCAGCACCGAGAGGTAGAGCGCGGTCAGCTGTGCGTCGTCTCGCGCGCAGGCCGGACTCACTCGCCCGTCGATCAACGCCTCCCAACTGTCTGGAGGCGTCTCGACACGATCCGCGTGGTAGCAAAGCGGTGTCTGCCCGAACGAGCGCGGAACGGCGTACGTCTCACCGTTCTTGGTGAAGTAGTCGCGTTTCAGTCCGTCGAACACGGCGTCATACGCGTCGATCCGGTCCACATCGAGTGGCTGTATCAACCCTTGATCGATCGCCTGCGGAACGGCGTAGTTCCCGAGTGCAACGAGGTCCGGGACCGGCTCGCGTGCTAGCCGTTCGATGGCACTCGCGGAGCTCGCGGCCGTTTCCACCTCGACGACGACGTCGTGACGTCGTTCGAACCGCTCCAACACGGCGCTATCGTGGACGTACTCCCAATCGAGGATCCGTAGCGTATGCTCGTGTGATCGCGAGAGGGAGCGCGCGGACACCCGTTTCAACCGATCCCGACGACTGGTGGGCTTCATGTGTTACGGCTGCATCGAACGGCTACGCGGGTTACGGTAATGAATGCACGCGTTCGCCGGACGAAACGTCGTCCCAGTCGTCCGACCGACGACTCGACGGCTCCGGGGATCCGTTCTCACCGCTTCCCGAGCGCCCGCTCGAAGACCCGCTGGGCCCGTTCGTACCCCTCGTTCCGATCGACGATCGGGTGTGGGTAGTCGGCTGCAAGCGACTCGCGTTCCCCCCGCGACAGGGTCGGCCAGTCGACCACCTTCCCCGCGGGCACGTCCCGGAGTTCGGGGACGTACTCGCGGACGTAGGCCGCGCCGTCGTCGTACTTCGCCATCTGGCTCACGGGGTCGAAGATGCGTACGTCCACCGAGTCGGTGCCCGTTGAGGCGATCCACTGCCAGTTGGCGTTGTTTGCGGCGTAATCGTGGTCGAGCAGTTTCCGCTGGAAGTGACGCGCGCCGCGCCGCCAGTCGACCAGCAGGTGTTTGGTGAGGAAGCTCGCGACCACCTGCCGCGGGCGGTTGTGGACGTACCCCTCCCGCTCCAGTTGGCGCATCCCGGCGTCGACCAGCGGATACCCCGTCTCGCCCGCCACCCAGGCCTCGAACGCGGCGTCGTCGTCGCGCCACGCGATGTCGGTGGGGAACGACTTGTAGTTCGACTCCCCGAGGTCGGCGTTGTGATACAGCAAGTGATACCCCTGCTCGCGCCAGGAGAGCTCGTACCGGAACTTGTCGACGTTCCGCGCCTCGCCGCCGCTCACCGAATCGTGGACGTCGGTGGCGTCGGCCCACAGCTCCCGAACCCCGATCATCCCGGCGGCGAGATACGGCGACAGCCGGGAGACCGCGCTCGTCGGCGCCACGACCGCCCGCGCGAGGTCGTCGCGCGTGTCGCCGTAGTTGTAGATGCCCGCCTCGAGGAAGCTGTCGAACCGGTCGCGGGCGGCCGCGTAGCCCGCGTCGGGGAGGTCGATATCGACCGTCGGAGTCGGGACGGTCGTCCCGTCGCTCACGTCGGCGAGCGATTCGGGGGCCGACTCCCCGGTCGGCGGTGACTTCGGCACCCGCTGCCAGTCGTCGTAGAACCGGCCGTGGTTCGGGTACGACGCGTCGAGTCGCCCCGGATCGACGAGGACGAGATCGGTCCACGACTCGACGTCGATCCCCGCCCCTCCGAGCACCCGCTCAACGCTCCGCTGTCGGGCCCGGCGGGCCGGCCGATAATGCTCGGCGTACCCGACGGCCTCGGCCCCGTACTCCGTCGCGAGGTCGGCCAACACGTCACTCGGCGCCCCGCTCCGGACGAGCAGGTCGCTCCCGAGGTCGCGGTACCGTTGCTTGAGCGCCCGCACGCCGTGCATGAGGAAGGCGCGCTGGCGTTTCCCGACCGTCCCCAGCGCCTCGGGATCGTAGACGTACACCGGAACGACGGGATCGTCGGCCGTCGCCGTCGCCGACAGCGCCGCGTTGTCCCGCGTCCGGAGGTCCCGCTGGTGCCAGTACAGACGCATGCTTGCGGGTGGGACTCGACACGCTAGTACCCGTTGCACTCAACTTCCCGCGACCGTACCTGAAGATATGAGCGAGCCCTCGCTCCTGTTGGAACCGTTCCTAAACGACGACGAGGACGTGCGCCTCGTCCAACGATACGCGAGCGCCGGCGCCCGAACGGGTGCGCGGGTCGGCTCGGTCGCCGGCCCGGTCGGCGCGGGCGTCGGGGCCGGCTTCGGCGGTGCCGCCGGGTTCTTCGTCGGCTACGGCGTCACGGGCGTCGATCCCTCGGCGTCCCACGCCGTCGAGAGCGAGGACGTCGCCGACGCGTCCGGCACTCACGACGACCACGGGGACAACGACGGTCCGGTCACGATTTCCGTAACCGAGGTGCCGACCGACGACGCCGACGGCTGATCACTCCTCAGCCAGGCGCCCCCCGTCGACGGCGACGTTCTGCCCGCTGATGTAGGCGGCGCGGTCGTCGAGGAAAAAGAGGAGCGGTGCGGCCACGTCGTCGAACGACGCCGGTCGCCCACGCGGGAACGACGACACGTCGGAGACGGTGTTCTCGACGGCGAACGGCGACACCGCGTTGACCGTGACGTCCTCGTCCTGCGTGTCGGCCGCGAGCATCCGCGTGAACATCAACACGCCCGTCTTGGCGACGAAGTAGGGGAAGTTGACCGGGTGGGCAACCCCCCGGTCACTGTCCGCGAAGCCGACGTTGACGATGCGGCCCCACCCCGACTCGCGCATCCCCGGGAGTGCCCGCCGTGAACAGAGCACGGTCCCGTAGAACGTGCTCTCGACCACGTCGCGCCACGCCGTCCACTCGATCTCCTGCCAGTGTCGCGGGTCGAAGTTGCCGACGCTGTTGACGAGGACGTCGACGGTGCCGAGGTCCGCTTCGACGGCGTCGAACATCGCGTCCACCTCGTCGGGGTCGGTCACGTCGCCTTGGACCGTCGTCGCCGCGACGCCCGCTTCGCGTGCCTCCTCGGCGGTCGCCGTCGCCGCCGCCTCGCTCGTCCGGTAGTGGACGGCCACGTCCGCGCCGTGGGCGGCGAGACGCAAGAGGAGTTCGCGACCCACCCGCGTCGCGCTTCCGGTCACCAGTGCCGTCCGCCCGCTCAGATCCGGTCCTGTGGACATGTCGTCGGAAGGGGCGGGACGATGTTGAATCCAGCCCTCACGTCTCATACTGTCGGCTGTAACTGTTTCAACATATCCGTCTCCCTGGGGTGACGGATATCTTGATTGAGTTACAGCCGGCAGCATCAGTAGTCGCCGAGGACGCCGAGTCGTCGCGCCCGACGTGTCGTGTACCGGAACACGGCGTACCCAGCCCCGAGATACGCGCCGGCGACTGCGACGAGGAGGACGAGGTCGACCGCGCCGAACTCCCAGAGGCGGACGCCGTCGACCATCGCTCGCTGGAGGAGCGCGCTCCCGTGGGCCAGCGGCAACAGCCGCGTCCAGCCGAGGTCGAACGCGGGCGCGGAGATCAGGAGGACGAAGCCGAACTGCAGGAGGTTGAGCCAGTTGCCGATCCGTTTGTAGAGGACGGCGATTCCGCCCGCCGCGAGGCCGACGCCGAGCACCGACGTGACGCTGAATCCGGCGACGACGACGACCGTGAGGACGTCGAGTTGGAGCGTCGTCCCCGAGACGACGAGCATGACGGCGAGGACGACGCCCGAGGTGAGGAAGGTCCGGACGAGTTTCGCGACGCCTTTCAGGAGCACGACCGGCGCGAACCCGAACGGCGACGTGACGTGTCGTTCCAGCGTCCCCCACTGCACCTCGCTTCCGATGTCGTTGGCGATGGCCGAGTACGCGCCCACCGAGAGCGTCCAGAGGAAGTAGCCGACGAGCAAGCCCTCGATGGAGTCGGTCAGCGCCCGTCCGGCGACCATCCGCCCGCCGTAGAACAGCACGCCGAAAAAAAATAGCGCGACGACCATACCACCGACGGCGTTCGCGGGGTAGCGCACGAACACCAGATACTCCCGGTAGAGGACGGCCCACGCGAGGTGGCGGTAGCCCGCAGGTAGTGGGTCGTCGTCGGCCGGCGCCATCTACGCCGCCTCCGCGGCCGTGAGGTCGACCAACACGTCCGAGAGGTCGCGCTCGACCGTCCGCATCCGCGAGAGCGGCACGTCGTGGTCTCCGAGGGTGGCCATGAGGGCGTACAGCCCCTCGGTGTCGGTCGTCACTTCGATCCGTGCGCCACGGTCGAGTCGGTCGACCGCCGTGATTTCGACGCGGTCACGAAGCGTGGCGAGGAGCCTCCGATCGAACGCGGGGCTGGTCAGCCGGACGGTGTGCGTATCGCCCGGGCCGAGTAGGCCGTCGACGGTGTCGTCGGCGACGATCCGACCCGCCGAGACGACGATCACGCGGTCACAGACCGTCTCGACCACGTCCATGTCGTGGCTGCTGAGAATCACCGTCAGTCCCGTCTCGGCGGCCAACCGTCGGATCTCCGCCCGGAACGTCCGTGCGCTCTCGACGTCGAGCCCGAGCGTCGGTTCGTCGAGAAAGACCACCTCCGCGCCGCCCGCGAGGACGCTCGCGAGCGACACCTTGCTTTTCATCCCGCGGGAGAGGTTGCGAACCGGTTCGTCGGCCTTGTCGGCGATATCGAGTCGTTCGAGCAGTCGCTCGTGCCGATCGGCGACCGACGCCGGGTCGACACCACTGATCGTCGCGAAATAGCGGAGGTTCTCCCGGACCGTGAGCCGCCAGTAGTCGTTGCGCGCCCCCTCCAGCATCGCGTCGACGCGGGCGTAGGCCGCCCGTGGCGCGTCGCGGGCGTCGATACCCATGATCCGAACCGATCCCCGGTCGGGCACCACGGTCCCGAGAATCGACTTGATGAGCGTCGTCTTCCCGGCGCCGTTCGGTCCGAGGAGCCCGACGACCGATCCGCGTTCGACCTCGAAGGAGACGCCGTCGACGGCCGTCACGGCGTCGGCACCCGTCCCGAACCGCTTGTGGAGGTCGTCGACGGCGACGGCGGGGACGTCGTCCTTGTCCGTGCCCTCGTCCGACCGGCCGCCGGCCACCGATACGTGCCGCTCCCGCCGGGTCGCGGCCGACGACCGTCCGTCGGCCTCCGGCCCGGGGTCTCGCGTGGTCATCATCGGCTCTAGGTGCGTGTACACTAAACGTCCGCGGCGAACGACTCGTCGGTTCGTCGGCAGTCGGTACCGCCGGGCCGGCAGTCCGTCTCGGCGACCGCCCGGGACACGGTCCGCCGATCCGTCTCAGCCGGTCGGTCGGACGCACTCGAGCGTCGCGTCGAGTTCGTAGTCGGTCGTGCTGGTGCTCTCGTAGCCGTCGGTCGTCGCCGTGACGGCGGCCGTCGCCCCCGAGGCGAGCGTCCCGACGAGGGCGTCGCGTCCCGACGGCTCCAGCAACCCGGTCGACGTCGCCTGCCGGAACGTGACACGGAGTTCGTACGCGACGGCCACGTCGCCGTCGTTTCGCAGTCGGAACTCGACTTCCGGAACCGTCCCCCGTTCGATGCGCTCCTCGCGGCCGACGATCCGGAAGTCGTCGGCACACGGCGGTCGGCCGGCGGCGACCTCCCGGTCCGTTCCACCGGCCGCCGCGCCCGACCCACAGCCGGCGAGGCCGGGGAGGAGCGCCCACAGCCCCACGCGGATCGCGCGTCGTCTGTTCATACGACCCCTTGGATTCCGGGCATAAAAGCCCGCGATCCGTCGCCGCCCCGGGTCGCGGACTCCGACGTCGGAGCTACCCCTGCCAGATTCGGACGCCATCGGCCGTCCCGGCACCGACGGCGAGTCGGTCGTCGCCGACGGTGACGCCGGCCACGTTCGTCACGAGGTCGCCGCCGAGCGGGAGCGACCACGCCCGCTCGGCGCCCCGGCCCGTCCGCCGTACCGCCGCCAGCGTCCGCCGCCCGGTCGTCGGCACCAACAGCTCCCAGCGCCCGTCGCCGTCCAGGTCCGCGGCCAGCCCGCCGTCGAGGATCCGCGAGCCGTACGTGTGGCTGGCGTACCCCTCGTGGGTCGCCGTCACGGTCAGATCGCCGCCGTCCAGGCGGTAGAACTCGAGCGTCCGGTCGACGTGGGGCTTCCGGACGACTGCCAGTTCCGGGCGGCCGTCGGGCCCGAACGGCGCGACACAGAGCTGGTGTCTCCAGCCGGGTCCGTAGACCGGCCCCGTCGCCAGTTCGTCCCCGTCGGTCCCGTAGGCCCTGATGCGTGCACCGTCGGTCGACTCCGCGACGGTCGTCACCACCTCGTCGTCGCCGTCGTCGTCGAGGTCGGCCACCAGCGGCGATAGCCCCTCGAACACCGTCGGCGCGTCGAGCGCCACGTCCACCTCGATCCGTCCGCGTACGGCGTCGATCAAGAGCAGCCGGCTGCCCTCGACGCCGTCGCCCAGCGCGCCGTGGGCGTAGCGGGTCGTTCGCCCGCCGTAGAGTGCGTACTGCTCGTCGTCGACCCGGACCGGACGGACGTCCACCGGGGCCCGCGCGTCCAGCCGCGCCTCCACCCCGTCCCGCCGAACGACGACGTCGCCGTTCGTGGCCACGTACAGCAGCCCGCCGTCGACGGCCACCGGGTGCGTGTGTGCGGCGCAGTCCGCCGGCGGATCGACGAGGCCGAACGCCCCGTCGGCCGCGTACGCCAGCGGCGGCGTCGGGACGCGGCCGTGTGCCGCGACCAGTTCGCTCGTCCCGTCTGCGACCCGGTGGGTCGTCGCCCGTCCGTCCGTCGTCACGACCGTCCAGTAACTCGTCGCTCCCGACCCACGGAGTCCGAGGAGCCACGCCGGCCGGCCGTCGACGGCGACGTCGACCGGCCGCGCGTCGTCGATGGCGCCGGCGCCGTCGACGACGCGGTTACCACCGGGGCGGAGGTGGGTGAACGCGTACCGAGCCCCGGCGGGTGGGCGTGTCGGCGTCACCGTCGGTCCCTCGGGGGTCGACGGCGTCGACGACCCGACGCACCCGGCGAGTCCCGTCACTGCGGCCAGTAGCGTTCGCCGGTGCCACATCGACCACCCCTTCGCACCGACGATCAAAAACGCCGCGGCCCGGACTACTCCGGGTGGCCGTCGGCGTCGACGGGCGCGTCGTCGCCCGCGGTCCGGCCGAGGCGGCCCGCCGCCGTCTCAGACCGACCGGATGCGGGCGCCACTTCGCCGACTTCGCCGAGCCCCGTCGGCGGCATGTTGTTGTAGACGGCCTCGTACTCCCCGTCCCTGACCAGATACGTCTCGTGCCAGATACCCACGTCGCCGCCTTCGCCGACCCGGCTGTTGAACGCCTTCCACGCCGGCAGGTGTTCACCCGCCGTATCGCGGGCGTACGCCTCCAACGCCTCGAAGGACTCCCAGTACTGGACCACCAGCGGCGCGCGAAGGCCGAGCCACGCCCGCGATTCGAGCAGGCCGCGCTCGGGGTCCGATTCGAGTTCGCGGAGCATCCGCGGCATGGCGAGGAAGACGGGGAGCCACTTGTGAACTTTCCACCACGAGTTGATGCGCATCCCGATCAGGAAGACGACGAAGTCGCCGTCGACCCGTGCGGTGACGCGGTCGGGAACGATGGCGGGCATACCGGATCGTCGGCACGTAGCACGGCCGTCCGGATAATGGTTCACTCGGGGGCGACGGACTTGTGTCGATTCGGTCCCGTGGCGTGGTATGGATACCGACGCCGACGACCGAATCGCCGCGGGCGTCACCGCCCTGTCGGAGCGAGCCGCGGAGCGCGCGGGCGACGAGTTCACGCGGGCGGCCTGGCTGTCGCTCGCGGACCCACGCCCCGCCGAGGACCTGTCCCCGTTCGCCGACGACGACCGGGGCTGGGTCGGCGAGGGGCTCCGGTGGCTCGTCGTCGCCGCCGTCGCCTACCGCGTCGCCGGCCGCGATACTCGCGCGTCGCGGCGGGGCGTCGAGGGCATCGCCGTGGCGCGTGACCTGCACACGTCGTTTTCTCACCCCGCACAGCGGGCCTGTCTCGACGAGTTCGTCGCCGACTGCCGCGTCGCGGCCGGGATGGACGACGCCGACGCGGCCTACCGCGCCGCCGCGGACACCTACCGCGAGGCCGGTGACGCGGTCGACGACCCGCACCGACGGGCGACGAGCCCGCTCTTCCGTGCCGCGGCCGCGCCGATCCAGCAGGTGGCACGCGGCCCCGCGA
>Ga0207714_1002576_pt1 | contig 10857 bp, 10 predicted proteins | sample PonA232FremontCA_2_FD_187270 | JGI IMG/M metagenome (GOLD analysis project Ga0207714, IMG submission 187270) | Marine sediment microbial community from Fremont, CA, USA - Pond A23 Sediment 2 (SPAdes) | ecosystem: Environmental > Aquatic > Marine > Unclassified | place: USA: Fremont, California... | reverse complement strand
GCATCCGCGGTCAGTGACGACGCCTTCGGTTTCTGTCAGAGACTGCTGGAAGAAGAAGGCGTGGCGCTCACCCCGGGCCTGGATTTCGGTGCGGCCCATGAACCCGGGCGCTATCTGCGTATTGCTTATACGGTACCCTGTGATCGTCTGGAAGAAGCGCTGATGCGTATTCGTCGCTTCGTGGAGTCCTCTGCCTGATGAAATTCTCGCCGCCGCTGCAAAGCGCGTTCCTGGTACAACGCTACAAGCGTTTCCTCGCCGATGTGGAAACCGACACCGGTGAACTGCTGACTCTGCATTGCCCCAACACCGGGTCCATGAAGCATTGTCAGCCCGAGGGCGCGCAGGTGCTTTTCTCCGACAGCAACAATCCCAAACGCAAGTATCGGTATACGTGGGAGGCCGTGCAGGTGCCCCGGGGGCATTGGGTGGGCATCAACACCGCCCGCCCCAATGAACTGGTGGAAGAGGCCATCGAGGCCGGGCTGGTATCCGGGCTCAAGCCCACCGGTGGACTGCACCGGGAAGTGACCTGGCAGGATGCGCGTTTTGATCTGGCGCTGGGCGACCGGGATTTTCCGCATACGCTCATCGAGGTGAAAAACGTCACCCTGGGCCCGGGTCCGGATGAGCCGGACGACGGGGTCATCGCCTTTCCGGACGCGGTTACCGAACGCGGCCGCAAGCATCTGCAGACCCTGATCGAGGTGGCGCGTTCCGGCGGCCGCGCGGTGCTGTTTTTCTGCGTCCAGCATACCGGCGCCCGGGCTGTGCGCCCGGCCGATGAGATCGACCCGCGCTACGGTCAATTGCTGCGCGAAGCCATGGATCGGGGCGTGGAAGTGATGGCCTGGAAGACGGTGATTACGCCGGAGCTTTTCGCGCTGGATGAGCCGGTGCCGGTGAAGACGAAAGAAGAAAGCTGAAAGACGAAAGCAAAGGCCAAAAGACGAAAGGAAGTTGAGGGCCGCGCGAAGCGCGGCCACCTTTATTTCTTTCAGCTTTCCTCTTTGTTCTTTCGTCTAGAGTATCCGTAGTGGCTGCTCATTCAGCGCCGCCATCTGCATGCGCAGGTCCAGGATCATGTCCCCCCAGAAGCGTCCGGAGTTGAACCAGGGGAAGGCGCGTGGGAAGGCCGGGTCATGCCAGCGGCGGCCGATCCAGGCGCAGAACATGAGCATGCGCAGGGTACGCAGGGCTTCCACCAGCTTGAGTTCGGCCGGGTTGAAATCCCGGAACTCATTATAGCCGTCGAGGATTTCCGAAAGCTGCTGTTCCTGTTCATCGCGCTCGCCCGACAGCAGCATGAAGAGATCCTGCACCGCCGGCGCCATCCGCGTGTCGTCCAGATCGATGAAGTTGGGCGCTTCATCGCGCCAGAGCACATTGCCCGGGTGACAGTCGCCGTGCACCCGGATCACGTCCACGTCCCGGCTCTGATCCCAGATCTCGTCAATGGCGGCCAGCAGGTCCCGGGTCAGCGTGGTCCAGGATTCGGCCAGATCCGCCGGCACGAAGTGTTCGGTGCAAAAGGCCACGCTGTCGTGACCATAGCTCTGCACATCCAGCCGCGGCCGGTGCGTAAAGCCGTGAGCGGCGCCCACATTGTGCAGGATGGCGAGATGGCGGCCGAGCACATGCACATGCTCCATGTTGTCCAGCTCGGGTGGATGGCCGCCGCGGCGGGGAAACAGCGCCACCCGGAAACCGCCGTAGGGGAACAGGCTTTCGCCGTCCGGGCCGATCATGGGCGCGACCACCGGCACTTCGTGTTCCGCCAGTTCCAGGGTAAAGGCGTGTTCCTCGCGGATCTGGTCGTCGGACCAGCGTTCCGGGCGATAGAACTTGGCGATCAACGGGTCCGCGTCTTCCCGGCCTACCTGGAAGACGCGGTTTTCGTAGCTGTTGAGTTCCAGCAGCCGGCCATCGACCACATGCCCGCGCGATTCCACGGCGTCCAGCAGGACGTCGGGGCCCAGCTGATCGAAGGGATGTCCGGGGGAGGCTTCTTCGTCCGTCATAGGGCTCCGAGCTGGGCCGGTTTTCCAACAGCCTGCTAACGCCGGGCCCGAAGGGGCCCGGCGGCTGGGCCATTCAGGCCGCTGATTCCTCGGACGGCGAATATTTCGCCTGCACGGCCAGGCTGTTCAGCCGTGCGCGTTCCAGAAACGCCTGCTGCGCCTGGTCCAGCTGGCTGTTGTCGCCCGCCCAGGCGTGCTGGGCCGGTTCCTGCAGGGCCCGACCATAGGACAGGCTCAGTTGCCAGGGGGCGTTGCCCTTGAGCTGGTTGAGCGCGTTCAGATTGGCCGTGGCTTCCTCGGGTGTCTGACCGCCGGAGAGGAAATTGATGCTGGGTACGGCCGCGGGCACGGTGCGCTTGAGAATCCGGAGCGTGGCCTCGGCGACTTCCTCCGGGCTCGCCTTGCCGGTTTCCTTGCCGGGGGTAACCATGCTGGGTTTGAGAATCATGTGCTCAAGCACCACGCCGTGCTTGTGCAGCGCATGGAAGACTTCGTGCCAGACCTGCTCGTCTACCTCGGCGGCACGGGCCATGGTGTGATCGCCGTCGATCAGCGTTTCCGGTTCGACGATGGGGACCACACCCAGCGACTGGCAGACCTTTGCGTAGCGCGCCAGCATTTCGGCATTGCTTTCCAGGCCCAGACGGGTCGGATTGTGGTCACTGATGGGATAGACCTCGCGCCACTTGGCAAAGCGCGCGCCCTGCTCCTTGTAACCGGCCAGGCGCTCGGCCAGGCCATCCAGACCGAAGGTGATCATGTCGCCGCCACCGCCGGGTAGCTCGTCCTTGCCCTTGTCCACCTTGATGCCGGGCACGATGCCCTGCTCGGCGGCGACCTGTGGCAGCGGCTTGCCGTTGTCGTCCTTTTGCCCGAGGGTTTCCTCATAGAAGATTACGCCGCAGATGTAGCGGCCCACATCGGGCGTATGCAGCAGCATGGAACGATACCAGCGCCGGTTTTCCTCCGTGGATTCCACGCCTACGGCGTTGAGCCGCTTGGTAATGGTGCCGGTGCTTTCGTCCGCGGCCAGGATACCGCGTTGACCGTCCACCATTTCCTTGATGGTCTCTTGCATTTCGTCGCTGACTGACATAGGCCATTCCCTCCAACGGTGGGGAGTGCAGATCGTGACAAATACAGGGACGAATCATACACGGCATGGATTGCGTCCCAAATCCGGTGTCCGGATGTCTACTGCAAACATTCAGCCGGGAACGCTTGCAGTAGACACCGGGGCGTAGCCCCGGTGGTCGACGCCCGCAGTGGACGGTAGTGCTTAACTGCCCAGCACTTCCGTACGCAGGCGCTCGTGCGCCTCGCCGGAAATGCGCGGACCGAAGTCGGAGATTACTTCGGCACAGGCGGCGGAGGCCAGTCGACCGGCGCTGTCATAGTCGTGGCCGGCCGTCACGGCATAGAGGAAGGCGCCCGCGAACATGTCGCCCGCGCCATTGGTGTCCACCGGCTTGATCTTCTTCGCCGGGATTTCATGGAGATGATCGCCATCCCAGGCCCAGGCGCCTTCGCCGCCACGCGTAATGACAATGCTGCCGGCGTATTTCTTCAGCTCCTGCAGGGCCGCGTCGACACTGCTCTGCTCGGTGAAGCCCATGGCTTCGTCTTCGTTGCAGAACAGCAGGTCGATGCCTTCGCCGATGATTTCCCTCAGTTCATTGCGGAAATTCTCGACAATGCCCGGGTCGGACAGGGTAAAGGCCACCTTGACGCCGTTGTTGTGCGCCAGCTCGCGCAGTTTGATGGCGGCCTCTTTGCCGCTGGGCGAGGGTGCGAGATAGCCCTCGATATAGGCGAATTCGGAATCCTGGAGCGCGTCTTCGTCGATATCATGCTCGCAGACGCCGGCGGACACGCCCAGATAGGACTGCATGGTGCGCTCGGCATCCGAGGTAATGAGCACCAGGCAACGCCCGCTGTCGCCGTCCGGGCGGTACTCGGTATTCATGTTGGTGTCCACGCCCGCCGCCTTGAGGTCGCGCACATAGAAAGCACCCGTGGCGTCATCGGCCACGCGGCAGCTGTAGTAGGCCTTGCCGCCGAAATAGCTGGTGGCAATGATGGTGTTCGCCGCCGAGCCGCCGCTGGCCCAGGCATGGGGCTTGGCTTCGTCTTCCAGCGCGTCCACCAGTTCGCGCTGACGGTGCTCGTCCACCAGCGTCATCTGGCCCTTTTCCAGATCCATGCGTTCCAGGAAGGCATCGCTGACTTCCACTTCGGTGTCCACCAGGGCGTTGCCGATGGCGTACACGTTGTAATGCTTGCTCATGAAAACCTCGTTACTCGTGGTTGTTCGTCCATCCCGTTGCGGGAAGCGGCCCGGGCCGCGCGGGATCGTGCGCGCCGGTCAGGCTACGGGCCGGCGCCCCGGCGGGCCCATCCGATCGCGGATGCGCGCTTCCCCTCGGGGGTGCGTATTATCCGGAGGCTGGCCCGGGATGCAAATCCGGATTGCCCCCGGGGTCGCTGTTTTGCACTGCCGGGGCCGTTATACTGCGCGCCATGGCTCGCAAACCCCGCTCGCGCAAGGACTCAGGATCCGCGTCCGGCCCCACTCGACACCTGTGGCTCAAGCTCGCCACCGTGGTGCTGGTACTGGCGCTGGTGGGGCTGGCCTGGATGGATGCCTTCGTGCGCGAGCGTTTCGCCGGGCATGAGTGGCAGCTGCCCGCGCGGGTCTTCGCGCAGCCGGTGGATCTCTACCAGGGGCGGGAGCTCGCGCGCGACGACCTGCGTCGCCTGCTGGAGCTGATGCGCTACCAGGAACGCACGGGTGCACCCAAGCCGGGCAGTTATGCCTTTTCCGGCAATACTGTGCAGCTTCATACCCGCGGGTTCGGTGATGACGACGGCGAGCCGGCCCGCGCGCTCCGGTTCGCGCTCACCGACGGCACGGTGGGGCCGCTGGAGACGGCATCCGGAGCCGATGTGGACATTGCCCGGCTGGCGCCGCTGCAGATCGGCAGTATTCACCCCGGGCACCGCGAGGATCGCGTCCTGGTCGAGCTCGACGAGGTGCCCGAAACCCTGGTTCAGACCCTGCTGGCGGTGGAGGACCGGCGTTTCCACGAGCACTGGGGCATTTCGTTGCGGGGCATCGCCCGGGCCATGGTGGCCAATATTCGCGCCGGCGGCATCGTCGAAGGCGGCAGCACCCTGACCCAGCAGCTGGTCAAGAACTTCTGGCTCACCCGCGAGCGCAGCATTGCGCGCAAGCTGGTGGAAATCCCCATGGCCTGGCTGCTGGAGCGTCATTACAGCAAGGACGCCATTCTCGAGGCGTATCTCAACCAGGTTTACCTGGGCCAGGACGGCAGCCGCGCCATTCACGGCATGGGCCTGGCGGCGCAGTTCTATTTCGGCCGTGAGCTGGACGAACTCGAGCCCCGCCATTACGCGCTGCTGGTGGGCCTGCTCAAGGGCCCGGGCCAGTACAATCCCCGCGGGAATCCCGAAGCCGCCCGGCAGCGCCGCAATACGGTGCTGCGCGTAGCGCGCGATGAGGGCGTGATCAGCGAGGCCGAATTCCGGCAGCAGCGGCGCCAGGACCTGGGCGTGGTGCCCCGGGGCGAGTCCGCGCTCTATGCTTTCCCGGCGTTCGTGGATCTGGTGCGGCGGCAACTGGCGCAGCAGTATTCCCCCGGCGAGCTGGGCGGCGAGGGCCTGCGGATTCAGACGACGTTGGATGTGCTGGCGCAGATCGCGGCCGAATCGTCATTGCGGTCCTTTTTCGAACAAAACAACCGGGCGGAGTCGTTCAACGGGGCCGTGGTCATGACGGCGCCGGAAAGCGGCAATGTCCAGGCGCTGGTGGGCGACAAGCGCTCTCGGCGCGCGGGCTTCAACCGGGCGCTGGATGCGCGCCGGTCCGTGGGTTCGCTGATCAAGCCGGCGGTGGTGCTTACGGCCCTGGAAAAGCCCGGGCAGTATCATCTGGGCACCCATGTGCGGGATGAACCCGTGGAAGTGGAACTCGACAACGGGCGCACCTGGGCGCCGCAGAACTATGATCTGGAATCCCGCGGCCCCATGCCGATGCTGGATGCGCTCACGCAGTCGCGTAATCAGGCCATGGCCCGGCTGGGACTGGATCTGGGGGTGTCCCATGTGGTCGACACCCTGCAGCGGCTGGGCGTGAACCGTCAGCTCGAGCCCTATCCCAGCCTCTTGCTGGGCGGGGTGGAGATGACCCCCTTCGAAGTGGCGGCCTGGTATCAGACCCTGGCCGGCGAAGGCTTCCATACGCCGCTGCGCGCGATTACGACTGTGCGCAACCGCCAGCGCGAGCGGGTGGCGCGCTATCCGGTCTCCACCCGTGCCGCCGTGGACGCGGGTCCGGCCTTTGTCATGCAGTGGGCCCTGCAGCAGGTGGTCCAGGACGGCACCGGCCGCCACGCGGCCCAACAGCTGCCGGGGCTGAAGGTGGCGGGCAAGACGGGCACCAGTGACAGCTTCCGCGACGCCTGGTTCGCCGGCTTTAGCGGCAACCGGCTGGCCGTGGTCTGGCTGGGCCGGGACGACAACGGCGCCATCGGCATGACCGGCAGCTCCGGCGCGTTGCCGGTCTGGACGGATCTCATGCAGCGAGTGCCTCAGCGCCCGTTGAAACTTCAGCCCCCGGACAGCGTCGAAAGGGTCTGGCTGGACGATGATGGCGACCGGATCAGCGCCTCGGGTTGTCCCGGCGCCCGCCGCTATCCGTTGTTACGGGCGTCGATACCGGAACAGGCCACCGCCTGTGGCAAGGCCGGTGAAGTGAGTGAGGGAGTGAAGGAATGGTTCAAGGGCTGGTTCGACTGATCGTGCTTGCCGTCATGGCCGGGCTGGCCGGCTGCAGCACGGCGCCGTCCGGGCCGCCGCCAGAGCTGGCCATGCCGGCTGAGGATCCGCTGGCCGGTTCGCCCGCCCTGAGTCTGGTGCGCGCGGCGGAAGCGGCACTGCAACAGCGGCGTTCGGCAGACGCGGGCGAGAAGCTCGAGCGCGCGCTCGCCATGGTGCCGGATTCGTCCTGGCTCTACCGGCTGCTGGCGGAACAGCGTTTGCGCCGCGACGATGCCGCCGGCGCCGAGGGCTTCGCCCGGCGGGCGTTGCGGCATGCGCCGCCGGAAAAGCCCTATTACCAGGCCGCGCTGCGTGAATTGCTGGCCACGGCCCTGGCACGCCAGGGCCGGCAGGCGGCAGCCGAAAATGCGCGTGCCCGGGCGAAGACATTGCGTCAGCCATAGTCCGGGCAGACTCGGCCCACTATCAGGGGATTCGGCTTGACCGGGAGAACGGAGAAAGGGGCGTATCATGATCGAGGCGCTGTACACCATGGGTTATCAACGCGACCATCGCATCTGCCACCGGCGGATGGCCACCGACCGGCCGGCCTTTCTCGCGGGCCTGGAACCGCAGCATCTGGAACCAGCCGCCGTGGACGACGAACAGGACTGACATCATGGCCCATATGCTGCTCAATCTGCGTCACGTGCCCGAGGACGAGGCGCGGGAAGTGCGCGATCTGCTCAATGAACACCAACTGCTGTTCTACGAGACCGAGCCCAGCCTCTGGGGCATCTCCGCCGGCGCCATCTGGCTGAGCCGGGACGAGGATATCGCGCCGGCGCGTGAGCTCATGGCCGAGTATCAGCGCGAACGTAGCGAACGCAAGCGAGCGGAATACCGGGAGGAGGTGGAGGCCGGCACGGCCGCGTCCTTCGGTTCCCGCATCAAACAACATCCCATTGGTGTGCTGGCCACGCTGGTTCTGGTGGGCGGTTTGCTGTTTATTACCCTGGTGCCGTTTCTGACGATTGCCTAGTGTCCCGTCCGGGTAATTCGTTCATTTTCTGAGCTTCCAAGCGCGTTGAGAGCAAGGCGCGCAGATTTACGCAGAAATGTAACGAATTACCCGGACGGGACACTAGCAGGCTGGTGAAACCCTGAGTTCACAACCGGGCTTTGAACCGCCTGCCCGCACCTGTGCCGGTCTTGTTCGGAGATCGAGGCCCTCTCTGGCTCCGAAAGGGGCTTGTCTTATTCCTCTTCCTCCACGCGAACGGGCGAGCGGAAACCTGCTGGTTTGATCGCCAACACGGAACACCCAAGCTGATCCAGTACCGCTTCGGCCGTGTTGCCCATGAAGAGCCCGCTGATGCCGGTACGTGCGAGTGTGCCCATGACCACCAGATCCGCGTTCAGCTCCCGGGCCTGCCGGGGCAGTATGGTCACGGGCGAGCCCTGAAGCAGATGGAACCGGGGCACGACGTCGCTGCCGTCTTGGGCTTGCAGGCGTGCGTGCAGCTCCTGTCGCATCTGCTCGAAATGATCCCGGTGGCGCGCATGGAGGCTGCCCAGATATTCGCTGCGTGCGGCCACCGGGTCCGGGCTCCAGCGCTGCAACAGACCTTCGGCCGGCGCGTTCCAGACGTGAAGCACATGCAGTTCCGCGCCCGTGAGTAATGCCTCCGTTGACGCCAGCTCGAGAATGCGCTGATTCAGCTGGATCTGCGTGGCGTCGGGATCGAAAGGGTCGAAGTCCACAGCGGCCATGATGCACCCGGGGCTGGCCGGGGGGCCGGGTTTTTCCAGTTGTACGGGGCAGGGGCATTTGCGTAGCAGATGCATGTCGTCGCTGCCGAAGAGCCGGTCCGTCCAGTCGGGATCGTCGGCGGCTTTGATGACCAGATCGTGTTCGTGACGCAACACGGACCCAATGACTTCCAGAAAACGCCGGCCTGTTCGAACCTCGATCTGAATATCCGGCGGTTCGTTGTAATCGCGGACCAGCGCTTGCAGTTGCCGCTGTCTTTCGTTGATCAGTTCGATCCGGGGGTCAATGTGCGTATCACCAGAGGGCAGCAGCCCCGCCGTGGGTGGCGTCGGCACCACATCCAGAATGCGCAATTTGGCCCGGTGCTCTTTTGCCCGGATGACCGCGCGCCCAACCGCCTTTTCCGGTTCCGCGGAAGTGTCAACGACCTGCAAGATGTTGCGGAATCGGTTCATTGTGGGCCTCCTGCCGAAGGTGCGGCATCCGGGGGCGGGGTTTCGTGCTCGGGCGCCAGACGCGCCGCTGCTTCCCGGGCCGCATCGGTATAGGGGATGAGTACCAGGTCCACGCCCTCATTCTGGAGCCGGCGTACATTCCTCTGGCCCGCTGTAGTCAGCGCCACCTTGCCCGCATAGTCCTGCTGGCGCAGGGCGTGCAACAGCATCTGGTTGATGGAGTCGTTGCGCACCGTGCTGACGACCCAGCGTATACGCGACAACGGCAGGGACGCGATGAATTCCGGATCCTCGGCGTCACCATAGTGCACGCGATAGCCCCGGCGGGCATGATTGCGCACGGTTTCCGGATCAAAGTCCACTGCCAGCAGACGGCAGTCACGGTCGCGCAGACTCTCGGCGAGAGCCGTGCCAAAGCGGCCCAGTCCGATCAGCAATACATCCACGTCTTCGTCCGCGCCATGGGCGTCGCCCTCGCGGTAGGTAACCTGGCGTTCGAAGATGGACAGCCAGGGGGCCAGCCACTGATAGAGTTGGTGGGAATAGAGGATCATGTAGGTGGACAGGCTGATGGTGATCAGCCCCACCAGGGTGATCAGGCCCACGGTCTGCTGATCCAGATGGCCCAGGGTCAGTCCCATGGCGGCCAGGATGAGGGAGAATTCGCTGATCTGGGCCACGGTCAGCCCGGCCAGAAAACCGGTGCGCTTGCGATAGCCCATGACACCCATGATCGCCATGACGATAAAGGGGTTGCCGATCAGCACGAACAGCGAAAAGACCATTGCCGGAAGGAGCTGAGCGCCCAGGGTGTTGAGCTCCAGACTCGCGCCCAGATCGATGAAGAAAAACACCAGCAGAAAATCGCGCATGCTCACCAGACGCGCGGCGATTTGATCCCGCCAGGGTGTGGAAGCGATGGAAATGCCGGCGAGAAAGGCGCCCACCTCCTTGCTGAAGCCCAGGGCGTCGCCGGCCGCCGCGCCCAGAATGGCCCAGGCGATGGCGAACAGCATGAGCAGTTCCGACGAACGGGCCAGAAAATGCAGCAACGCAGGCAGCACATAGCGCATCAGCGCGGCCACGGCGACGAGCATGACCGCGCCCTTGGCCAGGATGGTGAGCACTTCCCGGCCCATGTTCACGTCTTCGCCATCGGCCTGCCCGAAGGCGGTGAGTCCGATCATGACCAGCACCACCACAATGTCCTGCACGATCAGAAAGCCCACCGCAATCCGTCCGTGCAGGGCATCCACCTCGCGCTTGTCCGAGAGCAACTTGACGATGATGATGGTGCTGGAAAAAGTTAGCGCCACGGCCACATAAATGGCGGCCATGTGCGACAGCCCCAGCAGCAGCCCGATCAGATAGCCGATGATGGAGGTAAAGATGACCTGACCGAGCCCGGATACCAGGGCCACTGGTCCCACGGTGCGGATGACATGCAGATCCAGTTTCAGGCCCACCACGAACAGCAGCAGGGCGATGCCCAGACGCGCGAAGAGCTCGATCTCGCTGGTATGGGTGACCATGCCCAGTCCGGACGGACCCAGCAGGATCCCCACGGCGATGAAGACCACGATCAACGGCTGACGGAAGAGCCGGGCCAGAATGCCGCCGGCTACCGCCAGTCCCAGAATGATGCCGATCTGAACAAAGACGCTGTCCGGCATGTTCCGACCCCGCCATGAAGAAGGACCATTATCCCTGATCAGGTCCTGGTTGTAATGGTCCGGAATCCAGAAAGGAGGGGCGGCACGGCAGGCGCGTTATCGCAAGGAAAGCCTGAGGGGGCCTTGATTGCTCCGTGCCATGGTCGGCCCACGGC
>Ga0207714_1002575_pt1 | contig 10867 bp, 5 predicted proteins | sample PonA232FremontCA_2_FD_187270 | JGI IMG/M metagenome (GOLD analysis project Ga0207714, IMG submission 187270) | Marine sediment microbial community from Fremont, CA, USA - Pond A23 Sediment 2 (SPAdes) | ecosystem: Environmental > Aquatic > Marine > Unclassified | place: USA: Fremont, California... | reverse complement strand
GGGGGGGGGGGGGGGGGGGGGGGGGGGGGGGGCTTCGTGACGAGCAAGGCTTGACGGGGCGTTGCCAACCGCGTTCTTCTTGCGGGAATGCTGGTCTACCAGGCGGATAAGGAGCGATTCCTCGAGGACGTCGGGCGGAATGTCATCGAGGAGCGGGTGGTCGAGGCCCTCCAGGCCCGCGGGATCAGCGGTGTCTCCCCTCGGGAGATCGATGCCTTCCAGCAGTCGCTCACCTACATGAAGAACGTCCTCGAGCCGCCCTCGATCCCCGCAGACGCCAGCGTCGCCATCGAGTACCGCATCCCGCAGACCGCCAAGCGCATCGACTTCATCCTCTCCGGCCACGATGAGCAGGGGCAGGCCAACTGCGTCGTCATCGAGCTCAAGCAGTGGCAGGAGATCGAGGCCACCGACAAGGACGGCATCGTCCGGACCTTCCTGGGTGGCGCGCGGCGCGAGGTTCCGCATCCCTCCTACCAGGCCTGGAGCTACGCGGCCTTGCTCCAGGACTTCAATGCCGCCGTCCAAGAGACACCCATCCAGCTCCGGCCGTGCGCGTATCTCCACAACTGCAAGGATCCGACCCTCCGGGATCCGCGCTATCGCGAGCACCTAGCCGAAGCGCCAGCCTTCCTGCGGAATCAGGTCGGTGACCTGCGCGGCTATATCGAGCGCTACGTCCGCGAGGGGGACCGGCAGCGAGTCCTGAACCAGCTTGAGCAGAGCCGGATCCGCCCCTCGCGCGAGCTTGCCGATACCCTGGCGCGGCTGATCCGGGGCAACCGCGAATTCCTCATGATCGATGACCAGAAGGTCACCTACGAGGCGGCGCTGGAGGTAGCCGAGCTGGGCCGGCGCAACGGCAAGCAGGTGCTGATCGTTGAGGGTGGGCCCGGGACCGGCAAGTCCGTGGTCGCCATGAACCTACTGGTCGAGCTGATCCAGCGGGGGCATGGGACGCAGTTCGTTACCCGCAACCGCGCCCCGCGGGAGGTCTACAAGGCGCGGCTCAAGGGGACCCTGAAGAGAAAGCGTATCGACAGCCTGTTCCGCGGCACCGGCGGTTTCGTGGGCAGCTCCCCCGATGGGCTGGATACCCTCGTCATCGACGAGGCCCACCGTATCGTGGAGAAGGACCGCTATGCGGGCGCGGCCGGCGAGAACCAGATCAAGGAGATGATCCGCGCCGCCCGTGCCAGCATCTTCTTCATCGATCCGGCGCAGCAGGTGACCTGGCAGGATATCGGCTCCGTCCCGGAGGTCGAGCGCTGGGCTGCCGACCAGGGCGCTACTGTCCACCGGGCCGTGCTCCAGTCGCAGTTCCGCTGTAACGGCTCGGACGGCTACCTAGCCTGGCTGGACCGCGTCCTCCAGATCCGCGATACCGCCCAGGAGGATCTGGGAGGCCTGGACTACCGCCTGGAGGTGGTCGACGACCCCAACACGCTACGCGACCGCATCCGGGCCGCTGACGCTGCCGGGCGGCGGGCCCGCCTGGTGGCCGGCTACTGCTGGGACTGGGCCAGCAAGAAGGATCCGGACGCCTACGATATCGTCTTCCCGGAGCACGGCTTCGCCATGCAGTGGAACCTGGCGGATGATGGCCCTCTCTACCTGGAGAAGGAGGGCTCCGTGGACCAGGTCGGATGCATCCACACCGTCCAGGGGCTGGAGCTGGACCTGGTGGGCGTCATCATCGGCCCGGACCTGGTCGTCCGCAACGGCCGGGTGATGACCCGGCCGGACGAGCGCGCCGGGACGGACCGGTCGCTCCGGGGCTACAAGAAGGCGCGCAAGGCAGACCCTGCGGAGGCGGAGGTGCGTGCCGACGCCATCATCAAGCACACCTACCGGACCCTGATGAGCCGCGGCCTGAAGGGGTGCCTCATCTACTGTACCGACCCGGAGACGCAGGCCTACTTCAAGGAGCAGGTAGCGCGGGCGATGGCGTCTCAGGGCGATCGGGACGACGAGCAGTTCCCGGCCTCGAGAGCGGAGGCACAGGCTGATGGGCCGGCGGAGGAGCCGCAGCCTCCGGAGGAGGAGCCGGGGGTCGTGCGGCTGAGGTCGCGGGAGGAGCTAGGCCCGGAGGACCGGGCTGTGCCCTTCGTCGATCTGCCGGCCGCGGCGGGCGGCTTCGCGGGCTACGAGCTTGCCGCCGGTCTCGAGGATGGTGCGGACCTGGCGTCGTTCGAGACCTGGGCGGTGCTGCCGGAGCCCTTCGAGGCCAAGCCCGGCTACTTCGTCGCCCGGGTGGAGGGCGAGTCGATGAGCCGCCGGATCCCAAACGGCGCCTACTGCCTGTTCCAGGCCAATCCGGGCGGCACGCGCAACGGCCGGGTGGTGCTGGTGCACCACCGCGATATCCAGGATCCGGACCACGGCGGTGCGCTGACCGTGAAGGCCTACCGCAGTGAGAAGGTGGCGGATCCCGATACCGGGTGGCGGCATGGGCGGATTACCCTGGCTTGCGACACGCTGGAGGCGGGGTACGAGGATATCGTGCTGGGGGAGGAGGCGCTCGAGGACTTGAAGGTGGTGGGGGTCTTGGTGGCTGTCCTGAGCTGCTGAGGTTTGAGGAAAAGACGTTCACGGCGGTTTGTCGTCCAAGGGGCCGGCTAGCGCCTCCGCCGCTGCCTCACGGGGCAGCTCCCGTCGGGTGCCGTCGGCCCACGCCATCTCGAAGCGCTCGCCATCGAGGTAATGAGCCGAGCGGGAGCTGACCTCGAAAGCGACACGTCCGCGGCGATTCGCGGTAGCAGGATCCCTTGGCGAAAGGGCTCGTAGAGTGGGGTTGGTGCCCCGAGCCTGGAGCGCCTCGTAGAGGGCCCACTCCGGGGCCGATTCCAGGAGGAGCTCTGGGATGGTACGAGCGCGCTGGAAGGCCAGCTGCGACGACCATCGGTTCGCGGAGAAGCGCTGCCCGCGACCGCTGTGCCGGTTGAGGATGGGCGTCTCCAGCGCATGCAGTGGGCCTAGGTGGTAGAGGACCTGCAGCTCCTCCGCCCCGCGGTGGGCGGACCAGGGGGTGTTGATCTGTCCGCGGGGCAAAACCTCGATGTCCGTCACCTCGGCCCAGTGTGTCACTGCCCCTGGCTCGTCTCTGGGGCGGGCCGAGGCGGGCGTGTAAAACGCCACGATCCTAGTTTGATGCTGGCGGGGTTGGCTGGGGGTCCAGGGCGTGTAGTAGCGCTGCGCCCGGGCGATCCAGTCGAGGTGCCCTCGCTCTGCCTGCGAGCGCAGGACCGCGACCAAGACGACCTCCCTTGCGGCCTGTTCCCAGGCGTAACGCTGGAGCTCGGTGCTGTGAGGGATGATCGCTTCGGCGGTGCGCCAGCCGGAGCGCTGGAGTACTTGGCGCGGCCACCGCCGCACCCAATGGGTAGAGCCGGGCAAGAAGGGCAGGGCGCCGATGCCCAGGCGCTCCAAGCCTCGCCACAGGCGCGTCCGGTCGAAATCCGCTGAGGCTTCGGCGTCGAGGGGGTACAGTACTGCCCCCCTCAATCACGGTCCGTTGGACGTTCGAAGAGGTCGAGGCTGCCGCGCCGTCGGCGCTCGAGCCTTCTTGCTCCAAGATGGCGTCGCGGTAGCGGTGGAGGACGTTGATGGCGTCAGCAGGCGGGCTAGCGGCGCCGAAGCGGTTGTAGGTGTCGGCGTCGTCCTCGAGGCGGTACTTGGCGTCCCGGACTAGCCGCACCGTAGGCCAGGCCGGATCCTTCAGCGTCAGCGCAAAATCGGGCTGCTGGAGAAGCCTGCCCCGCCGAACTATGCAATTGCGCCAACTTTGCTTATGCGCAATCATTGCCACGCCTTGTACCGGCTTTGTCGCCCCAGTTCCCGAAACGAGACCACCAGTATGGGCCAGGAATCGGCACCTACCTTAGCGGATATCCTTTTCAGTCTTGTCCCCGAGGACGGCGCTACCATCGGTAATAAACGCCTGAAGGAGCAATTTAAGGCGGAGGCGGCGCGGAAGGGCCATAGCCTGGTGGAAGACGACTTCGAGACGGCCCGGCAGCAGCTGCTGGATGAGGGGCTGTTGGTGAAGGGCAAGGGCCGGGGCGGCTCGGTGCGCCGGGCGGAGCCGAACCCGGACGGGTTTATGCTCGCCGCCCAGGAGGGGGCGCCCGCTGATGAGGGGCAAGCAGGACCCCGGAAGTCCTCGGGCGGATCGCGACGGCAGGGGAAGCAGAGCAAGGGGGGCAGCGAAGAAGGTCCCCAGGTCCTCAGTTATCGCCACGGCGACAAGCGCAAGAACAACCCCCATGTGGGCCTGGTGGACGCTGCCTCCGATGCCGTGGCCGAGCCTCGGGAGTGGCGCTACGACCCCCACCTGGATCCCGCTCTTCAGTTCGACAGCCGTCCTGAGCGCGCCCGGATCGATGATCTGATTGACGGCGCCCTGGCCTCCGGCGACGAGGCGGAGATGCGCGCCGCCCTGGAGCAGCTCAAGCGGATGCAGGATGCCTATCTGGAGTGGACGGGCAAGGCGGAGCGCACCAGCTTCAACGTGGACACCGTCTCCCTGCACGTCCACGAGCGCATCGACCCCATGGCCATCCTGGAGGCGGTACGCAAGGAGCGCGACCGCGGGAAGGACGCGCCCACCTTCCAGCAGGAGCTGTTCGGCGCCCCTTTCGAGAACCTGGCTTGGCGCGATGCCATCGACTTCTACCGCCACGACAAGGACTGGGCCAACCGGCTCATCGCCGGCGACTCCTTGCAGGTCATGAACTCTCTCATTGAGAAGGAGAGCATGGCCGGGCAGGTGCAGATGATCTACATCGACCCGCCCTACGGCATCCGCTACGGCTCCAACTTCCAGCCCTTCGTCAACCGGCGCAGTGTCACGGATCGCAAGGATGAGGACTTGACCCAGGAACCGGAGATGATCAAGGCCTTCCGAGATACCTGGGAACTGGGGATCCACTCCTACCTTACCTACCTGCGCGATCGCTTGCTGCTGGCCCGCGATCTGCTGACGGAGACTGGCAGCATCTTCGTCCAGATCTCCGACGAGAACGTCCACCACGTCCGCGAGATCCTGGACGAGGTGTTCGGCGCCGAGTGCCACGTCTGCGACATCCTGGTGAAGAAGAAGGGCTCGCAGAAGGGCGGCCTCATCGATCCCGTCAACGACTACCTGCTGTGGTACGGCCGCTCGCCGCGCGAGTCCGGCAAGATCAAGTTCCATCCCCTGTACCGCAAGCGCGAGCTGAACGCCGAGACCCTCTCCGAGTTCAAGCTCTTCGAGTTGCCCGGTTCCCCTTCGGAGCCAGTGAGTAACGCAACAACACCAGAGGGGGAGACATTTGACTACCGTTTGAGCCCGCGACGCGTCCACCAGGACTACTCGGACGCCCGCCTGTTCCGGGCCAACCCGCTCACCAGCGGCGGGGTCCGGAAAAACCAGAGCCTCCCTTTCCAATACCGCGGGCACCCGTTCAACCCGGGGAATGGCAACTGCTGGAAAGCCACTGCCCAAACGGAGGACGGAAGCGCCTCGGGTATGGAGCGCCTCGCCCTGAGCGGGCGCCTGGTGGTGGGCTCTGGGCAAATCCGCTTCAAGAGCTACCTGGGCGACTTCGGCTACACCCGCATGACCAACTGGTGGGATGGCCTCGGCGGCGCCAGCAATCCGCTGTACGTGGTGCAGACCAACGACGAGATCGTACAGCGCTGCCTGCTCATGACCACCGACCCTGGCGACTTGGTGTTGGACCCTACCTGTGGCGCGGGCACCACCGCCTACGCCGCCGAGAAGTGGGGACGGCGCTGGATTACCTGTGATACCTCGCGGGTGGCGGTGACGCTGGCCAAGCAGCGCCTCATGACCGCCAGCTTCGACTACTACGCCCTGCGCTATCCAGAGGAGGGCCTCCGGGGCGGGTTCCGCTACAAGAAGGTCCCGCACATTACCCTCCAAGCCATCGCCAACAACCCGGAGATTGAGGAGATCCACGCGGCACGGCAGCCCGCCGTAGACAAGGCCCTGGCTGAGCTGAACGCGGCCCTCGCCAGCAACCCACCCGCTGAGCTGTTCCCCGTCACCGAGGGCTACCGCCAGGGGCAAGAACTGGCCTTCGCGGACGGCGCCGCGCTGGAGGAATGGGAAGTGCCGTACACGTTCCCCGGCGATTGGCCGGAGGTTGCCCGGGAGCCCTTCGAGGCCTTCCATCGGGCCCGGCGCGCCATGCAGGAAGCCATAGACACCTCCATCGCCAACCACGCCGAGCAGGAAACCCTGGTGGACGATCCGGAGGTGGACCGGAACAAGCTGCGCATCACCGGGCCCTTCACCGTGGAGGCGGTGCCCTTCCCCACGGTCAAGAGCCTGGACCAGGCGGAGCGCCCGGCGGAGGCGGACGAGTCCGTGGCCCGCAGCGGCGAGACCGCCCGCCAGGCCGATTGGCGCGACGAGCTCATGGCCACCGGGATCCGCGGCCAGAGCGGTAAGCATATGGCCCTGGCCGATCTGGAAGCGGTTCCGGGGCTGCGCCACATCCATGCCCGAGGCACCCTCGCGGATACCGGCGAGGCGGTAGCCGTCAGCTTCGGCCCCGCCCACGCCGCTCTGGAGCAGCGCCAGGTGGAGATGGCCAAGAAGGAGGCCGAGGATCTCTTTCCGGTGCCCAAGGTGCTGGTGTTCGCCGCCTTCGCCTTCGACCCTGAGGCAGCCAAAGATATCGACGCCATCCGCGGCATCACCGCCCTCAAGGCGCAGATGAATACCGACCTGCTCACCGAGGACCTCAAGAAGAAGCGCGCCAGCAACGAGTCCTTTTGGCTCATCGGCCAGCCGGACGTGGAGGTTCGGCAGCGGCAGGATGGGCGCTACGAGGTGGAGGTGAACGGCTTCGACTATTTCGACGCCGCCAGCGGCGAGCTGGAGTCGGGTGGCAAGGACCGCATCGCCCTGTGGGAGTTGGACACCGACTACGACGAGCGCTCCCTGCTGCCACGGCAGGTCTTCTTCCCCATGGCCGGCAAGAAGGAGGGGTGGTACCGCTTGCGCCAGGATCTGCGTGCCGAATTGGATGAGGACCGTCTGGCAGCCTACCAAGGCACTGTCTCACTGCCCTTTGAGGCTGGGGATCGCGGGAAGGTGGCGGTAAAGATCGTGGACGATCGTGGGGTGGAGTCCCTGCGGGTTCTGGAGCTGCACTATGCAAATTGAGCGCATTCGACTGCAAAATTTTCGGGTCTTTCAGGATCTGGACCTGAAAGACGTCCCCCCATTGGGCTTTTTCATCGGGGCTAATGGCACTGGCAAATCGACCTTCTTCCGGGTCTTCGCCTTTCTGCAAGACGCATTGGAAAACAATGTTCGAACGGCCTTGCGGCGCGAAGGCGGATTTCGGGAAGTGGTGAGCCGCGAGCATGAAGAGGAGCCCATAGAAATTGAAATCCAGTACCGCTTGCTGATCACCGGAAGAGAGCGCCTGGTTACCTATCTCCTGCGCATTGCGGAGGTAGAGGGCCGACCCGTAGTGGAGCGCGAGATTCTGCGCTATAAAAGGGGCCGTTACGGTTCGCCGTTCCATTTCCTCGATTTCTCCCAGGGGGCGGGCTTTGCGGTAACCAACGAAGAGGACTTCACCAAGGAAGAAGAGGAGCTGGATCGAGAGAAGCAGACCCTTGCGAGCCCCGATATTCTAGCGATTAAAGGGATTGGGCAGTTCGAGCGCTTCAAGGCTGCTAACGCTTTTCGAGATTTGATCGAAAACTGGCATATATCGGATTTCCATATCATGGCCGCGCGGCAGCGAGTCGAGGCCGGGGTCGCAGAACATCTGTCCGAAACCGGGGACAATCTTCCCCTGGTTGCCCAGTTCCTCTACGAGCAACACCCCAAGGTGTTCAATAACATCCTGGAAAAGCTCAAAAGAAGAGTGCCGGGTATTGAGAATGTAGAGGCCGAGCAGACTGTTGATGGCTTTGTGGTTCTTCGCTTCCAAGATGGCTCTTTCAGGAAACCCTTTGTTGCCCGCAGTGTGTCCGACGGCACAATAAAGATGTTCGCTTATCTGGTCCTTCTGCATGATCCTAGCCCCCATCCCTTTCTCTGTATCGAGGAACCGGAGAATCAGCTCTATCCGGAGCTCCTCGGAGAGCTGGTGGAAGAGCTGCGGGAGTATGCCCAAAGGGGGGGGCAGGTTTTTGTCTCCACCCATTCCCCCGATCTCGTGGACGCTGCCCATTTGAATGAAGTGTTCTGGCTGGAAAAGGCGGAGGGGGCGGCAACCATCCACCCCGCAGCAGAGGATGAGCAGGTCGTGGCGCTGGTGGAAGCGGGGGACCTCCCCGGCGATCTGTGGCGGCAAGGCTTGCTAGGACAGCAGCTCGGGGGGTGACCTTGGCGAACGAAATGCTCGTTTTTATGCTGGAAGAGCCGTCAGCGAAAGAGTTCTTGGACCACTTGCTTCCAGAATTATTGCCGCCTGATATTCTGTTCCAGACGATTCCTCACCGGGGCAAGCACGATCTACAGAAGTCGCTGCCGCGCAAGCTTCGCGCTTGGCAGACTCCCGCCCGGTTCGTCGTCCTCCACGACCAGGACAGTAATGACTGCGAACAGCTTAAGGAGGAATTACAAGCTATATGTCGAGAGGCCGGCCGGGAAGATACGGTGGTGCGTATCGCCTGCCGGGAGCTGGAGGCCTGGTATTTTGGGGATCTGGCGGCCTTGCAGACCGCCTTCCCCAAGGCGCCTATCAAGGACTTCCAGGGGAAGGTTCGCTACCGGGATCCAGATGCTATCCAGAAGCCCTCAGCCGAATTGGAAAGTCGCGTACAAGGTTTCCAAAAAGGGAAGGCTGCCCGGACCATTCCCGAGCATATGGACATGGAAAAAAACCGCTCCCACAGCTTCAATGTGCTCATTCGGGCAGTCGAGCGGTTGGGTGAAGAGATCGCCTCGCCAGGCTAGGCGGGATGGCAAAAGCCATTGTAATCCAAGCCCTAAACGGGCCCCAAGCTATTGCGCGGTAAAAATGGAACGTGAAGCCCCCAAAAGCCTCATCATCAACTCTCCCTTCGAGCAGCCGGAGAAGCACTGGTCCCAGGATGCCGGGGGCGGCGCGCTGGAGGTGGTGGAAAGTCGGCGGCCCGCCGGCTACGAGATCTATGATGTCCGCAACAACACACGGCGCGTGGAAGAGCTGGAACTGGTGAATCGCATCCGGCCTCGGGTGCAGGAATGGCGGGAGGAAGGGTATCCCGGTGTGACCAGCGTGACGCGCCGCCTTCTGGAGCACTGGAACGATCCCGAGGCCCGCGAGCGCCGCTTCTACTTCTGCCAGCTGGAAGCCATCGAGACGCTGATCTGGTGGGTAGAGGCCCCGTACGAGGCCAAGCGCGGGGTCGAGATTCCCGGGGACGGTGGGGCCTGGGAGCGCCTGTGCAGCAAGATGGCGACGGGCACGGGCAAGACCGTGCTCATGGGCCTGATTATTGCCTGGCAGGTGCTGAACGCCTTGACTTATCCCCGCCGCACCGATTTCTCCAGCGCCGTCTTCGTGGTCACCCCCGGCCTGACGGTCAAGGAGCGGCTGGCGGAGCTGTATCCAGGCCGGGAGGGCAACATCTACGATCAGTTCCACCTCTGCCCCAGCGAGGCCCTGCGCCAGAAGATCAACCGTGCGGATATCCTGGTGGAGAACTGGCACCAGCTCATGCCGGAGACCGACGCCGACCGCTCGGTGGTGAAAAAGGGGCCGGAGGGCGGTGAGGCCTTCGCTCGCCGGGTGCTCGGCCCGCTTGCCGCCCATAAACGGATGGTGGTCATCAACGACGAGGCCCATCATGCCTACCGCGTGCCGGCGGAAGAGAAGAGCCATCGCCGGGTGAAACAGGATGCCGCGGAGCACGGCATTGACCTGGAAGAGGCTACCCGCTGGGTGGAGGGGTTAGACCGCATCCATCGGACTCGTTCCATCCTGCGCTGCTTCGATCTCACGGCCACCCCCTTCGCCCCCACAGGCAAGCAGTCCACGGAGAAGGGCTTGTTCGACTGGATTGTCTCCGATTTCGGCTTGAACGACGCCATCGAGGCAGGCCTGGTGAAGACCCCGCGGGTGGTGGTGCGGGGAGATGCCCTGCCGGACGCCAAGACCTACCGGCCCAAGCTCTACCACCTCTACGGTCAGCCGGAGGTCAAGGACGACCTCAACCGCAAGGACGCCAAGCCCCACGAGCCGCTTCCCGAGCTGGTGCAGAACGCCTACGCGCTGCTGGGCTACGACTGGCGGGAAACCGCCCGTGCCTGGATGGAAGAGGGCCACGAGGCGCCGCCGGTGCTGCTAACGGTGTGCAACAGTACCCAGACTGCGGCGCGCATCGAGCATTTCTTCAACACCGGCGACTGCCTCATCCAGGAGCTGCAGGCCCCGGAGCGGACCCTGCGGGTGGATTCCCGCGTCTTGGAGAAGGCGGAGCAGGGCGCGCACATGAGCCGGGACAAGGCCTATGCGCAACGGTTGGAAGAGATCATCAGGGCTGCCGGCCTGCCCGCGGACCGGGAGGCCGAGCTACTGGAGCAGAAGCAAGAGGAGCAGCTCCGGGCCATCGTGGACCATGTTGGTAAGCCGGACACGCCTGGGCAGCATCTCCAGAACGTGATCTCCGTAGCCATGCTCGCGGAGGGCTGGGACGCCGCTAATGTCACCCACATCATGGGCTTGCGGGCCTTTACCAGCCAGCTCCTCTGCGAGCAGGTGATTGGGCGGGGCCTGCGCCGGGTCTCCTACGAAACCGACGACGACGGGCTGCGTAGGCTCAACCTTCAAGCGCAACACCCACACCCGGAGTGGGGTAGGATGTTGCGATGGACACCCGATACCAGCACCTCAGTGATCAGGAGCGCGCC
>Ga0207714_1002573_pt1 | contig 10869 bp, 5 predicted proteins | sample PonA232FremontCA_2_FD_187270 | JGI IMG/M metagenome (GOLD analysis project Ga0207714, IMG submission 187270) | Marine sediment microbial community from Fremont, CA, USA - Pond A23 Sediment 2 (SPAdes) | ecosystem: Environmental > Aquatic > Marine > Unclassified | place: USA: Fremont, California... | reverse complement strand
AAAAGAAAAAACTATTGAGGAAATCCCGGACAATGAAGAACCGCTTATTGGTATTGCAACCGATAAGGAAGCAAGCCGTTCAATGATGCGTATTATGTATAAACATGATCCTGTTGAGGATAAAAACATGGATTATTACAGAGAAACTATAAAGCAGAACCTTTATACGCAAATGTTCAGAGATAGACTGGAAGAATATACACAAAAGGAAAATCCACCTTTCATCTACGGAACAGCTTATTACGGTTCTATTGCGCAATCAAAGGATGCATACATGGCTCTTGCTATTCCAAAAAATGATCAGATTGATAAAGCTTTGGAGACGATTATTAAAGAAAATATCCGGTTGAAAAGACATGGTTTTACACAATCAGAACTGGAACGAAACAAAACTGAACTTATTAGCAACCTGAAACAAAAGTATGATAACAGGGACAAAACAAAGTCAAAACAATATATATGGAAATATCTTTCAAACTTTTCCTCAGATGAACCCATACCGGGCATTGAATTTAAATATGAATATGCAAAGAAGATGTTGCCCGAAGTCACCCTTGAAGAAATGAATGAATTGCCCAAACAATGGATTACCGATGAAAATATGGTAGTCACAATTAATGCAGTTCAAACAGAAGAGAATACTATCCCCGAAGAGTCACAAGTATTAAACACGATTAACAAAATAAAAAACAGTGAGGTTGAAGCTTACAAAGAGGAATTGGTAAATAAAGAACTGATTAGCAAAGCTCCGGTAGCAGGTAAGATTGTAGACAAGACTAAGAATGAAGATTTAGGGACAACTAAATGGACATTGGATAACGGAGCTACAGTTATTATAAAACCAACAGATTTTAAAGACAATGAAATTTTGATGTCTGCCTATAGTAAAGGCGGAAGGTCTTTGACTACATTAGAAGAAACTCCGACAGCCAGGATGCTTCCAAATATTATTTCACAAAGTGGAGTTGGAGATTTCAGCCACACAGAACTGAAGAAAAAACTGGCCGGAAAGAATGTGAGTTTATCTCCATATTTAAATGAATTGTATGAAGGCTTTGAAGGAAATTGTGAACCAGATGATCTTGAAACACTCTTGAAGCTCAATTACCTTTATATGACTAATCCAAGAGAAGATCAGGTGGCTTTTAATGCTTTCTTATCACGAGTTAAGGCTTCAATAGCGAATAAGGATAAAAATCCGAATAATGTGTTCAGAGATTCACTCCAATATATAATGGTTGGCCACAATCCAAGACAAAAACCAGTGAATACTGAATATCTCGATCAAGTAGATTTTGAAACGATGATGAATATCTATAAAGATCGATTTAAAGATGCGAGCGATTTTACCTATTTCTTTGTTGGTAACATTGATCCTGAAAAGTCAAAACCACTAATTGAAAAATATATAGGTGGAATTAAGTCAATTGAAAGAGAAGAAAATTGGAAAAATCATGGTCTTATGCCTCCGGAAGGAAATTACAAGCAGGAATTCACAAAGGAAATGCAAGTGCCAAAGGCCAGCACATTTGTTCTTTACAGCGGAGGTTTTGACTACATAAGTAAAGATCGTATTAAAATGGCTGCAATAGAACATATCCTTGACCTTCGTTACTCTGAAACAATCCGTGAAGAACAAGGTGGCTCTTATGGGGTTTACACAGCCCAAATGACAAATCAGTTCCCTGAGGAAAGTTTTAAACTACTGATGATGTTTGACTGTGACCCGGAAAGACAGGATGAATTAGCTAATATCGTTTATGAAGAGGTGGGAAAACTTTATAATGAAGGTCCAAAAGAGGAAGATCTTAATAAAGCAAAAAAATACTTTCTAAAAAAACGAGAGCAGGATTTAAAAGAAAACGATTTTTGGCTTAATTCATTGAAGCATAACCACGTCCATAATGAAAACATGATAGCTTCTGAAAATTATGAAGCTATTGTTAAGTCATTAACGGTTGAAGACATTAAGGCCACGGCAGAAAAATATCTTAAGAATGCAAATAGAGTTGACCTTAAAATGAGTAGTAAGAATTAAGATATATTAAAGCGCTATAAGAAACCTTTTAATGAGGAAAAGCCGGTATTTCGACCGGCTTTTTTTAGGCAGATTCAGAAGTAGAAGTTAATCTTAAAAACTCCTCATTTTAGCTGAAATAAAAGTAGTTAGTTGATGAGTGTTTTAATATTTACCTCTACTCCTGAAATTGCCTATTTAAAAAATAGAAAGAAAGCACTATATTTTTCTCTTCTTCTATAATTTTTTATGATTCTATAAGCGATAAAGTTTACAATCCTATTCTGTAAAAAGATGCGTAAAAAGCTGCCCTTGCAATCAGTTCAGAAATGAGAAAAAAAGCAAACGGCAGGTAGAAAGCAAGTCTCATATTCGTTAATCTGCCTTTTTTAACAATTACATACAACAACGATATGGCGCCAAGCAAAAGAGTTAGCCAGCGTGTTACCATGATGGAGGTATCAAGAGGTTGTGGTTCAAAAGCTACATTCCCTTCAGTTGCAGTGTGACCTAAAAACAGTTCGTTGATGATAATCATTGCAATAGCTATCAGTGTGATCAAAGATATTATATTGTTTTTGTTGCCCGGGTGGATTTCATTTTTTACTCTCATTCCGTAGTGAAAAGATAACCCCAGGACAAAAGCAGAGCCAATGAGCAGGGCAGTTGAGTAAAATTCGATTATAGTGGATACGCTATTCCAGGGTGGTACGGTAGGTATAACATACAACTTCGACATGGAATAAACCATGATGACACCCACTATGGTCGTAATCAGTATAAAAGCTCTGTAATAGTTAACGTCCGGATTTTTAAAATATAGAATAAGATTGACAAGTACAAGGGAAAACAAAAAAAGGGATACGAAAAATATTTCTCTGCTAAGCCATGATGTTTCCAGGTTACTTAAAGCATAAATTGCATTTACCGGGTTGTTAAGATGAAGAAACGACAGGATTAATGCAATCAACATAAGTCCTGCTGCACAATAGAGGGTGGTCTGGTTCAATTTGGCGTACTGGTTTAGTTTTTTTGCAAATACAAAAGGCAAAACCGCAATCATAATGCCAACAGCCAATTGTGAAATTGTAGTAAAGAAGACGAGTGACCATTCAGTGTTAAGCATTTTATACCTCCTCCTTGTTTATAATTTTCCAGCCTTTTGATTTCCCGGCGGAGGGATGTTTTTTGATAATAATTGATGGATTCGTGTGATGTACCGGCGGCAGCGGAAAGATGTTATCATGTTTGCCGTACTTTCGTTCCAGCTCATCCAGATCCCCTACCTCCAGAACCCTCATAGGGCATGCTGCAACACAAGCGGGCTCTCTGCCTTCTGCAAGATAATCATAGCAAAGGGTACACTTTGTCATAATCCCTTTATCTTTATCAAGGGTTAAAGCACCATAAGGGCAGGCCCATTCACAATATTGACAGCCCATACATTTGCTTTCATCTATCAAAACTATACCTTCATCTGTTTTGTATATTGCTTTATTCGGACAGGACTTCATGCAAATAGGATCCTTGCAATGATTGCAGGCTAAAGAAACATTATAAGCTCCAATATTGGAAATCCATGTTTGGCCATTCTGAATCCAGTTTCCGCCACATACTTCATAAACCTTTCTCCATTTTATGGTATTATTGAGGTTATGTTTGTCTTTGCATGCAATCTGGCAGGTTTTGCAGCCAGAACATCGCGATGAATCAAAATAGAAAGCTTTTTGTTTTGTCATCTGTTTACGCTTTTACTTTTTTAACTTCGACCATAATTGTGTGCTGAGCATTTCCAAATGCTAAGGGTGTCCATTTATGTGATGTCAGCACATTTACATTTCCTCGCCTGTCTATACCGTCTTTATCGGGTTTGTACCAAGCCCCTTGTGGTATATCCACCACCCCGGGCATGATTTTAGGCGTTAGCCTGCAGGGCATAATAATTTTACCCCGGTCGTTATATATTAATATTTTTTCACCGTCTTGTACTCCTCTTTTTTCAGCGTCTAACGGATTCATAAAAACTCTTTGTGGAAATGCTTCCTCCAGCCAGTCGATTCCATCATGTGTAGAGTGTACCCTGGGCATGTAATGATGCCCCAGTGCCTGCAGTGGATACTTCTTACTTTCGTTGCCAAAGGGACTTTCCCATTCCTCTATATATTTAGGGACTGCCGGTATTTCTGCCGGTTTATTCATGTTATACAAAGGTTTTGAAAAAAGCTCTATCTTACCTGTTGGTGTATTCAGGGGATGCTTTTCAGGGTCTTTTCGAAAATCATCTAGCGCAATGGCGGGGTTTTTAACGGGTGTTGAATAGACACCTTTGTTTTCTTTTCTGAATTTATCAATTTTGGGCACTTCCGGGAAACGTGTTTTTCTATAAACTCCCAGCGCCCATACGATCCAATCTTTCTCGCTTCTGTTTTGCGTGTATTCCTCTTCTATACCAAGCTTTTGTGCCAGTTCAGCACAAATTTGATAGTCGCTTTTGGTTTCATCAGGCGGTTCGGATATTTGTGGGTTCAGAATAACCTCATCCCCGTACTTCCAGCCATCCTGCAAGCCCCATACTTCCAATTGGGTGCAAACAGGAAGTACCAGATCGGCAAAACGTGCTGAGGGTGTCATGAACTGGTCCTGTACAGCAATAAACTCCACAAGGCTTTCATCTTTGAGGATTTCCGTGGTTCTGTTCACATCAGCATGTTGATTCACCAAAGTATTAGAAGCAACACACCAGATAAGCTTAATATTATTGTCCAGTTTTTCAGCATTTACCACGCCATCTTCCTTAGTCATTTCTTTGCCTCGTATAATGGCCTCAGTCCAGAGAAAAACAGGAATTTTGGCCTTGACAGGGTTACTGCCTGTAGGAAAAACATTCCAGAAAGGTCCGCCATCATCAGCCTGCAAGCCCAGTCCGCTGGCCCATCCGCCCGGAATTCCTACGTTACCTGTAATTGAAGCCAAAACACAGCCGGCGAGGACAGGTTGTTCTCCATAGGCCCGTCTTTGCATTCCATAGCCCTGGTATAGCATGGCAGGTTTGGTTTTGGCAAATTCCCGGGCTATTCTTTTAATTGTTTTTTGAGGAATACCGGTGATGTTTTCGGCCCATTGAGGCGTTTTGGGCTGATTATCATAAGTGCCCAGGATATAATCCTTGTAGCTTTCTTCATTTTCACAACCATCAGGCATCTGTGTTTTGTCGAATCCTGAACAGCACTTTTCAATAAAGCTTTTATCGTGCAGGTCTTCTGTAATAATAACGTAAGCCATTGCACTCATCATGGCCACATCGGTGCCTGGTCTTATGGGTATCCATTCATCAGCCAGTGCGACGGCGCTCATGGTCATTCGCGGGTCTATGCAAACCACTTTAGCGCCCTTTTTCCTTGCCTGCTTCAGAAAATATTCGCTGTTGGTTCCATCTCTCATTTCCGAAGGGTTCCAGCCCCACATTAAAATATATTTTGAATTCACCCAGTCCTGACGCTGGTTTCCGGTCACGTTGGTACCGTAAACGTAAGGTGTTGCCTTGCTTATGCAGGCCCAGCTATAACTGTTATAATGCCCCAGGGAACCCCCAAAAAGGTTTAATAGTCTTGCTGCCGTCTGTCTTCCGTTAACCTGATTGTAGCTTCCGGTACCGTAGGGCACTAACATTGCTGAATTGCCGTATTTCTTTTTCACGCGCTTTAGTTGAGAAGCCATTATGTCGAGGGCCTCCTCCCAGGAGATTCTTTCAAAATTTCCTTCACCGCGCTTGCCAACGCGCCTGAGTGGATATTTAAGCCTGTCTTTATGATACTGGCGGCGGCGATAAGAACGCCCTCTTATACATGCTCTTAGCTGAGGATCGGCTAATGTGTCACCCGGCCTGTCATCGGTTTCTATTCTCAGTACTTCGCCTTCTTTTACATGTAGCTTTAACACACATCTTCCGCCGCAATTATGAGCCGGACAACCGGCCCGAATAATCTTAATTCCGTTGTGTTCGCTTTCCACAACCCCTACTGTACGTTCAAGTTCCCTTACGCATGCGGCAAAAGTGCCTGAAAGCGCAATGCCTCCGGTAATAAAGGCTCCCAGCTTAATAAAACTTCGGCGATCAATTGTCGAAGTAAGATTAACGGTTTTATCGGATTTTTCTTTTTTTGAATTCTGCATCAGTCGTCTGTATGATATCCTTTAAACTAAAAAAGTTTTGCAGACTAAAATAAGATTTTTTCTGCAAAATGAATGCATTGGGTTAGTTAATATGTCTGGCAAATATGTTGCTATTTTTTACATAATCGTTGTCCGATACATGCAATATCGTGTAATCTTTCAAATACCATTTTTCGATTACTTCTTCAATAAACCTTTCACGCACAGATATAATTAAATTGCTGTTTGAACTATTTAGTAAAGATTTGACATTTTCAGCCCAGCCCTTGTTGTCCAGTTCTAATCTGCCTACTTCATCAATAATAACTACCTGGTTGTTGTTCAAAGATTTATTAAGTGCATTGCATCCTTTTTGAATGCCTCCGGATAATATACTGTAGCTGCCTATTTTAGGTAATTTTTCATCCTCTGTTTTTCTTAAGAAGGCGGCTCGCTCATTTGTCATAATATCTACAACATCATAACCTGTGGTGGTTCCATTTTCTAATATTCTGGGGGACAGAATACCACCTGTTGAAATGTTTTGATTTTTAAGGGTTTCTACGATATTTTGCATTTGAGTTGTTTTTCCTTCTCCCAATGCACCTGTTATAATGAAAGTTTTATTTGATAAGTTGCTTTTTATTTCATTCAATCGGAATTCGATTTGTGAGATTATCTGATAGATTACAGAAACCGGATTTTTAATAATTACTCTTGAATCCGGGAGATTAGCCACCATCATCGGCAGACTCTGAAAAGATAACTCCAATGCCAGAGGCAATTGTTTCACGGATGTTTTCATAAAAAATTCCCGGATTTTTGGATTATACAGTTCTGTTCCTAAAACTGAGAAACCAAGAATGATGGTTGCCGCTCTAAAATTCATCTGCAACCCTATCAAAAACCCGTTCAATAAACTTTCCGATTGCATTTTATTGAATACAAAAGCGGTGAGCATAGTAATAATAACAAATGCAACCCAGAATCCTGGTTTTGAAAGTCGTCGTAACGCATGCTTGTATCTTACGATCCACAGGATTGAAATGGCAATAACAGAAACTGACCAAACAAACCATGGTGTGGAATTAAGCAACATCAGTGCCGTTATGATTAAACTCAAATTTAAAAATAGCCAGAAAATCGAGTAATTGAATGTTTGTTTATTGTTTTGGATTTTGTAGTTGTCATTTTCCTGATTTTGCGGTTTCTCACAGGAAGGTTGCTGTCTGATTTTATTCCCGACTTTTATACCGATTATCGCTGCGAGCAGTCCGGAAAGACTGTAAATTACCAACAAAATGATTATCGGCAACCACACGATATCAAATTCTATGTTTAATTGTTTTTGTGCGTATTTAAGCAAATCCGCATAGACATCAACAATATTAGACCCATAAAAAATAATCATATTGGCAACTTTTTGAAATAAGTTCCATGTCATAGCCAACATGGCACCTATTGCAAAGCCTGCAATGGTTCTCCGGAAAATTCTCACCGAAATTTCCATTAATGCAGCCTGGCTGAAAATTGCAATCATGGGCCCAAAAATGACTGCGCTGGGCGACATGGTTTTCATTAACGCACAGATCAAACCGGCGCGCCAGAACAAGCCTTTATCTTTCCAGACATAACTCATGGAAATCAGAATGACGATACCAATTGCTGTTAAAAGGAGCGAACTAAACGGTATTTTTAAATTATGCAAAAAACTGCCAAGCACAATTTCAGAAGCAGCCCAAGTTGTTCCTACAATAGAAGCTTTTATCCATTTTTCGCTCATTTCGTTTTTATTCATTCCCTTTTCGTCAAATATAATGTTTTGTTTACATTTTTATTTTAAGTCAGCAAAAAATAAAAAATCAATAGATTAAAAACCCGGAATTTTTTTGTACACTTATTCCTTTTTCATTCGATACTTCCATATTTGGATAAAAATGAAATTGTTTCATGTATTTCATCAGGTTCCATGTAGGTATTGCGCTTGAATTCTATATAATCCTCTGATGCACTATTATATTCGGCAAGTGCTTGTATAGAAATTTTTTTCGCATAAGTAATTCGTTTATAAAAATGATTTACCTGTTTGTAGGGTTCTTATTTAATTATAACAGTTTACAACTTCATTATTGGTACTACGAAAATCAAAATTTTTTGTTTGTATGAATATATTATCCACAGTTTTTTTATTGCCTTTTAATTGTGTTTAAACCACAATTTAAAACATGACTTCATAAAATTTCAACCTCTATATTTCCCTGGTTGTTCATTTGTTTCAGAATGACTTTTTTTATTTCTCCAGCCCATCCGCCGTTGTAATTTTTTTCTATTCTGATATAATTGTCTGTATATCCGAATATTTTTCCATCCTGATTGTGGTTTTCGAAGAGTGCTTTTCTTTTTTCTCCCAGGTGTTTTCTGTAGAACGCCATTATTTTTCTTTCGGCAAGAACTTGTAACTTTTTGCTTCTTTGTTTTATTTCTTCAGCCGGAACCTGTCCTTCTAATTTGGCGGCAGTGGTTTTAGGCCTTATGGAAAAAGGAAACACATGGTAATAGCTGACATCCAAATTTTGAAGGAACTCAAAGGTTTCCCTGAATTTTTCTCCGTCTTCCCCCGGAAAACCGACGATTACATCCACTCCGATAAATGCATCGGGAATGTGTTTTTTGATTTGTTGTATTTTATCCTGAAAAAATTCCCGGTTATACCTTCGTTTCATCTTTGCCAGTATCTCATTAGAACCCGATTGCAAGGGAATGTGAAAGTGGGGAAGAAATTTTTCGGATTGAGATACAAAGCGTATGATGTCTTCATTCAATAGGTTGGGTTCGATCGAAGCTATGCGGTATCTTTCAATACCCGGAACATTTTCAAGTTGTTTAATTAAATTCAGGAATGATTCGCCTGTGGATCTTCCAAAATCTCCTATGTTTATACCTGTAAGAATGATCTCTTTTATTTCTGATTTTGCAATAGTTTGCGCTTCTTCTATAAGGTTTTCTATACTTTGGTTTCGGCTTTTTCCGCGTGCTAATGGAATGGTACAATAAGAACAACTATAGTCGCATCCTTCCTGTACTTTGAGGAATGAGCGGGTGCGATCTTCCAGTGAATATGAGGAATGATATTTGATCAAATCTTCAGGCCTGGATTTATGGGTTTTCGGGCTTTCATTTTTCTTGTGCTTTTCAAGATATTCGGGAATATTAAATTTTCCATAGTTTCCTGGAACAAGGTCAACACCTTCTATTGCAGCAATTTTATCAGGATTCAATTGGGCATAACAACCCACTACGATGATCTTAGCTTCTGGATTCAGATTTCTTGCTTTTTTAATGTCCTTTTTGCTTTGTTTATCCGCGCTGCTGGTTACAGTACAAGTGTTTATCACATAAATGTCCGCCTTTTCATTGAAATTTACCTGTTCATAACCTTGTTCCAGAAATTTTCTGGCCAAAGTTGATGTTTCGGCAAAGTTTAACGGGCATCCACGTGTATGTAAAGCCACTTTTATTGCCATAAAATGTTTTATCGAAAAATACATTAATTCGAAACTAATATAATTAAATTTGGCAGGAGCAGAAACAGATTAAAAAATAATTTTACTTGTTCATTATATTAATTATTTACTATTCCTTAGACTATCCGGTAAGATTTTTCACAGTGTTTTTAGTATTGCATAAAAAGCAATATCTCATCTCTCCTGTTAAAAGTTCCATTTAGCATCAAAGTCCACCTTTTTTATTACCTGCTTAGATGTGATCGCGGGGAATATCGTATTGCCAGTTTCTGGAAAACACCCTTTCATCTTTTTCCCATGCATCCAGTTCGGCATGTACTCTAAAATGGGTTTCAGATGAAGTAAGCACTGTTCTTGTAACAATTTCAACATCCCAATCTCCTCTCTGAAATCCTCTGTTCCAAAGAGTTTCGCCTCTCACAGAGGTGAAATTATTACGCTGAAAAGTGTACCATTCTTTTGCCCGATTTGTCACAGTCCAGTCTATATCTTCGAAATGAAGCGTCCCATTGTCAATGATTACTTCCATTGTGGATTCTTCTTCTGCCAGGTCTCGTATCACTCTCCATTTGTGACTTTTAGGTTCTATTTGACTTGTGTTTATTGCTGAAGCGCCTTCCGGCTCATCAAATGGGCGAATATTCTGATCGGCTTTTTGGGGTTTCCTCACGGGAAGTTCAAGATTACTATTCTTAGTATAAACAGTAAGCCGAACAGGTTTAGGAGGAGGCCATGCCAAAGGCCAGTAAGATGTGGATATAGAAAGTCTCAGTCGATTGCCGGCCGGAAAGTTCTGGGCAATGTGATTTAATTCGATTTGTGCCTTGTATGGATGATCCTGTTTCAGTAATTCCGGCGATTCGTTACTCTCTTTGTGGCATAGATTGAGTAAGCCATAAGTGACGCGAGTTGCTTTGTCATCCTTTGCAACATCCGATAAACGAACAGCTACCATAGCTATGGGTTCACTGGATGAAAATTCAAGGTTGAAAACCGGTGCGCCCATAATTTCCAAAGTTTCCTCAAGCGGTGGTGTTTCAAATATCAGGGCACCGCCGTCTTCTTCACGCTGGTCATTAGGCAGGTCAGGGGGTGCAGCGTAGGAACACCATTTTCCTGCAAACAGGCCAACGCTTAAAGGAGATTGAATCGTCAGCGATTCATCATTTTCCGGAG
>Ga0207714_1002572_pt1 | contig 10869 bp, 3 predicted proteins | sample PonA232FremontCA_2_FD_187270 | JGI IMG/M metagenome (GOLD analysis project Ga0207714, IMG submission 187270) | Marine sediment microbial community from Fremont, CA, USA - Pond A23 Sediment 2 (SPAdes) | ecosystem: Environmental > Aquatic > Marine > Unclassified | place: USA: Fremont, California... | reverse complement strand
GGCGGAGAAACCGTGAGGTGGGCGTTCGTGTCGACGTCGCGGATCACTTCCCGCGCCCCGCCGGGCCAGGCCACGACGAGGGAGTCCGCGCGCGTCCGCTCCCCGACGCCGAAGTGCACGGGGGCGGTGCTGCTGGAGAGGTACCCCGCCACGCCCGACAGGTACTCGTACTTCGTCGTGGTTCCGAGGTGGAGCGTCGCCGTGGCCCCGAGCGCGTAGGCCCCGCGGCGGTCCCGGACCGAGACCGTCAGAAACCGGCCGCCGGTCGTCTCGTCGGCTCTGTTTTCGAGGAGGAGGGGCGTGTCGTCGACCCGCTGGACGACGATGTCCTGGTCCCCGTCGTTGTCGAGGTCCGCGTCGACCGCCGCGGTCGAGTAGCTGTCCTCCGCCCGCAGCCACTCGCCCGTGCGGTCCGTAAACGTCAGGCCCTCCTCCTGGCTGAAGACGTAGTCGCTCACCCGGATGCCGGCCCGCTCCGCGTACATCTCCTGCCGCTTGGCCCGCCGACTTTTTTTCGTCCCGAACGTCAGACTCTGCGTGACCTCGTTGAGAAAGTCCTGGTCGAGGATGTTTTTCGGGAATCCGTTGGTGACGTAGACGTCCGTGCGGGCGTCGTTGTCGAGGTCGACCAGGAGGGGCGCCCAGCTCCAGTTCGTGGCGGCCAGCCCCGTAAGCCGACCAATCTCGGAATACCGCGGGATCCCACGGCGATCCACGCCCCGGTGGAGGTGGAGGGCGTTGTACTCGAACTGCGGCATGATGCCGCGGGACATCTCTTTGCGGAGGGTCTCGTACTCGGTGCCCACCCGGTACCTCTTCTGGGCCCCGTACGCCCGCGGGAGCATGTCCAACACGAAGATGTCGGGCCGGAGGTCGTCGTTGAGGTCGGCGATCTCCACCCCCATGCTGCTGTAGCTCTGGTGGTTCTGGGCCGCGTCGGCGACGTTCACGAAGGTGCTCCCCGCGCGGTTCAGGTACAGGACGTCGCCGGCCGCGAAGTCATTCGCGACGTAGAGGTCCGGCCAGCCGTCCCGGTTCATATCGTCGACGTCGACGCCGAGCGTCATCCCGCCCTCCGTCACGCCGACGCGCCCGGAGACGTCCACGTAGTGCCCGTCCGCCCCCCCCACCCGCTCGTAGAGCCGTCCGCCGGTCCCCATGCCGTTCTCGTTCGTGATCATCTGTCGGGTTCTGAGGCTCGTTCCCTGGCCGGCACCGGCCAGGAAGAGGTCGGGGTCCCCGTCGCGGTCGTAGTCCAGGAAGGCGGCCTGCGTCGTATTTCGCCGAACGTCGAGGCCGTAGGCCGCGGACCGCTCCTCGAAGGTCGGGATCCCGTCCGGGCCCGTCCCCCGGTTCACGTAGAGCCGGTTCGGCGCGTCGTTCGTTCGATTGACGGTGCTCAGGTAGAGGTCCGGCCGGCCGTCCCGGTTGACGTCCACCACCGAGACCCCGGTCACCCACTGATCCTCGCCCACGCCCGCCGCCTCGGTCACGTCGTCGAACGTGAGACCGCCCCTGTTCAGGTAGAGGCGCGAGGCAACCATATTGCCCCCGAAGAACAGGTCGGGGCGGCCGTCCCCGTCGAAGTCCGCGACGCCGATCCCGCCGCCGTTGTAGGTGTAGTAGAAGCTGAGGTAGTTGATGGAGTCGCTGGGGGTGATCTCGTTGTCGAAGGTGAGGCCCGTCGCCCCCGCGCCGAGCCGCCGAAGGAGCACGTCCCCGCCCCCCTCCCCGGCACAGGAGCCCAGAAGCAGAAGCGCCGCGGCGACGACTCCCCAGCCCACAGGATTCCTCATCGAAGCACGGACCATACGCTTGGGGAGCTCACCGGACGGGCGCGGCGCAGAGGCGTGAGGGAGCGACGAGTTGGGCCTCGAGGTCAGCGCGCGGAGGCCCCGAGCACGAGGCGCGCCGCGGCCTCCCCGGTTAGTAGCCGGGGTTCTGCTCGAGCTTCGGGTTGGAGTCGATGTCGTTCTGCGGGATCGGGAGGATCTCGTTCTTATTCCGCTCGAAGTTCATCCCGGCGTTCTCCCGCAGGTCGGGGTTGTTGATGAACCGGTCGGCCATGATGCCCCACCGGAGCAGGTCGAGGTGACGGTGCCCCTCGATGGCCAGCTCGCGGACCCGCTCCTCCCGGATCTCGGTGCGCAGCTGCCCCTGGGACAGTCCGGACTGGAGGTCGGGCATGTTGGCCCGGCGGCGCACCCGGTTCAGCGCGCTGTACGCCTCGCTGGTCGGGCCGTCGGCCTCATTTTTCGCCTCGGCGTACATGAGCAGCACGTCTGCGAAGCGGATCATTCTATAGTTGTTGTTCGACCACGCCCAGCTGCCGGGCACGAGGGCGCTCTGGCGCTCGAAGTTGAGGTACTTCCGCGCGTAGACTTCATTCTGGGCCTCCCCACTGAACGCCGCGTCGAAGGTCGTCTGGTACACCTTCGCGTTGTTGTAATCCCAGAGCAGCGTCGCGAACGCCCGGGGGTCGGTCTCGCCGGAGGTGGTCTCGTCCTCCATGAAGAGCTCGAAGACCCAGTCGTTGATGGTCACGCTCTGCTGGCTCGTAAAGCCCGGAGGCGCGATGTCGGGCTCCCAGGCCTGCCCCCGCTGGGGATTCTCCGTGCCACTTCGTCCCCAATTCCCATTGGGGGTACTTTCATACTGGAGTTCGAACACTGACTCTTCGTTATTCAGATGATCCCGGGAGAAGTTGTCCTGGTAGTCGTCGGTGAGCCCGTAGCGGCCCGAGTCGATGACCTTCCGGAACTCCGTCGCGGCCGCGGACCACTCCTCGGTGTAGAGGTGCGCCTTGCCGAGCATGGCGGTCGCCGCGCCCCAGGTCGCCCGCCCCTTCTCCGCGTCCGGGACCGTCTCGGGGAGCAGGGACTGCGCGCTCGTGAAGTCCGACTTGATCAGGCTCCAGACCTCGGCGGGGTCGGCCTGGGCGATGTTCACGTCGTCCGGGTTCGTGATGGCGCTGGTGTAGAGGGGCACGTTGCGCCACATGTTGACGAGGTAGAAGTAGGCCAGCCCGCGCAGAAAGTGGGCCTCGCCGATGTACCGGTCCTTCAGGTCCTGCTCCATCTCGATGTCGGGCACGTTGGCGAGAACCTGGTTCGACCGCGCCACGATGGCGAACAGCTCCGACCACCCCTCCTCGAGCCGCGGCAGGCTGGGCCCGACCGTGAAGGTGCCGGTGTCGTAGACGTTGGGCTGCGGGTTGACGTCGACGATGTCCCCGCGGTGGATCGTGAGGATGGCCCCCATCATGCGCCCCCATCCCTGGATCGTGGTGAGGGGCCCGTAGGCGGCCATCACCCCCTTCTTGGCGTCCTCGGCGCTTTGCCAGAAGCTCTCCGGGGTGAGCCGGTTCGGGTCCTGCACGTCCAGGGGATCGCTGCTGTCGCAGGAGGCGAGGCCCAGGGAGAGCACGCCCACCACGAGGGCCAGGGCGAAGGTCTTTGCGGGGGGCGAGGGAAGCGGAGAAGGTACCATAGCGTGGTCTCGAGGCTGATCAAGGGGTGAATCCTCGTCTCGGGGGGCGGGGGGTCGCCTAAAACGTCATGTTCAGGCCGACCGAGTAGGTCTCGGGACGAGGGTGCGCGTTGACGTCGACGCCCTGTCCGAACAGGCCCGTGTTGCGGAAGCCGCTGTTCCGGCCGATCTCCGGGTCGTAGCCGGAGTAGCCGGTCAGGGTGAGGAGGTTCTCGGCGCGGACGTAGAAGCTGATGCTCGGCTCCGCCCCGAAGGCCCGCCCCACGGTCTGGGCGAGGGCCGCGGGCAGGTCGTAGGTGACCTGCAGGCTCTTGAGCCGGAGGTAGGACCCGTCCTCCACGAAGAACGTCGAGGCCCGCTTATTCCCCGCGGGGTCCTGCAGCGTGGCCCGCGGGATGTCGGTGTCGGTGTTCGAGGGCGTCCAGGCGTCCATCACCGCGGCGATTTTGTTGCCGCCCGCGTTGTCGAGGATGTACTGGAATTTCTTTGCATTCCAGATCTCGTTGCCCTGCACGCCCTGAATGAACGCCGCGACGTTCCAGCTGCCGTACTGCGCGTTCGCGTTGATCCCGAACTGATAATCCGGGTGCGGACTCCCGATGAAGGTCCGGTCCTCGTCGTTGATGAGCCCGTCGTCGTTCAGGTCCCGGAACCTGAAGTCGCCGGCCTGGACGTTGTCCCGACCGCTGTTCTGGGCGGCCTCGGCGCTCTGGTAGATGCCGTCGACGATGAAGCCGTAAAAGCTGGCGATCGGCTCGCCCGGCGCCGTACGGGTCGCGTTGAAGCCCTGCTGGGTGAAGCTGCCCCCCGCGATCGGGTTGACGCCTTCGCCGAGCTTCTCGACCTCGTTGCGGATGCGGCTGACGTTGCCGGAGACGGTGAGCTGAAGCCCCCCGTCGAACTCCTGGTTGTACCGGGCCCCCAGCTCCAGGCCGTTGTTGCGGACCGTGGCCGCGTTCTGCAAAACGGACTCGCCCACCCCCCCGGCGAGGGGAATCGGGACGTTGGCCAGAATGCCCTCCGACTCTTTCTGGAAGTAGTCGAGCGTGACCGTCATCGCGTTGCTCAGAAAGGCGGCGTCGAGGCCCACGTTGATCATGGTCGTCTCCTCCCACTGGATCTCCGGGTTGGAGAAGTTGGTGAGGGCCGTCCCCTCCTCGACCCCGCCGGGGAAGAACGCACTGGCGTTGACGTTGAGGCCCGTAATCGCCTCGTACGGGCCGATATTCTGGTTGCCGAGCGTCCCGTAACTGCCGCGGATTTTCAGCTCATCGAAGAACTCGGGGCTAAACGACTCCTCCGAGACCCGCCAGCCGGCGGAGACGGCGGGGAAGGTGCCCCAGCGATTCCCCTCCCGGAACTTGGAGGACCCGTCGGCCCGGATCGTGGCGCTGACGAGGTACGTGTTGTCGTAGTTGTAATTGAGGCGCCCGAAGCCCGACCGGAGCACGCTCTCGAAGAGCTGGCCGTTGGTGGCGATCGTCTCGGAGGCGGCCGCGATCTGCCGGAGCTGATTGTTCGGGAAGCCCGCCACCTGGATGTTCGCGGTGTTGGTCTGGTCCCGCTCGTGGGTCAGGCCGCCGAGGAGGTCGATGTTGTGGTTCCCGATCGACTCGTCGTAGCTGACGGTCGTCTCGATCATCGTGTCGAACTGACGATTGTTGCCCTCATTGAGGTCGGCGACGTCGTTGAAGGCCTCCTGCGAGGTGCTCTGAAAGAAGGCCGGCATGAAGTCGTAGTTGTTGACCTGGCCGTACTCCAGGGCCAGGTTGAGGTCCACCTGCAGGTTGGACCGGAGGCTGTAGGTGGCCTCGATGTTGCCGATGACCTGATCGGTCGTAGTGGTGTTCTGGTTGAGCACCTCCACGCCGTACCAGTTAATCCCGCGGGCGACCCCGTGGAAGCTGGGCTCGACCCCGGCGAAGCCGCCCAGGTTGCTCTCGTCCCGCACCGGGATCACCGGCAGGGCGCCCCGCTCCCGGCCGAAGTAGCTGTTGGGGTCGTTGATCACGCGGGTCGCGGCCATCGACTCCTGAATCCGGAACTTTCCGAACTCGAACTGCGAGTTGATCCGCATCCCGTATCGCTTGTAGTCGGTCCCGTTCACCAGGCCGATCCGGTTCATGTACTCCCCCGAGACGTAGAACGAGGAGGCCTCTCCCCCGCCCGAGACCCCGAGGTTCGTCCGCGCGACCGTCGCGTCCATCGGATCGTTGATCTGCACGTCCTGCCAGTCGGTGTCGACGGCCGGGTCTTCGAAGTTGAAGTTCTCCTCGGTGTAGGCCGGGGCGATCGGCAGCCCGTCGTTGCGGTGAAATTCGTTGTTGTGCCGGGCGTACTGGCGGGCGTTCAGGAAATCGTAGGTGTTCGTGGGCCGCTGGACACCGACGCTGCTGCTGAAGTTCACGCGGATCCCGTCCTGCCCCCTGGTCCCCTTCTTCGTCTCGACGAGGACGACGCCGTTGGCCGCCCGGTTGCCGTAGATCGCGGCGGTCGAGGCGTCCTTCAGCACCTGGATGGACTCGATGTCCCGCGGGTTCAGGAAGCCCATGCTGTTGGTCTTCAGCCCGTCGACGATGTAGAGGGGCTGGTCGTTGCCGAACGTGCCGGTCCCCCGAATCACCACGGTCGTCTCAGAATTCGGCGACCCTCCGCCCGTCTCGACCCGCACCCCGGGCATCCGGCCCTGCAGCAGCGCCTCGGCGCTGGTCTTGGTGACGTTGTCGAGCTCGGCGGGCGGGGTCGTCGAGATGGCGCCCGACACCTCCGAGGCCTGCTGGGTGCCGTACCCCACGACGAGCACCTCCTCGGCCATGATCTCGGAGGGCCGCAGCGTGAGGTCGATCTGCGTCCGGCCGTCGATGGGCACCGTCCGCGTCTGGTAGCCGACGAAGGAGAACCGGAGCGTATCGGAGAGCGAGGGCACCGTGAGCTGATACCGCCCCTGCTGGTCGGTCGTGGTGCCCGTCGTGGTGTTGACGACCGTGATGTTGACCCCGGGAATCGGCTCGCCCGTCTCCTGCTCCACGACCTGTCCCCCAACGTCCTGAGCCCGCGCCCCCGGAAGCAGTAGGAGTGAGATCGTCATGGCCAGTGCGAACGAGAAGACTCCCCGGGAAAAAAGCGCTTCCAGAAGCCGAGAAAAATGTTGCATGACGTCGTAGAGGGTTTGGATCTCGCTGCGTAGGTCGGAATCGCCGGCACGGGTCCCCGCCGCCGCGTGGGCGTGTCCCCCAGCTCCCGGTCCGGAGGGCCGAGGCCGCCCGTCGGTGCCCGCTCGGGGCCAGCCCCCCGCCTCCGATGTTATCGATAACATTTCGCGCGCAGCGAGGTGTTACCGATAACATTCGGGTCGATTAAAACGCGCGGGGCCTGCGGGTCGGGGTCGGCCTCCCGGTCCCGAACGGAGATTCCCAGACGGCGGCGACCATTCGTGTGACTATACCGTAAAGACTGGGGGTGTCATATAAAAATTGTGAAATAGACGACCCCTTCCTTTCACTCTTTCTTCACACAAGCGCTGAAGTCCGTCGAGGGGGGTCCTGCGGCCCAACTCGCGGCCAACGGACGGGCCCGCAGGGCGACTGCATGTTGGCGCCCGACGGCGTGGGGCGGCGGCTCTTCTGCCGAGGACATCTGGGTGTGCCCGGAGCGAGTGGGCGAGAGGGCGTGTGGGGGCACGGGCGTTCTGCCGGCTCCTGCTGCGCAGCTCTCTTCGGCCCACGAAACGCAAGATGCGATCGCCGTGGGCCGGGCCCGGGGACGGTTGACGCCGGGCGCAGCATCCGCGAGTTTGGGACTTGTATCGCGTCCCGTACCCCCCCTCCTCCCCCATGCCCGACCGCCTCCGTCCGCTCCTTCTCGTCTGCCTGACGCTCTTCGTCGCCTCCACGGCCCTCGGCCAGGGCACGCGCCTGCTCCGGGAACCGACCGTCGAGAACGGGACCGTCGTCTTCGCCTACGCGAACGACCTCTGGGTCGTCGGGGCCGGCGGCGGCGACGCCGAACGGCTCACCAGCTTTCCCGGCACCGAAACCCAGCCGCACCTCTCGCCCGACGGCCGGCAGGTGGCCTTCACCGGCGAGTACGACGGCGACACCGACGTCTTCGTCGTGTCGGTCGACGGCGGGCAGCCGACCCGGCTCACCCATCATCCCAGTGCCGACCACGTGCGGGGCTGGACGCCCGACGGGCGGGTGCTGTTCATGTCGCGCCGACGGGGCGGGCCGCGCCTGAAGCCGCAGCTCTGGACGATTGGGCCCGGGGCGGGCGGGTTGCCGACGCGCGTGACGGTGCCGCGGGCCTACTTCGGGACAATGAATGACGACGGCCGGCGGCTCGCCTATGAGCTGGTCGATCCCTGGGACCCCGAGTGGCGCAACTACCGGGGCGGGCAGGCCCAGCCGATCCGCCTGCTCGACCTGGAGACGATGGATCTGGAGAAGGTGCCGTGGGAGGGGGAGCGCCACCGCAATCCCGTCTGGCTCGGCGACACCGTCTACTTCCTCTCCGATCGCGACCTCGCGATGAACGTGTGGGCCTACGACACGGCGACCGACTCGCTGCGGCAGGTGACCTCCCACGACACCTACGACGTCAAGGGCCTCGCCGCCGGCGACGAGCACGTGGTCTACGAGCAGGCCGGCTACCTGCACCGCTACACCCCCTCGACCGACACGACGGAGCAGCTCACGATTGACGTGCGGGGCGACCTGCCCTGGACGCGGCCCGACTGGAAAGACGTCGGCGACCAGATCCGCACGGCCGGTCTCTCCCCCTCCGGCGAACGGGCCCTCTTCGAGGCCCGCGGCGAGGTCTTTACCGTTCCCACCGAGAACGGCGACTGGCGCAACCTCAGCGAGAGCAGCGGCGCCGCGGACCGGAGCCCCGCCTGGGGCCCCGGCGGCGAGCGGGTGGCCTGGTTCTCCGACGCCTCCGGCGAGTACCAGCTCTTCGTCGCCGACCAGAAGGGCCTTGAGGATCCCGAGCGCTTCGACCTGCCCGGCCCCACCTTCTACTACGAGCTCGCCTGGTCGCCGGACAGCACCCACGTCCTCTTTACCGACGCCGACCGCACGCTCTGGACCCTCAATACCGAGACCGGCGACACCACCGCCGTCGACACCGACCCGTACGCCACCCCCGAGCGGGCCATCGACCCCGTGTGGTCGCCCGACGGCGAGTGGATCGCCTACACCGTCCGGCAGGACAACCTCCACCACGCGGTTATGCTGTACTCGACCGAGACCGGTGAGACGACGCCGGTGGCCACGCGGCTAGTCGAGACGCGCCACCCCGCCTGGGGCGCGGACGGGGACTACCTCTACTTCCTGGGCAGCACCAACTACGGGCTCGACACGGGGTGGCTCGACATGAGCAGCTACGGGCGCCCCACCACGTATGGCCTCTACGCCGCCGTCCTCTCGGCGGATGGGGGGTCGCCCCTCCGCCCCCGCAGCGACGAGGCCGCCTCGGAGGCGGACGCCGGTGAAGGGGAGTCGGGCGCGTCCGATGACGGCGGGGTCTCCGTCGAGATCGACCTCGAGGGCCTCTCCGACCGCGTCGTCTCCCTCGGCGAGCCGAAGCGCATCTACAGCGACCTGCAGGCCGGGCCCGCCGGCACCCTCTTCTACCTCCAACAGCCGGGCCCGGCGAGCGGGGCCGCCACCCAGCTCAAGCGCTACTCGTTCGAGGAGCGGTCGAGCTCAACGTTCATGGAGGGCGTCGGGCAGTTCACCCTGTCCCACGACCGCTCCCAACTCCTCTACCGGACGCAGGACACCTGGGGCGTCGTCCCCACCGAGGGCACCCCCTCGGCGGGCGACGGGGCGATCTCGACCGACCTGGAGGCACGAATCACCCCACCCGAAGAATGGGCACAGATCTACCGGGAGGCCTGGCGCTTCCAGCGCGACTACTTCTACGTCGAAAACCTGCACGGGGCCGACTGGCCCACTGTCTACGAGCGCTACCGGCCCTGGCTCGAGCATGCCCAGCACCGCGAGGACCTCAACTACGTGCTCGACGTGATGGGCGGGGAGGTCTCGGTCGGGCACTCCTACACTGGCGGCGGGGACACGCCGGACGTCGATGAGGTGTCCGTCGGGCTCCTGGGCGCAAACCTCCGGGCCGACGACGGCTACTACCGCTTCGCCCGCCTCTTCGAGGGCGAACCGTGGACCGACCAGGCCGGGCCGCTCGCCGCGCCGGGCGTCGCCGTCGAGGAGGGCGACTACCTGATTGCCGTCGACGGCACCGCGGTGACCGCCGACGACAACCCCTACGCCGCCCTGGAGGAGACGGCGGGGCGGCAGGTCATTCTCACCGTCAACGACGAGCCCACTCCCGAGGGCGCCCGCGAGGTCACCGTCGTGCCCACCGCCAGCGAGGCCGACCTGCGCCGCATTGCCTGGATCGAGCGGAGCCGCGAGCGGGTCGACTCCCTCTCCGACGGCCGCCTCGGCTACGTCTACATCCCCGACACCGGCGGGGGCGGCTACGAGCGCTTCACACGCAACTACTTCGCCCAGCAGGACAAGCAGGGCATGATCATCGACGAGCGCTACAACGGCGGCGGCTCGGCGGCCGACTACATGGTCAACGTCATGAGTCGCCAGCTGAATGGCTACTTCAACAATCCGGTCGGCGAGAAGACGCCGTTCACCTCCCCGGGATCGGGCGTCTGGGGACCGAAGGTAATGGTCATCAACGAGATGGCCGGCTCCGGGGGCGACTACCTGCCCTACCTTTTCCGCAAGATGGACATCGGCCCGCTGGTGGGTACGCGCACCTGGGGCGGCCTCGTGGGCATCTGGGGCACGCCCTCGCTGGTGGACGGCGGGATCATCACGGCCCCGCGCGGCGGCTTCTTCACGACCGAGGGCGAGTGGGCAATCGAGAACGAGGGCGTCGCCCCGGACGTGGAGGTCGAGATGACGCCGCGCCTCGTCGAGCAGGGCCGCGACCCGCAGCTCGAGCGCGCCGTGCAGGAGGGCCTCCGCCTCCTCGAGCAGAACCCGCCGCAGCTCCGCGAGCAGCCGCCCGCCCCCACGCGCGTCCGTCGACCCGAGGGCAACCAGTAACACGAACTCCGCGTGCACTCAATGTTCTCGGGGGCACGCTCCGATCAGGTGTGGAGGTCTGGACGTATGGGTGTTTGGACGTGCTTTACCTCCATCCCTCCGCACGTCCTCACATCCAAACCCACAAGAGGCGGAAGGCCGACTGACGACGGTTATCCTGTAGCAGGATTTGGGATCACGGCGCGGACGGGATGCCCTCCGGATCCACCGGCACGACGGCCCCGGCGTCGGCGAACCAGAGGCCGGCCCGGCCGACGGGCTCGCCGGTGAGGGCCGTCCAGGCCGCGGCGTACGCCCG
>Ga0207714_1002570_pt1 | contig 10872 bp, 7 predicted proteins | sample PonA232FremontCA_2_FD_187270 | JGI IMG/M metagenome (GOLD analysis project Ga0207714, IMG submission 187270) | Marine sediment microbial community from Fremont, CA, USA - Pond A23 Sediment 2 (SPAdes) | ecosystem: Environmental > Aquatic > Marine > Unclassified | place: USA: Fremont, California... | reverse complement strand
GGAAGTGTTGATGTGGGTCAACTTACAGAAATGCTTACACAGATAATTTCATATACCAGCATCTATGCCCTGGCCAGTCTTGGAATTGTAATCGGTGGTCGAACCGGAGTATTTAATATTTCTGGTGAAGGAATAATGCTTGCTTCTGCTTCGGCTGGATTTATTGCAGCTTATCAGACCGGTAGCTGGTTTATGGGCTTTTTGGTTGGTGCTCTAATGGGTGGATTATTTGCTCTAATTTTGATATATATACATGAAAAACTTAAAATTAGTCAATTTATATTGGGAATTACATTGGTAATCTTGGGAACAGGTTTATCTGACTTATTATATAAGACTGCTATTGGTGTACAACTTTTTGCACCAGAAGCACCGAGAGTTCCTGATGTAAGAATTCCCGGCATATCTAATATTCCAATAATATCTGCAATTTTTAATCAAGATGTAATAGTATATTTCACTTATATTGCAGTATTTGTAGCTTTTTATATCTTTTATCACACTAGGGTTGGTTTGGAAACAAGAGCTATAGGTGAAGATCCTAAAGCAGCTGATGTGGTAGGAATTAATGTAAAATTGCGTAGATATGTAACTACTATCATTGGTGGTATGTTTATGGGACTTGCTGGAGCATATTTGCCATTAGTTGTTACTGGAACATATACAACAAACATTTCAAATGGTAGAGGATTTATGGCAATAGGAATTGCTATATTTGCCAGCTGGCGTCCGGAGAGAGCGCTTTTAGGAGCTTTTATATTTGCTGCTATTGAAGTAATCTCTTTCCAACAACAGCTTGGAGCTTCAATGTTTCCCTATCAGTTCCTATTGATGTTACCGTTTATCTCAGTACTACTTATTATGTGGTTGTTTAATAAAAAAGTTGAATTTCCAGCAGCGCTTGGAAAACCATATAGCAGGGAATAATAAGTTGTTGAAAATATATTGGTGATGGAGCTCACCATTAACTATTGTTATTTTTTAGCAATTAATGGCTCCTATTCGGTATAAATGATCGGACCGAATAGGAGCTTTTTTGTTTCAATATTTTAAGAAGGTGGTTTATAAATGGCAATAAGTTTGGCATTAATTATTATATTAGGCTTATTATTTAACAAGCTGTTTAATAAGCTTAAATTACCTGGATTATTGGGAATGTTGTTTTTAGGTATTTTGATTGGACCATACGGCTTGGAAATTATCAATACAGAAATGTTAAATATTTCTGCAGATTTAAGGAAGATAGCTTTAATAGTAATTTTATTAAGAGCAGGATTAGGTATAAAAAAAGATACTTTGAAAAAAGTTGGAGTTCCAGCATTTAAACTTAGTTTTATCCCAGGTATAATGGAAGGATTTACGGTAATTATTATCTCAACTTTTTTGTTTAATTTATCATTTATTGAAGCTGGAATTTTAGGTTTTATTATCGCTGCAGTTTCTCCAGCTGTTGTGGTACCACAAATGTTGAAGTTGATAAATCATAAAAAGGGTACAAAAAAAGGAATTCCCACTCTTGTATTAACTGGTGCTTCTATTGATGATGTTATTGCTATAACCATTTTTTCTACTTTTCTTGGTTTATATGGGGGCTCCCAATTAAATATTGCTAAAAGAATATTAAACATTCCTATTTCAATATTTATCGGCATTTTATTGGGTTTTATTTTAGCTCATCTACTTATTTATCTTTTCAAAAGTCATCAGATCAGAGACACAAAAAAGGTTTTAATTATATTAGGTTCAGCTATATTGTTAACCGGTATAGAAGAATATCTACAAGGTAGAGTTCCGATTGCTGCATTTTTAGGGATAATGGCATTGGGTTTTGTGTTACAGGATCGTTATGAAGTAGTTGGCCAAAGGTTAGCAAGTAAATTTAATAAAATTTGGATTTTGGCTGAGATATTATTATTCGTGTTGATTGGAGCAGAAGTTAATATTTATTTAACACTTGAATCTGGGTTACTAGGATTAACTCTAATTTTTCTGGGCCTTTTAGCCAGGAGTATTGGAGTTTTAATTTCAGTCCATGGTACCTCTCTTAATTGGAGAGAAAGATTTTTTTGTGTAATTGCTTATACCCCTAAAGCAACAGTCCAGGCGGCTATAGGAGCGGTTCCGCTAGCAGCTGGAGTAGAATCCGGTGAATTGATCTTGGCTATTGCAGTATTGTCCATAGTTATTACAGCACCACTTGGTGCTGTAGGTATAAAGTTTGCTGGGGAAAATTGGCTTGAAAAAGAAATGAAATAAATTCATATAAAAAACATTTTAAGGATTAATAATTAAATTTATAATTATGTATTTTTAAAGGAAACTATCAATAGTTGTTTAAATAATATAATAAGAAGTAATGTTTAATTATAGTAATTATAAGTTTAGATTATTGAATATTTAATTTAGATGAAAGGGTGTATAAATGATGAAAAGTTTTTTAAATTATTCATCAGAGGTTGCAGAGGCTTTAAAGAGCGGTAAACCAGTTGTTGCTTTAGAATCTACAATTATTGCACATGGTTTTCCTTATCCTGATAATATTGAACTAGCTAATGAACTTGAAAATCAAGCTCGACAAGCCGGAGTTATTCCTGCTACGATAGCTATAATTGATGGAGAGATAAAAGTAGGATTAAGTAATGAAGAATTAGAATTTATTGCTAAATCGAAGGAGGTAAATAAGGCTAGTTTAAGAGATCTGCCAGTATTATTAGCTAAGCAATTGAATGGTGCTACTACAGTTGCTTCAACTATGCAGATAGCCTATTTAGCTGGAATTGATGTTTTTGTTACTGGAGGAATAGGAGGAGTTCACCGGAAAGCTGAAGAAACATTTGATATATCAGCTGATTTAAAAGCACTTTCCCAGTATCCAGTTACAGTTGTTTGTGCTGGTGCAAAATCTGTTTTGGATTTACCTAAAACCAAAGAAGTTTTAGAATCAAAAGGTGTACCTATGTTAGGGTATCAAACAAAAAAATTACCAGCATTTTATGTTAGAGATAGTGGTTTAGAAGTTGATTATATGATTGAAGATGCCAAAGAGGTATCCAGCATAATTAAGAGCAATAGATTATTAGAGAATAAAAATGGTATTTTGGTTACTGTTCCAATACCAAAGGAAGATGAACTTGAGGAAAAAGAATTTAATAAGATTATCGAAGAATTAATTCGGGAAGTAGAAGAAAAAGAGATAAAGGGTAAAAATATAACCCCGTATTTATTAGATCGGATTAAAGATAAAACTGAGGGTAGAAGTGTAGAAGCTAATGTTTCGCTTGTCAAAAATAACCTGCAGGCAGGGTGTAAAATCGCTAAAGAATTAAAGGGAAGTTATTAAAATGATTTTAGTATTAGGCGATATTAATTTAGATATAATTGTTAATTTAAGAGAAGAAATCAACTTTAATACAGATAGTGAATCTGAGATACATTTTAAAGGTGGAGGCTCAGCTGCTAACTTTTCATATTGGCTGGATTATTTAAACCATCAAGTAAGGTTTGTGGCTAAGACAGGTAACGATTTTATAGTTAGTTATCTCAAAGATCAGTTTAAAAATACAAAAATAGATTTTATTAATCTAGTAAGTGAAAATAAGGATACGGGTCGGATTGTTATATTACTAAGTGAGACAGGCGATAGAACGATGATAACAGACAGAGGGGCAAATATTGAACTTTCACCAGAGGATATAACCAAAGATTATTTTAAAGGTGTTGGACATTTTCATTTAGGAGCATATAGCTTTTTTGGTGGTAAGAACATGGAAGAAACCGCGGTAAAAATAATAAAAAAAGCTAAAGAAAATAATATTAATATATCCTTTGACCCTTCTTCTTATTCTGGTTTGAAAAATTATGGTCCCCAAAAGATTTTAAAGCAAACCAAAGGAATTGATTTTTGTTTTCCCAATCTAGATGAAGGTAGAGCCTTAACAAATGAAGAAAGCCCAGAAGCAATTTTAAATGAGCTATTAAAATATTATAAGAATGTAGTTTTAAAATTAGGAAAAGAAGGCTGCTATATTGGTAATCAAGAGGGGATTAAAAAGGTAAATCAGAAAAGAAAATTAGCTGAGGGGGACACCACAGGTGCAGGTGATGCTTTTTCAGCAGCCTTTATTGCAGATTATCTCAATAATAAAGATTTGCAATCTGCTGCCAAAAGAGCAAACGAAGTGGCCTTCAAATGTGTAAATAAAATTGGTGGTAGGCCTCCTGAAAAATAATGGCAAAATAAAAAACTAACTAAATTAATTATATTTACATCTAATTTATTATCTATAATTTTTTAATATAAAAACTTGAATTATTTAGTTTCTTTAATGTCAAAAAGGGATAAAATAAAGAATTAATAATATAGAATATAAAACAGGGAGGATTTTACTCCCTAATAGAGAATATATAATAAAAGGAAAATACTTTAAAAGAAGGGGCTGAAGTGTCTATATGGAACAGGTTTATGAGCAAAAAAGAAAACAACTACTTGACGATCTAAGTAACATGAGTGAAGTTGCTGAAGAAATGCTGCAGAACGCTATTGATGCACTTGACGAAAAAAATGGAGACCTAGCCTGGGATGTAATTAATCGAGACGATGTAATGGATAATTATCAAGTTACTATTGAAGAAGAAGTCTCAAGATTATTATCTCTCGATAAACCCCTCATGAGTGATATTCAGTATAGTATCGCTTTAGTTAAGATAGCAAGCGATCTTGAAAGAATTGCCGATCATGCTACAAATATTGCTGAGATTGTACTTGAACTGAAGAACGAAGAATATTTGCAATCTCTTGTAATGATACCTGAATTAGCAGGTATTGTAAAAGATATGTTAGATGTTGTGTTAGAAGCATTTATTACTAAAAATGCTGATTTAGCTGAAGCTGCTTGTAGGCAGGATGAAAGAGTTGATAATATTTACGAACAAATATATAATAAAAACTTAAAGTTAATAAGTAAAAAAGAAGAGTTAGAAAATGTCAACCAAGTTTTCAGCTTTACAAATGTTGCTAAATCTTTAGAAAGAATTGGTGACCATGCCACTAACATTGGGGAAGAAACTATATTTATTTTAACTAAGAAAAGAACAAAATATTAACATATATCACATAGTAATTTTAAAAGAGCCTATCTTTCTTATCAGATAGGCTCTTTCTATTATTAAATTTAAAAATAGGAGGATTGAAATGAGTATATATATTAAAAATGGTAAAGTTGTCAATGATAACTCAGTTAAGAATTTAAATATTTTAGTAGAAGATGAAGAGATCAAAAAGATAGATATTCCTGAGAATTTTGATGAATCAGAGATTAATGATAGTGAAATTATTGATGCTAAGGGTCGGTATGTACTACCTGGTATGATTGATGCTCATACTCATTATTTATTAAAGTCCAGAAATGCGGTAACTGCAGATGATTTTTACAGTGGTTCAGTTGCTGCTGCTTTTGGAGGGGTAACAACTTTCATAGATTATATTGATGACCAGCATGAGAGAGATAATACGTTAAAAGAATCAATGGAGAATCGCAAAGATGAAGCTAGGGATGCAGTAGTGGATTACTCTTTTCATCAGATTATCACTCACTTTGATGATGAAATAGCTCGTGAACTTCGGGAAATAAAAGAACAGGGAGTAAACAGTATAAAAATCTTCACGACCTATCGTAAAGAAGGCTATTTACTGGAAAAAGAAAATCTTTACGAGCTTTTTAAAATATCAAAGCAATTAGAATTATTACCCACTGTTCACGCAGAAGATAATGAAATTGTAGAGGAAAATCAAGAAGAATATAAGGAGAAAGATAAAACTGGTATAGAATATCACCCTGATATTAGAACTGATGAATCTGAAGCTGAAGCAGTAAAAAATATTGGTGAACTTATAGATATAATGGATATGCCTGCTTATATAGCTCATCTATCTTCAAAGTTAGGGCTTAAGGCCTTAAAACAACAACAGGCTGAGGGTAGAGACCTATATGCTGAAACTACTCCTCATTATTTAGTGTTAGACCGTGAATTCTTAGAAAGAGAAGATGGCTATTTGTATTTCATGACACCACCTTTGAGAACAAAAGAAGATAATGAAAGTTTATGGCAGGGGCTTACAGAAGATGACTTAGATGTAGTTGCCACTGACCATTGTGCATTTACAGAAGCCCAGAAAAAGATTGGTGAAGATTCATTTGATATTTTACCAGGTATTCCTGGTTCAGAAACCTTATTACCGTTAGTTCATCATTTTGGTACTGAGAAAGGTCTGGATATGGTGGATATAGTAAACAAGTTATCTAAAAACCCTGCTAAAATATTTGGCTTATACCCTAGGAAAGGTAGTTTAAAGGAAGGTACCGATGCAGATATAATAATATTTGATCCAGAACTTACTCGCCCTCTTGATAATATTTTCATGCACTCAATGGCTGAGTATAGTCCTTATAAGCATATTGAAGTCAAAGGTTTTCCGGTAACTACTATTAGTAGAGGTGAGATACTTATCAATGAAGGAGCTTACCGAGGTTTCCGGGGTCATGGAGAATTCATTGAAGCTGAAAAGAGTTCATTGTTTTAAATATTAGTTAGAAAATATAAAAAGGGAAGGGAATTGTTAAAAAAATTATTGTGAATACTTGCACAAAGTTAATAATTATGTTATACTATCTTTGAAATCGAAAAATAAGTAAATATTCGAGTAAACAAAATCAAATAAAAGTATCATTAATAATTTTGACACCCCTTCCCTATCTGTTATTTCAGATAGGGTTTTTTATTTATCTTTAAAGAAAATCAGGAAAGCTTTATTTAGGCTTAAAACTTTCAATTATCACTCGAACTATGGTATAATTTAAGTAACAAATTCGGAGGTGGGAATATATGGATAAAAATTATAACATTTCTGCAGATGAACTAAGATGTTATTGTAAATCCGAAACTTTCACATTTGAATCTACTGCTGACTTAGAACCATTCGAAGAAGGTGTCATAGGACAAAAGCGAGCAGTAGATGCTATAGAAACCGGCATGAGGATAGAACAAGAAGGATATAATATTTATATATCTGGTGTACCTGGTTCTGGAAAATCAACTTATGCTAAAACTATTGCCGAAAAGAAAGCTGATCAAAAGGAAGTCCCACATGATTTATGTTATGTATTTAATTTCAGTAATCCAGAAAAACCGAAAGCTATGAAATTACCCCCTGGTACTGGAATTAGATTAGAAAGTGATATGGAAAATTTTATAAAAGACCTTAAGGAAGAAATTCCAGAAGTTTTTCAAAGTGAAGAATATGATGAAGCGCGCAGTAAAATAATGTCGCAGTATCAAGAAAAATCTAATGAAATAATGGAAGAGTTTAATAAAGAAATTAAAAAAGATGGTTTTACATTGCAAAATACAGCCCGAGGGACAGTTCCCGTTCCAATAGATGAAGATGGTAATATAATTAAGCAAGATGAGTTTCAAAAACTTGATGAAGAAAAGAAAAGCAGATTAAGAGAAAAAAGTCAACAAATTCAAAATGATATGGAAAAAATGATGAGAGAAATAAGGGAAATCAAATCTCAGGCCCAAGAAAAGTTAAAAGAAATGGAAAAGAAATTAAGTCTAAATGTAATTGAACCTAAAATTGAAAACATGAAAGAAAAATATGGAGATATAGATGAAGTTGATCAATACCTGGAAAGTGTTAAAAAAGATATTACTCAACATTTAGATAAGTTTAAAAAGAAAGATGAGAGTTCCCAAAAAAATAAGATGGCTCAATTATTTCAACAAAATGATGATGGTTCATTCTTTGTTAGATATAAAGTGAATTTAATAGTCGATAACAAGGAACTAGAAGGCGGACCTGTTATCTTTGAATCAAACCCCACTTATTATAATCTATTTGGTAAAATAGAAGCCAAAAGTCAATTTGGTACCTTAACAACTGATTTTACGATGATTAAAAGTGGTTCGATTCACGAAGCAAATGGTGGATATTTGATCATGAAAGTAAAAGATTTACTCACAAAACCCTTTGCTTGGGAAACTTTAAAAAGAGTTTTAGTCAATCAGGAAATTATAGTTGAAAATATTGGTGAACAGTATAGAGCAGTTCCAATCAGTGGTTTAAAACCAGAAGGAATTCCAGTAGATCTTAAAGTTATTTTGATAGGTGATCCATATATTTATCAACTACTTTATCATTATGACGATGAATTCCAAAAACTATTTAAAATAAGAGCTGCTTTCGATTATGAAATGGAGAGAAGTGAAGAGAACATGGAAAAATTTGCTTCCTTCATTGCATCCATCTGTAATAACGAAGGTTTAAATCATTTCACACCGGAAGCTGTTTCTAAAGTAATTGAATACAGCAGTAGGATGTCTGAAGACAAAGATAAGATGACAGCCCAATTTAACCAGATATTAGAAATTATTTATGAAGCAGATTCATTGGCAGAAGTTAATTCTCATAAATTCGTTGAAAAAGATGATGTGAAAAAAGCAATCGAAGAAAAAGTTAAGAGATCAAATTTAATAGAAGAAAAAATACAGGAAAGAATAGAAGATGAACACATCTTAATTGATATAGAAGGTAAGAAATCCGGAGAAATTAATGGTCTCTCAGTTTACCAAACAGGGCAATATGCTTTTGGTAGACCAACTAAAATTACAGCTCAAACCTTTATGGGAAAAGAAGGTGTAATCAATATTGAGCGTGAAGCAGATATGAGTGGTAAAATTCATAACAAGGGAGTCTTAATTTTCTCAGGTTATTTGGGCAACAAATATGCTCAAGACATTCCACTTAGTTTAAATGCATCTTTGGCTTTTGAGCAAAGTTATGGTGGTATAGATGGAGATAGTGCAACTGCTGCCGAATTGATTGCAATCTTATCAGCAATATCTGGTTATCCGATCCGACAAGACCTTGCTATCACAGGTTCAATGAATCAAAAAGGTGACATTCAACCTATTGGTGGGGTAAACCAGAAAGTAGAAGGTTTCCATAAAGTTTGTCAAAACAAAAAAGTAACTGGTGAGCAAGGAGTAGTCATACCAGAACAGAACAAAGATAATTTGATGTTAAAAGAAGATGTAATTGATGATATTAAAGATGATAAATTTCATCTCTATGCAGTTAATGATATCGATCAAGCAATAGAAATAATGTTTGATAGACCAGCTGAAGAAGTACATGATAAAGTAAAAGAAGTCATGAAAGAAAAAGCAGAGAAAGCAGTAGAATTTAAAAGCAAAGAGAAAGAAGAATAACTTATAGAAACAGAGGTGTCTCGATTGCGTGTAATAAAAGATGTAGATATTATAAAACCCGATAAAATATTAAATAGCTATGATATTAAATTTTCAGATAAAATTATAGCTATAGAAAAAGAGATTGAAACTAATAGTGAGCATCAAATAATTGACGGTTCTGGTTATTATCTGAGCCCGGGTTTTATAGATCTGCATATGCATGGAAGTTTTGGTATTGATATAATGTCGGCGGGAAAAGAAGACCTAAAAGAAATGGCTGATGGTCTAACAAAAGCAGGCACCACATCAATATTACCAACAGTTATGACTGCAAGTGTTAAGCGTATGGAAAACGCTGTCAAAAATATCCAAAAAGTAATGAAAGAAGAAAACAATATTATTAAGGGGATTAATTTAGAAGGCCCTTTATTAAATCCCACTAAGGCTGGGGCACAAGATAAAAGATACATGAAAGCCTTAAATCTTGAACTTTTTGATAAATATAAGGAAATAATTAAAATTGTGACAGTAGCTCCTGAAGTTGAAGGGGCTACTGCCTTACTAAATAAACTAAATAGTCTAAATATAGTTTCTGCGATGGGACATACTGATGCTAGTTATGAAGAGAGTTTACAAGGTTTTAAAAAAGGAATTTCTTTGGTTACTCATCTTTTTAATGGGATGAAAGGGATTCATCACAGAGAGATTGGAGCAGCGGGAGCTGCTTTGTTAGAAAACATTAGTACAGAAATAATTGTTGATGGTATTCATATATCCCGTCCCATGATAGAAATGATTTTAAGATTGAAAAAAACAGATGATTTAATCTTAATCACGGATGCCCAACCAGCAGCACTATATGAAGGTAAAGAAATCCAATTCAATAATAGAAAAGTAATTTTAAAAGATGGCAGTGCCCGCTTTGAGGATGGAACATTGGCAGGTAGTGTTTTATCTATGCAGAAAGCAGTTAAAAATATGGCTGAATTTACTGATTTAAATATAGAGGAAATAATAAGAATGGCTACCTTAAACCCGGCACGAAAAATTAATATTGATTCAAAAATTGGTAGTATAGAAACGAATAAAAAAGCAGATTTATTATTAATGGACAAAAAGTTAAATATTAAAAATGTATTTAAAGAAGGAAAACAAAAGATTTAAGTTAAATAATTAGGAGTGAACAAATTGATAAAAATTGAAGCAGATTTGCATGTCCACTCTATGTTTAGTGGACATGCCTATTCAACTATAGACGAATTAGCTGAAGAAGCTAGCAATAAAGGACTTAAAATGATTGCCCTTACTGACCACGGTCCTGCTTTACCGGGAGGGACTCATTTTAATTATTTCAACAATTTAAAGGTTCTTCCTGAAAAGATAAAGGGAGTTAGAATATTACGTGGTATTGAGGCTAACATCTTAAATGATGGTTCCCTAGATTTAGCAGAAAGATATTTTAGAGATCTAAATTTTGTGGCATGTGGAATTCATATGAACACCGGTTATACTAACACCAGAGTTAGAGAGCATACAAGAGCTACAATTAATGCTATTAAGAATCCATTGGTTGATATGGTAACTCATCCCATTAATTTATCTAATATGATAGATTTAGAG
>Ga0207714_1002569_pt1 | contig 10874 bp, 10 predicted proteins | sample PonA232FremontCA_2_FD_187270 | JGI IMG/M metagenome (GOLD analysis project Ga0207714, IMG submission 187270) | Marine sediment microbial community from Fremont, CA, USA - Pond A23 Sediment 2 (SPAdes) | ecosystem: Environmental > Aquatic > Marine > Unclassified | place: USA: Fremont, California... | reverse complement strand
TTCTGGACCTATTGCTTAAACAACAAATAGATATGGGTTTGGAAAAATGTGTGAACATAGGATTTAAATATAAACGCTGTTTAGTAAAATTGATAAAAAATAGCAAATCATGGGAGTTAAATATCTTTTTGTAATAAAAAAAGGAATTGGAAAAAACAATTAATTAGGCATAGTCTGTAACTCGGTTACAGCCACTGCAATATCCATGAAAAATCTATGTGCAAGGGTCTCCAACAAGTAGTTGGTGAATGTTATTTTTTTAGTAAATTGGAACAGGCGTCCAAGATGCAAATACTTTTTTTATTCTTATAATTCAGTTTAGAGATGTTGTTTTTTCAATGTCAAGGATGCATTAAATCAAGATTCAAATTTTGTGGTTTGAGATATCCATGTTTCAAGCAAGCAAATTGCCTGTTTCAGCTTGATTTTGTTCATTTATTCGGGTAGATTGGAATTTAAAGCCATCCGGAAATTCTTGATTTTCGGATATGGAAACAGTGAGTTTTCAATTCGGAAAATAAGCGGTTTACGGATGAAACTTCTAAGTATAATTTTGGAATTTTTTTCCAATAATCGGGAGTTGTTCCAAACAAGGAGTGATTATGAAAAAGGCCTTAATAACAGGAGTTACCGGTCAGGACGGGGCTTATCTCTCCGAATTCCTTCTAGGAAAAGGATACGAAGTACACGGGATAAAAAGGAGGTCTTCCCTGTTCAATACAGAGAGGGTCGATCATTTGTACCAAGATCCGCACGATCCGGATCTGAGATTCATTCTCCATTACGGGGACTTGACAGACTCCGCAAATTTGATCCGCATCATTCAGCAAGTACAACCCGACGAAATCTATAATCTGGCAGCACAGTCCCATGTCAAAGTATCTTTCGAGTCCCCGGAATATACCTCGGATTCAGACGCTACCGGGACTTTGCGGATCCTGGAGGCTATCCGGATCCTGGGCCTGGAAGACAAGACCAAATTTTACCAGGCTTCCACCTCGGAACTTTTCGGTCTCGCCCAGGAGTTCCCCCAGACCGAGAAAACTCCGTTTTATCCCAGGTCTCCCTATGCCTGTGCCAAGCTATATGCCTACTGGATAACCGTGAATTACCGGGAGGCTTACAATTTGTTCGCATGTAACGGGATCTTGTTCAATCATGAATCTCCGCTGCGGGGGGAAACCTTTGTTACCAGAAAGATAACCAGGGGGCTGGCTAGAATAGCCCTCGGGCTGCAGGAAAAGCTGTACATCGGGAACCTGGATGCAAAAAGGGATTGGGGGCATGCAAAGGATTTTGTGCGCTCCCAGTGGCTCATACTCCAACAGGAACAACCCGAGGATTTCGTAATAGCGACTGGAGAACAGCATTCGGTCAGGGACTTTATTGTGGAAGCTGCCCGTGAATTGGGAATAGAAATAGAATGGCAGGGTGAGGGAGTAAGCGAAGTAGGGGTGATATCATCGATTTCCGCCTCAAACTGGATGCTCAATGGTAAGGAGGTGAGTTTGAGTCCGGAATTGAAGCCTGGTAAGACAGTGATAGAGATAGATCCGGGATATTTTCGCCCCACGGAAGTACAGAGTTTACTAGGGGATGCGACCAAGGCAAAGAAAAAGCTGGGTTGGCAGCCAGAAATTCCCTTCCGGGATATGGTGCGGGAAATGTTGAATTCCGATCTGGAACTGGCAATGCGGGATCAACTGTGCCTCCGTTCGGGATTTTACGTGTGTGATTTCAACGAATAGTTTAAATTCTTTTTCAATATATTGAATCCGTGACTAGGAAAGTGTGTTTGGAAAATATAAGGGTGTTTAATCATGAATAAACAGGATTTGATTTATATCCCAGGTGGAACCGGGATGGTGGGAAGTGCCATAATAAGGAGTCTGCAAAGGCACGGTTATAATAACCTGGTCTCGAGTTATCACAAACGCAAGCCGGAAAAATCTGATCTGAGATGGGTTGATCTGGATTTGCTGGACCAGTTGCAAGTGGCGGAGTTTTTCCAAGCCGAATCCCCGGATCATGTTTTTCTGGCTGCCGCCAAAGTAGGGGGGATATTTGCCAACCACAATTACAGGGCGGATTTTATTTACCAAAATCTTCAGATTCAGAACAATATTATTCAGTCAAGCTACAAAAACGGGGTCAAAAAGTTGCTTTTCCTGGGATCCAGTTGTATTTATCCCAAGGAATGTCCCCAGCCCATGCAGGAGGAACATCTCTTGACCGGTCCGCTGGAATATACCAACGAGCCCTATGCAATCGCCAAAATTGCAGGCATGAAGATGTGTGAGTCCTACAATCTACAGCACGGCACCAATTTTATCTCGGTGATGCCCACTAACCTTTACGGTCCCAGAGATAATTTCGATCTGGAGACTTCCCACGTACTACCGGCCTTGATCCGGAAAGTCCATCTTGCCAAGTTGGCATCTGAAAATAATCTGCAGGCTATAAACAGGGATGAAAGAATTTTTGGTCCCATTCCGGCAGATTTGAAGAAATCCCTGGGGATTTCCCCTATAGGGCCCCAAGCCCTTGCAAAAAGCATAGACAAGGAGCCGGAGGTGATTATCTGGGGATCCGGAACTCCGATGAGGGAATTCATGTACTCCGATGATATGGCGGATGCTTGTGTTTATCTGATGCAGAATGTGGACTTTCGGGATGTGGTACAAAATCGGAATAAAGGCGATAGCGGGGAATCCGATGATATTGTAAGGAACTGCCATATAAACGTTGGTACTGGTAAGGAGATATCCATTAAGGAGTTGGCGGAAATGGTTAAGGAAGTCGTCGGCTTCCGTGGAAAACTGGTCTTTGATACTTCCATGCCAGACGGTACTCCCAGGAAATTACTGGATGTCTCCAGGCTGAGAGAATTGGGATTCCGGGAGAAGGTAGATTTGGGAAATGGGATAGAGAAGTTGTATAGATGGTATACAGAACAATAGACCCCAACCTGGGTAGTCCCTTGGAAGGGATCTATCCAGGTTTAACTGGGGTTCCAATCTTTTTTCCTTTTAGGGTTGGTGTCTTGATTCACAGGATACACTGGGATTATTTCAAGATACCGCTCTCCATGCCGTGTTTAAATATTTCCTGGATGTGTACAGGGTCCCCAAATACCCTTACCTTGTTCTGGTATTCCTCTTTTTCAAAACAATAGTTTACAGGATATGTTTTAAAGAGCTCTATTAACTTTTGTTTATGTTCCGGAATAAAACCCAGGATCTCTATTATTTCATTTTGCCATTGCGAGCTATCCAGGGAATTGTTGAGAAGTGCAATTACCTGAGCGGACAAGTGCTTTTTACGCTCCAGGTTCAATTTTTCCACATCCAGTTTCCAGACTATGTTCAACAATTCCGGATTCGTGATTAGTTCCCCGGTATCAAGGTCAATCACGACTGCATTGTCCGGTGAGGTAAAAAATATATCTATTTTTTTGCGATTCAGGCGTCTCCAAAATATGGGGTCCTCTCCGTATTCATTCTTGAAATCTTGTATTTTGTTTCTTTGTTTGTTTTTCCTGAATAGGTGCCAATCCCGAATTATTCTGGGTGAAGGTTCGTCCTGCGTTTCCAGGTCCAAGAGACTGAGTTGTTTTTCCAGCGTTCTGTCCTTCTTCATGTTAATCCTCATGTCCTAGCCGGGCACAACGAAGTATGAAAAGGTACTCAACTTGTTGAATAAACAGGCTATTGGTTCTTTTTCTTACTTAAAACCTTAACACCTTAAAACTCTAAAACTTTTTCATGTTAATCCTCATGTCCTAGCCGGCACAACGAAGTATGAAAAGGTACTCAACTTGTTGAATAAACAGGCTATTGGTTCTTTTTCTTACTTAAAACCTTAACACTCTAAAACATAAAACTTTTTCATGTTAATCGTAATCTACTGCGCTGAACCGCATAAGCTTATCCCAGCTGTGTGATGCGGATATGCGTCTGGTAGTCCCTGTTTTGCCCCGCATTACCAGGGAATGGGTCAAAGCCCCGTTGCCAGTGTACGTGACCCCGGAAAGAAAGGTGCCTCCGGATATTCCTGTAGCGGAGAAGAACACCTCTTCACTGTTTACCAGTGTATCAACTGTAAATATCTTGGTAAGATCAGTCCCAATTTGTTCGAGATTTTGCTTTTCCTCATCCTTCTGTGGATCCAGTCGTGCGTACATTTCCCCACCCAGGGCCTTGATAGCGCAGGCGGAAAGTACGCCTTCCGGGGTTCCCCCGGTGCCTATCATCACATCGACTTCGGATTCCGGATCCACGGCCATAAGTGCTCCAGCCACATCTCCGTCTGTATGAAGCTGAATCCTGGCTCCAGCATCCCTGATATCTTGTATGAGATCCTGGTGTCTGGGTTTATCCAGGACAAAGACAACAAGATCGTCTATGTCTTTTCCCAGGGCATGGGCTATTTTATTGAGGTTATCCTTTACTGAAGCATCCAGGTCCACAACATCTCTTGCCTTGGAGGGTACTACCAGTTTTTGCATGTAATAGCTGGGTCCCGGATCGTACATGGTCCCGCTGGGTGCCATTCCCACTACCGAGATCGCGTTTGGCCGTCCGAAGGCCAGGAGTTTGGTCCCCTCCACTGGATCCACTGCCACATCCACGGCAGGACCGCTACCGGTCCCAATCTTTTCACCGTTGTAAAGCATTGGTGCTTTGTCTTTTTCTCCTTCCCCGATAACTATAGTCCCCTGAATATGTACTGCATTGAAACTAAGACGCATCGCATCTACCGCAGCTTGGTCCCCGCTTTTCTTGTCACCTTTTCCCAGCCATCTGGCTGATGCGAGGGCGGCTGCTTCCGTGGTCCTGACTAAATCCAGTGCCAGATTACGTTGCGGTGTTTCCATAGTTCTATCCTCTTGGTTTTTCAGTTGTTTTTCTTCAATGTTTTTGGACCGGCCTTATACCCGGTAATGTGCCTATCTTGTCAGGCTTTCAATCAGATCGATTCTTTTTTGATGCCTGTTTCCATCGAATTCGGTGTTTAGAAAAGCCTCCAGGATACTCTCCGCCAGATCCGGGCCAATTATTCTGGATCCCATGCACAAGATGTTGGAATTATTATGCTTACGGGCCATTCTGGCCATTACTTCGTTTGTGCACAATGCAGCCCGGATGTTGGAAAACCTGTTTGCAGTCATGGACATACCCAGTCCTGTACCGCAAATAAGTATTCCCGGCGAGTTGCTTTCCAATACCCTGTTGCAGACTTTAACTGCGAATTCCGGATAATCACAGCTATCTTCCGAGTTGGTACCCATATCTTCAACAGAGATACCCTGTTTTTGCAGATAAGCCATACATTCCTGTTTCAGGGAAAGACCGGCATGGTCAGAGCCCACTATGATATTGGAACAAATCATTACAGCACCTCGTTTAGCAGCTGCGTTTTAGTTGTGAGTTATATGTAGTAAGTTGCTGAATTTAAAAGTATTAGCTTTTAAAGCCATCTTTGTGAGCTTTTTAGCTTTCAGCTTCTAACTTCAAGCTTCTTCATTTCTTACTTTGAGCTTTGAACTACCGACTTTGAGCTCACTCTTCTTCTTGCTTTCAGCTTTTAGCTTTGAGCTGCTTTACTAAACAACCCATTTCTGTCTCCGTTTACTAATTATGTCGCTGTGCAATTTTTCCAATTCCTTTTCCAGAAATTCTATTTCCTTTTCCAGGAATTCAATTTGATTGTTGCATAATTCTTTCTGGGACTCGATTTCCTGAGTTTCGGTCCCTTTTCTGCTCAGTTGGCCCATTTTTTGATATTCCTTTTCCAAACGCCTTTTCAACTGTTTGATTTCCCATAAACGCAATCCTCGAAGCAAATGCCAATGAATTTCGCTAAAAATTACCCTGATGCCCAGAGTAAAAGCTTCCAAGAAAGATAGTTCCACGTTCTCGTTAACATTTTCGTTCATTGCGGGATTCCTCCTTAACTTTATTATTAATTTTATTGTTGATTTCCAAAATAAAGTGTTTTAGCGGCATTCTTGTTTCAAGGACATGGTTTCGGTGTTTTCAGGCAAATTCAATTCCAGTGACTGAACAGGCCAATTTTGGGTTCTGGATTCCTTGTCTTTTATTGTAATAGTTGATTGGTATTCTTGGTCGATATCCAAAATCAGTCTTTGGGGAATCGCTCGGTTCTTGTCTTGAAAATATTTTTTCAAGGATACCTTCCAATTATAAGGAAGCTTTCCTTTAATTTCTATTGGATAAGCATTTTTGTCAAGTTTTAAGCTATGGATAATGCTGTGGGATTGAAAATAAAATTTCCAGCAATTAGCATTTGTTATATAGTTTGCCTTCGAGTATTTCTTTGGGATGATTTCCTTCCAATAGCCGTTTAATACAAGGGCGAGTTTTTTAAAGGAAAATGGAATAGGAAATCCCAATCTTGCTGTTCCCTGAACAGGATCCGAATGTGTGTATGCGGTATTTTGTCCGGGAAAATAGGCCTTCCATTTATGTTCAGAGATTCGCCAAAGGGCGAATGTAGTTCCAAATCCCGCTTGCATATCTATTCGAAGAGGATAGGAATAGTTCCCCCAAAACGTAAAACTCATTCGCCTGTTTTCTTCCGGAGTGGATATATCCATGCTTCCTTTGCCCAGGAATGCTTTTTCATTGTTTATTTGGTAGGATTGCTTGTTCTTGAACTTTGACCAGATGTTGGAAGCCTTGATGTCTGGTGGGGTAGGCAGGAAATCTGTAGTTTTCCTGGGGCTACATCCGAAAAATAATTGTAACAAAAACAGGGATTGTACAGCGATGAATATGCAGAATAATGATTTTTTGTTGTTCATGGGCAGTCGATCCTGGCCTTGAATCGGGTATGTTTGGCAAATGGAAACCTATTGCAACTTATCAATTTTTTTTCTGACTTCCTGGGAATTTTCCGATTCCAAATCCAGTGCCTTTTTATATCCTTTTATGCTCTGCTCTTTTTTGCCCAACTCCGAAGCTATATCCCCATAATGTTCCCAAATAATCGGATCACTATCCACTTTTTCCAGGGCCTTATTTATTATATTCCAGGCCTTCTCGTAGTTGTCGGACTTGTAATACATCCAAGCCAGCGAATCCAGATAATATCCGTTTTCAGGGTCCAATTCCAAGGCCTTTTCAATAAGGATCTTTGCCCTGTCCAGATTCTTTGTCTCTTCAGTCAGGGTGTAGCCGAGAAAATTCAGGGCCTTGGCGTGCTCTGAATCGATGTTGATAACTTTTTCCATATAGTTGATTGATTTTTCGGTATTATTCAATTGACTTTCCATAACACCCAGTTGAAACAGGAGGTTGGTGTTGTTGTCGTTGAATTCCAATCCTTTTTTCAATATTTGAAGAGCCTTGTCGTATTGCTCCTCTTGTGCGTAATATTCGCTTTTCAAAAGCCAAAATTCTTCCATTTCCGGAAACAATTCTTGTCCCTTTTTAGCTAGTTCACTGGCTTTTTCTTTTTCATTCTGTGCATAGAGGAGCCTGCACTTCAAGATCAGGCTCCTTTTGTACAACTTGGAGTTTTTATCGATAAGATCCAAGTATTCCAGTGCCTTGGAAACGTCGTTGTTCTCTTGGTGAGCTATAATCGCCCGGTATAGGAGGGCCTTTGATGATTTTTTCTCTTTTTGTATTTTGTTTAAAAGGGTTTTGGATTGTTGGAAGAAATTGTTTTGCAAGAACAACCCGCAAGCCTCCAAAAGGAATTCCTGGTTCTCCGGACCTTGTTTGACTATTTGCATAGCCTTTTCAGGATTGTTCAATTTAAGATTGATGTCCACTAGCCTAATCAATATCTTGGGGTTTTCCTCTCCTCTTTTTAGTATTTGTTTATAAGCTTCTTTAGCAGCTACATAGTCTTTTTTCATTTCATGTTGATAGGCAAGCTCGACCCAGGCCTGGATAAATGAAGGATCCTTTTGTGTTGCTGTTTTTAGGTGGTGAATTGCATTTTTCTGGTTGTCCAGGGAGGAATAGGCATTGGCCATGAGGTAATGAGTCTCCGCGGTGTGCTTTTTATCCGGAATGCTTTTCAACAGATCCAAGGCCTTTGCAAATTTGTTGCGCTTCAAGTACAACTTGGCCATCAATCTTTTGAATTCAGGGTCTGGCTTATCCTCCTGAATAAGGTTTTCCAGGTTCAGCATGGCCTCATCATACTTGTCGCGGGACAACAACAGCCTCACTTTTGCCAGATTGAGGTGTTTGTGTTCAGGATATTTATTCAAGGCCTTCTTAATAGCTTTCTGTGCATGGTCTATGTTATTGTTTTGCAGGTGATAATATATTTGATCCATAAACAGCTTGGGATCCGGATCAAATTTTATTGCGTTTTGCAGAGCTTGTAGGGCCTTTTTGTTCTTGCCTTCGTTTACTAGTGTCTGATATTTCAAGTAGTAAAAAGTGGATTTTGCCTTGGGGGTGAGTTTATTACCTGAAATTTCTTTTACCGGAACGATATTCTTATTGGAGGGAAGACATCCTGCAATCAATAATACCGCAAGTATTAGAAAATAGAGTACAAATTTACCGCAATTTAAATATTTATCCATAATTATTCTGAGTAGCAAATCTGCTTCATCCTTCTATAAAGATAATTTCCCAGTTCCAGGCCGATATCTATGAACTCCGGTCCGTATATTTGACCAGTGGGAGTCTTGAAAGTGTCTGATATGGAATTTATGATTTCGAACGCCTTGGGAAAACGCTCCAAAATCATTTGCATTGACCAATCTTGATAATCGCATATTTCCCATAATGTTGTTACGAAATTGTCAGGCCCCCAACGGAATTTGTCCGCGTCGTATAGGGCTCCGCTCAAGAGTTCAAAATTGTAGTCCGGGGCAGGGATATCATTTTTAAAGGCCTCGTGATTTTCAATTGCGAAGCTGATCATTTGTTTGTCGGTGTCCGAGAGAGGAAAATCCTTTAGGATTGTAAAACTCAAGTTTGCTCCTTGAACAGCATGGTCTTCCTCCATTCTGCAAATGTCGTGAAGAAGACCGGCCAGTTGAGCAAGGACGACCAAATGTCTCCCCAATTTCAAATTTGTTTGATACAGTTCAGCGAGTATTATTGCCCCGGATTCAATAGCTACGTTCTTGGAATGTTCTATGCCGTGTCCGAATTCGTCGTACAGGAAAGGAATCACATCTTCGGAACATCTTAATATCAAGGGATGATCAAAAAAAGTTTCCTTGGAATAGGATAGTTCCGGTGCGAAGTAGTCGTAAAAACTAGGTCTGTTTTTTGTACTGAATTCTTTTACTTCGTTCTTGAGTTTATCTAATACATCATTCATAGGTTATCCAGTCGGAAGAAAAGTCCTTAATTTCCTGTGATAAATGTTTTCTCAGTTTTTCTAACAGCCTGGATTCAATTTGTCTAACCCTTTCTCGGGTTATGCCGTATTTATCTCCAATATCTCTCAAAGTTACCGGAGAAGATTCAAGGAGCCTTTTATTCAGAATTTCTTTTTCCTTTTCGTTTAACTGGGGAATTATTGTTTTTAAATGTTTCTGCAGGTTCTCGGATACTTCCTCGCGGGCCAACTTGTTTTCCACACTTTGTTCCAGTGCAGGCAGCATATCCAGTTTTGTGGTGGAACTGTCCTCACCATAAGGGATATCCAAAGAGACATCGTGTTGTCCCATTCTTTGACTCATTTCCACGATTTCTTCTTCTGTGACGTCAAGATTCTTGGAAAGGGTTTCCGCGTTGGGGTCGAAACCCAGATTTTCCAGGCGTTGCCTTTCTTTGCCCAGATTGTAAAATAATTTTCTTTGGGATTGAGTGGTCCCGATTTTAACCATCCGCCAATTATCCATTATAAATTTCAGTATGTAGGCCTTGATCCAGAACGCTGCATAGTATGAAAATTTTATTCCCCTGTCTGGATTGAATTTTTGTACTGCTTTCATAAGGCCGATATTTCCTTCCTGGATAAGTTCCAGTACATTGTTCATCCATTTCTTTTGAAAATCCATAGCAATTTTGACCACTAAACGCAAATGCGAAGTGATAAGACGTAAAGCTGCATCCTTGTCTTCGTTTTCCCTTATCCTTTGAGCCAATTCGAATTCTTCATTTTCCTTTAACGGAGGGAATTTGTTAATTTCCCTTAAATAGTAGTTCAATGCATCCTGCGGAGCAACTTTGTTATCTCCGGCCGGCAGGGGCAGGGACATGGAAGAGGGTAGATTGCTAGCTTTTTCCTGGTTCATGTCGGATAATTCATTATTGGAAACATCCTCCTCTTCGGAAATGTTCTCCTCATCGGATTGTAAGCTGTCTTCATCGTGAGCAGGTTCTTGGGTATAATTCTTTTCTTGGTCTGTCATAAAAATCTTCTTTTAATAAAGTTTGTTGGTTTGTGATAAAATTTTTACAATCAGAATACATCATGATAATTTAAGTATTTAGGCAAGTTTGTAAAGTAGTAAACGAATGCTGGGTATGAAAATTGCCCGAGATATTTTGGTGTGCGTTGATTGCAAACACCGGATCCAAGGTTGTTTTATATAAAGCAATTTTAATTATAACATGTTGGCCTGTTTGTCAATTTGGGGTTTAGACCAAAATTAATTGGATATCTGTAGAAAATTCTGAACTTGTATATAAAATAATATTAATAACTCTATATATTTTTTTCAACAGGTTTTTGCACCAAAATAGAACATGTTTTCCTCGTTATTAAAGATATAAAACAAATCAAACAATTATATTCAGATGCGCTTTTAATTATATCTGGCATCATACTAGTGCTTTGTCACACATAATTTGTCGCTTTTACACTAATGTCATTCCGGCGAAGGCCGGAATCTAGAAAAACAGAAAAAAGACTGGATCCCGGAT
>Ga0207714_1002567_pt1 | contig 10878 bp, 10 predicted proteins | sample PonA232FremontCA_2_FD_187270 | JGI IMG/M metagenome (GOLD analysis project Ga0207714, IMG submission 187270) | Marine sediment microbial community from Fremont, CA, USA - Pond A23 Sediment 2 (SPAdes) | ecosystem: Environmental > Aquatic > Marine > Unclassified | place: USA: Fremont, California... | reverse complement strand
GAAGACGGTCTGCTCAAGGTCATTGTCGACGGCGACGAAAAGCATGTGCGCCGTGTCCAGCAGGGCGATCCGCTGCTACTCATGTCCAATGATCAGGAAGCCATCAAGGACTGGATCAGCCAGGTGTTCCGCGATGCCTCGCGCAAGGACAAGGAAGTCTATTTCGGCCTCAAGCGCGAGTACATGGAATACGACGAAGTCTACAGCACCATCATTACCGATGTGCGCCGCGAGCTGGCCCAGGCAGGGACGCCGCCGCCGTCTTTCATGATCATGCGTCCGTCCAGCCAGCTCATCAAGATGATCACGGATCCGCCGCGCAACGCGCTCTATCCGGCCCAGAACCTGGACGGCGATATCTTCTCGGACATCTCGGCGGCGCTGGGCGGCAGTCTCGCCACCGCCAGCTCCATTATCGAGAGCAAGAACGGCACCATGCTCTTCGAGGCGCCCCACGGCACTGCCCATGACCTGTACATGAAATACCGGGAAACGGACGGCCGGGAAGCACACTTCAATCCTTCGGCACTGATCTATGCGGTCGCCAATGCCCTGGAAACCATCGGCGAACGCGAACACAACGACGCGCTGCAGGCATATGCCCGCGGACTCAAGCAGGCGCTGATCCGTACGGTGGACGATTACATCGTCACCCCGGATCTCAAGGGCAAGACCAATGCCCCCGAGCGGGAAGAAGTGGCGGACATGCAGGCGTTTCTCGATGCCGTGGCGGCGCGCCTACCCGCCTGAGGCGTTGTCCAGCACCGTGCCGAGTGCGTCGAGATAACGTTCGGGGGCTTCGATATGGGGCAGATGCCCCACGCCCTCGAATTCGATCAGACGCGCCTGCGGAATGCGTTCGGCCGCGGCCTGGCCCAGTGCCGGATAATCGCCCAGCTCCCGGGCCAGTTCCGCGTCCACCTGATTCCGGCCGATGGCCGTGCGGTCCCGCAGCCCGATCATCAGCACCGTGGGCACCTCCAGCCGGTCGAATTCATGCACCACGGGCTGGGCCAGCACCATGTCCGCGGTCAGCGCCATGTTCCAGGCAAAACGCTCGCCTTCGCTGCCCTGATATTGCTCCGCGAGCATGCGTGCCCAGGGCTCGTAATCAGCATCCCAGCTGCCGTCATAATAGCTGGCTTTCTGATAGGCCTTGATGCTGTCGTAGTCTTTCTGCAGTTCCGACTGATAGATCTGTCCAATGGCGACATAGGGCACCCCCTGGGCGCGCCAGTCCTCCAGACCGATGGGGTTCAACAGCACCAGCTTGTCCGTGAAGTCCGGATACTGTAGCGCAAAACGCGTGGCCAGCATGCCGCCCATGGAATGCCCCATGACGCGGGCCTGGTCCACGCCCAGCTGATTCAGCATTACCCGGGTATTGGCGGCCAGCTGGGCGAAGCTGTACTGATAGTGCTGCGGCAGCGACGAACGCCCGAAACCAACCTGGTCGGGTACCACCACCCGGTAACCACGCTCCACCAGAAAATCAATGGTCTGATGCCAGTAGGCGCCGTTGAAGTTCTTGCCATGCAACAGCACGAAAGTACCCCTGGATTGCCCGTCCGGCTGGACATCCATATAGGCCATTTCCAGTTCCTGGCGCTGGCTTTGAAAGGTGAAAGTCTTCACCGGGTCAGGATAATCCGCGGAGTCATCGGCAAAGGCCGACAGCGACAGCAGTGAACCCAGTACAATGGCCCCCAAACGCATCATTTTTCCTCCCGCGCCGGATCGGCTTATCTTTGGCTGCAATGCCTTCATGGATGGATCTCATGATGCCTGCGCATGTCCGGAATGACCATAACGGCGTTCACGTGCGGGCAAGCGCAAAGGGCGCCTTTTCAGGCACAATGGCCAACGCAAACAGGGAGCACCAACATGAGTTATCGTGAATCGTTTTTTGCCGGCAGTGTGCCGCATAGCCTGGATCTGTCCGGTGACTGGACCGTCAAGGGCCTGCTGGGTCCGGTGCCGCTGCGTTTTCTGGGCCACACCAAGCAGTTCCGGCCGCTGGAAGGCGGCGTCTTCGAAGGCAACAACCGCTTTCTCGGGCGCATTCGCACGGGCTATTACCACGCCTCCATCGGGCCCAGCCAGCTGGACCCGGACCTGCAGGTGATCAACATCAACTATGACCGTCCGGAGAATCCGCGCATCATGCGCGGGCTCACCGACGAGGTGCGCTTTATCGACGAGCACACCCTGCTCGGCCGGGGCGTCTACAAGGCGAGCGCGAACAGCAAACCCCGGGTGATCTTCTGGTTCACCGTTTCGCGCTGAGGCCGCATCCCGGGCCCGGAAACATTACTCGAAAAAAAGCCCCGGTCATGCCGTTGGTCGGCATTCCGGGGCTTTCCGCATGAAAGATCATGCCTGCGGTGCCCGGCGGGCACCGCCGGCCGGTCTTACACGTCGGTCAGACGCAGATAGGAACGCTGCTCATCCCAGCCCTGCGGAAAGAGTTTTTCCGCTTCCTCGTTGGTCACGCTCGGCGGGATGATCACCTTGCCGCCGGGTTGCCAGTCCGCGGGCGTGGCCACGCCCTTGGCGTCCACGGTCTGCAACGCGTCGAGCACACGCAGGATCTCGTCGAAGTTGCGCCCCACCTGCATGGGATAGGTCATGGTCAGCCGGATCTTGTTGTTCGGGTCGATGATGAACACCGAACGCACGGCGGCCGTGCTGCTCTCGCCCGGATGGATCATTTCATACTGCTTGGCGATCTCGGTATCCGCATCCGCAACAATGGGGAACTCCAGGTTGGTGTTCTGGGTGTCATTCACATCCAGAATCCACTTGTTGTGCTCGTCCACCGAATCCGTGGACAGGCCCAGCGGCTTCACATTGCGCTTTTCGAACTCCTGCGCGAGTTGCGAGGTGCGCCCCATTTCCGTGGTGCAAACGGGGGTGAAATCCGCGGGATGACTGAAGAAAAAGCACCAGGAATCTCCGATCCAGTCGTGAAAACTGATCTTGCCCTGGGTGGTTTCCACTTCAAAGTTGGGGGCTGTATCGCCCAGTTTCAGTGACATATTCCTTCTCCTTGTCGGTTCGGCCTCGGGCCGGTTGTGTATACCAAGATCACACTAGCAGCCGGGCTCTCCCGGCGTAAGTGCATGACGATCCAATATTCCTATAGAGTCTATAGATAGTTCTTTCCGAAATATGCGTCTGCGGCGCCCGTCGCGCTCGGACCGCCCGGTACCGGCTACTCCTGAGCCGCCTCCACCCCGTCAGCACAAACCGGACAGGCCGGATCCCGGCTGAAGCCGGCGCTGCGCCATGCCAGCGCGGTGCCGTCAAAGCGGTGCAGTGTCTGCGCCACCGGTTGCCCGATCAGCAAATAGAGCGCCAGCAGCGCCTGAAAGCTGGCTACATGCCCCACCACCGGACCCAGGATGCCGGATTCGGCACAGCGTTCATCGCCGCCTTCGCTGTCGCCATAAAGGCAGGCATAACAGGCGCTGTCACTCTGACGGCGGTCGAAGGCCGCGAGCTGACCTTCGCGGCGAATGGCCGCGCCCGAGACGAAGGGGGTGTCCGCGCGCACACAGGCGTGATTGATGGCGCGGCGGGCGGCGAAGTTGTCCGTACAGTCCAGCACCAGCTCCGTTTCCGGCAGTAATGCATCCAGCACGTCTTCATCCGCACTTTCTTCACGCACAGAGCACTGGACTTCCGGATTCAGGTCAGAGAGCTGTTCCGCCAGGGCCCGGGCCTTGGGCCGGCCCAGATCCGCCTGCCGGAAGGCGATCTGACGGTGCAGGTTGTGTACTTCCACCTGGTCCGGGTCCATCAGGGTGAGTGAGCCCACACCCGCGCCGGCGAGATAGAGCGCGGCCGGGCAGCCCAGTCCGCCGGCGCCCACGACCAGTACTCGGGCGTGCGTCAGCGCCTGCTGGCTGTCCAGATCGAAGCCGGGCACCAGCAGCTGCCGGCTGTAGCGCAGAATCTTATCATCACTGAAACCGGTTTCGGCCATGGGTCACGCGCTCCTGCCCGGCCAGATCGCGCCGGGTTGCGATGTCGGTGAGTCCGGCCTGCTCCATTAAAGCACGCACCGCCGCGCCCTGATCATGGCCGTGCTCCAGCGCCAGCCAACCGCCCGGCGCCAGCCGTTCGGGAGCAATGCCGATGATGGCGCGGATGGCGTCCAGTCCGTCCGCGCCGGCAGCCAGCGCCGTTCGGGGTTCATGGCGCACGTCACCGCTGTCCAGATGGGGATCCGCGTCGGGCACATAGGGGGGATTGCTCACCACCGCGTCCAGCGGACCGTCCACCTCGTCGAACCAGTCCGAGCCCTGCACGAGCACATTGCGCGCCGCCAGCCGGCGGGCGTTTTCCCGGGCCAGGTCCAGCACCGGTTCCTCGATGTCGGTGACAATGACCCGCCAGCCCGGCCGCGCCAGCGCCAGGCTGATGCCCACGGCGCCACAACCGGTGCCCAGATCCGCCACCGTGATCTGCTGGTGCGCAAACATTTCCAGTGTTACCTCCACCAGCAGTTCGGTGTCGGGACGCGGGATCAGAGTATCCGGTGTTACCCGGAAACGATGATCAAAGAATTCGCGCATCCCCAACAGATAGGCCACGGGCACGCCCCGCGCACGTTCAGCCACCAGCTCCCGGAAGCGCTGCTCATCCGCGGTTTCGGGTTCATATTCGGGCCAGGTGTAGAGCCAGGCGCGGTTGCAGGTCAGCACCCGCGCGAGCAGCAGTTCCGCGTCCAGCCGCGCAGTGTCGGAGACCGCGGCCAGGTCCTCGCCGGCGGCGCGCAATAGATCATCCACCCGTGCCATGCGAATTCCTTGTCGTGTCGTTATTCAGATATTCGTATTGGGAATCCCTGGTCCATCCATGCGTGCGATTTGCCTTGTCATTTTTCGTCTGGAGTTTGTGTTCTGGCCCATGGATGCAGACAGTTTCAGAGCCTTCAGCAAGTGCCAGGACAAGGCACGTTCCGCCGCCCCTACTGGACGCTAGGGGCAAGGAACGCAACGCCGAGCCAGGCGAAAAAGGGCATGGCCCGAAGGGTTTCGCTCAAAATCACAACCAATTTACTCCGTGGCCTGATCGGAATCCAGAACGCTCAAGCACAGGAACCACCTCTGGGAACCGTATTTTGTGCGAAACAAATCGTACGCATGGATGGATCAGGGGTTCCCTGCCAGCTCCGCCAGTTTGCGGGCCTGATCCTCGGCCACCAGGGCATCCACTACATCATCCAGATTCCCGGCGACAATGTCATTGAGTTTGTACAGGGTCAGATTGATGCGGTGGTCGGTGAGCCGGCCCTGGGGGAAGTTATAGGTGCGGATACGTTCGGAACGGTCCCCCGAGCCCACCTGGGATTTGCGCTCGGCCGCCTGCTCGCGTTCCTGCTCCTGCCGGCGCATGTCCATGAGCCGCGCCTGGAGCAGCGACAGGGCCTTGTCCTTGTTCTTGTGCTGACTACGCCCGTCCTGGCATTCCACCACCACACCCGTGGGGAGATGGGTAACGCGCACGGCCGAATCCGTGGTGTTTACATGCTGGCCGCCGGCGCCGGAGGCGCGGAAAGTGTCGATGCGCAGGTCCTCGTTGCGCAGGGTCTCCTCCTCGATGCCTTCCGCCTCGGGCATGACCGCCACGGTGCATGCGGAAGTGTGAATCCGGCCCTGGGATTCGGTGGCGGGCACACGCTGGACCCGGTGCACGCCGGATTCGAACTTGAGCTTGGAGAAAACGCCGTCGCCAACCACACGGACAATGATTTCCTTGTAGCCGCCCTGCTCACCCTCGCTGGTCTGAACGACTTCCACGCGCCAGCCCTGCTGTTCGGCGTAGCGGCTGTACATGCGGTAAAGATCCCCGGCGAACAGCGCCGCCTCGTCGCCGCCGGTACCGGCCCGGATTTCCAGATAGACGCTGGCTCGATCCCGGGGATCTTTCGGCAGCATGAGCCGCTGCAGTTCGTCCTCGAGTTCCGCCAGGCGCTGCTCGCAGGCCTCGACTTCCTCGCGTCCCATTGCGCGCATGGCCTCGTCACTGTCTTCCACCATGGCGCGGGCAGCTTCCAGATCCCGGCGGGTGCGGCAATAGCGTTCATAGCAACCCACCACATCCTCGAGCTCGGCGAACTCGCGCGAGAGATCACGAAACCGGTTCTGATCGCCGATCACATCCGGGTCGGAAAGCAGATGCCCGACTTCCTCGTGGCGTTCGGCCACGCGATCCAGCTTGTCCTCCAGGCTTTTCTGCATGGCTTCAGTCGTTGTCCTCGTTGTCGTTTTCGCCCAGCAAAAGCTCGCGCGCCAGCTCCAGCGCTTCCTGCCGGTCCTCGGCGGCCAGCCGGCGCAGCTGAACACTGGGCTGATGCAGGATCTTGTTGATCAGATTGTGCCGAAAGCGGCTGATCACCTCCTCGGCGTCGTCGCCCTTGTTGAGTTGGCGCAAGGCCCGTTCGAGTTCCGCGTCCCCCAGGGCCATGACCTGTTCGCGGTAGCCGCGCAGGGTCTCCACGGCCTGACGCTCGCGGGTCTCGCGTTCGATATCCTTCAGGGCCCGGTCGATCAGCTGTTCCGCCGCGGCCGCCGCCTGGCGGCGCTGGCGGATGTTTTCCTCAATGGCCTCATGGAGATCGTCCACGGTGTAGAGATAGACGTCGTCCCATTCGCCCACTTCCGGCGCGATATCGCGCGGCACGGCGATATCCACCATGAACATGGGCCGATGCCGGCGTTGCTTGAGCGCGCGCTGAACCATGGTCTTGTCGAGCAGGGCCTCGGGACTGCCCGTGGACGAGATCAGGATGTCGGCGTTGGGCAGCCATTGCGGCAGCTCGTCCAGGGTAATGGCGCGACCGCTCACTTCCGAGGCCAGCTCCTGCGCGCGCTCACGCGTGCGGTTGGCGATAACCAGCTCGCGCACGCCCAGGTCCCGCAAATGACGAGCCGCCAGATCAATGGTCTCGCCCGCGCCGATCAGCAGGGCGTGGCTCTTGTTCAGATCGGCAAAGATATGGCGCGCAAAGGACACGGCCGCATAGGCGACGGATACCGCATGGGCACCGATGTCGGTCTCGGTACGGATGCGCTTGGCCACGGAGAAAACCTGCTCGAAATAGCCGGCCAGCTCGCGCCCCAGCGTACCTGTTTCTTCGGCGCGGGCGTACGCGTCGCGCATCTGCCCGAGCACCTGGGGCTCGCCCAGGACCATGGAATCCAGCCCGCCGGCCACGCGCATCATGTGATGCAGCGCGTGCTGATCGTAATAACTGTACCAGTGACGACGCAGATCCTCGGGATCGAGGTGATGCCAGTGCGCCAGCCAGGCCGGCAGATCCGGCGTATCTTCCACCAGGCAATAACACTCGGTGCGGTTGCAGGTGGACAGCAGCACCGCCTGGGTTACGCCGGGCACCTCCACCAGCGAATACAGCGCGGCGGCGAGACCCTCGGAGGCGAAGGTGATGCGTTCCCGAAAATCGAGCTCCGCGGTCTTGTGGTTCACACCCGCCGCCAGTAAATGCATGTCGCCGCCACCTGCGCAAGTCGGGCGCATTTTGCGTTAAAGATGCCCGTAAAACAATGTCATAACCCGGCTGTGCCGGTGGGCACGGCGGCCCGCCTGTGCCATCATAACGGCTCATTTTGAACGGACATGGACCCGCATGAGCCATCCCTTGCGCCTCGGCCCGATTGTCGCCTTCACGCTCTGGTTGCTGGCCGGCTGCGCCCATCAACCCGACGCCCCGTCGGAACCCGAGGCCCGGATTCCGTACCAGGCACCGCTGCCGATCAAGGACAAGCCGGGCATGCTGGGGGACCTGCTGGTGGCGGAACTGGCCGCCCAGCGCGACGCCCTCCAGGTTACCCTGGCCTATTACAGCCGAGTGGGCATGGCCACCAATGATCCACGCGTGCTGGAACAGGCCGCGCGTCTGGCCGCCTATCTGCACGAACACCAACAGGCACGGCAGCTATCCGAGCGCTGGCTGCGCCAGGAGCCGGACAACAAGCGCGCACGGGAAATTGCCGCTCTGGCGTCCATCAGCCTGGGCGAGCCCAAACGGGCGGCGCTGCACATCGACCGATTGCTCGCCCGGGATCCGGACACCGCTCTGTCGGACCTGGTAGAGCAGGCCCGCCAGCTCAACACCGACACCAGTGAACCCCTGCTGGAAGCACTCAGCAGCCTGGTGGAGCAATACCCGGACCAGGCACCGCTGTGGTATGCACGCGCGTTGCACCGGCACAAACAGAACCAGCCGGAGCAGGCCCTGCAAGCCAGTGAAGAAGCGTTGTCCATTAATCCGGATCATCGACAGGCGCTCATGCTCAAGGGCCGCCTGCTGGGCAAGCTGGGGCGCAACCGGGACGCGCGCAAGCATTTCGCCCGCCTGGCAAAACGCTTTCCGGACGTGCCACGGGTGCGCATGCAGTATGCGCGTCAGCTGATCAACACCGGAAGGATCGACGACGCCCGCAAACAGGTGGAGCTGCTCGCGGAACGGTTTCCGCAATCAGCCCAGCCGCGCGTGTCCGTGGGACTGTACGCGCTGGAACAGGGCGAATACGGCCTCGCCCGCGACACCCTCACGCAAATACGCGACGAGGGCTACCGCACCGACGACATGCACCTTTATCTCGCGCGGGTGGAAAAGCAAAGCGGCCATCCGGACCAGGCCATTCAGCATTACCTGGCCATCAGCGGCGGCGAAAACCGGCTGCGGGGCCGGGTTCAGGCCGCACGGTTGATGTACAGGCACGGGCGCGGCGACGAGGGCGCGAAGCTGCTGGAACAACTGCGCGGCCAGCACCCGGACCGGGCACCGTCGCTCTATGCGTCCCAGGCGGAAATCCTGCGCCAGGTGGACCGCAGCCCCGACGCCATGGAGCTGCTCAACCAGGCCATTGCCGAGTTGCCCAATGAACGCGAGCTGCTCTATGCGCGCGCCATGATCGCCGAGAAACTGGGCGAAACCGGCCAGGCGGAAGCGGATCTGCGCCGGGTACTGGAAATGAAGCCCGGCGACGCCGTGGCGCTGAACGCGCTGGGCTATACGCTGGCGGATCACAACAAGCGGCTGGATGAGGCAGAGGGCTACATCGACCGGGCGCTGGAACAACAACCGGACAATCCGGCCTTTCTCGACAGCAAGGGCTGGGTGCTCTACCGCAAGGGACGGCAAGAAGAAGCGCTCGAATGGCTGCGCCGCGCCTGGGATCAGTTCAAGGACCCGGAAGTGGCCGCGCACTACGGTGAAGTGCTCTGGGCACTGGATCAACGGGACAAGGCCCGCGACATCTGGCAGCGCGGGCTGGACGAAAACCCGGCCAACAACGACAAGATCCGCGAAACCATGCAGCGGCTGACCGGCGAGACGTCATGACGACTGTGTCGCGCCTGACGGCACTCGCCCTGATGCTCGCCCTTGCCGCCTGCCAGACCCTGCAACGGGATCTGGGCCGGGACAGCCGGCAGGCGCTGGCCAGCTGGAGCCTGGAAGGCCGGCTGGGCTACCGCAGCGGCAACGACGGCGGCAGCGCCAGTTTCCACTGGGTCCAGAAGAACCCGGACGCCGGGCGCATTCATTTCTCCGGCCCCATGGGCTTCGGCAGCGCGCGGCTGGAATGGAGCCCGGAGCGTGCCCGGCTGGAACACGGCGGCGACACCGTCAGCGCGCAGTCACCGTCCATGCTGGCCTGGCGGCTCACCGGACTGATCCTGCCCGTGGAACAGCTGCGCTACTGGGTGCGCGGACTCGCCGCCCCACAACCGGCGGCCACGCGGCGCAAGGAAAACGACGGTCGCCTGAGCCAATTGCGTCAGGCCGGCTGGCAGCTCACCTTTGACCGCTACCAGAACGTGACCGGACTGCAGCTGCCCCATCGCATCAAGGCCGAGCAAGGCGATCAGCGCTTCACGCTGCTGATCCAGTCCTGGCAGCCCGTGCCATGAACACGCTGACGATACCCGCGCCCGCCAAGCTCAACCTCTTCCTGCATATCATCGGCCGCCGTGGCGACGGCTACCATGAACTCCAGACCGTCTTTGCCCTGCTCGATCACGGCGATCAACTGCATATCAGCGCGGCGGACGAACTCCGTCTGGATGTGGACGACGACACGCCCGCCGGCGAGGACAATCTGGTGTGGCGCGCCGCCCGGCTATTGCAGCGCCACACGGGCACCGTAGCGGGCGCCGCCCTGCGTCTGGACAAACGTCTGCCCGCCGGTGGTGGACTGGGCGGCGGCTCCTCGGATGCCGCCAGCACCCTGCTGGGCCTGAACCACTTCTGGGGCCTGAATCTGGGCCTGGACAGCCTGGCGAAACTGGGGCTGGAACTGGGCGCGGACGTCCCCGTCTTTGTCCGGGGCCATAGCGCCTGGGCAGAGGGCGTGGGCGAGCAGCTCACGCCAGTGGAGCTACCCGACGCCTGGTATCTGGTGGTGCACCCCGGGGTCACGGTGGCCACCGGCGCCGTTTTCAACGACCCGCAATTGACAAGGCAATATCCGAAAAGTACATTATCGACCTTTCTCGGGGACGGTCCGGATCGCTTTGAAAATCATTGCGAACCCGTGGCACGGCGCTTGTTTCCCGCCATCGGCGAAGCGCTCGATCTGCTCCGGGAAAAAGCCGGCAACAGCCGGCTTACGGGTACCGGCGCCTGTGTCTTTGCCCGGGTGCCCGACGAGGCGAACGGCAAAAGCATTCTCGCGAACCTGCCGTCCGCCTGGAGCGGTTTTGTCGCGCGCGGCATCAACCGTTCACCCGCGCTGGAGGCGATCGGCTTCAGCGCCTGACAAGTCGTTCCCGACACCGGTTTTCGTTGATTGGGGTGTGGCCAAGTGGTAAGGCAACGGGTTTTGATCCCGTCATGCGCAG
>Ga0207714_1002566_pt1 | contig 10883 bp, 12 predicted proteins | sample PonA232FremontCA_2_FD_187270 | JGI IMG/M metagenome (GOLD analysis project Ga0207714, IMG submission 187270) | Marine sediment microbial community from Fremont, CA, USA - Pond A23 Sediment 2 (SPAdes) | ecosystem: Environmental > Aquatic > Marine > Unclassified | place: USA: Fremont, California... | reverse complement strand
GGTCGCCGACCCACGCGTCGACGCGCGGGAGCAGGACGGCCCGGACCGTGGCCGCGACCCGCTCGACGCCCGGTATCGGGACGTGGCGCGCGCCCTCGCCGGTGAGGTAGGTGACCCCGACGGCGGCGACGGCGACCCCCGCGCCGATGCCGGTCACGGCGTGAATCTCGGTCGCTACGAGGGTCACGTCCCGGAGGCCGACGAAGACGAGTTGCCCCGCGAGACCGAACAGCCCGCCGAGCAGAGTGTAACTGGCCGTCCGTCCGAGGTTGAACAGCGCGTGCTGGCGGACCGCCCGGAGCGTGAGCGCGTCGTCGCGGGCCCCTTGGTCCATTCTGGCGGCGTAGGTCGCGACCAGCGGCCCGCACATCCCGATGCAGTGTGCGCCCCCGAGCAGGCCCACGAGCGCCAGTACCGGGAGGCCGAGCGTTTCGGTTCCGAGGAGAGGGTTGGCTGGTGTGCATGAGGTCATCGGTCAACTGGTCGCTTCGACGACCGTCTCGACGTCCGAGAGGACGCGTTCGTGGTCCGGTTGGTCGGTCCGATACGCGCGTTCGACGACGCCGTCCGGGTTCCGGAGGAACGTCAGCGAGAGGTGGCGGAAGTCGTAGCCCGGCAGTCGCTCGGACTCGCCCGCGCCGACGCGGTCGAAGTTGATGCCGAGTTCGTCGGCGACGACCTCCTTCGCGCGGTCCGCCGACTCCGGGCGCAAGAATCGCCAGTTCCCCGCCTCCATGTCGACGTTCATCCGCTGGCCGTAGTTCCGGAGCGTCTCGGCGTCGTCGCGCTCGGGGTCGAACGTGATCGCCAGAAACGTCACCTCGTCGTCGATGTTCCGGTCGACGGTTCCGTGCTGGACGCCCGCCAACTGCCCGATGAGGCGCACGCACTCGACGGGACAGGTGGCGAAGAAGGCGGTCACGACCAGCGTCGTCTCGACGGCGTCGCTGTCGACCACCTCACCGGCCAGCGGGTCCGGCACGCTGAACGCCGGCAGCGGCTCCCCGTGGGCGGGGTACGGGAGCTCGCCGCTGTCGTACTGCCGGTCGTCCGGCGGGTCGAGGACCGTCTCGCTCGCGCCCCCGTCGTCTCCGAAGACCGAGGTGAGACAGCCGGCGCTCGCCGTGGCAGTGGCGAGTCCGGCCGCGAGGTAGGTTCGTCGATCCATCGGTCGATGCTTGTGAACTCGGGAAAGTAAGCAATCTGGTGCACCTCTCGAAAACTTCCGACAGCTGCACCAGACCGCCTATTATCGCCGCCCGACGACGGCTCAACATGGACCTTCGAAACGCCACCGTGAATCGACGACGACTGCTCACGCTGCTCGGAGCCAGTTCCGCGACCGCCGTTGCGGGCTGTCTCGGCGGCGGGGGCGACGACGAGCAACCGACCGCGACGGCGAGCGACGCCGTCCCCGACCAGTACCGAACCGCGACGGGTCTGAACGGCGAGCAGCGCGACCCCGACGCGCTCTCGGCCAAGAGTGACGTGAACTACCAGTCCGAACCGAACGCCGGGCAGACGTGTTCGGGCTGTGCGTTCTACGTCCCGGACAAGAACGGCGACGGGGTCGGTGCCTGCACCATCGTCGAGGGAACCGTCGAGCCGAACGGCTACTGCGTGAGTTACCTCCCGCACGAGGGCGACGACAGCGACGCGAGGTCGCCCGTCGACGTCCCCGAGGACGCCGAGTGTGCGGTCTGTGAGATGACGGCCGCCAACTTCCCCGAGTGGAACGCCCAAGCGGTCCACGAAGACGACACCCGAGCGTTCTTCTGTACGGCGGGCTGTGCGGTGACCTACGACGCAGTCACCGGGCAGTTCGCGGACACGGACGCCGACCTCGCGGGGCTCTGGGTCAGGGACTTCGACAGTCGCGAGTTGGTCGACGGAACGAGCGCACACTACGCGCTCGAAACCGACTCCGACCGCGTCGACGACCCGATGAAGCTGAACCCGGCACCGTTCGCCGCCCGGGAAGACGCCGTCGCGTACGTCGAGGAAGTCGAGCATCTCGCGGAGGAAGACGTCGTCGAACGGTCCGCGTTCGACCGCGACGTGGCCGAGCAGTACCGGGGACAACTGTTGGAGTGACGGGAGTCCACCGACAGGCCCACCGCTTCAGCGGCGGGTAGCTGACTCGCCGAACGTGTCGTCGATGAGGCGCGTGAAGCGGTCGACGAGGCGGTCCGAGAGCGAGGGCGCGACCTCGTCGAGCAGGCGGCGGGTCTCCTCGGGTCGCGTCAGTTTGACGTGGCTCCGGCCGTGTCGGTCGTAACACTTCTCGGCGACGTCGGCTTCGACGAGCGTGGAGACGTGCCACGAGATCGTGCTCCGCGCCACGTCGAGTTCCCCCGCCAGTTCGGCGGCCGAGGGTTCCGGGTCTTCGAGCGCGACGACGATGATTCCCCGAGCGGTTTCGCGCCGGAGGAGAGCGATAGTTCGTTGCTCCCACGAGTCGTACCCCTGCGGGAAGTAGTGCGTTCGGTCGCGAAGCTCAACGACGTCGAGACGTCCCGCTCGACGGAGGCGACGGAGGTGGTACTGGGCTTGCCCGGTGGCGATGTCGAGGTCGCGGACGAGTTCGTTGAAGTGGACGCCCGGATGGGATTCGATGTGTCCGTGGACCGTCCGTCTCACGTCGCTCATGATATCGTGGGTTGACCGTCGTCGGGGTAAAGACGCTCGCCGGTTCCCAGTCGCTGAGAACTGCGTTCTCACCCCGGCCGCGAGGGCGGTCCGCTGCGATACAGCGCGTACAGGACCAGCGTGGCGACCGCGAAGTCCGATCCGTGTTCGACGAGATGATGGACCGGCATCGGAACGAATCCCAGAAGCGTTCCGAACCCGACGAGCGACCGACAGACGAGTACGCCGAGCGCGATTGTCACCAGAAAGTAAACTCTCGTCCGCCGCCGCCGGTAGCCGACCAGTCCGATCAGAAACAGCGTCGCGGTCCCGAGCGTTGCGAGAACGAGAACGACGACCAGCATCGACGCTTCGGTCCCACTTACCCAGTCGGCGACGAGCGGGAACATGACTGGTTGGACGGACACACTCGAAGCGTGAGTGTGTTACGGGTTCCAGTGCCCTCCGAGCCCCGACGCCCTGCGAGACGACCCGAAGCCGTCCCCGAACGCCAACCGTTCCGCCGAGAAAGCCGTGACGAACCCGCCGTCGAGCGAAGTGGACACACGAACGGTTCGAGACGGCGTGACGAAGATTTATAAGATATCGTACGTAACATCTCCTTAAATGAGTGGAGAGAGCATGAGAATCGCGCCGGTCTCGGAAGGCGACCGAAGTGGGGCGTTGGCCTACTTCCGGTCTCACCTCCGAAGGCTCAAAAGTGAGGGCTGTAACCTCCTCCTCGCCGGCGAACCGTCCCGAGAAGTGTTCACGCGAGCGAGCGAGACGCTGTTGGGAGACTCCGACATCCGGCGATGGCGAGTGTTCGCGCTCACGGACGCCGACCCGGAGAGCGTCTACGACCGGCTCCCCGCCGCCTCGGTCGCGCCCCGTCCGCCAGCCGAGACCACGCGCGTCGTCAACCACGCGACCCCGCCTCGACCGATAACCGCCGCCGCAGACGGCCCGGAGGCGACGCTCCCGGAGGTTACGGTCGGCGACGCGAACCTCGCCGGACTCCGGACGCAGCTCTGTGAGACCATCGCCGACTTGGGCGCTCGAAGCTGCCACCCCTCGGAGCTTCGAGTCGCAGTCGATTCGCTCGCGCCGCTACTCGCCCACTACGAGTTCGACGTAGTCCGGCGATTCCTCAGACTGGTCGGCAACCGCGTTCGCGAACACGACGGGATGGCCCACTACGTCCTCCCGGACGCGTACGACAGCGACCGGTGTCAGCGACTCGCGGGCGAGTTCGACGCGGTGGTAGAACTCCGGACCGTCGCGGGCGACCACGACGCCGAAGCGCGGTGGCACCTCCGCGAGCCGGACGTGACGACGCCGTGGGTACCGCTTTGAGGTCGTCCCACGGTTACGTCCGCGAGGGTTCCCACACCGCCAGTGTTCAGATACGCAACGACGATTGAGAACGGCGTCTCGAACGCCCTCGCCGCGCTCGCCGAGGGCTTTCGAGGCTGTAAGTGTGGTTTTGCTGTTGTCCGAGGGCGTGCCGAACCCTTACCTGCCGCCCGCGAGTAGGCCACGCCGATGAAGCAGTTCCCGCCGATTCCGCCGGTCGAGGACGCCCCGGCGCTGTTCGAGTCGGGCCACCTCTGGATTCAGGAGGACGTCGACGGCGCGACCCTCCGGTTTCGACTGCGCGAGTCCGGGCTGTTCGAGTTCGGCGACGCCGACCGAACGTTCGAGGCCGACGAGGTCCCCGTCTCCTATCGCCACGCGGTCCGGCACGTCCGCGAGCGCGTCGACCGCGCGGCGCTCCGAGAGGCAGTCGACGACGTGGAATCGGTCGTGTTCGTCGGCGTGGCGACCCACCGCCACGCGGTCGACTACGACTGGGACCGACTGCCCTCCGTCCTCGGAGTCGACGTCTGGAACGCCGCCGAGGAGCGGTTCCTGCCGCCCGACGCGGTCGAGCAGGTGTACGACCGGCTCGGGCTCGACGCCGTGAACGCCTTCGACAAGGAGGTCCGGGCGGTCGACTTCGACCCCGAGTCGTACGAGGTCCCGGCGTCGGCGTGGTACGACGGCCCGGCGGCGGGCGTCGTCCTCCGGAACAAGACCGGCGGCCGCGCGAAACTGCGTCGACCCGAGGTCCGCGAGGCCGACGAGTCGGTCCCGGCCGACGCGACTGCCGAACAACTCGCCGAGGAGCACGTCACCGACCGCCGGGTCGAGTCGGTCGCCCGCGAACTGGAAGGCGACGAGCGCCGCGTCACGGTCGAGAGCGCGGCCGACCGCATCGTCGAGCGGCTCGCGCGCGAGGAACACGCCCGGCTGTTCGGCGGCGACCGGACGGTCGACCCCGCCGCGTTCCGGTCGGCGGTCGCCGCCCGGACCAGCCGACTGCTCGACGCCTAGAGGCCGAGCGCCCGCCGGAGCCGCGCGAGCGGGCCGTCGCCGCCGGGCGTCGGGAGCTGGCGGGCCAGCGCGTCGAGTTCGTCGTCGCCGAACCGGTCGTCGTGGCGGGCCTCCCGGAGCCACGCCGCCCACTCCTCGGGCGCGAGCGTGCCCCGCGACTCGGGACCCCACTGGTCGGCCAGCGCCTCGCGGTCGCGGAACGGGACGTCCATCTCGCCGCCGCCCCAGTAGAGCGGCGAGAGAACGAACTCGTAGTCGTCCTCGCCGACCCCTTCGGCGGCGGCCGGGGACTCGCCGTCGGGAAACTGGACCCGATACGGGTAGTTCTCGTAGCAGAACACGTCCTCGGGCGTGACGGTCTCGCCGTTCGGGAGTTCGAGTTCGCGAGTCATTCGGTCGGTGGCGGATACGGGCCGGAGCGGTTTGAGCGTTGGTCCGGAACCACGGGTGGTACTCAGATGAGTCGGGTCGAGTAGTGATGCGTCCTCGAACGCCCTCGACCCGCTCTTCGACTCTAACACTGGAACCGCGACCATAGCCTCGAAAGCCCTCGACGCGCTCGCGGTCGCTCAGCGACATATCTCGGCCTCTCCGCGCTGGAAGACGGTCCTGCTCGTCTGCGACTGCGCGGGCGTGCGACTTCCACGCCTCGCCTCACTTCGTTCGGCGAGACACCGCCCGGCCGAGATAGGGGTCGCTGAGGCGACTGAACTGTACGCGACCGCGCCTCGCCCTTTCAGTCCACCGAGGTCGACCGCACCGCACCGCGACAGCGGGCCTCACGCCTCCCCAGCCTCGGGGCGCACGAGAGCGCCCCTCCACCGGCAGACGGTCCTGCTCGTCTTCGACTGTCGTCCGAGAGCGTCGCTCTCGTGATGACGAAAATCTTCGATTTTCGAACCACGCGGGCTGCGACTGCCCAGCCTTCGGTCGCAGTCGCTCCCGAAGACCTCGCGCGCTTTGGCGCGGCACGGAGGCCGCGCCAGCACGCGCCAATCGTGGAAACTCAAGTCAGCGCGCGCCGACGCTTCCAGACCTACCCGTGCAGTCTCTCGTGCCCGTCGTCACGTCACGAAATGTCCGAACGTTCCGGACCCAGCGACTGTCCGGGTTGGCGCGCAAAAAAGGGAAGACGGCGAACCGAACGGACGAGTTACTGGTACTCGGTGATGGTCACGTCGAAGCTACCCGACCCGCTGTAGGAGTCGACGTCGATCTGGAGCGGCGTCGACGTGTCGGGGTTGTCGATGGTGATGGTCTCTTGGCTGTTCGGGGTGACCGAGCGGTAGTCGTAGTTGTCCGGCGTGGCGGGCGTCGTGGTGCCCTCGTTGATGAAGAGGTCGAAGTCGCCGGAAGTGGGACCGTCGAGTTCGACGACGATCTGGCTCGGACTGCTGTACTCCCAGTTCCACGTGTAGTCGGCGTAGTCCCAGTAGCCCGACAGCGAACCGCTGATGGTCTCGGAGGTGGAGTCGCCCGGCGGGTCTTCCGGCGGGTCCTCGGGGTCCTCGGGGTCGTCGCCGCCACCGTTGCCGGGGTCGGTAGTGACCGCGTTGAGGGCGTTGACCTGTCCGCTGCCCTGCTCGGCGTCCGAGAGGCCGATGTCGGTCGCGGTGTTCTTGAGGTGGCTCCGGAGCTCCGAGTTGGTCAGGTCCCACTGGGCCAGCGCGAGTCCGGCCACGCCCGAGGCGACGGGCGTCGCCATCGAGGTGCCCGAAAGCGTCTCGTAGGAACCGCGCTCTTGGGTCGTCGTCGAGAGTACGTCGACGCCGGGCGCACACAGTTCGACGCTGCTACCGTACTGCGAGAAGCTGGCGAGCTGCTCGTTGGAGTCGACTGCCGAGACAGCCACGCACTCGCTGTAGGCGGCCGGGTAGCTCACGCCCTGCGAGCCGCTGTTGCCGGCGGCAGCCATGACGAGCGCGCCGTTGTTGGTCGCGTACTGGACGGCGGTCTGCATCGTGGTGTTCGAGCCGCCACCACCCAGCGAGAGGTTGATGACGTCCGCACCTTGGTCGGCCGCCCACTCGATGGCGTCCGCGATGTCGGTGAGCGACCCGCCGCCGCTCTCGTCGAGCGCGCGGCCGTTGATGAGCGTGGAGTTGCTCTGGCCCGCGACGCCGGTGCCGTTGTCCACGACGGCCGAAGCACAGCCCGAGACGTGAGTGGCGTGGTACTCGCTCGACGGCGCGTCGGGAGCGGGGTCCGAGTCGTTGTCGGCGAAGTCCTGACCGGGGTTCGAGGCGTAGTTGCCCGAGAGGTCGGGGTGGCTGTACTGCGCGCCGGTGTCCACGATGGCGATAGTGACGTTCGACGAGCCGGTCGTGGTGTCCCACGCCGAGGGAGCGTCGACCTGCTGGGGCGCGTACTGGTCACCGAACTGCGGGTCGCTCGGCGTCAGCATCGCCTGGTAGGTCGCGTTCGGCTCGGCGTACTTGATGCCGTCCTTCTTGGTGATGGCCTCGGTGAAGTTGTTCCGGGCGACGTCGGCGGCCTCCTCGGGGAACTTCACCGCGACGTACCGAAGCGTGTCGTTCTTGTGAACGACCTCGGCGTTGCCGGGGACGTACTGGCTGACCGTGGATTCGACGTCGCCTGCGCCTGCGGAGACGCCGACCACTATCTCGTCCGTCTTCGGGCCGGGCTCGCGTCCGGGTGTCGCTGCCGTGACACCGCCGAGTGCGGCGGTCGCACCTGCGACGCCAGTGGCCTTGAGGAACGTTCGTCGGTCGAATGAGTTCGTGCTGTCGTCTGTCATGCTACGTTCCACCAATGAGACTGCTATTATTTAAGTCTTGATTTTCATTGTAATGAACGTGTCTATAGTTTATATATTTAAAAAATAACGTGAAATTTTCCGGAAGGCTCTGCCGGTATCTGTCTCCGGTTGCGGTGGCGTGGACCGGCATCGCTAAACCGCGACGGTGTCTACGCCGGGGTATGCAATCGCTGCGCTCGCTGCTCGGCGGCGATTCTCCCACGGACGACGCGCCCACGGTCGCGCTGTTCGTCGACGGTCCCAACGTTCTCCGCGAGGAGTTCGACGTCGACCTCGACGACGTGCGGGAAGTCGCCGAGCGGCAGGGGAGAGTGACCGCCGCCCGGCTCTACCTCGACGAACACGCCACGCCGGGGTTGATTCAGGCCGCCGAGGCCCGTGGGTTCGAGGTGACGGTGACCAGCGGCGACGTGGACGTGAAACTCGCGGTCGACGCCACCGAGTTCGCGTTCGGCGACGGGGTCGACGTGCTCGCGGTCGCCTCGCGGGACACCGATTTCAAGCCCGTGCTGGAGAAGGCCGCGCGCAACGGCGTCCGGACGGTGGCGGTCGCACCCGGCGAGTACGGCCGGTCGGACGCGCTCCGGAACGCGGCCCACGACGCGGTCGTAGTCGAGGAGTGACGGCGCGAAGCGGTCGCGGTGCAGTGCTGTGTGGGTGCGGCGCTGTGTGGGTGCGGGTGCAGTGCTGTGTGGGTGCGGTTCTCATCGGCTCAAGCAGAAGCTAGCGTCTCCCCCGCACCCGACTCCATGCAGTCGCAGTGCAGACGCTCGCGCTCTCGGTGCGAACCGTCGCGATAACTCCCCGACCGAACCTCCTCATCCACCGCGTCGCGCGCGGGTCACTTACCCGGACCCGCCGAGCGTCTTGACCGCGACTGGATACGTACTCCCTCCCAACCGAAGCTCGACCGTCTCGACCAGCGACGCCCGGACCGACTCGCGCCACGCCGCGACCGCGTCGACGTGGCGCTCGCGGTGGCGCTCGACCGTGAACTCGGCGTCGGGGTCCGCGCGGAGCGCGTCCTCGGTGTCGTCGGGGTCGGGGTACGCCGGAATCGCGTCCTCGTCGACGAACCGCGACGGCGGGACGTGGAGCGCTCCGGTGTCGGGGTCGAGGTCGGTGTCTCTCTCGTCTCCGTCGGCCGACGAGCCGGGGTCGTGCAGCCGCGCCCGCATCCGGCCGGCGAACGGCGGCGTCACACGCAGGACGGGACGTCGCTCGCTCCGCCGACCGGCCTCGTAGGCGGCCACCACGTCCGGGACCGTGACCGCGAGCGACCGGACGGTTCTCGGGTCGGGGTTCGGGTGTTCGTCGGTCATGCGCGTCCGTGCGTGTCCGATGATATTAGCTCTCGCCGTTCGTGCTGGGTTCCGTATCGGGCTGGGGCGTCTCGTTTCGGCGCTTCGGCCGGGGCGACGACGCTACATTCGTGGCTGATACCCCGACCGCACCGCGACGCCGGACCTCTCGCCAGTCGCCTCCTCGGTCGTCACTCGTACGGTCGGCGCGTCCTCGTGACCGCGCCGGGGGCCCGGATGGAATCTCTCGCCCGAACCGCCGAGGTTTTTGCCGCCTCGCGCCAACCCTCGCCCATGAGCGAGGACCTCGGAACCCCGGTGTTGGACGACCACCTCCACCTCGACCCCGACCACGGCCGGGGCCTCGAAGCGGTGAAAGACTTCGCGCGGAGCGGCGGCACCCACCTGCTGGTGGTGAACAAGCCCTCGTGGCTGCTCGGGGTCGACCCCGAGTCCGGCGAGGAGTTCCGGCCCGTGTTCGAGACCACCCTCGACGTGGTCGAGCGCGCGACCGAGATTCTGGACGGCCGGGCGTGGCCCGTGCTGGGGGTCCACCCCGGCCTCGTCTCGAAACTGGTCGACGACCGAGGGTTCGGTCCCGAGGCGGCCCGCGAGTTGATGCAGGCCGGTCTCGACGTCGCGGCCGAGTACGTCGCGGACGGACGAGCGCTCGCGCTCAAGACCGGTCGACCCCACTACGACACCAGCGACGCGGTGTGGGAGGCGTCGAACGCGGTCTTGCGCCACGGCCTCGAACTCGGCGCGGAAAACGACTGTGCGGTTCAGCTTCACACCGAGGCCAGCGACGACCTGACCGACATCGCCGATTGGGCCGAGGCCGCCGGACTCGACCCGTTGAAGGTGGTCAAACACTACGCGGGCGGGAAACTCGCCGGTCCGACCCCGAGCGTGATGAGCGAGAAAGACCGGCTGGAACTCGCGGCCGAGCGCGCCGACCCCTTCCTGATGGAGACCGACTTCGTCGACGACCCTGACCGACCCGGCGCGGTCATGGGGCCCCGGACGGTGCCCCGGCGCGTGCGCTGGCTGCGCGAGCAGGGGTACGACGACGCGATTCACGTCGCCCACGTCGAGACGCCTCGGCGGGTGTACGGCGTCGACACCGAGGCCACGCTCGACCGGTGAGAGTCGGGGGCGTCGCGGCGTGCTGACTCCTAAGAGAAAGGCATATGAAGCGCGCAGCACTCGGAGAACACATGAGCGCGCCCCCGGAGGAATTTTACTCCGACGAACGCTGGCAGAACTGGCTCGACCGCATCCGCGAGGAGGAGATCGACCCGGAGAACGAGGACTCCGCGCGACTGCTCCTCAATCTACAGGACGACGTGGCTATCGCAGTCGCCAAGATAGTCACGGCCTACGACGACGACGCAATCGACGAGGAGGAGGCGCTCGACGAACTCGGCGACATCCGGGAGGTCGTCCTCGGCGAAGTCGAGTTCGAGAACGACGAGAAGGCCATGCTCATCGACGGCGTCCAGACGAGTCTGGTCTGTGTCTTCTACGCGGCCGAGCAGTACGTCGCCGACGGCCCGGCCGAGGAAGCCAGCGTCGAGGAGTACGTCGTCGAGGCCGGTAAAGCCGAGGCCGCAGAGGACCTCGACTCGGCGCTCGGGCTGGTCGCGGCCGCCGGGACGGGCATCATCGACGGCGAGGAACTGGATATGTCGGTGACCGAGGAGTTGGAGTACGGACTGGTCACCGAGTGGGTCAACGGCCTCGACAGCCTCCAGAGCGCGATGAGCGACCCCGAAGTGGTCGAAGAGGACGAGGACTGA
>Ga0207714_1002565_pt1 | contig 10890 bp, 9 predicted proteins | sample PonA232FremontCA_2_FD_187270 | JGI IMG/M metagenome (GOLD analysis project Ga0207714, IMG submission 187270) | Marine sediment microbial community from Fremont, CA, USA - Pond A23 Sediment 2 (SPAdes) | ecosystem: Environmental > Aquatic > Marine > Unclassified | place: USA: Fremont, California... | reverse complement strand
CCCGTCCGAGGGCTCCATCGCCAAGCGGCGCTCGGCGGCGACGCTGATCAGCTACCTCACCCCGCCGGTGGGCAAGGCGGGCCTCTACAAGGGCCTGCTCGAGCTCAAGTCTTCCGTGGAGCGCTACCGGAGCGCACCGCCGGATAACGAGGAGGAGCGCGCCGAGCTCGCCCGGCTGATCCAGGCCCAGGCCGCCGAGGTGGATCTGGCCGAGATGGAGCCCGAGTGGGGCGCGGAGGAGGCCGAGCAGCGGATCGCCAAGCTCAGCGAGGATATCCTGGAGATGGAGTACACCCTCATCCCGGAGGGGCTCCATGTGGTCGGCGAGCCGCCCTCCCGCGAGGGCCGGATCGATCAGCTGAGCGCCATCGCCGAGGCCTCCCACGGGATCGAGGATCCCGACCGCGGCTGCATCGCGGCCCTGGTGGATGGCCACGATCCGCAGCAGGCCCTGGCGGCGGCGGAGTCGGAGGAGCCTGGCATGAGCGAGGAGCTCCTCGAGCAGCTGGGGGATATCGCTGCCAAGCTCGCCGACAACCAGGAGCTGGCGGGCATCGTCCAGGCCCTGGACGGGCACTTCGTGCCGCCGGTATCCGGCGGCGACCTGCTGCGCAGCCCGCAGATCCTGCCCACCGGCCGGAACATGCACGGCTTCGACCCGTACCGCATCCCGAGCGCCTTCGCCGTCCAGGACGGCGCCAAGCAGGCCGAGCGGCTGCTCGACAAGCACCGCGAGGAGGGCCAGGAGCTGCCCGACTCCATCGCCATGGTGCTGTGGGGTACCGACAACCTGAAGAGCGAGGGCGGGCCCATCGGCCAGGCCCTGTACCTGATCGGCGCCCGGCCACGCCAGGACAGCTACGGCAAGCTGGCCGGTGCGGAGCTGATCCCGCTGGAGGAGCTCGGCCGCAAGCGCATCGACGTGGTCATCACCCTCTCAGGCATCTTCCGGGACCTCCTCCCGCTGCAGACCCGCGTGCTGGCCGAGGCGGCCTACCTGGCGGCCGCGGCGGAGGATGAGCCGCTGGCGATGAATCCCATCCGCCGCAACGCGCTGGCCTATCAGCAGGAGCATGGCTGCGACTTCGAGACGGCCGCGCTGCGGGTGTTCTCCAACGCCGATGGCGCCTACGGCTCCAACGTCGGCTCCATGATCGACCAGGGGGCGTGGGAGGACGAGGACGAGCTGGCCGACACCTACACCCGGCGCAAGTGCTACGCCTACGGGCGTAGCGGCAGCCCGGTGCGCCAGGAGGAGCTGCTCGGCAGCATGCTCTCTGGGGTCGACCTCACCTATCAGAACCTAGAGTCCGTGGAGCTCGGCGTGACCACCATCGACCACTACTTCGACACCCTCGGCGGCATCAGCCGGGCGGTGGCCCGCTCCCGCGGCGGGGAGCATGTGCCGGTCTACATTGGCGACCAGACCCGGGGCGAGGGCAAGGTGCGCACGCTCTCGGACCAGGTGGCCCTGGAGACCCGCACGCGCATGCTCAACCCGAAGTGGTATGAGAACCTGCTCGAGCACGGCTACGAGGGCGTGCACCAGATCGAGGCGCACCTGACCAACACCATGGGGTGGTCGGCGACGACGGGGCAGGTCCAGCCGTGGGTCTACCAGCAGTTTACGCAGACCTTCATGCTCGACGACGAGATGCGCGAGCGCATGGCGCAGCTCAACCCGGCCGCGTCAGCGAAGCTCGCCAATCGCCTGCTCGAGGCCCACGAGCGCAACTACTGGAATCCCGATGAGGAGACCCTGGAGGCGCTGCGCCGGGTCGGGGACGAGCTGGAGGACTACTACGAGGGCATCAGCGGGGAAGAGGAGCACGTTGCATGAGCGGTGGCTCGGTGCCGGTGTCCGGGATAGGGCGCGGCGGCGACGGCGAGGGGAGCTCGCAGGTGCACGTGGAGCTGGCCGACGACGGCATGGACCGGGCCAAGGTCTTCGCGGTCTACGGCAAGGGGGGAATCGGCAAGAGCACCACCTCCTCGAACCTGGCGGTGGCCTTCAGCCAGCTGGGTAAGCGGGTGCTGCAGATCGGCTGCGATCCCAAGCACGACTCCACCTTCACGCTGACCAAGCGCCTGGTGCCCACGGTCATCGACAGCCTCGAGGAGGTGGACTTCCACATGGAGGAGCTCCGCCCCGAGGACTACGTCTACGAGGGCTACAACGGAGTCCTCTGCGTCGAGGCCGGGGGGCCGCCCGCCGGCACCGGCTGCGGCGGCTACGTCGTCGGGCAGACGGTGAAGCTGCTCAAGCAGCACCACCTGCTCGAGGATACCGACGTGGTGATCTTCGACGTGCTCGGCGACGTGGTCTGCGGCGGCTTCGCCGCCCCGCTGCAGCACGCCGATCGAGCCCTGGTGGTGAGTGCCAACGACTTCGATTCCATCTTCGCGATGAACCGCATCGCCGGCGCGATCCAGGCCAAGGCCAAGAACTATCGGGTCCGCGTCGGCGGCGTAGTGGCCAATCGCAGCGAGGACACCGACCAGATCGAGCGCTTCAACGAGCGTACGGGCATGCGCACCCTGGCGCATGTGCCCGATTACGACGTGGTCCGGCGCAGTCGCCTCCAGAAGGCGACGCTCTTCGAGGCAGCGGAGGAGGGCGAGGCGATCCAGCGCCTGCGCGACGAGTACCTGAGCCTCGCCGCCGCCCTCTGGAACGGCGTCGAGCCCTTGGATCCGTCGCCGCTGAAGGATCGTGAGGTCTTCGATCTCCTGGGGTTCGATTGATGCCCACGAGCTCCTACCAGCAGCGCCGCAGCCGGGTCGAGACGTACTTCGACCGCACTGCGGTCGATGCGTGGCGGCGGCTAACCTCCGAGGCCCCGGTGAGCGGCGTCCGCGCCACTGTCCGCGCCGGTCGTGCCGAGATGCGCGATACCCTGCTGGGCTGGCTGCCGGCGGACCTCACCGGTGAGCGCATCCTCGATGCCGGCTGCGGCCCCGGCGAGCTGTCGGCGGAGGCGGCGCGCCGCGGCGCCGAGGTGGTGGGCGTGGACGTCTCCGCCAATCTCATCGATATCGCCCGGCAGCGGCTGCCGGGCGATATCGACCCGGCCCGGATCGCGTTCCACGTCGGTGACATGCTCGATCCGGGGCTCGGCACGTTCGACCGGGTCGTCTCCATGGATGTGCTCATCCACTACCCGCGTGAGGACGCGGTGGCCGCGCTGGCGTCGCTGGCCGAGCGGACCCGCGCGCAGATGGTATTCACCTTCGCGCCGCGGACCCCGCTGCTCGCGGCCATGCACGCCGTAGGGAAGCTCTTCCCGCGGGGGGACCGCTCGCCTGCGATCGAGCCGGTGGCGGAGCGGCGGCTGCGACGGGCGATCGAGGCCGAGCACCGCCTCGGCGAGGGCTGGGCGCTCGGCCGCAGCCATCTGGTCCGGCGCGGGTTCTACATCTCACAGGCCTTAGAGCTGCAGCGATCATGACGGATACGGTTGAGTCCTGGCGCGCTCGCATCCGGCAGCTGGCGCTGCCCTTCGCCCAGATCGGGACCGAGGAGCTGCCCATGGGGCAGATCCTGCGGCTGTCCCTGTTCCAGGTCACAGTGGGCATGATGTACGTCATGTTCACCGGCACCCTGAACCGGGTGATGATCTACGAGCTCGACATCCCCGCCTCCCTACTGGGGGCCGTCCTCGCGCTGCCGGTGGTGTTCGCGCCCCTGCGCCTGGTGATCGGCCACCGCTCGGATCACCACCGCTCGGCGCTCGGCTGGCGACGGGTCCCCTACCTGTGGACGGGGACGCTGCTGATGTTCGGCGGGCTGGCCGTGATGCCCTTCGCGCTGCTGGTCCAGGCGGAGTATGCCGCCGATGCGCCGTTCCTGGCCTCCCTCGGGGCGGCCTTCGCCTTCCTCTTCTCGGGGCTCGGCATCCACATGACCCAGACGGCGGGGCTGGCGCTGACCAACGATCTGGCCCCCACCGGCAAGCTGCCCCAGGTGGTGGGCGTGATGTACGTCATGCTCCTGCTCGGCATGGTGGTATCGACGGGGATCCTCTACCTGCTGCTCTCCGATTTCAGCCACGAGCGGCTGGTGCGGGTGGTCCAGGGCGCGGCGCTGGTGGTCTGGGCGCTCAACGTCATCGCCCTCTGGCGCCAGGAGCCGCGGAACCCGGAGCGCAGCCGCGTCGATCGACCGCGTCCATCCTTCCGCGAGTCATGGCAGAGTTTTGCAGAAAGGGGCCCGGTGGCCCGCCTGCTCGTGGTGATTGGTATCGGCGCCGCCGGCTTCGGGATGCAGGACATCATCATCGAGCCCTACGGGGCTGCCGTCCTGGGCCTGGAGGTCGCCGGCACGACGCTGCTGACCGGTCTGTGGGCTGTCGGGATGCTGATCGGCTTCGGCATCGCGAAGCTCCTCATGGAGCGTGGCATCAACGCCTACGGCGTGGCCTCCATCGGGACCCTGATCGGTGTGGTGGCGTTCTCGCTGGTGATCGCGGCGGCACCGCTCGGCTCCCCGACCGTGTTCCGGGTGGGCCAGCTCATCATCGGCATCGGTGGCGCCCTGTTCTACGTGGGAACGCTCGCCGCGACGATGCAGATGGCCACCCGGGAGCAGAGCGGTGTGGCCATCGGCGCCTGGGGGGCGGTCCAGGCGTCGGCGCTGGGGATCTCCCTGGCGATCGGGGCTGGGCTGAGCGAGCTGGTGCCGATGCTCGCCCAGGCCGGGCAGCTGCCGGAGGTGTTCCTGCACCCGGCCGGCGGCTACAGCGTGGTCTACAGCATTGAGATCGTGCTGCTGCTGGCCATGGTGGTGCCGGCCTGGCCGCTGACCCGCTTCAGGCAGCGAGAGAGCGACGCGACACCATCGATGGCCCCTTACGGGGAGACGGGCTAAGAGCGACTGCGGTCGCCTGAGGGCCCTGGCGCGCCCGGCGTGGCAGGGCAGGGGAAACGCCACTAACGCTATTGTCGTCTCGTCTAGGCCCCTGGTCTCAGCGAACGGCTAGGGCGACTTCGAGTGGAGGTTCGATATGGAAGGAATTGGCGGTTTTACCGAGTACATGAACGCAGCCCAGATGACGCTGTACGCGTTCTGGCTCTTCTTCGCGGGGTTGGTCGTCTACCTGCGGATAGAGGATAAGCGCGAGGGCTACCCGCTGCAGGCGGAGGCCAACGAGTCCACTGGCGGCAGGACGGAGGAGAAGCTCGGCTTCCCGGCCCCGCCGGCCCCCAAGGTCTTCAAGATGCCCGACGGCCGCTCCATCCAGGTGCCGCGCCGCGAGAAGACCGAGTACGAGCTCGGCACGGCCCTCCGGGCGGAGCCGGTGGCGCCCTGGGACGGTGCCCCGCTGGAGCCGACCGGCAACCCCATGGTCGATGGGATCGGTCCGGGCGCCTGGGCCAAGCGTGAGGACGAGCCGGAGGTGACCCACCGCGGCAACCAGAAGATCGTGCCGCTGCGCGTGGCCACCGAGATGGAGGTCGGCGGCAACCCGACCATCGCCCGCTTCTGGCCGGAGCTCGACCCGGATCCGCGCGGCTACGCCGTCATCGGCTGCGACGGCGGTGAGGCGGGGCGCGTCCGCGACATCTGGGCGGATCGTGGCGAGATGCGCGTGATGTACCTTGAGGCCGATCTGTCCGGTATCGGCAGCAGCAGCGATCGGGTCCTGGTGCCGATCAACTTCTGCCGCGTGACCAACGACGGCCAGGTCAAGGTCAACGCCATCACCGCCCAGCAGTTCAGCGATGTGCCGCGCCTGCGCGAGGCGGACCGGATCTCCCCGCAGGAGGAGGACTTCGTTACGGCCTACTTCGGCGGTGGCATCCTCTATGCGGTGCCGGGCCGTACGGAGCCGTTCCTGTGAGGACCCACGAGCTCGAACCCATCCCGGGGCTCCCTGAGGAGCCCCCGGATGGGGAAGAGATCCTCTGGCAAGGGAAGCCCGCTTGGTGGTCGCTCACCAAGCGGGCGCTCCACGTCCGGCCCGTGGCGGCCTACTTCCTGATCGTCGCCGCCTGGTTCGCCACGGACGCCCTCCTGCAGGGCGGGGGCGTGGCGGCCGCGGTCGGCTACGCCCTCAACCAGCTCCTCATCGGCGCTGTCGCCGTCGGCCTGCTGAGCGCCCTGGGCCGGTGGATGGCGAACACCACGCTGTACACCATCACCAACCGGCGCGTGGTCATGCGTATCGGCGCCTCCCTGCCGATGACCGTGAACCTGCCCTTCGCCCGGGTGGAGGAGGCGAACTACGCCCGACACAAGGACGGCACCAGCGATGTGACGCTGCGGCTGTTCGATACCGAGAAGGTCCGCTATCTGTTATTCTGGCCGCACGCACGGCCCTGGCGGGTAAGCCACCCGGAGCCGGCCATGCGAGCGATCCCGGACGGCGAGGAGGCCGCGCGGGTCCTGGCCCAGGCCCTGGAGGCCTACCGGGCGAGCGAGGAGGACGGCAGCGATAGCGCCTCGGCGGGTGAGGCAGGCGCTGCAGCCACGGCACACGCCCGACAGATGAGCTGAGATGGCTTCTTCCGGTAACGGCGACCAACTCGGGGCTGGGCCGATCTCCAAGGTCATCATGCCGGTGACCGCGCTGGGGATCGTGCTCATGCTCACCGTCTACGTCCTCTATACCGAGCTGGTGCTGGACGACCCTGCCAGCAGCTACCAGCCGCCGGTGGCGGAACGGGCCCTGTCGTTCACCGACGAGGATGGCCAGATCGTCATCCGCGACGGGCAGGACGGCGAGGTCCTCGACACCCTCGGGGAGGGGGAGGGCTCCTTCATGCGCCAGACCGTCCGCCAGCTCGCCCGGGCACGGACCCGGACCGGCGGATCCAAGGAGATCCCCTTCGTCCTGCGCGGCCAGGAGAACGGCCGCCTCCTCCTGGAGGACCCGGTCACGGGGCAGTCCGTCGACCTCACGGCGTTCGGCAAGACCAACGCCGGCGCTTTCGCCCGCTTCTTGGAGCCCGAGGGCAATGAGGACGGCGCCGAGGAGCTGTAGATGGTCGAGTACCTGCTCCCGGCGCTCTACGCGCTCTTCCTGTGGTGGTTCAGCACCGGCGCTGTCATCTACCTGGATAACCTCCCTGTCCGTACGTTCCGCTGGAGCATGCTCGGCTGTACCGGGGCCCTGGCGGTGGGGATCTACGGCATCGCCGTGGCCAGCACCGAGACCTCGATAGCCGGCGCCTACACCGCCTTTACCGGGGCCTTGCTCGTCTGGGCCTGGATCGAGCTCAGCTACTACACGAACTACGTCACCGGCCCGCGCCAGATCGCCTGTACGCCCGACTGCCGCGGTTGGCGGCACTTCTGGCACGCGCTGCAGAGCAACATCTACCACGAGCTGGCCATCTTGCTGCTGGGGGCGGTGATCTTCGCCCTGACCTGGGGAGACGGGAACCGCACGGCGCTATGGACCTTCCTGGTCCTGGCTTGGATGCACGAGAGCGCGCGGATCAACGTCTTCCTCGGGGTCCGGAACCTCAACGAGGAGCTGGTCCCCGAGCACATGGACTTCCTGCGCAGCTTCATGCGCCGGCGCCCCATGAACCTCTTCTTCCCGCTCTCGGTGAGCCTCTCCACCGTGGCCCTGGTGCTGCTGGTCCAGGCCGCTGCCGCCCCGGCAGCGGACAGCTTCATGGCGGTCTCCCTGACGCTGGTGGCGACGCTCATGGCCTTGGCCATCCTCGAGCACTGGTTCCTGGTGATCCCCCTCCCCACGGCCTTCCTCTGGCGCTGGGGGCTGAGGGCCCGTGACCACAACACGCGCGCCGGGCTCGCACCGAGGCCTTCAGACCCCGCGGACGTGGACGCCTCCCCTTGAGTGGGCCGCCGTGCGTGTAGCCTGGAGGCCATACCGCTGGGACCTGGGGATAGCGGCGCTGCTCCTGCTGCTGATCGCTGTGGCGCTGGCGCAGATCCTGGCCGAGGAGGCCGGTATCGAGCGGGACGAGGTCGTCATCGGTGAGACACCGGCGACGATCTACCGGCCGGATCCGGCAGATGGGTCGCCGGGCCCCGTGGTGGTGGTCTCCCACGGCTTCGCCGGGGCCCGGCCGCTCATGGACCCCTTCGCCCTGACGCTGGCGCACAATGGCTACACCGTGGTCAGCTTCGACTATCTCGGGCACGGACGCCACCCCCGCCCGCTCCCCGGCAAGATCACCTCGCAAGAGGGCGCGGCCCAGGCGCTCCTGGACCAGACGGCGGCGGTGGTGGCCTACAGCCGCCGGGAGCTGCCCGGGGCAGCGCGCGGGCTGGCGCTGCTCGGCCACTCCATGGCGACGAATATCATCGTGCGCTATGCGCAGCAGAGCGGCGACGTCACGGCGACCGTCGCGATCTCGATGTTCGCGCCGACCGTCGACGGGGACACGCCGCGCAACCTGCTGAGCGTGGCCGGCGCCCGAGAGGGCCGCCTCAAGGCGGAGGGGCGTGAGGCGGTGGCGCAGGCGGCCGGCATCGAGACCGGCCAGGTAGAGCCCGGGCGGACCTACGGCGACCTCGTTGCGGGTACGGCGCGCCGGACCGCCGTCGCACCCGGCGTTGGGCATGTCGGCGTACTCTACAGCGAGGCCGCGCAGCGTGAGGCGCTGCGGTGGCTCAATGGCGCCTTCGGGCGCGACAGCGGCGGCTGGGTGTCGGGGCGAGGGCCGTGGCTCGCGCTGCTGATCGCCGCGGTGATCGGGCTGGTACGTCCGGCGAGCCGGCTGCTGCCGCGGGTGGACACCCAGCCTCGCGGCGCTGGAGCGGGCTGGCTACGCATCGGCTGGGTGGCGGCGATCCCCGCCGTGGTGACGCCGCTGCTGCTGACCCTCGTGCCCACCGACTTCCTGCCGGTGGTGGTGGGCGACTACGTGGCCGTCCACTTCGGCACCTTCGGGCTGCTGTCGGCGCTCCTGCTCTGGTGGACGGCGGGCCGGCCCCCGGCCCGCGCCGTGCTGGCCGCGGCCGTAGGCACGGCCCCCGGTGCCGGGTGGCGCCTGGCGCTGGGGGCGCTGGGGCTGCTGGCCTACTGCCTGCTGGTCCTGGGCGCTGTGCTTGACCAGTTCGTGACGGGATTCTATCCGGCCCTGGAGCGCCTGCCGGTGATGCTGGCCCTGCTCGCCGGGATGCTGCCGTACTTCCTCACTGATGAGTGGCTGACGCGGGGGGCGGGAGCGCGCCGCGGGGCCTATCCCGCGACCAAGCTGCTCCTCCTTGTCTCCCTATCGCTGGCGATCGCCGTGGGCCAGGGGGTGGGCAGCCTATCCTTCCCGCTGATGATCGTGCCGCTGCTCCTGGTCCTGCTCCTGGCCTTCTTCCTCGTCTACGGCCTCTTCAGCCGCTGGGCCTACCAGCGTGCCGGCCACCCCCTGGTGGCCGGTCTCGGGAACGCCGTGGCGTTCGCCTGGGCGCTGGGCGCAACCTTCCCGATGCTGACCGGCTCGCCGTAGCCTCGCCCGGGGGAAGGGATCAGCGCCTGGAGGCGAGCGTGGTCGCCCTCGGCGTGCCCCAAGGCCTCAGCGGTAGTGGAGCTCGAAGCGGCAGAGGTCTGCCCCGGTAGCGGCGCAGGTGGTCTCGCGGATGGTCGACTCGCGGTTGACGAGCTCACGGAACAGCGTCTCGAAGGCTGCGGCGTGCCAGTGGCAGATGGGGGCGCGGGCCCCCTCGCCGGCGATGACCGGGTTGTCCGCCAGCTCCAGGAGGCATGGCCGGCCGCGGCGGATCCGCAGCGTGCCGGAGCCGACGAAGGTCCAGGCGTGCTGGGCGATGGCCTGCAGCAGGAGCGGGCCTGCCGCGACGGGGGGCAGGGCCCGCAGCAGGGAGCGGATCGGCCCGGGGATCCGGTGGCGCAGCACGTAGTGCCCCGTGCGGACCCCGGCGTCGTGGAGTACCTGGCGGGCGTGCTCCGGCTCGAGCCCTTGCCGCACGCCCTGGTGGAGGGCGGCCACCGCGGACTCCGGGACCATCTCCTGGGGTGGCTCGTCGAGCCAGCGGGGCAGCCCGGCAGCCTCGAAGATGCGCCGGGCCGTCTCCTCGCCGCTGAGCTCGCGGAGCGCCTCCGCTACCTGCAGGATCGCGTTCGGGCCGATACGGGCCTCGCCGCCCGCCTCGGTGCCGCTTGCGGCCGCCATCACGCCTCGTCGGTCTCGGCCGTCTCCCGCTCGTCCTGCTTGCGTCCCTCCTTGCCGGGGGGCTGCCGGTGCACCTGGACAGTGGCCTCCTCGGCGGGGGTGCGCTCCGTATCCGTGCCGCCCTTGTGGGAGCGGGCCGGCTTGGCCTGATCCTCGGCCTCCCACTCCTCACGCTGGGCCTCCGAGAGCGTGCGCGACTTGTCGAAGCTCTTCTCGATGTTCTCGCTGACCTTCTTGCGGGTCTGCGGGCCCCAGTACCCGTGCTTGCCCAGGTCGTAGAACTTGCGCTGGAAGCCGGCCTTGAGGAAGGCCTTCAGGCAGCCGAAGAGGTACTTGCGCCGATCACCGGTGCCCGCCCAGGGATAGGAGAACAGCGCCTTGCGCATGTAGAAGCGCCGGTAGTTGCTCATGACGCGGTCGAGGAGCTCGCCCCGGTCCATGGCATCCGGCTTGATGATCGGGGTGACGAAGTTGTACTTCTCGAAGTCGTAGACCTCCACCGTGTCCTTGAGCTCGCGGAACAGGTCGGAGAAGGGCCAAGGGGTGTACATCGCCCAGTTGGCCAGGTCGGGCTTCCAGTCCTGGGCCATCTGGTAGGTCTCCTCGAGGGTCTCCGCGGTCTCGTTCTCCAGGCCGACGATGAACTGCGCCTCGACGACGATCCCAGCCTGGCGCAGGAGCTCTACGGCCTTCTTGTTCTGGGCGACGGTGGTCTCCTTGTTGAAGCGGTCCAGCTTGAGCTGCGCCGCCGCCTCGGTCCCGAGGGAGACGTGGATGAGGCCCGACTTG
>Ga0207714_1002564_pt1 | contig 10890 bp, 8 predicted proteins | sample PonA232FremontCA_2_FD_187270 | JGI IMG/M metagenome (GOLD analysis project Ga0207714, IMG submission 187270) | Marine sediment microbial community from Fremont, CA, USA - Pond A23 Sediment 2 (SPAdes) | ecosystem: Environmental > Aquatic > Marine > Unclassified | place: USA: Fremont, California... | reverse complement strand
GCGCTCCGACTCGCTCGCGACGCCGACCGCCTCGGCGGCCTCGAAGGCGGCCCGACGGACGCGACGCGGCGGCACCGCGGCCCGCGTCTCGAACTCGCACTCGCGCTCGACGAGCGCCGCCAGTCCGCGAACCAGCTTGAAGTCGCCGTTCCGGGCTGCGGCGTCGGCCTCCAACTCCGCCAGCGCGTCGTCGAGGTCGCCGCGGCGCTCGCCGACGTGCGACTCGACGGTTCCGAGGACGCGGGCCGCGAGCGGGCGGTGCTCCCGGCCGGTGAACTGCGGGCGGTAGCCGCCGCCGGCCCGAGAGACGCGCAGGAGGTCCTTTCGGAGCACGGGGCCGGGTACGCCGTCGGCCGTCTAAAATCGGGCGGTTTCCCCAGTGCGACACGCTTAACTCCGAAACGCGTCGATCGGGGCGTAATGAGTACCGACGCGGCGAGCGACGCCGAGTCCGACGACGCCGCCGGCAGCGGCGACGCGACCGACTCGGAGGCGTTCGTCCGGACCTGCGAGCACCTCGTCGACCGCATCCTCGCGGGGGAGATCGAGCGCGACGAGCTCGAACGCGCCAAGCTCGACGCCTGCTCGGAGTTCGGCTCCCCGAAGGTGCCGAAAAACACCGAGATACTCGACCACGCGCCCGCCGAGCACCGCGACGACGTGATCGAGGTGGTCCAGCGCAAGCCCGTCCGAACCGCCTCGGGCGTCTCGCCGGTCGCGATCATGACCTCGCCGAAGCTGTGTCCCCACGGGAAGTGCCTTTACTGTCCGGGCGGGCCGGCCTCCGAGTTCTCCTCGGCGCAGTCGTACACGGGCCACGAGCCGGCCGCCGCGCGCGGGAAACAGAACGACTACGACCCGTACGGACAGGTCACCCTCCGGCTCGAACAGCTCCGCAAGATCGGTCACCCGGTCGACAAGGTGGAGCTCATCGTGATGGGCGGGACGATGACCGCGCGCTCCCACGACTATCAGGAGTGGTTCGTGAAACGCGCCTTACAGGCGATGAACGACTACGACCTCGAGAAGGAGCCAGAGCCCGCGGAAGGCGAGTCGTTCGCGCCCGACCCCGAGGAGACCGAGTTCGCGTACCTCGAAGACGTGATCGCCGAAAACGAGACGAACGCGATCCGCAACATCGGGACGACCTTCGAGACGAAGCCCGACTGGTGTGACCCGGAGCAGATCGACCGCATGCTCGATCTCGGCGGCACCAAAGTCGAGGTCGGCGTTCAGACCACCTACGAGCGGATCAACCGCGAGATGCACCGCGGCCACGGCAACGAGGCGAGCCGGAACGCCAACCGCCGGCTGCGCGACGCCGCGTTCAAGATCGGGTTTCACATGATGCCGGGCCAGCCGGGGATGACCCGCGAGATGTGTGTCGAGGACTTCCGGCAGCTGTTCGAGAGCCCCGACTGGCGGCCGGACTACCTGAAGATCTACCCCACCCTCGTCGTCGAGGGGACACGCGTGTACGACCGGTGGCGCCGCGAGGACTTCGACCCCCTGACGAGCGAGGAGGCGGCGGACCTCGTCGCGGAGGTGATGGACCTCATCCCCAAGTACACCCGGCTCCAGCGCGTCCAGCGAGACATTCCCGCAGACTTTATCGAGGGCGGCGTCCAGAAGTCGAACCTCCGCCAGCTCGCGGCGCGACGCGCCGAAGAGCGGGGGATCGTCCAGCGCGACATCCGCGCCCGCGAAGTTGGTCACAACGACGTCGACCCCGACCCCGACGACGTCGAACTCGACGTGACGACATACGAGGCCGGCGGCGGCACGGAGCACTTCATCGCCTTCGAGGACCCGGTCCGCGATCTGCTCGTCGGGTTCTGTCGGCTGCGGTTCCCCTCGTTTGCGCCCGAACAGCCCGGCGCGCCCGGCACCGAGGGCGACTCGATCCGGTCGGAGCTCGAAGACGCCGCCTTGGTCCGCGAGCTTCACGTCTACGGCACCGAGGTCGGGATCGGCGGCGACGGCGACTGGCAACACCGGGGATACGGGCGTCGGCTGCTCGAACACGCCGAGAAGCTGGCCCGCGAGGCCGGCTACGGAACGGTCGCGGTCATCTCCGGGATCGGTGCGCGGGAGTACTACCGCGAGAAGCTGGAGTACCGGCAGGACGGTCCATACGTGTCGAAACAGCTCTGACTGGAGCGACCTCCGCCCTCCACGACGGTACGGCGTTTCAAGTTGATTACGTGGAGCGAGGCCGACACGCCGGAGAACGTTCCACCGTTCGGTGGCTGGACGGGAGCTCCGTTCCGAATCGTTGATGTCGGCCCCTCACACCGCATTGTGACGGCGTTCCCCGGTCGTGACACGGGGTCTTCGACCCCAACTGACACGTCGCGTCCACGGCCCGCCGGGAAAGCGCGCAGTCGTGAGCTTCCCTTCGGTGAATCCCGCTCCGTCGGGGGTGAGAGGAAATGAAAGGTTTAATCTCCGTTTCTGCGAAGGCGACTGATATGAGACGATCCCCCGTCGGCGGAGACCGCTGAACGTGGCCGGAGCGGTCTTCTGGGCGCTCGTCGTGTTGGCGACGCTCACCAGCCTCGCAACGGCGTGGACGCTCGGCGCGAACAGCAACTCGCCGCCGTTCGCCCCGGCGATCGGTGCCAACGCCGTCTCGACGATGCGAGCGGCGTTCCTCATCGGGATTCTCGCCGCGCTCGGTGCGCTCACCCAGGGGGGTGCGATCTCGGAGACGGTCGGAGCAGGGCTCATCGACGGAGTACAGATAACGTCGCTGGCCGCGACGGCCGGGCTGTTGACCGCGACCGGGTTCATGGCCTTCGGCGTCTACAGCGGTTATCCGGTCCCGGCGGCGTTTGCGACGACGGGCGCGATGGTGGGCGTCGGGCTCTCGCTCGGCGGCGATCCCGCGGTCGATACCTACCGCCGAATCGCGCTCTTCTGGGTCCTCGTTCCTCCCGTCTCCGGGGGGCTCGCCTATCTCACGGCCACCGTCCTCCGACGCGACGACATACCGGAGACACTCGGAATCCCCCTGCTCGCGGCGGTCGTCGGCGGTATCATCGCCAACGTTCGGCTCGGCGTCATCCCCTCGCCCGACGCGACGCAGAGCTCCGTCGCGGGCTTTATTGCCCGACGGGTCGAGACGCCGACGGCCGCCGGCGTCGACCCCGTGGTCGCGCTCGTGACGCTGGCGGCCGCCGCGACGTGGTTCGTCCTCATCCGCCGCCGGACGCAGGCGTCGGTCGAGGGCGGCATCCGGACGTTCCTCATCGTCCTCGGGAGCGTCGTCGCCTTCTCCAGCGGCGGCAGCCAGGTCGGGCTCGCGACCGGTCCGCTCGAAAACCTCTACGGGGTCGAACTCGGGCTGCCCACCATCGTCCTGCTCGCGCTCGGCGCGAGCGGCATCCTCGCGGGTGCGTGGATGGGCGCACCGAAACTGCTTCAGGCGACCTCCCGCGAGTACGCGCAGCTGGGGGTCAGACGCTCCATCGCCGCGCTGGTCCCCGGGTTCATTATCGCCCAGCTGGCCATCTCGCTGGGGATCCCCATCTCGTTCAACAACATCATCATCTCGGGCGTCATCGGGGGCGGGCTCGCCGGCGGCTCCGCGGGCGTCTCTCGCCGGAAGATCGGCGTCACGCTCGCGTTCTGGCTCATCACGCTCGTCTTCTCTATCGCGATCGGGTTCGGGCTCTACAGAGTCTTCGCCGCGGTTCTCGGCTAACCCATCGACCACCGGACGACGGTCACCGGCGCTTTGCCGACGACGGTCGAGGCCACGGTCCCGAGCGTCCGCCGGCAGCGGTCTCGCTTCTCGCCGCCGGGTTCGCCCATCACGACGTGGTCGACGCCACGAGCGTCGACGTACCCGAGGGTCGCTTCTCCCGGATCGCCGGTCTCGACCGCCGTTTCGATCGGCCGGTCGGCCGGAAACCGAGGTCGCTCGGGGTCTCCGAGACGGGTTGAGGGCAACGTCGGCGTCACCTCCGACCGCAACGCGAACGGGCGGCACACACAGGCTCTGGGTTTACTTCACGTTCAGAAAGAAGTACTATTGAAATGGGGCCGGAGGGATTTGAACCACGGTCGCTAACGCTCCCTGATTCGAATCCCTCTTCAGCATATCGCTGCCGCTCGCGATAGTGCTCGCGGCAGCGGAGAGTGGGGCCGGAGGGATTTGAACCACGGTCGCTAACGCTCCCTGATTCGAATCCCTCCTCAGCATATCGCTGCCGCTCGCGATAGTGCTCGCGGCAGCGGAAAGTGGGGCCGGAGGGATTTGAACCCCCGATCGACTGATATCTCCGGTGCGCCTCGGAACTCCAGAGGGTCGTCACCGCGACCGATGATCAGTCGGCCGCTCGGTATATCAGTCTGGAGCGTCGTCCCGGGCGCGGCCTCTGGAGTCAGTCGCCATGCCTGGCTTGGCCACAGCCCCGCATCGTCTCGCGTTCACGGATTGCCGAAACGTGGATAAATGGGTTTCGATCGGCCCGCTCACTCCCGGTCGTCGCCGCTCCAATCGCAGTCTTGACATTTAAACCCGGTCACGAACTCCGTCACGCTCGGCATGTATCCGACGGAGATCACGTCGCCGTCGCAGTCCGGACAGGTTCGGTCGGCGTCGGCGATTGGCTCGGCTTCGAGCACGGCGTCTCCCTCGATCAGCTCCGCGAGCTTTTCCGGTGTCACCATGCGGCCCTGAACGACGCGATTTGTCATACCCGACGTTCGGCGTCGAGCGCCTAAACTCCCGCGACGTGCGGGACCGGACGGCGCGAAATCCGACCGACTCGCGTCACAGCCACGGCGCGCGCGAGTCGTCGTCCACGAGCGGTTCGCTCCCGTCGTCGTCGGACTCGTCGCCAGCGATGACGGCCGCGTCGCCGTCGCCGACGGCCGCGTCGTCGGCTTCGGACGGTCCCTCGGGCGACGCGTCTGCGACCGACCGCTCCGGGCCGCCGGCGGGCGGGCCGCCGGCGACCGCGTCGCCGTCGTCCGGCGCGTCGCTCTCGCCTTCGTCGAGCGGGCCGGCGTCGGGGTCGTACGCGAACAGCCCCGTCACCGCGAGCACCGCCAGCGCGACCGGTGCCTCCGTCTGCATCACCTCGAACGGCCGGAGCAGGATCGGTAGCGCGAGCACTCCGAGCGCCACCGCAGAGCCGAACCGGAACCGGTCGATGTCGACGCGCCCCCGGAGGTGCGGGGACAGAAGCGCGAGCGCGAGCGCGAACGCGACGCCGACGCCGGCGGCCGCGGTGCCGGCGGCGACGTACTCGGTCGAGGTCTCCACCGCGACGCCGGACGGATCGAAGCTCGCGACGAGTCCGAGCCCGATGATGACGCCGGGACTCGGGAGGTACTCGCCGACCTCCGAACTCGCGGTCCGCGCGGCGACGGTGAGGATCACCAGCCCGGCGAACCGCTCGAACACCGGCAAGTTAAGCAGGCTCCGTAGGGTGGGCGCCAGCGCGGCCTCGACGGCGGCGACCGGGATGATGATCGCCCCGATGAGCAGGACGGAGCTCACCGTCTCACGGCGGTTCCCGTCCATCTCCGCGAGGATGATGGCCGCGGTCGCGGAGCCGCCGAAGATGAGGATACCGGTCTCGACGACGCCGGTCGCGGTGCTCAAGACGCCGGCGACGACGAGCGCCGGAAAAATCCCGTCGACGAGCGGGAGGACCATCACGGTCGCGAGCAGGCGCGTCGCGCTTCCGACTCGCCGTTCGAGCCGCAGGGCGACCGGGTGACGTGAGACGCTCATTCAGGGGAGCAGACCCTGACCGACGGGGAGACGGTGAGACGCGGGCGACTCGCGATAGCCGGGAGACCGGCGCGTCGAGTCATCGCCGCGGGGGGTCCGACGGGTCCGTGTGACGGCGGCGCGCGGATTGCCGGCTGTAAAGCCGACCCCGAACACGGAGGTCGACCGGCCGGCGGTACGCGCGTTCACGGGACTGTCGGAGTCCATATCGTTATTGCACCTTTCAGTGAACATAAAGGTTGTGTGGAACGCATCCGCACGTCGCGGCGGGGCTGCGAGGCCGGACGCCGGGTCGCGGAGCCGCACGGTCCGATCCATGGAGTTGGATATCTCACGGGGACGAACGCCGCTGTCTTCCACGTCCGTGTCGTCTCGGAACGTTTTTTATCCGGCGTTCGTGACGGTTTATATGGCGACAGACTCCGGTCGATTCTCCGACAAACTCGCTGTTCCAGAGGCGTTAACTTTCGACGATCTGCTCTTGCGGCCGAAAGAGAGCCGCGTCGAGCCCGACGACGCCGACCTCACGACCCGTGTCTCGAAGAACGTCGAGTTGACGGTGCCGGTGTTGTCGGCCGCGATGGACACCGTCACCGAGAGCGACCTCGCGATCGCGATGGCGCGTGAGGGGGGTCTCGGCGTCCTCCACCGCAACATGACCGTCGAGGAGACGGCCGCCGAGATCGAGCGGGTCAAACGCGCCCACGAACTCGTCATCCGTCGCGAGAACGTCGTGACCGTCTCGCCGGACGACACCGTTCGCGAGGCGGACGGCCTGATGGAGCGCGAAGGCGTCTCCGGCGCGCCGGTCGTCGACGACGGCGACACCGTGCTCGGTATCATCTCGGGGACCGACATCCGTCCCTACCTCGAGGTCGGCGAGGACGACGCCGTCCGCGAGGCGATGACCGACGAGGTGATAACCGCGACCGAGGACGTCGACGCGCGCGAGGCGTTGGAGCTCATGTACGACCACAAGATCGAACGGGTGCCGGTCGTCGACGACGACGACCGCCTCGTCGGCCTTGTCACGATGCAGGGCATCCTCCAGCGGCGCGAACACGAGGAGGCCGCACGCGACGAGGACGGCCGCCTCGTGGCGGGCGTCGCGGTCGGGCCGTTCGAGGAGGAGCGCGCCGCGGCCGCAGACGAGGCGGACGCCGACGTGATATTCATCGACTGCGCGCACGCTCACAACCTCAACGTGCTCGACTCCGCTCGGGCGATACAGGAGACGGTTGACGCGGACGTCGTCGTCGGGAACGTCGGCACCCGCGAGGCGGCGGCGGCCGCCGTCGACTTCGCCGACGGACTGAAGGTGGGGATCGGTCCCGGCTCGATCTGCACCACGCGCGTCGTCAGCGGCGCCGGTATGCCGCAGATGACCGCGGTCGCGGAGGTCGCGGACGTCGCGAGCGGGCACGGCGTCCCCGTCATCGCCGACGGCGGGATCCGGTACTCCGGCGACGCGATCAAGGCGCTCGCGGCCGGCGCGGACGCGGTGATGCTCGGCTCGTACTTCGCCGGGACCGACGAAGCCCCCGGCCGCGTCATCACGATGAACGGTAAAAAGTACAAACAGTACCGCGGGATGGGCTCCGTCGGCGCGATGAAGTCCGGCGGCGGCGACCGGTACCTCAAAGACGAGCCCGACGACGAGGAGTTCGTTCCCGAGGGCGTCGAGGCGGCGACTCCGTACAAGGGGAGCCTCGGGTCCGAGCTCTACCAGCTCACGGGCGGGATGCGCTCCGGAATGGGGTACGCCGGCGCAGAGACGCTCCCCGAACTCCACGAGAGCGCGGAGTTCGTCCGGGTTTCGAGCGCCGGACAGAGCGAGAGCCACCCGCACGACGTGATGATCACCGACGAAGCGCCGAACTACAGCCCCGACGAGTGAGCTCGGTCGATCCGACCGCATCGGTCGCCCGCGCGAGCCGGAAAGGGTATTTTAATATGCGCCGGGGTGAGACGAACACCGTGAGCGAACACTCTCGCTCCGGTCACGCATGAGTGAGCACCCGCCGCTCGTCCTCGTCGTCGAGGACGAATCCGACCTGGCCGACCTGTACGCAGCCTGGCTCGGCGACGAGTACCGCGTCCGAACCGCGTACGGCGGCCGCGAGGCGCTCGACCACCTCGACGAGGTCGGCGACGAGGTCGACGCGGTCCTCCTCGACCGGCGGATGCCAGGGCTCTCCGGCGACGACGTTCTCGACGCCGTTCGCAACCGGGAGATCAGCTGTCGCGTGGCGATGGTCACGGCCGTCGAGCCCGACTTCGACATCTTGGAGATGGGCTTTGACGACTACCTCGTCAAGCCGGTTACGAGCGAGACGCTGTTAGAGACCGTCGCGGGGCTGTTGCGCCGCAGCGAGTACGACACGGAGGTACAGGAGCTGTTCTCTCTCACCTCGAAGAAGGCGATGTTGGAAGACGAAAAGAGCACGAGCCAGCTCGCGAACAACGACGAGTACCAGCGTCTCACCGAGCGGATCGACGAGCTCCGCGAGCGCGCGGACGAGTCGCGCGACGCCGCCGCGGCCGACGGCGACGACTACGAGACGCTGTTTCAAGAGCTCGACACCGACGAGTAGCCGGCCCGCCGGCTCCGCCCGCCGACCGTTTATGCCGCGTCGCGCCGAACGCCGTCCCGATGCGTGTCCGGGACCTCCCGCTTTCCGATCCGGTCGTCGACCACTTCGCCGAGCGCGGCGTCACAGAGCTGTACCCGCCGCAGGCGGCGGCCGTCGACGCCGGCATCTGCGAGGGCGAGGACGTCGTCGCAGCGGTGCCGACCGCGTCCGGGAAGACGCTCGTCGCGCAGCTCGCGCTCCTGACCGCGGACGGTCCCGGGCTGTACGTGTGTCCGCTCCGCGCGCTCGCTCGCGAGAAACACGAGTCGTTCGCGGCGCTGCCGGGCGTCGACGCCGGCATCTCCACCGGCGACGTCGACGCGACAGGCGAGGAGCTCGCGGGTCACGACGTCGTCGTCGCCACGAGCGAGAAGGTCGACTCGGCGATCCGCAACGGCGCCGCGTGGGTCGACGAGCTGGCCTGTGTCGTCGTCGACGAGGTCCATCTGCTGGACGCGGAACGGCGCGGTCCGACCCTCGAAGTCACGCTCGCGACGCTCCGGCGTCGGATCCCCGACCTCCAGACCGTGGCGCTGTCGGCGACCGTGGACAACCCGGAGGCGATCGCGGACTGGCTCGACGCCGCGCTCGTGGAGTCCGACTGGCGGCCGGTCGACCTCCGGACCGGCGTCGCAGTCGGCGGTGACGTCGCGTTCGACGACGGGACCGCGCTGCGGGTCGACGTCGCCGACCCGGACGGCGGGGCGAGCGCGGAACGCGACGGCGCGGAGGCCGACCCAACCGAGGTTACCGCGGCCCTCGTCGCCGACGCGGTCACGGACGGGGGACAGTGTCTGGCGTTCGTTAGCTCTCGCCGCGAGGCGGTCGAACTCGCCGAGCGGCTCGCGGCGGACGACCTGGCGGCCGAGCTGGGCGTCGAGGCGGCGGCCGCGACGGCCGCCGACGAAGCCGCCGCCGTCGACGGCACCCTCACCGGGAGCCGGCTGGCCGACTGCCTCCGGGCGGGCGTCGGCTTCCACCACGCCGGGCTCCGGTCGGGTCACCACGCGGTCGTCGAGTCGGCGTTCCGCGACCGCGAGCTCGCCTGTATCTGTGCCACCCCGACGCTCGCGGCGGGGGTCAACGTCCCCGCGCGCCGCGTCGTCGTCCGCGACCAGCGCCGGTACGCCGACGGCGGCACGGAGTGGATCCCGACGCTCGAAGTCCACCAGATGTGCGGCCGCGCCGGCCGCCCCGGGCTCGACCCGCACGGGGAGGCGGTCCTCGTCGCCGACGCCGGCGAGCGCGACGCGGTCCGCGAGCGGTACGTCGCGGGGGAGCCGGAGGCGGTCGAGTCGAAGCTCGCGGACCCGGCGGCGCTCCGAACGCACGTTCTCGCGGCGGTCGCGACCGAGTTTGCGGCGACAGAAAGCGAGGTCCTCGACGTGTTCGAGGGGACCTTTTACGCGCGGGAGACCGGCGCCGGCGGCCTCGCCGACGCGGTCGCCGTCGCGGTCGACGACCTCGTCGCCGCCGGGATGATCGACCGTGAGGCGGGCGGAGAGCCGCGTCAGCTTGCCGCGACGCCGGTCGGCGAGACGACCTCGAAGCAGTACGTCAGGCCGGCGACCGGCGAGCGAATCGTGGACGGGCTGCGGGCGGCCGCGGACCTCCCCGGGGCCGCGACGCTGACCGCCTTCGAGGTCGTCTGTGACACACCGGACATGCAGGACACCTACCTCGGAAACGCGGAACGTGCGGAGATCTACCGGTTCGCGCGGTCGAACGCGGACGCGCTCACCACGGATATGACCGAGCCCGACGACTTCGAGGGGTGGCTGGAGTCGGTCAAGACCGCGCGGATACTCGACGAGTGGATCGGCGGGGCCACGACCGAGGAGCTCGTCGAGCGGTACCGGATCGGGCCGGGGGATCTCGACTCTCGGGTCGAGCGGGCCGAGTGGCTACTGAGCGCGGCCGAGGCGCTCGCGGAGACGGTCGGTGTGCGTGTTCCGGCGGTCTCGCGCGCTCGCTCGCGGCTGTGAGCCGGTGTCGCGGCGGAGACGAGCGCGGACGGCGCGGTCAGTCGGCCGACCCGACCGTCCGGTGGAACGGCGTCCGGGCGATCGTTTCGCGGAGCTCGGCCAGTGAGTCGCGGCCGACGTCGCTCGCGGCGGCCATCACCGCGAACACCTCCTCTCTGGAGACTTTCACGCCCGCCTCTGTCAGGGCGTCTTCGGGCCGCGACCGCACCTCGCGGAGGGTGCCGACCGCGAGCAGGTACGGCACCGTCCACGCCTCCAGCGTGTTGCCGTTCGAGAGCGGCATCGTCTCCAGGTACGCCTGCGCGTCGTCGAGGAACGACCGGGCGTACTCCGCGGTCCGGCCGACGACGCGCGCGGACGACTCCCGGTTGTCCGGGTGGACGACGCGCTCCTGGTCGACCCCCTCGGCCGCGAGCCACTCGGCGGGGAGGTAGACGTTGTTCTCTTCTGTGTAGTCGTCGTACACGTCCTTCGAGACGTTCACGAGCTGCAAGAGGAGCCCGAACTCCTCGGCGGTCTCCCG
>Ga0207714_1002563_pt1 | contig 10894 bp, 8 predicted proteins | sample PonA232FremontCA_2_FD_187270 | JGI IMG/M metagenome (GOLD analysis project Ga0207714, IMG submission 187270) | Marine sediment microbial community from Fremont, CA, USA - Pond A23 Sediment 2 (SPAdes) | ecosystem: Environmental > Aquatic > Marine > Unclassified | place: USA: Fremont, California... | reverse complement strand
AACCCCTCCTTCATGATGTAGGGCGGCTTCGCCCGCCGCACGCTTGCAACTGGCGCGCGACGGCCAAGCCGCCGGCGCCCTATGCTGGTAGCTGTCGATACGCCACCCGCCGATCCGTGGTCCCGCCATGAACAAATATCCCGATGTTCCGCGCGTGTCCGATTTGGTGTGGCCCTGCCTCCAGGCCCTGCGCGAACTGGGCGGCTCCGCCTCGAACCGCGAGCTGCTGCAAAAAGTGATCGAGCGCGAGGGAATCAGCGACGCGGTCGCCGGCATCATGCACAAGGACGGCCGCCGCACGCGCCTGGCCTACAACCTGGACTGGACCAAAAGCTTCCTCAAAAAAGACGGCGCGATCTTCAACTCAAGCTATGGCGTCTGGGCTCTGACCGCGCGGGGCGAGGGGATGTCACACGACGAGTGCGTGAACGTGCCAAAGCGAGTTCAGCGCGCCTAATCCGAACGGCGGCGAAACCGCACCAGCAGCGAAAGCCGGGACACAAGCACGGTCAGCGACGATACCGCCGCGACCGCGACAAGCCCCCAGCGCGTCGACGATACCGACAGCGGCGACGACGCATGGAAAACCCAACTGTTGGATGCCGTGCGCGGCATGGCGCCCGATGCCTTCGAGCGGCTGGCCCAGCGGCTGTTGCGGGAGGCGGGCTTCGTGCAGGTGACGGTCACGCAGCGCTCGAACGACGGCGGCATCGACGGCATGGGGATGCTGCGCGTCAACCTGATTTCGTTTCAGGTCTTGTTTCAGTGCAAGCGCTATCAGGGCGCGGTCGGCGCTGGTGCTGTGCGCGACTTTCGCGGCGCGATGGCGGGGCGGTGCGACAAGGGACTGATTCTGACCACCGGCACGTTCAGTCCGGAAGCCAAGCGCGAAGCCTCGCGCGACGGCGCCGACGCCATCGACCTGATCGACGGCGACGAGCTGTGCGACCTCCTCAACCGCCACCAACTCGGCGTCACCACCCGCACCGTCGAACAAGTGGACATCAACCCCACCTGGTTCGCCCACGTGTGATCGCACCCTCGTGACCGTTTTTCCGGCGGCTTGCCGCCTTCGCGGCGGCGAAGCCGCCCTACGGTGCTGGGTGCGTGCGTCACGCGACCAAACCCTCTCCCAAGGGAGAGGGGTCTGGCGGTTCAACCCTCTCCTTCAGGAGAGGGTCGCTCGGCCGAAGGCCGAGCGGGGTGAGGCGGTGGCGTCCCGGCTGGCGACACCCGCCCGATCGCGCATACCCGGAACCGATCTCGCACCCCGCGCCGTCACAGCCTCACCCCGGCGACCCTGGCGGGCCGCCACCCCTCTCCACGTTGCAACGTGGAGAGGGGTTTGGTTTGCGGAATCGCGCTTGGTCCTTTCTCCACGCAACCGCGTGGAGAGAGGCGCGCGGGCGCCGTTTGCCCGAACGTTGGGGCCGTAGCAGCTCTACGCGCCGGCATTTGAACACCACGACAGCCGGGATTTACGGGAAATTTTCAACCGATTGCGGGTTGGATTCGCGATGCCAGTCGTTAAGAAAGCGTGTTAAACTGGAGAAAGTTCGTTAACGAAATCGTTAATGTCTTAACCCATCCTGTCCCGTGGATCTTAACCCGCTCAGCCTCGCCGCGGCTCGATCCACGGAGCCACGCCATGTACCGCCGTGTCCGCCGCTTCGCGGCTTTCGTCGCCGTCCTCGCCCTGGCCGCCTCACCCGGCGCGGCGCACGCCGCCGGCGCGAGCGGCACCGCCACGGCGCGCATCGTCGCGGCGGACCCGGGCGAAACCGGCGGGGCCGTGGTGGCGCTGCGCGAGCGCGCCGCCCGGCCCGGCGCCGTGGCGTTGCGCCCGGGGCGCCACGTGGCGCGCGGCGGCGCCCGGCTGGACGGGGACGCCACCCGGGCCGGAACGGTCGAGTTGGCCGGCGGCGGGCGCTACACCATCCGCCTGCACACCAGCGGCACCCCGATCGAAGCGCTGGCCCTCGACGCACGGGAGCGGGGCTCGAACCTTCGTATCCGCCGCACGGGAGGCGCCGCGCTTCACGCCACCGTTCCCCAGGGGGCGGGCCCGATCCGCCTGCGCCTGATCGCCGTGCTGCACGTGCCCGCGGACACCCCGGCGGGCGAGCATCACCTTCCGGTTCGCACGGAGCGCGCCCGGCTCACCGCGCGCTGACGCGGCCCACGATCAGCGCCGCCAGATCGAGCGCCGCCGCCGTGGCCGCGCCATCGGTGTCGTAATCGGGGTCGAGACAGGTCAGCGAGGCGCCCACGACGGGCACCTGCTCCAGCACGCGCTGCGCGGCAGCGTAAACCTGAGCGCGCGACGGGCCGCCAGCGGCGTAACAGCAGTTGGCGCACGCTTCCTCGGGATCGTGCACGTCGATGTCGATGTGGAGGTAGACCGCATCCACCTGCCGCGCCAGCGCCGTCAAGGGCGGCTCCACGGCCACCAGCCCGCGCTTGCGCCATTCGGCCGGATCGAGCTTGTGCAAGCCGCTTGCCTCGAAATTCACCTTGTCGCCCGGGTCGAACTGCCGGGCGCCGCCGTGCAGCACCCGGTTTTCCGGCAAGGGCTCCCAGCCCGGCACGCTCTTGCCGATGGTTTGGAACGTCCAGCCCAGGGCCGTCGCCAGCGGCATCCCGTCGAGAAAGCCGGTTACCGACACCTGCGGCGTGTTCATGTCGGTGTGCGCGTCCAGCCACACCACGCCCAGGCGGGGGACGTCCGCCAACCCGCCGATCATGCCCAGGGCGGCGCTGCACATCCCGGAAACCGTCAGCGGAAACGCCCCGTCGCGCCGGGCGCGCGCCACGTCGCCCGCCAGCTTGCCCGCCAGCTCGAAGGTCGTGCTGATCTCGCGCGGGAACTCGTGATCGCTGACCACCCGGGTGGGCACCGGGGTGTCGCCCGCCGCCCGCACACGCTCGCGCAGGCCGGCGTCCATCAGGTGACCCGGACCGCGCCCCATGCGCGCGTCTCGATGGCCGCTGTCGTAGGGAACCTGGAGCACGGCGGTGGTCATCGCGCCTCCTCGCTTAGATTTTGACTCAAATTATTCGCCCAGTGAGCGCAAACGCTCGGAAGATATCGCTTTTGAGGGCAAATGGCAAAGCCGGGGGCCGTCAGGTCTCCACCGGCATCACCGGGCGGTCGCGCGTCTCGGTGTCCAGCGGGCGTTCCAGCACCTCGGTCAGCCGTTGGCGGATGCGCGCCAGCTTGCTGTCGTGCATGACGCGTCCGCCCAGCACGTCGGCGACGTAGAAGACGTCGATCACGCGCTCGCCGTAGGTGGAGATCTTCGCCCGGTGAATGATCAGGTTCAGGTGCGCCAGCATCCGGGTGAGGTCGTGCAGCAGCCCCGGCCGGTCGCGGCCCTCGACCTCGATCACGGTGTGGTGCGGGGCCAGCGAGTTGTCGATGACCACGCGCGGGGCCACGGTGAACGCGGCGTAGCGCGAGGGGATGCCGGAGCGCCGGCGGTGTAGCTCGCGCGCGGGGGCGAGCTCGCCCGTGATCGTGCGCGCCACCGTGCTGGGCAGCGCGGCCAGCTTGTCGGCCTCGGCGAACGCCCCGCCGGCCGGTTCCGTGATCCACAGCGTGTCCAGGGCCATGCCGTTGGTCAGCGTGAAGATGCGCGCGGCCGTGATGCTGGCCCCGGCGACCGCCATCGCCCCGGCGATGCGCGCGAACAGGCCGGGATGGTCCTGGGTGTAGATCGTCACCTCGGTAACGTCGCGGTAGCCGTCCACGCGCTGCTCCACGGTGATGCGGCGGCCCTCGGCCTCGGCGCGGTGGATCAGCTCGGCGTGGCGGGCGTGGGTTTCCGTTTCCCACGCCAGCCAGTACGCGGGATACGGCCGGGCGAGGTGGCGCGCCACCTCGGCCTCGGGCCACGCCGCCAGGCGCTCGCGCAGCGCCGCCTTGGCGCGCTGAACCCGGGTGTCGCGGGCCTCCACCCGAAAGCCGCCGGCCAGCTCGTCCTCGGTGTGCCAGAACAGATCGCGCAGCAGCGCCGCCTTCCAGTCCGTCCACACGCGCGGGCCCACGGCGCGAATGTCCGCCACGGTCAGGCACAGCAGCAGGCGCAGCCGCTCCAGCGAGCCCACGCGGGCGGCGAAGTCGCGGATCGTGCGCGGCTCCTCCAGATCGCGTTTGAACGCCACGTGGCTCATGGCGAGGTGGTTCGCCACCAGCCACGCCACCGTTTCCGTCTCCGCCGGGCTCAGGCCCAGGCGCGGGCACAAGCCGCGCGCCAAGCGCGCCCCGACCTCGCTGTGATCCCCGGGCAGGCCCTTGCCCATGTCGTGCAGGAAGAGCGCGACGTGCAGCGCGCGCCGGTCGTGGACGCGGTGGACGACGTCGCTGGCGATGGGCGCCACCTCGCGCAGCTCGCCGCGCTCGATGCGGGTGAGCTCGCGCAGCGCCACCAGGGTGTGCTCGTCCACGGTGTAGTGGTGGTACATGTCGTACTGCATCTGCGCCACGACCCGGCCGAAGGCCGGAATGAAGCGCCCCAGCACGCCCGCTTCGTTCATGCGGCGCAGCGTGGGCGCGGGGTCGCGCGTGGCCGTGAGCAGCGCCAGGACGTGGGCGTTGGCGTCGGCGTCCTGGCGCACGCTGGTGTGCCGCAGCCGGCCGCGATGGTGGCGCATCCAGCGCAGCGCGGTGGGATGGATGTCCAGGTTGCGCGCGTGGGCGACCGAGAAGATGCGCAGCATTTCCGCCGGATCGGCGCGGAAGGTCTCGGGGGTGCTGACGGTCGGGCGGTCGCCGGCAAGGGGAAAGCCGCCGGCGGTGCGCGGGTGCCGCCGCCCGCGCGGGCGAAAGCGCGACCGGCGCCCGTGCACGCTTTCCAGGTGGGCGCATAGGATGCGGGTGAGGTCGCCCACGTCCTTGGCGACTAGGTAGTAGTGCTTCATGAAGCGCTCGACCGCCGCGTCGCGCGCGTGGTCGCGGTAGCCCATGCGCGGGGCGATTTCTTTTTGCAAATCGAACGTTAGCCGTTCCCGCGCGCGCCCCGCCGTGAGGTGCAGGTGAAAGCGCACCGTCCACAGGACCTGCCGCGCCTGGGCGAAGCGCCGGGCTTCGTCGCGCGTGAACACGCCGCGATCGACCAGGGCGTCGCCGTCGGCCACGCGGTAGACGTCCTTGGCGATCCAGAACAGCGTGTTGAGGTCGCGCAGGCCGCCCTTGCCGTCCTTGATGTTGGGTTCGAGCTGATAGCGCGAGTCGCCCAGCCGCGCGTGGCGCTCGTCGCGCTCGCGCAGCTTCTCGGCGATGAAGCGGGCGGCCGTGCCGGTTTGGACCTCCGCCGCGAAGCGGCGCTGCAACGCCGCCGTGTGCGCGCCGTCGCCGCACAGGTGGCGAATCTCCAGCAGGCTGGTACGAATCGTGGTGTCGCGGCGCGCGCCCTGGATGCACTCGCCCACGGTGCGCGTGGCGTGGCCGACCTGGAAGCCCAGGTCCCAAAGCCCGTACAAAATCGTTTCCACCAGCCGCGCCACGCCGGGGGCGCGTTGGTCGGGCACGAGAAACAGCACGTCCAGGTCGGAAAACGGCGCCAGCTCACCCCGGCCGTAGCCGCCCGCTGCGACGACGGCCACGTCGCGGGCCGCCGGGGCCGCCGCCTCGGCCACGGCGCGGGTGTGCAGGGCGCGCAGCGTGGCATCCGCCACGCCGGCCTGGGCGCGCATGGCGTCGATGCCCGTGATCTCGCCGGCGGTGAGCGCCCCGCCAAGGGTATCCCGCGCCTCGCACAGCCGCGCCTTGGCCGCGCGCACGCCGGCGTCCAGCTCGGCGAGCATCGCCGTTTCATCGGGGAGGGTGGCGTCCAGCGTCATGGCGCGCAGGGTTCCCGCCGGCGCGCGCGCTGACAAGCCGGTCCGGCCGGCCGCGAGCCGTCCGCCACGGCGGCGGCGAGCCCGGACACGCTTTTTTGAACTTGAAATGTTTTGCCGTGGCTTTTATAACCACCAATGCTGGGCGCCTGGACGTTGCACCCGGCCGGCTGGCGACCTTTCGTCGATGGGAGCATCAACGCATCCTTGCGCCATGGAACAGCCGCCCGTGTCCGGTGACGAACCAGCGCGCCTCGCCGCCTTGGCCGATCACGAGTTCGAGGAGACGGCCGACGATGCGGCGTTGGACCAGCTCGCCCAAGCCGCCGCCCGGCTGATCGGCGCGCGCACGGGGTTGGTGACGCTCATAACCGAGCGCGAGCAAATCTTCCTGGGCCGGGCGAACATGCCCTGGCGCACCACCAGCCGCGAGGTGGCGTTCTGCCCGCACGCCATGGCGCGGGGTGAGCTCATGGAGGTGCCCGACGCGGCCGAGGACGCGCGGTTCGCGGCCAATTCGCTGGTGACCGGCCCGCCGTACATTCGCTTTTACGCCGGCGCGCCGCTGACCACCCAGGAAGGGTATCACCTGGGCACGCTGTGCGTGCTCGACGACCGGCCCGGGCAGTTGACCGAGGCCCAGCGCACCGGCTTGCGCGAGATGGCTGGCGCCGCCGCGCGCATTCTCGCCGACCGGCGCCGCATCCTGCACCATGCCCGCGAATGCGAGGCGGCGCGCGCGTTCAACGCGCACGTCATCGCCGCCACGCCGCTGCTCGTGATCGGGCTGACTCCCCAAGGCGAGACGGTGTTCGCCAACCCCGCCGCCGAGGCCGCCACGGGCTACGCCGCCGATGAGCTGATCGGCGCCGACTGGTGGAAACTGGTGTATCCAGGCCGGTACGGCGAGCAGGTCGCGCCGTTTCGCCGCGCCCTTGCCGAGCACGGCGACGTCACCGAATACGACATGACGCTGGTCACGCGCGGCGGGGAAGAGCGGGCCATCGCCTGGACCACGCTGAACCAGCGCGACGGCGACGGCACGTTGACGCGCATCGTGGCCATGGGGCGCGACGTGACCGAAGCCAAGCGCCGTCAGCGCGTGCGCGAGCAGCAACAGCGCCTGGAAGCGCTGGGGCAGATGGCCAGCGGGATGGCGCACGAACTCAACAACGCGCTCCAACCCACGCTGGGCTTGCTCGGGGTCATGCGCGAGGCCGTGCAAAACGACGCCGCCACCGTTCGTGCCCTCGACGTGGCGGAACATCATGCCAAGCACGCGCGCCACATCGTGGGCGAGGTGCTGGCCTTCGTGCGCGGCACGGAGGATGCGACCGGGCCCGTCGATGCCGCCGAGGCGTTGACGGAGGCCGCGGCGTTCGCCGCCGAGTTCCTGCCGGCCAGCGTGCGTCTGCGGTGTTCGGGCTTCGGCGGCGATCTGCCCGCGCGCGTGGAGGCCGCCACGCCGGCCCTGGCGGTGCCCGATGCGGCGGCCCAGGGCGCCGCGCTGGTCGTTGACATCAACCGGGGCCAGCTTGCCCAGATCGTCAGCAATCTGGCGATCAACGCGGTCCACGCCATGGCCGGTGCGGGGACGTTAACGCTGTCCCTGGACAGCGAGATGCTGCCCCCGGACGCGGCCGGGGCGTCCGGCCTCGCGCCCGGGCTGTACGCCGTCATGCGCGTGACCGACACGGGCCACGGCATGGACGAGGCGATGCAGCGCCGCGTGCTCCAGCCGTTCTACACCACGAAAACCGAGGGTGGCAGCGGCCTCGGCCTCGCGGTCGTCCACGGCATCGTGCAAAGTTGGGGTGGCCGCTTCACCATCGACAGCGCGCCCGGCGCGGGAACCACGATGACCATCCACGTCCCGGCCCGCGCCGCCCCCGTGGCGGACGGCTGACACCGCCGCCGTCGAGAGGACCGCCCGCCCATGACCGCCCACGCGCGCGCCATCGCCGCGACCGCGATTCTCGGCTGGCTGGCCTATGTCGCGTTGGCGTGGCCGTCCAGCCTGACCAGCGCGAGCGCGAGCAGCCTGGACCCGCTCTGGCTCCCGGCGGGCGTGGCCGTGGCGCTGGTCATCCGCCACGGCCCGTGGATCGTCGCCGTCAGCGCGGCCGGGGGACTGACCGCCAACCTGCTCTGGGGCGAGGCGGGGCCGTGGCTGACGGCGGCCTACACCGCCGGCACCGCGCTGACGCCGCTGGTCGCGGGCATCGTCTTCCAGTGGGTGGACGACCCGCCGCGCGTTCTGGCGCCGCGCTTGATGTGGCGGGCGTTTCAGTGGCGCGACAGCGACGTCCCCATCCTGGGCAACGAACGGAGCGCGCTGGCGTTTCTGCTCGCCACGCTGGCGGCGGGCGGTGTCGGCACGGCCTGGATCGCCCTGTTCGGGGCGGACGACACCGCCACCGCGGCGTGGGGAATCAGCGTGGTGCTGGGCGTGGCGATCGTGGCCCCGGCCGTGCTCGTGGGCCCGCGCGCGCTCGCCCGAGCCGTCCGCGCGCGGCCGCTGGAGAGCGCGGCCATCGCCCTGACGCTCGTGGGTGTACATTACGCGATCTTCGTGGTGCCCGTGGCGTGGACGCACGCCGCCGCGACGCTGGCCGGGGCGCCGCCGGTCGTCTGGGGCGCGCTGCGCCTGGGCCGGGCCGGGGCCGCGCTCGTGCCGCCGCTGACGGCGGCGGTCGTGCTGACGGGGACGATGCTCAACCACGGCCCGTTCGCCAGCTTCGACGGCTGGGCGGTGCCCACCGCCTATCTGATGGTGGTGAGCGCGGTGGCCTGGCTGCTGGGCGGCCACGCGGAGACCGTCTGGCGCGCGGAGAGCACGCGCGAAATCCGCCGGCGCGCGGCGGAGACGGCGCGCGACCGCCTGATGGAGCTGCTGGAGACCACCTCGGATTTCGTGCTCACGGCGGAACTCGACCGCGACCGGCGCGACATCAAGCCGCTATACGCCAACAACGGGGCGTGGCGGCTCTTGGGGGTGTCCTCCAGCCGGGGGCTGACCGAGTTGACGCTGGAGCGCGTCTATCCGCTGTGGGCGGTGCGCATCATGCGCGGCGACGCCATCCCCACGGCCGTGGACGAGGGCATCTGGCGCGGCGAGCTGGCCGTGTGTCACGCCGGCGGCCACGAAATCCCCGTGTCCCAGGTGCTCGTGCCGCACCGCGACGCGGGCGGCGAGGTGCGCGCGGTGTCCACGATCATCCGGGACATCGCGGGCGCCAAGGAAACGGAACGCGCGCTGCGCCGGGAAAAGGCGTTCACGGACCACGTGGTCGCGACCTCGCCCAACCTGGTCGTGAGCATCTGTCCCGACGGGACGGTGCGCTTCGTCAATCCGGCCGTGGAGCGCGCGACCGGCCACGCGCGGGAATCGTTGCTCGGCACCGACTGGTGGCGGACGGTGTTCCACACGCCGCAACAGCGCGGCGACGCCGAGCGCGTCCTGGCGAACCTGGCCGAGCACGACGAACTCACCGATCAGGTGCTGACGCTGGCCACGCGCGACGGCACGGAGCGCGTCGTCTCCTGGAGCTTTCTGCGCCGGCGCGGGCCGGACGGCGAGCCCATCGAGATCATCGCCCACGGCCGAGACATCACCGCCGACCGCGAGGAGATCGCCCGCCAGCAACAGCAGGAACAGCTGCGCGCGCTGGGCGAGATGGCCGGCGGGATGGCGCACGAACTCAACAACGCGCTTCAGCCGGTCGTGGGGCTGCTGGGCGTGATGCGGGATCAGGCGGGCGGCGACGCCACGCTCGGGCGGTGCGTGGACACCATGGAAACCCACACCCTGCACGCCCGGCGTATCGTCACCGACGTGTTGGCTTTCGCCCGGCAACAAGGCCCGGATGTCGCGGTGTTCGAGCTGCGCGGACTAACGCGGGAGGTGGTGGATTTCATCGGGCCGCTGATGGTGGACAGTGTGCGGCTGACCGCCGAAGGCCTCGATGCCGGCCCGCCGCTTGATGTTGAGACGAGCCGCAACGGATTGATCCAGGTCGTCCAGAACATCACCAACAACGCGGTGGATGCCATGGACGGCAAGGGGACGATCCACGTCGCGGTCGGCGCGGAGACCAACGAGGCCGGCGAGCCCGAGCGCGCGCGCATCGCCATCACCGACACCGGCCCCGGCATGGACCGCGTGAGCGCGCGCAACCTGTTCAACCCCTTCTACACCACGAAGGACGTTGGCAGCGGCACCGGCCTGGGCATGGCGGTGGTTTATGGGCTGGTCACGCACTGGAACGGCACCATCGACGTGGACAGCGAGCCCGGCGCGGGCACCACGATCACCATCACCCTGCCGTGCACGGCCGCCGGCGGCACGGGGGGCGCATGACCGCCTTCAGGCGCGGCCGGGTTTTACGGCACGTCGTTTTGCGGTATGCAACGGCCATGACAAAGCATGAGCGGGGGCGGCCTTGGCCAACATCCTTTTGATCGAAGATATGGACGGCGTGCGCGACACCCTGGAGATCATGCTCTCGGCACAGGGGCACAGCGTGACCACGGCGGCGAACGGCAACGACGGCCTGTCGCGCGCCAAGCAGGGCGGGTTCGATGTGGTCATCACGGACATCATCATGCCCGACACCGACGGCAACGACGTGCTGGTCGAGTTGCGCAAGCAAGCCAAGCGCCCGCCGACGATCGCGCTGTCAGGCGGCGGCAGCAAGGTGAGCGCCGACGACGCGCTCCAGCTCGCGCGCCAGCACGCGGATCAGGTCATGACCAAGCCGGTCACGCAGAGCGAGCTGAACGACGCGCTGTCGAGCGTGCTGGGCGGCTGACGCCGGAAGGCGGCTCGCGGCCGGCCCGTTACGCCGCCGCCGCGCCGTCGTCGCCCGCCTGGCGGCCCGGGCGGTCCAGGGCGTAGCCCGCCGAGCGCACCGTGCGGATGACGTCCTCGTCGCCCGGTCCGTTGACCGCCTTGCGCAGCCGGCGGATGTGCACGTCCACCGTGCGCGGCTCGACGTAGACGTCGTGGCCCCACACCGCGTCGAGCAGTTGTTCGCGCGTGAACACCCGGCCCGGG
>Ga0207714_1002562_pt1 | contig 10895 bp, 9 predicted proteins | sample PonA232FremontCA_2_FD_187270 | JGI IMG/M metagenome (GOLD analysis project Ga0207714, IMG submission 187270) | Marine sediment microbial community from Fremont, CA, USA - Pond A23 Sediment 2 (SPAdes) | ecosystem: Environmental > Aquatic > Marine > Unclassified | place: USA: Fremont, California... | reverse complement strand
GTTGCCGCGCGAGCGGTCCATCTTGAGGATCTGGAAGGGCTGCGGCGTGCCCATCAGCGGGGTGACGTCGCGCACCGGGCGGATGTCCACCTGGCTGCCGGGCAGGAACGCCACCGCGCCGTTGAGGTCGACGGTGAAGCCGCCCTTCACGCGGCCGAAGATCTGGCCCTGGACGCGCTCGTTGTTGTTGAAGGCCTTTTCAAGCTGGATCCAGGCCTCCTCGCGGCGCGCCTTGTCGCGCGAGAGCACGGCCTCGCCGTTCTTGTCCTCGAAACGCTCCAGATACACGTCCACGTCGTCGCCGACCTTGAGGTCATCGGCCTCGCCGGCCTTGGCGAACTCCTTGAGCGCAACGCGCCCCTCGGATTTCAGGCCGACGTCGACCAGGACGTCGTCGTTCTCGAAGTCGAGGATGCGCCCCTTGAGCACGGTGCCCTCCAGGCGGCCCTCGCCGCCCAGGGTTTCCTGCAGAAGCGCCTCGAAGCTTTCCTCTTGCGTGCCGGTGGCGGCAGCGGTGTCAGCCATCGTGTGGTCGGTCCTCTCGTTACGGTCGTGTCGCTATTCGGGCCTGCCGGTTGTTTCCGGCGGTCTTCCCGGAAGCCGTGGCAGAAGGCCGGGCACGTTGCGGCTCCGCCCGGCCCGCGTGACGTGCGGGAGCACGGGCGCGCGGTCTCGTCCTTCCATACGGCAAGCCCCGCGAACCCGGTGGTTCCGGGGCATGGTTCGCGCATGCCTGCGCAGCGTCCGCGCAACCGGATTCCCGCGGAAAACGCTCACGAACAACGGCGCCGGACCACATCGCGCGCGGCCCAGAACGCTGCCTCGGCATCGAGATCCGAGGTGTCCAGACGGACCGCATCCGGCGCCGTCGTCAGCGGCGCGACATCGCGCGCCGCATCGCGCGCGTCCCGCGCTTCCATGTCGCGCAGAACTTCGGCATATATACGCCCCTCGCCGCGCGCGCGCAACTCCTCGTGCCGGCGCCGCGCGCGTTCCGCCAGACTCGCGGTGACGAAGAGCTTGGCGCAGGCGTCCGGGCACACGACGGTGCCGATATCGCGGCCGTCGAGCACCGCGCCGGACTTGCCCGCCGGCGGATTCCGGGCGAAGTCCCGCTGAAACGCGAGCAGGGCCTCGCGCACCGCCGGCTGCGCGGAGACCTCCGAAGCGGCCGCGCCCACCCCCTCGGCGCGCAGGTCCAGGCGTTCCAGATCGGCGCTGGTCAGGGATTCGGCCGCGGCCCGGGTGGCCCCGGTGTCGCGCACGTCCCCGCCGGCCGCGAGCACCTTGGCGGCGACGGCGCGGTACAGCCCGCCCGTGTCCAGGTAGGCGAGGTCGAAGGCCTGGGCCAGCCGGCGGGCAAGCGTGCCCTTGCCCGCCGCCGCCGGCCCGTCAACGGCAACGATGATGGTCATGGCCCGCGCGGTCGTCTCGTTCCTGCGTTCGCGCGCCCTCGTACACGCCGGCTGCGCCGGCGGCAATGGGGTGGTGTCAGCCGTCGCCATGCCGCCGGTTCCATTCGCGGATGGTGCGGTCGCTCAGCGGGGCCTCGCCCGCCATCGCGTTCGCGTACGCCGTGTCGGACATGCCCGACTCCCCGCCGCCCGAGCCGGATGCGGCCGCGCCCTCGCCGTCCCCGGCGCGTCGGCGCAGCTCGGCGATGCGCGCCTGCTGCTCGGCAAAGGCCTGGTCCGACAGCGCCAGCTTGGCCTTGCGGCCCTTGTCCAGCTCGCGCGCGCCGAAATAGAAGGTCACGATGGCGCCCAGCAGGTACCACGCCGGCTGCGGCACGCCTTCCAGCGCCGTGTTGAGGATCTGGAACTCCGTGGGATCGGCGTAGGCGAGGCCGAAATAGCCCAGCACCAGGATGACCAGCGTGGGCCGCGGCAAACGGTTGAGCCCGTCGATGAAGGCGTCCCACCAGGTGCGCGCGGCAAGGCGACGGAACTCCCCGGCGAACTGCGAGGTGGCGCGGGCCCGGCGGCGCGCGGCCCGGGACGCGTCGTTCTCCGCCGAGCCCCAGACGGTCTCCACCAGCCGGTTCGCACCCTTCATCAGCCCGCCGCCGAACAGCCGGCCGAGTTTGCCCAGCATCGCCGTCAGGCCACCATGAATTCGCGCACGCGCTTGTGCCAGCCGTCGAGGAAGGCCTTTTGGCTGGGGTCCTTCTCGACGATCTGGTTGAGGAAATCCAGGCGGGCGTTGCACACGGCGTTGACGAGATAATTCCCCATCGCCTTTTGCGTGCGTTCGGCGGCGCGCACGGTGTTCGGCCCGATGACACCGTCGACCGCGATCTCCGTGTCACCCAGAACCGAGGGCGCGGTCTGGCGCATGCGCTCCAGCGTGTCCTGAAGCTCGCACACCGCGCGGCCCGGCCCGCTGTTCACGGCGAAGTCGGTCATCAAGGGCTGAAGCGCCTCGGGCAGGCGGTCGATCCCGGGCGCGGTGTAGAAGTCCTCGCGGTACAACTCGACCGCCTTGTCCTTGGTCACCATGCGGATGTCCTGCTCGTCCACGGTGCCGTCCCCGTTCAGGTCGAGCCCCTTCTGCTTGGCGTAACGCAGGGAGATGCCGTGGTTGGTGATGCCGCCCTTGTCGTCGGGGTGGTCGGAAAGCCCGCCTTCCCGCTCGACGATGGCGTGGAGCAGCTTGTCGACCCGGTCCATGATCGCCTCCTATGGTATGTTCGGCCTTTGTTCACGTCGTATTCTTATCACGAAACAGGCGAACGGGCAACCCTGGGTTGGCCACACTGCCCGCGGTGTCCGCTGTGGGCGCGGCCGACGACAACGGCCCGCCGGCGCAAAACCGGCGGGCCGCAGGACCTGTGGTTACTTTGCCGGGACGCCACCCCGGTTCCGGGGGCGGCGCCATGTTACCGCCTTTCGGGCGCCTCCTCGAAGGGCACCGGCCGCGGGGTCTCGTCCGTGCCCTTGGGCAGCACGGGATACTGCACGCGCGGCTGTTCCCCGGTGAGCGTGCGCAGGAACGCGGTGATCTGGGTGATCTGCTTCTCGGATAGCTCCTGACCGAGCTGGGCCACGCCCATGATCGCGACCGCCTGCTCCAGGTCCCAGACCTGCCCGCTGTGGAAATACGGCGCCGTCAACTCGATGTTGCGCAACGGCGCGGCCCGGAAGACATAGTTGTCGCTCGCCGTCTTGGTGACCTGGAACCGGCCCTTGTCGTCGCGCGGGAGCACCTCGGAACCGGGCTTTTTGACCACGCCGAAGGGGTAGTAATTCTGCCCGCCCAGGTTCACACCGGCGTGGCAGGCCGAGCAGCCCACGTCCATGAACGCCTTCAGGCCGCGCTTCTCCCTGGTGTCGAGAGCGTCATAGTTGCCCTCCAGGAACTGGTCGAAGCGCGAGGCCGGGGTGATCAGGGTGGCCTGGAACGCCTCGAGGGCCTTGGCCATGTTGTCGAAGGTCACGGGTTGGTCCTGGCGCGGGAACGCTTTCTCGAAAGCGTCGATGTAGCCGGGGATGGAACGCAGGGTCTTTTCCACGCGCTTGGGCGTGTTCGCCATTTCCACGCTCGCCTGTACGGGTCCCTTCGCCTGCGCCTTCAGGTCCTCGGCGCGGCCGTCCCAGAACTGCGCGGTGTTGAACACGGCGTTGAAGACCGTGGGCGCGTTGCGCGGCCCCTGCTGCCAGCCGTGACCGATGGAGGTGGTCTGGTTGTCATCCCCGCCCAGGCCCATCTGGTGGCAGGAGTTGCAGGATAGCGCCTGGCTCGCCGACAGCCGCGGGTCGAAGAAGAGCATCCGTCCCAGTTCGACGCGGCTGTGCGTCACCGCATTGCCGTCCACCTCGGGCACCCGCGAGGGAATCGGCTCGAAGGTCTCGTTCGCGCGCTCGTGCAGCTTGTCGACGTCGAGTTGCGTTTGCGAGCCCGCGGCCGCAGCCGCAAGGCCCGCGGAAAAGGCCAACGCCGTGGCGAGGGCGCCGCCGCGCATGGCGATGCGTTTCATGGTCATGGTCACCGATATCTCCAATAACGTGGATTTTTTCCTATTCTGAACAAAGCCTGACCGCGCGGCGATGCGGGGTCAAGATCCGGCGGTGGGGCGCGACATTTCAACCCTGTCCCGCCCCCCTTCGGCACCGCCAAGCGTCACCGTGTGATTGTTTTCCCGCGCGGAACCAAAATCTGACCCAGATCAATCCCACGCCGCCCTGCGGGTCTACGATCAAGGCCTAGCCCTTTTCCGCAAGGACATTCCGGTCATGGCCTACCGCGCCAGTCTATCCACGCCGCAGCCCGCCCCGTGGCCGGGGGCGGGCCCGGCCGAAGCGATCGCCGCCGGGGACTTCACCGCCGACGGGCAGCACGCGGTTCTCATCCCCTACACCCGCTACCGCAGTGAGAACACGGATGCCCTACCCATCCGGGCGTTCACGGTGGATCCCGACTCCGGCGATATCGCGCGTCGCGACGACAGCTTCGACGTCGAGACCGGCTGGGTCCAGGACGCCAACGTGGCGGATTTCGACGGCGACGGCCACCTGGACGTGCTCTTCGGCGACCACGGCGTCGAGACCAGCGCGGGCGGTATCAACCCGGGCGCGACGAACAAACTCTTCCTCGGCGGCCCCGATGGCTTGCGCCCCGGCCCGTCCGGCGAGGGCGTGAACGGCGAGGTGGCGTTCTGGCACAGCACGCGCACCGCCGACATCGACGGCGACGGCGATCCCGACGCCGCCGCGATCAACGCGCAGCCGAATACGCATTCCGACGGCCGCGGCCTGCAGATCTTCGTCAACGAGGGCGACGGCCGTTTCACCCTGGCGATGGACCGCGTTCCGGACGACGCGGACACGCGGCTCGACGGCGATGTGCTACCCACGGTGGCCGGGTTCCTTGAAGCGACCGGGGACGCCCGGCCCGACCTGGTTCTGGGATTCGCCCAGGACTTTGGCGGAGCGGACCAGCTTTTCGATACGCGGGTCTATGCCAACACCGGCGCGGGTTTCACCGACCAGCCCAGCTTCGTCATTCCCCGACCGCCGGAAGCCGTCACCGGACGCCCGCCCGGCAATCTGTTCGCGGACAAGATCAACACCGGGGATCTGAACGCCGACGGACAGGCCGACATCGTCATCTATTACGCCGACTTTGCCCGTCACGACGCCAACTTCATCCAGATCCTGATACAGCAGGCCGAGGGCGGGTTCGCGGATCGCACCGTCACGGCGCTGGGAAGCTACGAGCTGGAGTCGCCCGCCGGCTTTCCCGGCGGCGCGTCCGTCGAAATCGTCGACGTCAACGCCGACGGTCTGGGCGACCTGCACTGGACGTTCGATCTGGTGCAGGACCTTCCCACCATCGGTGAGACGGTGTTCGTCAATCTGGGCGACGGCACGTTCCAGACGCTTGCCGAGGCCGCCCCCACAGCGCTCCGGCTCGACAGCCCGCCGGCGGGCAACGTCACCTGGGCGCGCTTCGCCGACGCCACGGGCGACGGCCGGGACGACCTTCTCTATCTCAACAATGTCATGCCGGCCGACACCCTGCTGCACCGTGTCGGGCTGCTCGCCCAGGGGACCGACACGCACACGGCCGAGCCGGGCGGCGGCACGACCGCCGGCACGATCTTCGCCGATCGCATCACGGGCTCCCCCGACAGCGACACGCTCGCGGGCGATCTGGGGCACGACACGCTCATGGGCGGCGCGGGCGCCGACCGGCTCGACGGGGGACCCGGAAACGATCGTCTCGACGGCGGGACGGGTCTCGACACCGCCGTCTTCGCCGGGCCCCGCGGGGCGTATACGGTAACCCGCAACGGCGCGGACATCGTCGTCGCGCGGACCGGGGGCGCACCGGATCGGGACACCCTGACGGCGGTCGAGCAACTCAGTTTTGCCGATACCACCGAGAACGCGGCCGATCTCCCGGCGCGCGCAGCCCGGGTGTTCCTGGCGCCGGATGCCGGTCTGATCCTGTACGACGCCGTGGCCGTTTACGGGCGGGGCGGCGAGGAGCGCATCGCCCTCGCGGAAAGCGCGGCAAACCTCCGCACCGACGCCAACCTCGAACGGCTGGACATTCCCCACCCCTTCGACACGATCGCCTTCCAGGTCACGGCCGACGGGTTGGCGCTGACAGCGTCGGGAACCACCCTGGTCACGCTGCCCAGCCTGAACCGCCCGGCGAGCCTGCATTTCGCCGAGGGGGAGGCGCGCATCGAACAAACGGGCGCGCAAGCCTTCCGCCTTTCGGGCGGCGACGGCAGGACGGCGGAGATCGGCCCGGACGGTGCCGACACCGCCGGCATTCGCCTCGGCGACGCCGTCGCCGCGCGTCCGGGCGGCGACGGGCAGCCGGCAGCGAACGTGTTCCTTCACGCCGGGGCGACGATGCACCTTGCGGAGGCCGTCCAGGTCTACGGCCGAAGCGGCGGACCCGAAGCCGTCGTGCTCCACCCGGAAACGCGCGGGGTGGTCGCCGACGCCAACCTGGAGCGCCTCGACATCGACCGGCACCTGGACGCGATCGCGTTCGACGTCACCGCCGACGGATTCGTCATTGAAGCCGACGATGCGCCGATGGTCACGTTCCCCAGCCTCAACCAGGGCCTCGAGCTGCGCCTTGCCGGCGGGAACGCCACGCTGTCCCAAACCGGCGCGCAGCGATTCGAACTCGCCGGCGCCGCAGGCGAGCCGCTCGCCATCACGGGCCCCACGCCCGGCGACGGCATCACCCTCGAGCTGGGCGAGGCGGTCGCCGAAACGGTCCCGCTGGCGGGCTTGGCGGAGGGCGCGATGGGGGACGACCCGATGGGCTGAACCGGCCGGCGCGGACGCCCCTGGGGAGGCCCGCGTCACGATAGCTCGGCGATGTCCGCCCCCAGCCCGCGCATCGCCGCGACGAAGTCGGGGAACGAGGTCTCGATCGGGCCGGCGTCATCCACAGTCACGCCCCCGCGCGCGACAAGGCCGAGCACGAGGAAGGCCATGGCGATGCGGTGATCGAGCTGGGTCGCAATGGTGGCGCCACCCGGCGGCGGTGCCCCCTGGCCGGTCACGGCGAGCCAGTCCTCGCCCGACTCGACGGTGACGCCGCAGGCGCGCAGCCCCTCGGCGATGCCGGACAGGCGGTCGCTTTCCTTGACCCGCAGCTCGCCCACACCGTGCATCACCGTGCGCCCCTCGGCACAGGCGGCCGCGACGGCGAGCACCGGGTACTCGTCGATCATCGCGGGCGCGCGTTCCGCGGGAACGGTCACCCCCTGCAGTGGCCCCGCGCGGGCCACGAGGTCCGCCACCGGCTCGCCGGCCTGTTCGCGCGCGTTCTCGATGCCGAGGTCGGCGCCCATCTCGCGCAGCGTGGTGAACAGCCCCGTCCGGTGCGGGTTCATGCCCACGCCCGGCAGGCGCACGGCCGAACCGGGCACGAGGAGCGCGGCGACCAGCGGAAACGCCGCCGAGGAGGGGTCGCCGGGCACGGTCACCGCCTGCCCCGTCAGCTCCGGCTGGCCCGTCAGGCGGGTGACGCGCCGGCCCGATTCGTCGCGCGCCACCGCCACCTCGGCGCCGAAAGCGCGGAGCATGCGCTCGGTGTGGTCGCGGGTGTCCTGCGGCTCGGTCACGGCCGTCTCGCCCATGGCGTTGAGACCCGCCAGGAGCACGGCCGACTTCACCTGGGCCGAGGCCACGGGCAGGTCGTAGCGAATCGCCATGGGCTCGCGCGCGCCCGTAACCGCGAGCGGGAGGCGACCGCCGCTGCGCGTGAGGAAACGCGCGCCCACCTGCTGCAGCGGGTCGATGACGCGCTGCATGGGGCGTCGGCGCAGCGAGGCGTCACCGGTGACGAAGGCGGTGACGGCGTGGCCCGCGATCAGGCCCAGGAGCAGCCGGGCCGAGGTGCCCGAGTTGCCCAGGTCGAGGACGTCCGCCGGCTCGGTCAGGCCACCCACGCCGCGGCCGTACACGGTCCAGGCATCGTCGCCCGCGTCGATTTCGGCGCCCAGCGCGGCCATCGCGGCGGCCGTCGCGCGCACGTCCACGCCCAGCAGCAGCCCGGTGATGCGGGTCGGCCCGACGGCGAGACCGCCCAGCATCAGAGCCCGGTGGGAGATCGACTTGTCGCCGGGCACGGCGAGCGTGCCCGAAAGCGCGCCCGCCGGGCGGGCGGCGACCGCGCGCGGTGCGGCGGATCCGGAAGCGGCCATAGCGAATCCCGGGAACAGAGGTAAGTCGGGCGCCGGCTGCCGGGGCCGGCGCCGGGTCAATTACGTTTTGACAGGTCCACGGGGGGCGTGGCAATTGCGCGACCCCAAACGCGGATGCGGACAGCAATCGGGGGTCAACGTCGTGGCCAAACCAGAATGGGGCAAAAAGCACCTTTGCCCGTCCTGTGGCACCAAGTTCTACGATCTGCGCCGCTCTCCCATCGTGTGCCCGTCGTGCGGCACCAAGGTGGAGCCCGAGTCGCCCGCCGGCGGCAGCCGGCGCAAGCGTGGCGGGAAGGCGGCAGCCGCACCGGCGGCGGCGCCGGCACCGGCGCCGGAGCCGGATACCGAGAGCGCCGAGGAGACGCCCGAGGTCGAGGCGGTGGACCAGGAGAGCCTGGACGCCCCGGCCGAGAGCACCGATGACGAGGAGCGCGACGAGTACGGCGACGTCATTGAGGACACCTCGGAGCTGGGCGAAGAGAGCGCGTTCACCAACGTGGTCGACGACGACGAGGAAGGCTCGTAAGGTGCCGTGACAAAGGCATGAATTTCCCCTTGTCAGCCGCGGGGAACATGCTTAGGTTCGCGCTTGCCACGGCGGCGACAGCCGCCGGCTTCTCCCACGGTGGGGCCGTAGCTCAGTCGGGAGAGCGCTACAATGGCATTGTAGAGGTCCGGGGTTCGATCCCCCGCGGCTCCACCAGCTTTTCCCCTGCACCTGACACGCAACTAGCACGCAGGGGGTCGACATAAGATCCGGTCGCCGCGGCGGGGCTGCCACCCCAATCGGCAACCAGATCCGCGAGTAGGTCATCCACGACCCGCAGGGCCCGGCCAAGGTACTGCGGGTCGTTTTTTGCGTAGCGCTCGGTCGTCTTGTAGCCCGTGCTATGTCCCAGCCATCTGGCCACCTCCCAGGGTTGGACGCCGGCCGCCGCCATCTCCGTGGCGACGGTGTGGCGGATCGTGTACGGGATCACCTCCAGGATGGCATCGGCCGCGTCGGCGCCGTGTCCATCCTCCAGCATCATCTCGCGCGCCCGCCGCTTGGTCGCGTTGAAAGCGCGCCGGATGCTTTTCAGCCGCCGCCCCTGGTACGCCACCAGCGGCCCCGGCCCCACGTCGGCGACGAATGGGACCAGCGATTCCGGCATCGGCAGGGTCGGACGGCGCTTGTGCGTCTGCGCCCGGTCGGGCGGATTGAGCCGGATGCGCCGGCTCGCAACGTCCACCTGAAACGCCGTCAGCTCCAGGATGGCCTCGGGCCGCGCCGCCGTCGCGAACGCGAGTAGCAGGTACATGCGGACGTGCGCCGACTCGGCCGCGCGGAGCAGGTAACGCGCCTCGGTGCGCGTCAGGGTGCGCTCGCGCGGCTCGCTCTCCGAGGGCAGCGGAACATGCGGAACGCTGGTGATCTCGCCCTCGCGATAGGCGCGGTTCAACGCCGCCTGACCGGTCGCCATCGTGCGCCTGATGTAGCCGCGCGACAGCCCTTCGTCCTCCATGCTGGCACGGAAATCGCGCACGGCCGCGGTCGTCACCTCGGAGACCAGCGCGCCGGCAAAGTGGTTCGACCAGCGCAGGAGCGCATGGCGGGCCTGGTCGGCGCTGCGCAGGTGCTTGCCCTTATGTTCCCAGTAGCGAACCAACAAGGTCTCCAGTGGCGTTTCAGCCGGCGCGGCATCGGCCATCTGGCCGTGCGTCGTCACCCACGCGGCTAGGCGCTGCTTGGCTTCCTCAAGATCGTCTGTGCCGAGCGATGCGCGTCGCGTCTGACGGGTTCGCGCATCGAACCACGTCCGGCACCATTGCCGACTGTTCCGGCGCTGGGAAAGCCAATAACCTCCGATCTCGAATCGGTCACGCTTGTCACCGGGCATTCTTTCAGCTCCAGATAGTCGGCAAGGTGGCGGTCGGTATATTTGACCTTGCGCTGTCCGATCCGCACGAAGCCGATCCGTCCGCGCTGGCGTTCGCGGCGCAGAGTATCGACAGACACCCCGAGCTTACGAGCGGCAGCGCGCTCATCGTGCAACCTCGGCAGCTCGGCCACGCTCATTGATCCCCTCCAGCGTCGGCGCGCGGGTTCCAGCCCTCGATCCGGCGGATCTCGTTCAGATCGAGGATGCCGGTCTCGGCCGCGATCTTGTGCGCGGCCCACCGCTGCTCGGGGTCGCCGCGCAGGAACGCGCTCATGTCGAACGTCAGCCGGTGCGTCGGCCGGCTCGCCTCGGAGAATACCGACCGCTTGAACTCGGCCTCGATCTTCCTGATCCAGGGCGAAAGGGTGTTCGTGGCGAACCAGCGGCCGACGGTCTCGGTGTTCGTGAACGTCCCGTGCGAGAGGTCGCCAATAATCGGCGGTGGCACTTGAAAAATCCGCGCGATTTCCTCGACCGAAAAGCGCCGGCTGTTCAGCAGCTCAGCATCCTCGGGTGACACGCCCAATTGTTTCCACTTCACGCCCTGATCGAGCACCAGGGCCGAGCCGGCGTTGTTCGCGCCGGAGAAGGCACGGGCGAACTGATCCTTGAGCCGCTGGAGCTGGTTGTCCTCGATCCGCTCGTCGGCCTCCAGGATACCGCTCGGGGCCACGCCGTTGCGGTAGACGCTGTTGGCGAACTGCTGGACCTGCGCACTGGCGTCGATCACCGACCGCGCCCGGCTCAGCCGGCTCTTGCCGACTAGGCCCTCGTCGGTGCGGTCGCGCAGG
>Ga0207714_1002561_pt1 | contig 10897 bp, 5 predicted proteins | sample PonA232FremontCA_2_FD_187270 | JGI IMG/M metagenome (GOLD analysis project Ga0207714, IMG submission 187270) | Marine sediment microbial community from Fremont, CA, USA - Pond A23 Sediment 2 (SPAdes) | ecosystem: Environmental > Aquatic > Marine > Unclassified | place: USA: Fremont, California... | reverse complement strand
TATGGCCTTGAAAATACTGTTTTTTGTAAATTGAATATTAGAACATATAAAGCATTACCCTCCAGGGACACTGTATTTTCTGAATATCTGTATAAAGGCCGGGGCAGGAGGTTTAATTTGCAAAGCTTTTTTCAGAATGATACAATAGTTTTTCCTGCTCATCCATATCGCTATGAATCATCTATTGAGAACCTGAAAGACAGTTCTTGCATAATTAGTAACTCGCTTTCTGCGGGTTTGTGGAACTCTTATATCAATACCCTTTTTTCAAATATAAGTTATTACAATAAAAACCTTGCCGCAAATGTTAAATCAAGTTATGATAATTATAGTTTAAAAAATCAGGGTATCATACGTACCGTTTCAAGAAATCGTTTATCATTTTCTTTGAATAAAATAATAATCCAAAATAATGAACTGTTCCTGAAGGTAAGTTGGCAACAAATCAAATAAAAGAATTCAGAGATGAGGAAAGGGAGAGCATTTTCTTATTTGTTGTTTTTTACAGCAATGTTTTTGTTTGTAAATACTTTTATAGTTTACGCACAGGAAGATGAAGGGTTGCGATTGGAAAAACCTACTCATCCGGATGTTTATAATTTTTCAGGGGATAATCAAAGTGAAAAAATACTTCAATACACAGAAAAACCATGCCGGGTTAAAGTTGTTGATAAAACTAATAATCCTGCCACTGATATAGCCGTTGCTTTTAAGTTGGTTTCGCAACCAAATAATTCCGAAGATTTTAACATAGAAGATACACTTGTTTATACTGATAAGGAAGGGATTGCTCAAACCCGGGTAAAATTAGGTAATAAACCCGGTGATTATAAAGTAGCTGCTTATTTAAAGAAACCCGATGAACAAAATTTCCTGGTATATTCATTTCGCGCGAGGGATAAAAGATGGGGGTTCTTTTTAATTATTGGATTACTTGGTGGTTTAGGGCTTTTTCTACTTGGAATGATTATGCTCAGTGAAGGTATGAGAAGCGCGGCCGGTGACAGAATGCGTTCGATTTTGAGCAGTGTCACTCACAATCGGTTTACTTCCGTGGGGATAGGGACTTTGGTAACTACTGTGATTCAAAGTAGCAGCGCTTCTACAATTATGCTTGTAGGTTTTGTTCAATCTGGCTTAATGAAATACAGACAAACTCTTGGTGTTATTTTAGGTGCCGGAATTGGAACTACAATTACTGCCCAGGTCATTGCCTTTAAACTTACGGATTATGCCTTGCTTTTGGTGGCTCTTGGCTTTATTTTGAATTATTTTTTCAATAATAATCAGGTAAAATATGTGGGTAGGGTTATTCTCGGATTTGGCATTTTGTTCTATGGGATGCATGTGATGTCTGACTCAATGGCTCCACTTAAGGATTTTTCACCATTTTTACGCGTTATGCTCCAGCTTGAGAATCCACTTCTTGGTATTTTAGTCGGAGCGGTATTTACGGCGCTTATTCAAAGTAGCAGTGCGTTTATCGGAATAATGATAACATTGTCAATTCAGGGTTTGCTAACACTGGATGCCAGTATTCCCCTGGTACTTGGTGCGAATATCGGAACCTCAGCCACAGCTTTATTGGCTACAATAAAGACAGATAGGGAAGCCCGAAGAGTAGCTGTTACACATACTGTATTCAAAGTTTTCGGAGCTTTATTGTTTGTTTGGTGGATTCCCGGTTTGGAAGAATTATTAAGAAGTTTCTCGCCGGCAACCCATATCCCTTCCGATTTGCCGGTGGCAGAACAAACTACTGCACGGCAAATAGCAAACACACACATGATATTTAATGTTGCTCTTACTCTTATTCTTCTGCCTTTTCTTGATTCTTTCGCCCGCTTAATGGAGCGTATTTTGCCGGATAAAGGAACAAAAAAACATCTGGTTCTAAAAACGCATTATCTGGATAAGAATGTTTTGAAGAGCAGTAGTTCACTCGCTTTAAATCTTTCCAAACAGGAAGTGCTAAGAGTTGGTAGTATAGTGGAGGATATGCTGACTCATATTATCGAACCCTTTCTAACCAAGAAGAAAAGCAACTTGCAGTATATTCAGAATAGAGAACAAGAAGTAAACTTCTTGCGCGATGAAATTAAGGATTACCTGTTGAAAATTTCCAGGAAAGATATTGAAGAAGCACGGTTAAATGAGGTTTTTCAACTGATTTATACCATTAAAGAAATGGAGCAGATTGCTGACCTTATTTCAGTAAATTTAACAGAGAAGGCTGAAAAATGGTGTGACTCAAAGCTGGAATTTTCTGAAGAGGGGAAAAGTGAATTGGTAGATTATCATACCAGAGCTCTCAAGCAATTGCACCGTTCCATTGATGTGTTAGAGGCTGTTAATCTTGAGAAGGCCAGAGAAATGAAAAAGAAATATAAGAAGTATAGAAATATGGCAATCGACCTGGAAAAACAACATTTTGAAAGATTAAAGGAGGAGATCAATAAATCTGTGAGTAGCAGTAAAACCCATTTGGAATTTATTGGTACCCTGAAGATTATTAATGAAAGAGCTACAAACATTGCCAGAATACTTTTAAAGTGGTCAGAATAAATTTGCGTTGTTCATTATTATTTTTTGATGGGGTGAAAATTATTTAAATTTACGGCCTTTCTATTAAAGAGAAAATTCATGTTGAATTATATAAAGCTGCTCTATGAGTAATAAATACCAAATAGTTGAAGTTAACAGCGATAAGCGCCAAAAGGAATTTCTGGAACTTCCTGTGCGTTTATACAAGAACGAAGAAAACTGGATTCGTCCTTTAGATAATGATATAGAAGATGTTTTTGATCCGTCTAAAAACAAATTTTTTCGTAATGGCGATGCCAATCGTTGGCTCCTTTTGGATAATGATAGCAAAACCATCGGACGTGTAGCGGCTTTTTATGATAAAAAGACTGCCGGTACTTATGACCAACCTACCGGTGGTATGGGCTTCTTTGAGTGCATAAACGATAAAGAAGGGGCTTTTATGCTTTTTAATACATGCAAAGAATGGCTTGAAGCCAGAGGAATGGAAGCGATGGATGGCCCTATTAATTTTGGAGACAGGGATCGTTGGTGGGGGCTCCTGGTAGATGGATTTGACTATGAACCAAACTATTGTATGCCATATAATTTTCCATATTACAAAGAATTGTTTGAAGAATACGGATTTAAAAACTTTTTTAATCAGTATACTTATGCTCGTGAAATTTCTAAAGAGGGATTAAATCCAGTTATTGAGGAAAAAGCTAATCGACTAAGAACGAATCCTAAATATCATTTTGAGCATCTGGACAAAAATAATCTTGAAAAATACACAGAAGACTTCCGAGATATTTATAATAGGGCATGGGAAAGATATGCAGGTGTGAAAAAGATTACAAAGGTGCATGCAAAGGGATTAATGAAAAGTTTAAAACCGATTCTGGATGAACGCATAATGTTGTTTGGGTATTATGATAATGACCCCATTGCCTTCTTCCTTATGGTACCCGATATAAACCAAATTGCAAAACATCTCAACGGAAAATTAAACCTTTTGGGTAAGTTGAAATTCCTATACTATAAAAAACTCAACCCACCAAATAAAATACTTGGTTTAATCTTTGGCGTTGTGCCGGAACATCAAGGCAAAGGGGTTGAAGGAGGTTTGGTTATGGCTTTTGGTGATATTGCTCTGAAGAAGAGCTTTCCTTATCAGCATTTAGAGTTAAACTGGATAGGAGATTTTAATCCCGCCATGATGAAGATAGCGGAGCAGATTGGGGCAAAAATCAGAAAAACACATGTTACATACAGGTATATGTTTGACCCCACCAAGCCTTTCAAAAGAATGAAAAAGGTAAGTTAAAATAGTTAATAGCATCATGCATAGGCATTTAGTGAAATTTTTATTGGTAGTTACTCTGTGTAGTGGGGTAACTATCAGTTTTTTTGGCCAAAGTAAGATCAAAACACGTCTGTTACATTCCGATACGTCTTCCTTTCAATTTACAAGTGAATGGCAGTATTTGTCAACAGATGTGTATTTATTCAATGCTAAAAAGTTTCCAAATCTGATTAATGAACTTGATTTTACTAAAGAACAAAAAGGGGGATTGTTCAGTTTTAAAAAGGAGTCAAACGAGTTTTTGGAATATTTGTATATTACAGCGAGCTTGAAAAATGTACGTTTTTTTGATAAGCAGGAGATTACCTATCCACTTTACAATTTTAGAGTTGATCGGGAAAAAGACAATCGTTACCGTACTTATATCAGTGATGACATTGATCACATAAGAATCATAGATAATCTTCCGCTTTATTCAGCCCAGGATTTCATTGATGCCGAGATTGATGTTCACGCGATAACAAATAATTCAGGCGATCAGGTAATGAATATGATCGCAAAGCAGTTGAAAAACATTGCTAACATTACTAATCCTTCAACTGCCGTTATGTCTCTTGTGGGGGAACTCGGAAATTTCATGGAGAGCAGTTCGCGTAGAAAGGAATACAAATTTCGTTCTACAATAAGGCTCTATGAGAAGAAGAACTTTGATTCAAGAATTCATTCTATTAAGATATATGCGATGGTTACAGATAATTCTGAAAATTATAAAGCTGATAATCAGGGGGTAAAATCTTATCTGATGGATTTATCAAATCGTTCCATAGATCGGAAAACACTGGATCGATTGATCGAATTTAAAAAGTATCCGTACCTGGTCGTTGTCAACTATAAGAGTCTTTACAGGATGGATGCTGTTAGTGGCGATGAAATTACTTTTTCTACTATTGAAGAGCGCAAAATACAAATAGAGAATGATTATAATTCAGGGTTGATAAATGAAGATACCTATCGACTGGAAAAAGATTTTCTGGATTTTCTTACCGTGTTTGCCAATTTGAAGAAAACGCTGGAGATGTATAATCTGAATTTTAAAACAGGCAATTCAGATGCTATCTCAAACAGTCTGTTTAATATTGTACAATATTACCGCCAATTGCTGGAAACTTACAGGCACAATAAGTTTAAGTATAGACAGAACAGCACATTTGAGCGAATCTTTGAACCAGAGTATGAATCTATAATTGGATATGCCGATATTTATCTTGAAAAAGATCACTATTTGACAAATTGCAGAGATCTGGCAGAAACGAACTTAAAGCTTGATACATTGAATATAGAAAAGCTTGATTCTGCTGAAATCGAAAAGTATCTGAAACATCTACATTTTACAGATGAATTTAATCGACAACACTTAAAAGAAGTTCCGGAAGGTGATGCCATTTTACAGCAGATTAAAAAGCTTGAAAAAATACTTTTCAGGAAACAATTTGAGCAACGTATAGAGCAGGTTGAACAATTGGACGGGAGTGAGCAAAAGCCAAATGAAGTTATTAAATTACGTAAAGGTGCCAGGAGAACACATTGCCTGAGGTGTAAGGATAGCAGTTTTAGCGCCTTGTCTGAGTATGAAAAATTGCGGAATGAGTATAAAAAACGCGCTGCACTTCAGAAACTTGATAGTGTGAGAAATGATTCTGAGAATAGAATATTTGATTTGTTATCGCGTATTGACAGAATTCGGCATAATTTCAATCAAATTTATGGAAATGATTCAACAAGCACTGCTGTTGATATTATCCGGATGAAATTGAAAAATGCAGAGAAAAGGGCAAAAACATTACAAAATTTCCTGGAGAAGCCGGAAGAGCAATTAAAAGAGGAGAAAGTGGAGAAAATTAATAATCTCACAACAAATATTTCAAATTACCACCATTCAATTTTGGATAATCTCAATTTTATCTGCGCTTATAACAAACAATTATGCCAGAAAAAAGCTATCCTGCAGAGGAAAATAAAAGAACAGGAAAGGGCAGAGAAAACTTATAATCAATATATTCTAAAGGTAAAAAAAACTTTATCGGAATTAGAGCAGCTTTTAGATTCATCTGTACACAGAGACAACTCATCTGAACCCATTGAGCACGGAACTGTTTATAAACAAAGAATTGGACAAATAAAAAGTAAGATGTCTGTCATCCAATCACGGATAGAAACCCGGCCCCGTGATACTGTTGATAATTATCAAAAAAGTTACAAAAAATTGAAGGAAGCATATTCCGAATTACAGAAATTCATATCTAAATGGTGTCAACAGTCTCCGGCTTTTTGTCTTTTCCTTGAACCCTTTGGAAATTAATTGTTCATTTTAAAACAGAATAGTTGAAAATTGGTACCTTTGTTTTGTTAAGTATGTACAAGTTATTAGTTTAAAATTCCTATGCATTCATTGTTTATAAGTATTTATGAAGTCAATTAAAGAATTATTTAAAATAGGTTACGGACCTTCAAGCAGTCATACTATTGGCCCGGGCATAGCTGCTGATATTTTCAGTAAAAGAAATCCGGAAGCAAAAAGTTTTAAGGTGAAATTATACGGGAGTTTATCTGCTACCGGGAAAGGACACCAAACCGACGTGGCTATTAAAAAAGCATTCCTTCCTAAAAATGTTGAGATTGAATGGTTTTCAGAAGAGTTGCCATTGCATCCGAACGGAATGGTTTTAGAGGCTTATGATGAAGGAGATAGTTTTCTTGATAATTGGACTGTTTATAGTATCGGGGGAGGTGACCTTAAAGATGAGCAAGGACTTGTTCATAACAGAGATATATATCAACTTGACTCTCTTTCAGAGATAATGGAGTGGTGCAGGAAAGAAGGGAGAGTTTTGTGGGAGTACGTTGAGGAAATGGAAGGAAGAGGTATCTGGGATTACCTGAAAGAAGTATGGCATATTATGAAAGATAGTATTACACGGGGATTAGATGCAGAAGGTGTGCTTCCCGGCCCAATAAAGCTACCGAGAAAAGCGAATACCTATTATGTTAAATCCAATCATTCACATGGTATTCTCATGGAACAGTCCTTATTGTTTGCTTTTGCTCTTGCAGTTTCCGAAGAAAATGCCGCAGGAGGTAAAATAGTGACTTCTCCAACATGTGGTTCTTCAGGAGTTCTGCCAGCCGTTTTGTTTTATTTGAATCGTGAAGAATATTTAAGAGAATCCAAAATATTGAAAGCAATTGCAACAGCTGGTTTAATTGGCAACATGGTAAAAACAAATGCTTCTATTTCTGGTGCTGAAGTTGGTTGTCAGGGTGAGATAGGAACAGCTTGTGCTATGGCTGCCGGAGCTGCGGCTCAGATTCTTGGAGGTTCACCCGGTCAAATAGAATATGCTGCTGAAATGGGATTTGAGCATAATCTCGGCTTAACTTGCGATCCGGTTGGCGGATATGTTCAAATACCCTGCATCGAAAGAAATGCAATTGCTGCTGGTAAGGCTATTGACTGTGCGACTTATGCGCTCTTTTCAGATGGAGGACATAAAATTTCTTTTGATGATGCCGTCGAAACAATGGCTGAAACAGGTCGTGATATTCAGAGCGCTTATCGGGAAACAGGAATGGGTGGACTGGCTAAAAAGTGGAAACCCTTCACGGAATAGTAAATTAGGTTTTAAGTCTTATTAAACAGGAATTAGTTATATATTAATTTTTCATATATTGAACATGCAATAAGGCAGGATGTTAAACTATTTAGAATAAACCTGAAGTGAACTATGGCAAAAATATTAGCTATTGATGATGAACAAACGATCCGCGAAAGCCTGAAAGAAATTTTGGAATATGAGAAGCACGTTGTTGACTTGGCATCCAATGGAGAGGAAGGTATTCAAATGTTTAAGAGTAATAAGTATGATGCTGTTTTACTGGATATTAAGATGCCTCAGATGGATGGGATTGAGGTGCTTGATAAATTGTTCTCCACCTCACCGGATATTCCGGTAATAATGATATCGGGACATGGAACCATAGATACTGCCGTTGAATCAATCAAAAAGGGAGCGTTTGATTTTATTGAAAAACCACTTGACCTGAATCGTCTTTTGGTTACCCTCCGCAATGCGATGGATAAAAAGAACTTAATTAAGGAAACAAAAAATCTTAAGAAGAAAGTTAGTGGAATTTATGACATAGTAGGAGAGTCGGAAGCCATAAATCATGTTAAGGAAATGATTGAAAAAGTCGCTCCGACAGATGCACGTGTACTTATTACAGGAGAAAATGGAACGGGCAAAGAATTGGTCGCCCGGTGGCTCCACGAAAAAAGTGAACGTGTTCAAAATCCATTTGTGGAAGTGAATTGCGCAGCTATTCCTTCCGAATTAATCGAGAGTGAGTTATTCGGACATGAAAAAGGTGCCTTCACATCGGCTCATAAACAACGGAAAGGTAAATTTGAACAAGCCCATGGCGGAACTATCTTTCTTGATGAAATAGGCGATATGAGTTTGTCTGCTCAGTCCAAAGTTTTGAAAGCGCTGGAAGAAAAGAAAATTTCACGTGTTGGAAGCGATAAGGTGATTGAGGTAGATGTAAGGATTCTGGCTGCAACGAATAAAAATTTAAAAGAAGAAATTCAGCAGAACAATTTTCGCGAGGATTTGTATCATCGTTTAAGTGTAATACTCATTCATGTTCCTTCTTTAAATGAACGGGTGGATGATGTTCCTGTACTTGCAGATTATTTTATTGAATTAATTTGCAATGAATATGGTATACAGAAAATGACCATTACACAAGAAGCTTTAGAAGAGCTGAAGAAAATTAACTGGACAGGAAATATACGCGAGTTTAGAAATGTTTTGGAACGTTTGATTATTTTATGTAAAGAAACGATAGATGCGGAGGATGTAAAAAAATATGCTCAGCCTATATCGGATTAATTAGTAATTGATAAAGAGATGGGACGTAATGTTTTTATAACATTCTTATTATGTTTGGGGATTTCATTATCTGTGAACGCACAAATTGAAAAGACAGGAAATCCCCGTCTAATGAAGAAAAATAATCTATTTGCAGAAGGAATACCTACCTATACTTTACCCTCATTTGATATCGAAAACTATAAGGAAAAAACAAGTAGAAGCCACCTTAAAAAGCTAAAATTTGCGCGGATGTTTGATTTAGCTGTTGATATCAAAAAACAGGCAAAAAAAATTTCTAAGAATAACGGAACTTTGTATGTATTATCAATACGTTCAAAGGATGCTTACTCACTAAGTCTGGTGTTTGAAACCTATAATCTTCCTGGTGGTGCAGAACTTTTTATTTATAACCCCGATTTTACTCATATAAAAGGAGCTTTCACTTCAAGAAATAATAAAAAAACAAAGGCTTTGCCTGTTGCTCCGGTTCGGGGCGAGGAGGTAATCATTGAGTACTTTGAACCTTATAAAAGCAATTTTGAGGGCAAGTTAAAACTTGCAAAAGTAGGTCATGATTATTTGGATATTTATAGCTATCTTAAGCAGAATTCATCCGGTATTGGGAGTTCAGGTGATTGTAACGTGAATATAAATTGTGAGCAAGGGCAGGAGTTTAAGGATGTGAAACAGGGCGTTTGTAGAGTGGTTTCTAATGGATGGCTGTGTAGTGGTTCTTTGGTGAATAACACCCGTTTTGATGGTAAGCCTTATTTTCTTACTGCAAACCATTGTATTAGTTCTGAGTCAGAGGCTCAGGATGCTGTGTTTTATTTTAACTTTGAAAGTCCTGAATGCGATACTTCCTATGTTGATGATTACCAGACTATATCAGCTTCGGGTCTTCTGGCGACAGCTCCTGATTCAAAACTTGATTTTTCACTCCTTGAAATTAGCGAATCTATACCAATAAATTATAAGCCTTATTATGCAGGGTGGAATCTCGATACGGTAAATATTGATAATACAACAACTATTCATCATCCTTCCGGGGATGTTAAGAAGATAACAAAAGATGCTAATCCTCCAGTTTCTGCTGATTATGGAAGTGTTTACGATGAATATTCGCATTGGTTAATAAAAGAATGGGATTTGGGTACAACAGAGGGTGGTTCTTCAGGAGCTCCATTATTTGATCAGCAAAAGCGAATTATAGGAGATTTGACGGGGGGAGAAGCTAGTTGTGATTATAATTATAATGATTACTTTGCCAGATTATCCAGGTCATGGGATGATTTTGGAAGTCCTGATCATCAGCTAAAATATTGGTTGGATCCAAATACAACCCACTTTAAACGGATTGATGGTTACTACCCTTATCAAAACAAACCCTCTAACCTCATTGCTGTTTATGACGATATAGATATATCCTTAAAGTGGAATCCGCCAGTTAATGAGTCGAATGTTGATTATTACGAGGTTTTTAGAAATGATTCATTATTGATTACAAATATTACGAAAACTTCCTGTTTAGATACAACAGTCTTTAAAGATAGCATTTACTTCTACAAAGTAAGGGCATATCTTGATAATAATAGTTACACTTCTTTTTCAGATAGTGTAGGATTGGTTCCGACAAATATTTATAGCTTACCTTTTAATGAATATTTTGAAAGTTCTGATTCGCTTGCTTCTGGCTGGTATCATTATACCATACAAGGGAATGCATCATGGGAAATAAAAACAGGCGGATATCAAAATACACCTGATACCTCTTTCGAAGGTTCTTCAAATGCGTATTTTTATGAAACAGAAGGAGAGTCTGCTCGTTTGGTGGGTCCCGGAATTAATATGGAGAATGAGACTTATGTTAATTTAAATTTTCAGTTAGCAATGCCGTCTTCCCAGGATAGTGTTGATCAGCTTGATATGTATATTCGTTATGCAGATACCTTGCCCTGGCAGAAAATTAAGACATATAATGATGAACTTAATTCATGGCAGGAAATGAATTTACAGCTTCCGAAAGTAACACAGAATTATTTTATTGCTTTTGAGGCTATGAGTAACGGGGGAGGTGGTGTTTATATTGACGATTTAACCGTGGAGAAAGATGCAGAGGCTGTATCTGCTCTTAAAT